>Ga0172373_10001091_pt1 | contig 44168 bp, 41 predicted proteins | sample Lak10m_2_FD_114546 | JGI IMG/M metagenome (GOLD analysis project Ga0172373, IMG submission 114546) | Freshwater microbial communities from Kabuno Bay, South-Kivu, Congo - kab_092012_10m | ecosystem: Environmental > Aquatic > Freshwater > Lake | place: Democratic Republic of the Congo... | reverse complement strand
TAACAATCATGAACAACGCAAACATCATAGGTAAACCCTAACTTTTAACTCTGTCTTCATATTTAGTTCTTGTTTAACTTTAATAATTACAAAAAATTCAATTAAAGCTTATTTATCTTCAACTCTTAAAATAGCCAGGAACGCCTCTTGTGGAATTTCCACACTGCCAACCTGCTTCATACGCTTCTTACCTTCTTTTTGTTTTTCCAGCAGTTTACGTTTACGGGTAATATCACCGCCATAACATTTAGCCAGCACGTTCTTACGCATCGCCTTTACCGTTTCGCGCGCGATGATATTTGCTCCGATGGAAGCCTGAATTGCCACATCGAACATCTGACGCGGAATCAACTCACGCATCTTGGCAGCCACTTCACGGCCACGATAGACACTGTTACTGCGGTGCACAATCAGACTCAGCGCATCGACACGCTCACCATTCACCATGATATCAAGCTTCACCAGGTCAGCCGCACGGAATTCCAGAAATTCATAGTCCATACTTGCATAACCACGTGATACAGATTTCAGCTTGTCAAAGAAATCGAGCACCACCTCATTCAGCGGCATCTCATAGCTCAACATCACCTGCCTGCCCATATACTGCATATTACGCTGAATACCGCGTTTATTGTTACATAGCGTCATGACAGGACCCACGTAGTCCTGTGGCATTAACAGATTCACCACAATCATCGGCTCGCGAATCTCCTCAATGCGTGATGGCTCTGGCAGCCGTGACGGGTTCTCAATCTGAACCACCTCACCATTTTTCATCAACAGTTCATAAACTACAGTAGGCGCAGTAGTAATCAGGTCCATGTCGTACTCGCGCTCCAAGCGCTCCTGTACGATCTCCATATGCAGCAACCCCAAAAAGCCGCATCTAAACCCGAAACCTAGTGCGGTAGAGTTTTCCGGCTCGAACATCAAGCTGGCATCATTCAAACTTAACTTTTCAAGCGCCGTGCGCAATGCCTCGAACTGGTTGGATTCAACAGGATACAATCCAGCGAAAACCTGTGGCTTAACTTCTTTAAAACCAGGCAACGCCTCACTTGCCGGTTTACCCGCCAATGTGACGGTATCCCCCACTTTAGCACTCGCCAGTTCTTTGATACCCGCGATGACGAAACCTACTTCACCTGCAGACAATGCTGTTTTTTGTAATGACTTCGGTGTAAACACCCCCACCTGCTCGCACAGATACTCAGCACCAGTTGCCATCAGGCGAATTTTCTCTTTAGGTTTAAGCACGCCATCCACCACGCGCACCAGCATCACGACACCCACGTAGTTATCGAACCAGGCATCAATCACCAACGCTTTAAGCGGCTTGGTTTCATCTCCTTTTGGCGGAGGGATTTTGGCTACAACAGCCTCCAGCACTTCACGCACGCCTTCACCGGTCTTTGCGGAACAACGGACAGCATCACTTGCATCCACACCAATCACATCTTCGATTTCCTGTATCACACGATCAGGATCTGCGGATGGCAAATCAATCTTATTGAGCACCGCTGTCACTTCCACACCCAGATCCAGCGCCGTATAGCAGTTTGCAACACTTTGCGCCTCTACACCCTGACTTGCATCCACGACCAGTAGCGCGCCCTCACAGGCGGACAGTGATCGACTCACCTCGTAGCTGAAATCCACGTGACCCGGGGTATCAATCAAATTCAGGTTGTAAACCTGACCATCGTCCGCTTTATATTGCAAAGCCGCAGTCTGCGCTTTGATCGTGATGCCACGCTCACGTTCGATATCCATGGAATCAAGCACTTGCGCCTCCATCTCCCGATCAGCCAGACCACCGCAGAGTTGAATAATACGGTCAGCCAAGGTCGATTTACCGTGGTCGATATGAGCAATAATGGAGAAGTTACGAATATTTTTCATGGCTTAATTTAATATGACGATGATTAACGGCTAGCTAATGCTTAACAACAAGGGCGCACGAGGCGCCCTTGTTGAATTTGAACTAAGCGGATTTTACAGCAAATTCAAAGTATTAACATCTACTGATTGCTGCCTTTCCCCAAATACCATTACTTGGCCGCAGGAATTTTCACTGGCACATAAAGTGTGTTCTCCCCACGCAATACCAGCAACGCAACCGTTTTCCCTGCAGCAAAGCCAGCCAGTTGCTTATTGAACTGCTCCAGACTTTGCACTTCAGTGTTGTTGAGGCCTAATATTACATCACCCCGACGCACACCGGCCTGTGCAACAGCCCCTTGCGAATCGGTGACCATCAGACCATTTTTGCCATTGAGCTTTTTCTTTTGCTGAGGCGTCAACTCTTTCAGTATCAACCCGAGGCGATTCGGCTCAGGCTTAACTGCAGGCTTGTTACCTTGTGTAACCTCTGACCCATCGGAAGGCATTTCACCCACGTTAACCATCAGCACCTTTTCGCTGCCTTTACGCAAGACTTCAACTGGCACGCTCTTGCCAGGCTTGGCAGCGCCAACCGCACGCGGGAGATCCCCGGAGGTCACAATCGACTTATTGTCAAATTTGGTAATCACATCACCGGCTTCCAGACCACCTTTATCTGCCGGGCCATTTTTCTCGACCGCGGCAACCAGAGCGCCATTGGTGTTTTTCATACCGAAAGACTCCGCAAGTTCCTTGCTTAGCTCCTGAATCACGACCCCTAGCCAGCCACGCGTAATCTTTCCACTGGATTTAAGCTGATTGGAAATATCCAGCGCCACATCAATCGGGATACTGAACGACAAGCCCATTGAACCGCCACTGCGGCTATAGATTTGCGAGTTAATCCCGACCACTTCTCCTGCCAGGTTAAACAGTGGTCCGCCAGAGTTACCTGGATTAATAGCGACGTCCGTTTGAATAAATGGCACAAAATTCTCTTGTGGTAACGCGCGCCCTTTTGCACTGACGATACCAGCTGTCATCGTATTTTCCAGACCAAATGGAGAACCGATTGCGGCCACCCACTCACCCACCTTGAGCTTGCTCGGATCACCCGTGGCCACTTTTGGCAAACCGGTAGCGTCAATCTTGACCAGAGCCACATCGGTGCGTTTATCTGCGCCAATAATCTTTGCTTTGAACTCTCGCTTATCGAACAGCTTAACAATGACCTCATCCGCCTCTGCCACTACGTGAGCATTGGTCAAAATATAACCATCACTGCTGATAATAAAACCGGAACCTAGCGACTGCGACTTATACTCCGGCTGCGCCCCACCGTTCTGACCTGGAAAACCAGGGATACCGAAACGTTTGAAGAATTCCTGCATCTGCTCATCATCCTGCATGCCAGGGAAAGGCATCACGTTCTGAGCACGCATACTTTGCGTAATACTGATATTTACAACCGCAGGCCCCTGCTTCTCAGCCAACTCAGTAAAGTCGGGCAACTCTTTCGAATATACATTCAAATGGACCGCAGAGATTAAACAAAAAGCTACTGCGGCAATCAAACGCCTCATCATCTATTCACCTCGTTTAGTTTGAAATTTCACTGTATTTGCATCGTGATCGACCGCATTTTTGCAATCGACTTTTTTGCTATTTTCACATGCAGATGTGTCATCCGCATGACGAAGGATGACTGCATATCGCTGAGTGAACGCAGAACCTCCTTTGTTGCCAAGATACCGCTTCACGAAGAAAAAACCCAATATCAAGCCAGAAAATGCAGCCAAAATGACATAAAGTTCATTATTAAAAAAAACATCAACCAATACCGCACCTGACAACATGCTTAACAGCGGCACGACATATAAATAAAACACTGAGCTTAAAAACACTTTCTCATCGATTCCGACAACGACACTGGCTCCGATTTCGGCATGAATCGTATTTTCTGCAGTCAAGCTTTGTGTCTTGTGACCAAGCAACTTTCCCCAAGTTGCATTGCCGCAGCCGCGTTTTTGACCGCATAACCCGCAGGCTGTACGCCGCTCGATTTCCAAAGTAGCGAAATCACCTGCTCTACTCATTACAACTGCATATTCTTCTATCATGCCAAGGTATGTTTTTGAATTAATATTGAACGTTACTTTTTGAAAACGACTGCATTTGCAATCTGCACAATAGTAGCCTCAGGCACTTCACCTACTACAGTAACAAGATGCCCGTTGTTTACATTGGCATAGAAACTGGTATTACCCTTGGTGCTCAATGAAACTTTCGTTCTCGCACCCTTAGGAATCGGCTCGATAAACAAGGACACGGAGGCCATGCCATCTGAAAAAACGATATGCGTAACCGGATAAGACTTACCCTGAACCATTCGCGTCTTTTGATCCACTTTGCGATATCCTGCAGGAAGCTCTTTTATTGTCCAGTTCGCAGCGACATTATCATCACTGACCACCACATTTTCCTGCTCCATCTCATAGCTTTTTTTGTGGTCGATATTGGGTTTAAACCAATCCAAGGCAACATTATTGAATAATGACAACTGGTTAAAAGCAATGCTCTCCATGATTTCATCGCGATTATTCAACATCACAGATTTCAATAACAGACCATATTCCGCGTCTATCCAGAACTTATAGCTGTACCTCAAACCATCCTTCGGTTCTAGCAGCAAAATCTGTGTCTGGCGACCGGCGATGCGTTCAGAGCCGATTGCAGATAAATGATAATTTTCTTTGACTGCATCCAGATCAATCGGCAACACTGCAGGAAACATATTCCGCCCGCGTCGTTTTTCAATCACTATTTTTTCATTCTTCGGATTGTAAATCACTAAATCACCACTTTGATTCAGCATTTCGCGCGGAGGGCCATCCAGCAAGACATTACGCGCGAACTCGTCTTTACCATTGAAATGGTGGGTAATTTGAACCGCTTTGCTTTGCTGCCCGGTTTGGCAAACAAATATACCCTGATAACTCAAGGCACGCGCTGCAAACGCAGCTTTTTGCAAGACGCTCCAGACATCTTCATCCGTTGCAGCCTGCACACCAGTGCTGAACAGAAAGAAAAACCCTAAAATTACTGCTGATAAAATTCTGGCCACAAATCTGGCCAGCGCCCATAGCTTCATGACGCTCACTCCGCGTAATTCACTGACTGAATATAATAGGAGCTTGCTGATGGAGCTGACGCCTGATGTGCCATAAGATACTCGGCAGGAATTGATTCACCTGTTGAAGGTTGCTCTACTGATGATACCTGTTGTACTGGCTCCACTTTTGCCAGCGCGATTGGCGCTGCTGTATTACCGGACTGTATTTGTTCATGGATTGCAACCCAGCCGACCATCATGACAGCCGCCACAGATGCTGCAATAGACCATTTCGCCGGAACTCTATTTTTAACTGCATCGATTTTCGCAGTCATACTCTGGCCTGCATTGGGCGCAAGAACCGTGGGTTCCGATTCAAGTTTTTGCATTAAACTCTGCTTAAAATCTGCGCCAAACACCGCCGAACCGCGCATTGCGTCGCCGATTAAATGATACTGGCTCCAAACTTCCGCGGCCTGTTTATTCGACTGCATGTTGGATAGTGCCCGAACGGCATCGTCAATGGAAAGTTCGTCATCGATCAATGCAGATATTTGCTCAGTCATTATTTACTCCTAAAACTTGTACATTCACTTTTTTATCCTGCCCTGTTTACCGCCTACCAGCGTTTATTTTCGGGTGTGTCTAACAATGGTCTCAACTTAAGCGCAATGGTTTCACGCGCTCTGAAAATACGTGACCGCACCGTGCCAATCGGGCAACTCATAATGGTTGCGATCTCTTCGTAGCTCAAACCTTCGATCTCACGTAAGGTAATGGCAGTGCGCAATTCTTCAGGCAGGCTTTCAACTGTATCATTGACTGTTTGCGCAATCTGCTTGGTCATCATGCTCGATTCTGGCGTTTCTGTTGTACGCAGTTCATTGCCATCTTCGAAATTCTCGGCGTCTTCGATTTCGATATCCATGCTGACAGTTGGCCTGCGCCCCATTGAAACAAGATAGTTCTTGGCTGTATTGATACCAATACGGTACAGCCAGGTATAAAAAGCACTGTCACCGCGGAAATTGGGCAGTGCGCGATAGGCTTTAATGAACGACTCCTGCACGACGTCTTCAATCTCGGACTGATCGCGGATCATACGCGACAACAATCTACCCAATTTACGCTGGTACTTATCAACCAGCAAGCCGAACGCGCGCTTATCCCCGCGCTGCGCAAGCAGCACAAGCTCATGATCCACCTCGCGATTACCGGCGTTTGGAGTAGTAGCCACTGCGGTTAAATTTCCTGTAGGCCCAGACTTGCCAGGCTGCGTTGTATTGAACTGTTTTTCACCTGTATAAGTATAACCTTGGCTTACAGGTTGAATGAAGTTAAATCGCGCTAATTCTTGAATTTTACCGGGTTGTATCATTGATTTTTCCTCACCATTACTGCTCACATTATCAATTACGCATAAATTGCTTTAATTGCGCTTGTTGAATCATTGCACTTGCCTTTTATAATGACCGCGATACACTCTTATAAGTTCCTTACACTTGACCCTTCACCCAGGCATACTCAAGCAAAAATATGCAGCAATTTGACGTTCTGATTATTGGTAGCGGATTAGCCGGCTTATCACTTGCACTACGCACAGCCACCAACAAAAAAATATGCCTGGTAAGCAAACGTAATATCAACGACTCTGCCAGCAATTGGGCACAAGGCGGGATTGCTGCAGTGCTGAACGATACCGACTCAATTGAAGCGCATATTAAAGACACGCTCATTGCAGGAGCCGGCCTGTGTGATGAAGCAGTCACCAAAAAAGTAGTCGAGCATGGTAAAGAAACCATTGAATGGCTAATCAGACAGGGTGTCAGTTTTACCCGTGAGCAGGATGACAGCGGTTACCATCTGACTCGTGAGGGTGGTCATAGCCATCGCCGCATCATTCACTCGGCGGATGCAACCGGTCATGCTGTGCAAACCACACTCGCCGAAAAAGTAAGGCACCATCCCAACATTACGATACTTGAAAACCACATTGCCGTAGATCTGATTACTACACACAAATTTAAAAACAAAGATACCGCGTTCTTTGACAATAACACCTGCCTTGGTGCGTATGTGCTGGACAACACCACAGGCAAAGTGATTACCATAGGCGCCCAGAATACCGTACTGGCAACAGGCGGCGCAGGCAAAGTCTATCTTTACACCACCAACCCGGACATCAGCACCGGTGATGGTATTGCGATGGCCTGGCGCGCAGGCTGCCGCGTTGCGAATATGGAATTCATTCAGTTCCACCCAACCTGTTTATTCCATCCGCATGCAAAATCTTTTCTGATTTCCGAAGTCGTACGTGGCGAAGGCGGTTTGCTGAAACTGCCTGACGGTACCAGATTCATGCCCGAGCATGACGCTCGCGCAGAACTGGCGCCACGCGATGTCGTGGCCCGCGCCATTGACTTTGAGATGAAGAAACGCGGCCTTGACTGTGTCTACCTGGACATTTCACACAAACCATTAGCATTTATCCAGGAGCATTTTCCTAATATTTATCGCCGCTGTCTCGAACTGGGCATTGATATCAGTAAAAACCCAATACCCGTCGTTCCTGCAGCACACTACACCTGCGGCGGCGTGATGACTGATGACAAAGGCTGCACTGACATCAACAATCTGTATGCAATTGGCGAAACTGCCTGCACAGGCCTGCATGGTGCAAACCGTCTCGCCAGCAACTCTCTGCTGGAGTGTCTGGTATTTGGTCAGGCCGCTGCGGAAGACATCTTAAGCCAAGCCACCAGACCTGTACCAACCCTGCCCTATTGGGATGAAAGCCGCGTGACCGATGCAGATGAAGAGGTGCTCATCACCCATACATGGGATGAACTGCGCCGCTTTATGTGGAACTATGTGGGTATTGTGCGCACCGACAAGCGCTTAAGCCGTGCGCTGCATCGGATTGACATGCTGCGTGATGAGGTACATGAGTTTTATAGTAACTTTAAAATCAGCAACGATCTGATCGAGTTGCGGAATCTGCTGCAAGTCGCTGAGCTGATCGTGCGCAGCGCAATGGAGCGTAAGGAGAGCCGTGGCTTGCATTTCAGCAAAGACCACCCCAACGCTGAGGCAGACCCCATCCCCACCGTACTTGAACCTTCCAACTACTACAGCCTGCTAGACCGTGAGCATGGTCATCAACACGGTAAATAACACTTAATGACTTTAGCAGGACGTTTTATCTTGGCATGCCTGCTCATGCTGATGTCTGCAAAAAGCCACGCGGACGATGCATACGCAGTAACCAATGTGTACGATGGCGATACCGTAGAATTAAGTCATGGGAATAGCAGATTTAAACTGCGCCTAACCAATATTGATGCCCCGGAGCGCAATCAAGCCTACGGTAAAAAATCAAGGCGGGCACTGACCAAGCTCTGCAAGGGCAGCCACATTGCTGTCACCGCCGAGATATCCGGCACTGACAAATATCAACGCAACTTAGGCAAGCTTTATTGCAACCACACAGACGCAAGTCTTTATCTGGTTGAACGAGGCCTAGCCTGGCACAACGCAAAATACTCTAATGACCCAACCACACAACAAGCTGAAATTGTAGCCCGCCAAAACAAAGTCGGTCTTTGGAAGAGCAGGAAGCCTATGCCGCCTTGGATATGGCGGCAAAGACATCCGCATTGATTATTTTCAAACACAAGTTGAACCTTAACTGGCTTTAATCTCAAATCCCCGTATAATGGGCACTCCCTACGCCAACCAATCAGCGTAGCGGTCGCGAAACTTCTCATCTTTACATTCACGTTTAAATGATGAATATACTTGCCTGCCTCGATTGGTGTTGCTTCACAAGTAATTGGTCGGCTTAAACTTCCAGGCTGGAGCATGACTTTGTCTACTGAAACAACATCACTTAACTTTAACGAGTTAGGATTATCCGAACCTATTCTGCGCGCCATAACTGATGCAGGCTACACAACACCGACCCCGATTCAAGCCAAGGCCATTCCGCTGGTATTGAGTGGCGGCGACCTGCTTGCCGGTGCGCAAACAGGTACTGGCAAGACCGCAGGGTTCACTTTGCCTATTTTGCATCTACTCAGCCAAAAGCCTGCCACCGATGTTGCAAAAAGCCGCCCACGCTGCCTGATGCTGAGCCCCACGCGTGAACTGGCTGCGCAAATCGAGGAGTCAGTAAAAACCTATGGCAAGTACCTGCCACTAACTTCTACCGTGATTTTCGGCGGTGTGAACATCAATCCACAAATTTCGCGATTAAAAAAACCATTAGATATCCTAGTTGCCACGCCCGGCCGACTGCTTGACCATGTCAGCCAGAAAACCATTGATTTGTCAGGCATCGAAATCCTGGTGCTGGATGAAGCAGACCGCATGCTGGACATGGGCTTCATCCGCGACATAAAAAAGATACTGGCACTACTGCCAAAGCAACGCCAAAACCTGCTGTTCTCGGCTACATTCTCTGATGATATCAAAGCACTGGCTGACAACCTGCTGCACAACCCGGGCTTTGTGGAAGTCGCTCGCCGCAACACAGCATCTGAACTGGTAGAGCAAACCGTACACATGGTGCCGCAATCGCACAAACGCGACTTGATGAGCCACCTGATCAAGCAGAATGACTGGAAACAGGTATTGGTATTTACCCGCACAAAACATGGCGCTAACCGCCTGGCAGAAAAACTGATTAAAGATGGCATAGAAGCTGCGGCGATTCATGGCAACAAAAGCCAGGGCGCACGTACCAAGGCACTTGCTCAGTTTAAAGAAGGCACTGTTCGAGTTTTAGTTGCTACAGATATTGCCGCACGCGGCCTGGATATCGACCAGTTACCGCAAGTGGTCAATTTTGAACTCCCTAATGTGCCGGAAGACTATGTACACCGTATCGGCCGCACTGGCCGCGCAGGCAGCAGTGGCGCAGCCGTGTCCTTGGTGGACAGAGAAGAGTTAAAACTGCTGAAAGATATTGAAAAGCTTATCAAGCGCGAAATTCCAAGAGTACCGGTTGAAGGCTTTACGCCATCAGCTACACCTGAACCTGAACCGCCTCGTTCTACCCAGCCACATGGCAGACCTCCTCGCGGACATATCAAAGGGCAGCAGCGTCAAGCCTATGTGCCTGACAATGCTGAGGGCAATGAGTCAGGCCGCAATGCGGGCCGCAACCAGAACAGAAATAAGGGCCAACGTAACGGACAGCCAAATATTGAAAGCCAATCTGCACAGGCTAACAAACCAAGGCCTCAACAGCAGCAACGCACAAAAGTCATGTCGGAAGCTGCACGGCATCAAGCCATGCCGCAAAATTCATTATTCGTGCCGCCAGCACCTGCTCGCCATCAGCCTAATCGTCAAAATGCTGCGCGACCGAATGAGCGCCGTGGCAATGCGAATGGAAATGCACACAACCCGAATAGCTTACACAGAAGCGGTGGTCGTGGCAGGTAATATTTAGCAGATGAGCCTCTGATCATGAAAATTTGGGTCGATGCAGACGCCTGCCCCGTCGTGATTAAAGAGATTCTCTACCGTGCAGCAGAACGCACAAAAATCACGACGACCTTGGTCGCCAATCAATTTTTACGCATACCGCCTTCGGCTTATATTAAAACGATACATGTGCCTAGCGGCTTTGATGTCGCGGATAACCATATCGTATTGGCGTTGCAGGCTGGAGATTTAGTCATTACTGCAGACATCCCGCTTGCGGCACAAGCCGTCGAGAAAGGCGCTCATGCACTCAACCCGCGCGGCGAACTTTACACCGAGGCGAACATTAAAGAACGCCTTACGATGCGCAACCTCATGGAAGAACTTCGAAGTAACGGGGTTGAAATAAGCGGCCCCGCCACATTTAACCAGAGCGACCGACAGGCTTTTGCAGCGGCCTTGGACCGGCTCATCGCAAAGCATCTCAAAACCAGCGGACTTTAAAAATAAATCTTTGTAATATTTAAGTAATTTCAAAATATAGATTAAAATTCCACCTTATTTTCATTCGCACTACTTTTACAGCTTAGCTCGAGGATCACACCATGCAAATCGCAATGAACACCGTTGTTACAATGACTTATGAATTGAAAGATGCCGATGGCAATGTGCTTGAATCAAGCAACGAACCTGTAGCTTACTTGCATGGCGGTTATGACAACATTTTCCCTAAAGTTGAAGAAGCGATGCACGGCAAGAATGTTGGCGATGTGGTCATTGTAGACTTGCAGCCAGCAGATGCTTTTGGCGAATATGATGAAGAACTGGTGCAGATTGAACCAGCCAGCGCTTTCCCGACAGCTGAACTGAAAGTAGGCATGCAATTTGAAGGTGAAGACGAAACTGGTGAGGTGATTTTGTACACCGTCACTGAAATCGCCGACGGCAAAGTGATTGTGGATGGCAACCATCCATGGGCTGGTGAGCGCGTGGTATTCACCGCAACGGTTACTGACGTCCGTGCAGCAAATAAAGAAGAAGTGTCGCACCAGCACGTACATGGTGCAGGTGGCCACCATCACTAAACAAAACGAGCCTGCAATATGAAATCCATCATACTATCTGGTATTGCAGGCATCATTGTGCTATTTGCACAAACATCAGCCGCAGCTGATATATATCGCTGCGGCAAGTCTTTTCAAGATACACCCTGCATTAACAGTAAAACGACTAAAGATGCTACTAAAACAAATAGTGGCAAACAAGTAAATAATCATTTATCACCATTCAATATTGACACTGATTGCGAACAGCGTGGTGACGCTGCAAAAAAAATCATGTGGCTACGTGAAGTCGGCAAGACTCAGGCACAACAATTGGATAGCGCACAAGATGACCAGACCAAAATTCTGATTAGAGATGTGTACAGCCACCAAGGCTCATCTTTAGAAGTTAAAAACTCGATTGAGCAGGAATGCATGCAGCAAAAAGAGCAAGACATACTTGCCGAAAAACTGCTGGCCGAATCAAAAAAATTAAAAGGTACCAAAACCCTGATCAGTGATAATTCGATGGATGAAACCATACACTCGGTAACCGCAACGTCCAAAGACAAATCCAGCCCCTCAGAATCACAGCTTAGTCGTGAACGTCATAAAAACAATTGCACGTCACTCAAAAGAGATGCTCAAGAGTATTTAAACCTTCGTCGCAGAGGCGGCAGCGCCGAATACATGAACCAGTTAAAAAAATCACTTGAAGCAACCGAAGCTGCAATCAAAGCCGCTGGCTGCTGACCTTTATTTAACTGAAAAATAAGCTACTTCGCCAGCTGCTTCAAACGATAGATCAAATCCAGCGCCTGCCTCGGCGTCAACTCATCCGGCTGAATATTTTCAAACTCACTGACCAAGGGATGTATAGCAGACTCAGTGACCGGCAAAGCCATTTGAAACATATCAGGCTGCTCTGAATTACTTACCACCTGACTATTCTCAAGCTGAATAAGCTTTCGTTTGGCACTCGTCACTACGCTCTTAGGAATACCTGCCAACTGTGCCACTTGTAAACCATAACTTTGATTGGCCGCACCCTCTTCCACTTTGTGCATAAACACGATGTTATTGCCGTGCTCAACCGCATCCAGATGTACATTGGCTGCATATTTAAACTCATCCACAATACGCGTCAATTCAAAATAATGCGTTGCGAATAGCGTATAGGCGCGATTTTTTTCCAGCAATTGCTTCGCTACAGCCCAGGCTAGACTTAAACCATCGAAAGTTGAAGTGCCACGACCGATCTCATCCAGCAGCACCAGGCTTTTATCAGTGGCATTGTGCAGAATATTAGCCGTTTCGGTCATTTCCACCATAAAGGTAGAACGTCCACCTGCCAAATCATCAGACGCACCGATACGCGTCATGATACGATCTATTTCACCAATTTTTGCCGAAGTTGTCGGCACATAGCAACCACAATACGCCAGCAACACAATCAACGCTGTCTGGCGCATAAAGGTAGATTTACCGCCCATATTCGGGCCGGTAATCAATAAAAGCTGCCGGTAAGGATTTAGTGACACATCATTGGAAATAAAGGGCTGGCCAGATGATGCAACAGAAATCTGCTCTACCACAGGATGGCGGCCACCGATAATTTCAACACCGGCTTCCGTTGTAAAACTTGGGGCTACATAATTCAGGCTGATTGCTCGCTCGGCAAAACAGCACAGCACATCCAAACTCGCTACCGCGCCGGCACTGGTCTGCAACGGCACAATAAACTCTGCCAACTGCGTTAATACTTGCTCGTAAAGCATCTTCTCTCGCGCCAGTGCGCGATCATTCGCACTCAGCACTTTATCTTCGAATGCCTTAAGCTCAGGTGTGATAAAGCGCTCGACATTTTTGAGCGTTTGGCGGCGCCGATACTCTGCCGGCGCACTTTCCGCCTGTGTCCGGCTCATTTCGATATAAAAGCCATGCACACTGTTGTATTCGACTTTCAGATTCGAAATGCCTGTGCGGATTTTCTCATCAGCCTCGAACTGCAATAAGAAATCGCCGTGATTCGTCTGTATCGCACGTAACTCATCCAGCTCGGCATCATAACCATCAGCAATCACACCACCCTCACGCAGTACCACACTAGGCTCGGCTTTGATGGCCTCGGTAAGTAGTGCAACAACTGCTTCCGGTGCAATCAAATTAGCACATAGTGTTTGCAGTAGACTTGCTTGTGAACTTTTGAGCTGCATCTGCAATAAAGGCAACTGCTGCAAGCTTGCAGCCAACCCAGACAAATCACGTGGGCGGGCAGTCTTTAGCGCCACACGAGCGGTGATACGCTCGATATCGCCAATCGACCTGAGCGCCTGTCTTAAACTGACAAACTGCTGCGTTTGAATCAAATCTGCCACTGCTTCATGCCGCTTGCTGACCAGACTTCTATCCTGAAGCGGATGATGCAGCCATTGCCTTAACAGGCGCGCACCCATGGCAGTTTGCGTTGTGTTGAGTAAAGAATATAGCGTGGGGCCAGGTTCGCCACGGAGCGTGATATCGATTTCAAGATTACGGCGGGTCGCCGCATCCAGTTGCAGATAAGCACTGGTAGATTCAACACTGAGTGCATTGATATGTGGCAAGGTCGTGCGTTGCGTATGTTTGACATAATCCAGTAGCGCGCCTGCGGCACAGATGGCCGGCTTCAGGTCTGCACAGCCGAAACCGTTGAGGTCGTAGGTGTTGAACTGCTTGGTGAGTGTATTGAATGCGCTGTCATAATCAAACTGCCATGGACTTAATCGCTTTTTGGCAATCTTGCTTAAGGCAATCGCCGCATGCTGAAAATCATCAGCCACCAATATCTCACTGGGTGTAATTCGCTCAATCTCCTGAGACAGCAAGCCAACTGCTATCTCGCTCAGAACAAAGCTGCCTGAAGCCAGGTTGAGGCGCGCAAGTCCAATCACACCATCGGCCTGAAAGATACTCAATAACTGGTTATCGCGTGATTCATCCAGCAGGGCTGCATCTGTTAATGTGCCCGGAGTGAGAATACGCGCCACTTCACGTGCCACAGGACCTTTGCTTGTAGCGGGGTCGCCCACCTGCTCGCAGATCGCCACAGCCTCGCCCAGCTTGGCAAGCTTGGCCAGATACTGCTCCGCTGCATGGTAAGGCACACCCGCCATCTTGATAGGCTGACCATTGCTACTGCCACGCTGCGTTAAGGTAATACCCAATAACTTGGAGGCTTTTTCGGCATCTTCAAAGAACAACTCATAGAAATCACCCATGCGATAAAACAGCAGCATGTCCGGATACTGTGCTTTAAGCCCAAGATACTGACGCATCATGGGGGTATGGTTTTCAACAGATTGGTTATCAGTCTTATTATGGTCTTGTGTTTTTTTCATGAGCACATCAATGGCGCAAGCTAAAGTCGGCTAATTTTAACTTACTTGAATGCAGTAGAGCCTATTTTTTCACCCCTTTGCAGGCACTCTCTTTCAGGAAAGTATTAACTTGAATTTGCATCATTCAACACAAATGAGTAATTTGATTCAACTCCTCAGGCTATCAGTTGAAACAAATCTGCTAAGCGTTGCGATTCCAAATCAAAACAGCCAGCATCGTTTAATGGAGTTGGACTTTTAAATGTGACTATTTTTAGAGGGGATTACAACGAGAATAGCAGGCTGATACCGCATGCTATTTCAGAGGGGGTCAACACCTGCCGCCCAGACATTGCTTGTATCACTATCTGTTTACTTCCATGTACAAAAGCATTGAGACATAAAAATTTTAGTAAATGTTATTGAGCGCTGGTCGTAAGGCAGACCCTTCAATTGCGTTTCCCAAAAATTTTCCGTTAATTGATATGGGCACATCGCAAGCCCGTTGAGATAGGCGAGTTCTTCTCCGTGCCCGCGCGCTAAATCGATCTCTAGTTCTAGCCATCGGTTTTTAATGAAGTACGAAACCTGATTAGCAGGGTCTGAGTGTTTGCTGGTGCCTTTAATAAACTCATAGAAATAACATAAATCATTATTATTATGGGCGTTGGACTCGTTATCTGCCCACGTTGGAAGGCTTAGGAAAGATAAGATAAATATTAAAGTACGCCATATTTTAGAATGCAAAAACATACCCAGCTCCAGCGATAGTCCCAAGCCTATCAAAATGCTTGTAACTCAGTTCAAAACGTTCATGTTGCGATATCTTATATTCCGCACGCAGCATTTCATCTGGCGTGCTGCGACGCTCTTCAGGCCCGTAAATTCTACCCAGTTTACTTGCAGAAACAGCCCATTTTCCGTTTGTCCAGCCGACATTCGCATTCATATTCACATCAATATATTCTCCGTAGGTCAGCACACTCAGATTCGGCAATAGTTGCATAGACCATCCGTTTTTCGGAATCGTACCAATACCCTTGGTTACATTTAATTCTAATTCTGGCTTGAGTTCCCAAGCTTCAAGATTTATCTGATCGGGATTGTTCACTATATCTACAGATACAGCGCTGATATTTCTGACCCCTAGAAGATATAGCTTTTCTCCGCAGCATAAAGAACCTATGCTTTTTTCTTGCGCAAACACAAAGTGGTCAAAAATGAAGCCATGCTCTGAGGCTTGAAGCGACAATTTACCCATAGTGAACCCATAAGGTGCTGCGGCTTGCAATTGATCTGACATGGAATTAAAAACATCCAGCTCAAGCTGCAGTCTCGTTTTTCTATCTATATGCAAAGTACTCATTTTCATTGTGGATGGCTGAGCGCTGTTAAAAACAGGAACGGCGTTCTCATCTTCTTCGGGGGGGCTCATTGTTACCGCAACGGTGGGGGGCAGCATTTCGCTCGATAGGTACTCATCTCGAAGAGCGAGCAGCTCAGGGGATTTTTTAAGTATATCTTCGCGTTGTTCAGCCGCTTTGCCTATGGCAAGGCGCAAAGGTCTGCTCCGTTTAAGGTCTTCTGTGATCGGCACAGCACCATCTGACAAAAAATCTTGCAGCCTTTTATAATCATGCCAGTTGAGCTGTTTGGCCATCACATCCAGTGTCTGACTAGGTGCCGGCCAATAGCGATAAGGTTCAAACAACAACCCCAGTGTTTGATTGCTTCTGCCCATAAAATGCGGCATAAAATCAAAATAAATCTTTTTATCGCTGTTCAGATCGGGCAACACCGCTGCAAATATATGCTCAAGATAGGAGTGACAATTTGCCCTTAATAAGTTGTATGGCAGTACTGCCCTCTTCGATTCATATGCCAACAAAACGAGTAGATGAATTTTTTCAGGCGGCAGATTAACACGATAAACTTGCTGCCCATGTCTGTTATCCCAAATGCTATTTGGGCTGTCATCCGGTATTATTTTAGCTGCGCCGTTGCCGCCAAAAGACTTAACCAGTCTCAAGGCTTTATTAAAGCCGCCCAAATCATCTGCTAAACGGTTACGGGTGTCATTCACCCTGCCAAACCCAATATGCAGAGTGAGTACGCTGCCGTTATAGAAGCGCTTGCCATGCACCAGTAAATCTACATGAAACAGCGCTTCACCAGAGTCTACCGGTTCAAATGTTTGAACGATATCCGCTTTCAGAGTGTTACCCACTTCTGGCAAAGGTAAATTACAAGATCTAAATGCTTCCGGCAAAAAATAATTGCCATAAATCACTTTGGCGACAAACGCAAAACGGGCGGGAAAATGACACCATGGGGTCGCATCTGCCGCCCCGATAAATGGTAATGTACCACGCAAGTACTGTTCGACCAGATCAAACTCTTTCGCCAAATCAGGTGCTGCAGTGCCGCTTAAATAATAATCTGCATTGCCAGGGCGAAAATAAGCATCTTCCTGCAGCAATATACGCCGCCACATTACTTGCTGCTCAGCGTTCAGCTTGCTGTAGGTTTGTGTACTGTGCGCTTGTGTAGGCAACAAAGCAGCTACGGCCAATAACAGAAATGTGGCAATAAAATGGATAAAGCGGCACATGAGTGACTAGATTGAGCGTGTAAATTCGGGAGCACTGAAAAAAAATTAAGGCAGACAACATCTGTCTGCCCCGGTAACGCCATTATCTATAGTTTAAAGAACTATTACCTAACAGCCGAACATCTTACGGCACACAAGCAACAGGGTCCAGTATGCACGGATCAATTGGCGGCGGACCACATAGGAACGGATCAGCAACACATGGATCTGGTGGCGGAGGTGGCGGAGGTGGCGGAGGTGGCGGTATCACAACAGGCACGTTATTCACCACATCCGTTACAACCTTGTGAGTCGTATCGGAAGATTGCTGAATAATTAGCTTGTTGGCTTCTTCATTAGCATTGTTTGAATTGGCATTACTACTGGCATCTGTCGATGTTGTATCTCTATCCTTACAGACTTCGGAGGCCGGTGAGCATGTATTAGCAGCGCTATCTTTTGCGCTATCTACTGCTTGGTCAATTTCACCAGCAGTCATATTAGCTATCGCAGAGCCCGAAATCGTCGCCATGAAGAGGAGTAATATTATTGATAATTGCTTTTTCATCTTAGTCCCTAATTAAAAGCGGTGGCTCAAGCTCACGCTGGCGCTGGTTTCATTGGCATAACGTTTGTCAAACAAACTACCCAGCGTCATGCTGATGCTTGTTTCACTGTTTATTGCGTAATTGGTGCCTGCGCTGTAACTGAAATAATCATCATCACCAGTACCGCCAATAAACTCTCGGCTCGCTTTGTTCCAGTCCATTTGCACGAAGGGTGACCACTTGTTTAGCCGCCAAGTGATTTGGCCACCCGCGCTGACATAGTTTAAGGTGCTGTTGGATGACGGCACTGCATTGCCAAGATTGGTAATAAACTTATCATTATCGGATGAAATGTGACTATAACTGGCATTTACCTTGGCCATAAGGCTTTGGCTAAGAGGAATATACTGCGTCAGACCAAGTGAAGCAGTTTTGAATTTTGAGTCGGCGTCATAATTAACTAGTGCAGTATTGGTATCAATACTTGATTCGCCATATCCTAGCGAAACGTTGGCATATAAACCCCAGCCAATGTTGCGCATAGCGAAAATGCTCATAGAATTAGTATCCACGTCTGCACGGCCAGTGAGTGTGTCATATTTAGAGTTGGCAGTGGTATAGGCTACTGACCCGCCAACAAAGGTTTTGTCATCGATTCTGCGTGACAAGCCTAGGCTCCCTGACCAGGACTCATTACCAAATTTATTATTAGGCAAATTGAAATTGCTATTCCGATAACTCAAGCCAGTGGAGACAGTCCATGATTTTTCATCTGCCAAGGCATTGGTGCTAATGGCCACACATGCAACTAGCGTTATTGTTGTTTTTAAAGGTAGCATAATCACGACCTAATTATTGTTGTTAGTTATTAGCAAAAATGTTTATTCATATATTTTACGCGCATTATATATTAGCCAATATTGAAAAGTATATGGGAAGTCGTTGGGATTAACTTCACTGACTGCGCATTGCCTTCATTATTGAGTAAGGTGGCATCACCGTTTTACTGAATATATTAAACCGGACACCTTAAAGCCAGATGTCTTAACCCAGAATCCTAACCCGTCAATTAAGTTCTATCAGGTTAAACATTGCTAGCATTAAATTTGCGCTAGACTTCACCACCCAAAAGAGTGGCTAGAGCTGCCACGCTAAAAATAACTTGAGCTTGCTATGATGACTGCTGCGCGAATTGTCAGTGTAAGTATTTGTACCTATCTTAATCCAGTTTTTCAATGCCCATCGCCTTGAGAACGTACTTTTCATACACAGGCTCAGAAGTGCCTTTCTTCATTTTATAGATGAAGTATTTTTCGAAGGCAATTTTGGCAAAATGCACCCACTTGCCTTTTTTAACCCAACTGTCATTGCGCGGCGGAATCTGAGGTATAGCCACAAACGCCGCCCCTGTATCCCCCATATCGGCGAGACAAATAGCGTTCCAGGTGCCTTTTGCGTCGGCAGCTTCTCCGGCAATATCTGCGGCTATATTATGTACAATCGCCGTAACCATGGATTCGATCATATAACCGGTCTTTGGAGCGCCTGTCGGAATTGGCGTCACCTCTACCGGCGGAATAGCAACGCATACACCGGCGGCAAAAATATTTCGGTATTTTTTACTGCGCTGATGCTCATCAATCAAAACAAAACCCCTTGGGTTGCACAACCCCTCAACAGCAGCCACTGGATCAACGCCTTTAAAAGCTGGCAGCATCATGGAGAACTTGAATGGCAGTTCATGTTCCTTCACCACATTGCCATGCATGTCGTGCTCAGCCACAAACATCTTGCCCGCTTCGACTTTTGTCACCTTGGCATTGGTAATCCATTTAACATCATTATGACGATATTCAGATTCCAGCATCCCTTTAGAGTCGCCCACACCACCCAACCCCAGATGCCCGATATAAGGCTCACTCGTCACGTATGTAATGGGCACCTTGTTACGTATCTTTTTCTTACGAAGGTCTTTATTGACGATAAATGTAAACTCATACGCAGGGCCGAAGCAGCTAGCGCCAGGCATAGCGCCAATAATGACCGGCCCAGGGTCTTTTAAGAATTCCTGATAGGCAGCCCAGGTATCCTCGGCATGATCTACCGTACAGATTGAATGTGTATGTCCGTTATTCGGTCCTGAGCCGGGCACTTCATCAAATGATAGCTTGGGGCCTGTTGTAATGACCAGATAGTCATAATTCAAACTTTCCCCATTAGCCAGCTGCACCACATTTTTTTCTGCTTCGATTTTTGTAACCGGCTGCGCAATAAAATTGATCCCTTTCTTTTCCAGATAAGGACGTATAGGAAAAGTGATTTTTTCCCTTTTGCTCCAGCCAACCGCCAGCCAGGGGTTCGACGGCACAAACTGAAAATAATCCACCGAATTGACCACAGTAATTTGATGACCATTACCCAGCTTTGCCTTCAGTTCATAAGCTGTAGGCATACCTCCTATACCAGCGCCCATGATTACAATATGTGCCATTTAAAACTCCTTTTTTGGGTTCTCTAAAACTACACTAAATCAATGCATCCCTGATAATGTATTATCCAGTCGATGCCTGATTGAAATTGCACCTCTGACTTGACCAATACTGTAGCCCACTGCGTTATCTTCAGGATACTCCTGCAATAATAGCTTGCGGACATTCAGCGAGATATCCGCTGGCTGTCCATGACACTGCAAACACATTGCCTGAGTTGGAATCGCCTTCATATAACGAAACCAGCGTCCATCCGCATCCGAAGTGATTTGTGTGAACTCCATCTCAGCCAATGGCTTGCCTTGCTGCTGACCAAGCTCAAAACTATTCAGCACACCATTCTCCCAGGTATCTGGCGTACCTTGCATCACATTGCGCGCTTTAAGCGAAACTCGCTTAACTACTCTGCCATTTTTTGAATACTCACTGGCCAAGGCAGGCGCAACCTGCTTGCATACACTAATCGCACTTTCAACACCACCGAGCTCGATTTGTTTTTTAAGCGTACCGCCTAGCGTCTGCATAAATTCCTGTGCAGTTTTTCTGCTTTCGACCAGATACTTTGCATGCTCATCGTCGCTATCAGCATATACAGGCATCACCAGTGTCATCATGAGCGCAGCCAATGACCCTCTAAACGAGACAAACTCTAATGTCTTATTCAATTTGTTACTCCTACAATTTTGTCTGCGCCGTCTGCAGCCCATCGCCAACCCACGCATTGATACCGCCAGTCAGGTTATACACCTCAGTAAATCCTGCCGACTGCAACGTGCTGGCAGCTTTAGCCGAACGTTTACCACTGCGGCACTGCACGATGACCGGACTATGTTTGTATTGAGCGAGTTCGCTCAATCTTTGCTCCACCTGTGCAAGCGGGATATGAATCGCACCCGTAATATGTTGCGCCTGCCACTCATCCAATTCGCGAACATCCAGGATAATCGCTTCTTTACTGGCAAACATTGATGCTGCCTGCCCAGGGGTAACTGATGCCAGCTCTGAGGAGCAAGCAGATAAGAATACAGATCCAATTAACGCTAAACCGACAGTGCAGTTTTTAAACATGACGCTTCCCTTTTATTCATCAATGAAAGACCTGGTTGATTTCCTGTAGCCGCGGTTCGTCCAGCTCTCCTGCCGCCGCTGAAAGATTAAGCAATGCCTGTAGCGTCTGGTATTTACTGCGTGACCATGCAAGGCGGGTATTGTGCAATTCCTGTTCAGAATTCAGGACATCGAGCGTGGTACGATCACCAACATCACGTCCTAATCGCGTTGAATCAAGCTTCACCTGAGCCGAATGTACCGCCTGTTCCAATGCCTTCACCTGTCCCTGACCAACGGTCACTGCCATCCAGGCAGATCTTGCATCCTGCGCTGCGTGCTGACGTGCGAAATCAGTCTGGCTGCGCGATTTTTCTTCTAATGCCAACGCTTCCTGATATTTAGCGTCGCGCATACCGCTACTGTATAGCGGAATGGTCAACTGCACACCAAGACTCAACTGCCGATTGGTCACATCAGCATCGCTGCCTGCCAACCCCTGCAGACGCTCACCACCCGCCTGAGCAACCAGATTCACCATCGGCGAGTATTTTGACTGAAACTTCTCACTCTCGACCTGTGCGATTTCCTGCTGCAATTGCTGCACATGCACCTGTGGATGATGAGTTTGTGCACGCGCCAGCCAGCTTTGCAAATCGCCATTCATATAGCGCTTGAAATCCACCTGCTCAGCCACCGGCGCCAACCCCGCATCCTGATTACCTGAAAGGTCAGCCAATATCGCGCGGCTGAGCTGAAGATTGCTTTCTGCTTCCATCACCTGCGAAGTCAGCATGTCATAACGCGCCTGCGTTTCATGCGTATCAATGATGGCCGCATCCCCTTCTTTATAGCGCGCTTGCGCACTCTCTAATGCCTTAGCCACGGCCAGTTGCTGTGCCTTTAACGCAGCAAGCGCATCTGAAGCCAGCAGTGCATCAAAATAAGTCTGCGCCACACGCAGGATCAACTGTTGCGACTCTGCGTTTAACTGCACCTCTGCAAGACTGGCCTGCTTGTTCAGCTGGATTGCAGAACTTGTACGGGCTGCGTCATAAAGCGGCAACTCCGCACGCAGATTCAGATTCAAATCCAGACCGCCATCCGTCCTGGTACGAAAATCAGTGGTGCCCTTCGCGCCCGCGCCACCGCCGGCAAACTGCGCGTTAGAGAATCGTGCGTCGGTAATCTTATTGTCATTACTGACGCCAGTGGCACCTGCATTAAGTGTAATCTGCGGCCCCTTGAGTGCACTTGCCTGTGCACCTTTTGTACGCCCGGCATCAGCAGCTGCACGGGCGGATGCAAAAACAGGATCTTGTGTACGCGCCAGCTGCCAGGCTTCCAATAAATCCAAAGCCTGCACCTGACCTGAAACCAAGGTCAGCAGCAAAAGGGACCCGTATTTAGATGGCCAGTATGTCAATGAATAGCTTCGCATATCAGCAACCAGCGCGCACACCCAGTTTTCGCAGGATATTTTCCATCAGACACCAGCCGGTAAAACCGCTTTGCAAAAGGTTAACCCCCACAAAAGCCGTGAAGTAGAGCCAGTAGTGGCTCACAAAGAACGGACTTTCTGCCACGCCCAGCGCCAATGAAAGCAGAATAAAAAATCCGGCCATTACACGAACAAGTTTCCATGAAGTCATATTTGATTTCTCCTAATTAACATTCTGTTCAACATATTTGTGACGGTAGGCCACAAAATAAAGCAATGGGATCACGACCAGCGTCAGCACGGTCGAAACAAAAATACCAAAGATCAGCGAGATCGCCAGCCCGTTAAAAATCGGGTCATCCAAAATAAAGAAAGCGCCCAACATAGCCGATAACGCCGTCAGCATGATGGGCTGTGCTCGGGTAATTGCCGAGTTCACTACAGCTTCTTTGAACGGCTTGCCCGATGCGACTTCCAGATTAATAAAATCCACCAGCAAAATAGAGTTTCTGACAATAATCCCTGCCAGCGCGATCATGCCGATCATTGAGGTAGCGGTAAATTGCGAGCCTAGTAACGCATGCCCAGGCATCACCCCAATAATGGTCAGCGGAATCGGCGCCATGATAATTAACGGCGTGAGGTATGAACCGAATTGCGCCACCACCAGCAGATAGATCAGAATCAAACCAACAGCATAAGCAGCACCCATATCACGGAAAGTTTCGTAAGTCACCTGCCACTCGCCATCCCATTTAATGGCATAGCCACGTTGACTATCCTCCGGCTGCTGAATGAAATACTCACCAAGCTGACCGCCAGGAACTTCAATCTTAGCCACGTCAGAACGCATTCTGAACATGCCGTACAGCGGACTATCCAGCTTGCCAGCCATATCTCCCACCACATAATTGACTGGCAGCAGATCTTTATGAAAAATAGGTTGTTCGCGCAGTTCCTCCTGCATCAGCACAAGCTCACGTATCGGCACCAGCTTGCCAGATGCAGTCATCACTGAGAGTTTCAGCAAATCATCCGTATCGCCTTGTGATGCCACAGGCAAACGCAGGCGTGTCGCGGTCGGATATTTGCTCGCATCATGTAAATAGGTCACATCTTCTCCGGCCAGCCCGGCACGTAAGGTACTGACAATCGCAGCCTGCGGTACGCCAAGCAATGCAGCCTTTTTCTTGTCTACTTCCAGGAAGATTCTTTTCGCATCTGCGATACTGCTGTCATCCGTATCAACAATCCCATCGGTGCGCTCTAACACTTGCCGAACCTGTCTGGCAACTCTAGTTCTGCCTGCATCATCCGGACCGTAGATCTCTGCAACAATTGGCGAGATCACCGGTGGCCCAGGCGGCACTTCTACCACTTTTACCTTAGCGCCAAGATCATGCGCGATTTTCTGCAATGCAGGACGCATGCGACTTGCAATTTCATGGCTTTGTTCGCTGCGATGATGCTTGTCGACCAGATTTACCTGGATATCACCGACCTCACCACCGCTTCTCAGGTAATACTGACGAACCAAGCCATTAAAGTTGATGGGGGCAGAAAGTCCAACATAAGCCTGATAGTTCGTGACTTCCGGTACGGTGTTGAGATAGGCCGTCATCGCATGCAATACTGTTGCTGTTTTTTCTGGTGGCGTACCAGCCGGCATATCCACCACCACCTGAAACTCGGATTTGTTATCAAACGGCAGCATCTTCATCACGACCAGCTGCGCAGCTGGCAAGACTAATGAAATCAAAATCAACCCAAGCACAGCCAGGCTTAATTTACGTCGATTCTTCTTGCCATCCGCATCACGCAAGAATGGTGTAAAGATACGTGTGAAGACTGGAGCAAGGCGCTTGGCCAGCGCATCTTCATGCTGGGCATGACGCAACCATATCCGCGATAACCAGGGGGTGATGATGAATGCAACGGCGAGCGAAATCAGCATCCCCATACTTGCATTGATCGGGATCGGACTCATATAAGGTCCCATCAGGCCACTGACAAAGGCCATAGGCAAAAGTGCGGCAATGACCGTCAGCGTGGCAAGTATGGTTGGCCCACCGACCTCATCCACCGCACCGGGGATTAATTCAGTCAATGAAGCATCGGGTCTAAGCTTCATGTGGCGGTGAATGTTTTCCACCACAACAATCGCGTCATCCACCAAAATGCCGATTGAGAAAATCAGCGCGAACAATGAAACCCGATTCAAGGTAAAACCCCATGCCCAAGACGCGAACAAGGTCGCTGTCAGCGTCAATATTACCGCTGTACCGACAATCGCTGCTTCACGGCGCCCTAGTGCAACCAGCACTAGTAACACCACGGCCGAAGTGGCAAAAATCAGTTTCTGGATAAGCTTCTGCGCTTTTTCGTTGGCAGTTTCGCCATAGTTACGCGTGATCTTCACTTCTACGTCCGCTGGGATCAGCACATTCTTGAGGTTACCGATCTGCTTGATCACGGCATCAGAAACTGCCACCGCATTCTGTCCTGGCTTTTTGGTTACACTTAATGTGACCGCAGGATACTCGGCCGCGCTGCCGCCCTCCCCGTACCAGACAAATCGTTCTGCAGGTAATGGGCCATTCGTCACTTCCGCCACCTCCCCCAGATACACTGGCTGACCTGCATGTAACCCGACGACCAATTGGGCAACATCATCCGCATCTGCCAGATATTTACCCACCTCTACCGCAATCGCCTGATTAGCGTTGATTACTTCACCCAAAGGCGCACCCAGATTTGCAGATTGCAATGCACTACGTATATTGGCGATGGTGACGTTAGACGACGCCATGCGCGCGGGATCCAGCATGATATTCACAGCCCTGCCTGGCCCGCCATGCGTGACGACTTCACGCGTACCTTTCACATGCTTGATTTCTGCCTCCAGCGCATGTGCAACCCGCTCAAGTTCGTAAGCCCCTTGCTGATTGTTTTTTGTGTAGAGCGTCGCAGTCAGAATAGGCACATCATCAATCCCTTTTGGTTTGACGATAGGCTCACCTACACCCAGGTTTTTCGGCAGCCAGTCCTGGTTGGACTGAATGGTGTTATACAGTCTGACCAATGCCTCGGTGCGCGGCACGCCTACTTCAAACTGCACGGTAATCACCGCCATGCCCGGACGTGAAACTGATGTCACATGTTCAATGTCTGCAATTTGTGACAAGACCTGCTCCGCAGGTACCGCAACCATCTGCTCAACATTCTTGGCAGATGCGCCAGGAAATGGAATCAGCACATTCGCCATCGTGACATTAATCTGCGGCTCTTCTTCACGCGGAGTTACCAGCACTGCAAACAGGCCTAGCAGCAAAGCAACCAATGCGATCAAAGGCGTGATTTGTGCACTCTGGAAATATCTGGCGATACGTCCTGAAACACCTAAATTTTCTACGTTATTGGTCATAAATCTTTGTGTGCTATTTTCTGTTGCGATGTTTGAAATCTAGCGTGTTGGATATTTAAAATTTGCTGCAGCAATCGGGTCAGTGGCTATTTTTTCACCCGCTTGCAAACCGGCAAAAATCTCAACATTGTCGCCCTGCTTGCGCCCCAGACGCACCTGACGCAGTTGCGGTATACCCGTAGCATCAACCACGTAAACAGCTGTCAACTCACTACGTTTAATGATTGCACTTGCCGGCACATGAATCTGCGCCTGAACAGATTTCTCATTCACAGGTAGTACAGCGCGTGCAAACATCCCCGGACGCACACTGGTAAGACCTGGCGGCAAAGTGACCCTCACCTTGACCATATTGCTCACAGCGTCAGCCGTTGGCAATATCACCACCTGAGTTCCTGTCAAATTACGCTCAGCCTCAACCGCAGCAGCAATATTTATCTTAACGCTTGCATTTGCCTTGATTGACGCAACCTGACTTTGCGGCACATTGACCACCACACGCAGTACACTCGGGTCATACACCGTCAACAAAGGCTTGCCTGGCATTGCCATATCGCCTTGCTCAACCATCACATCAGCAATCAAACCAGAATAAGGAGCATTGATCACGTGCAATCCGCTTTGCACATTCGCAACGTCAGTTTGCGCCAGCTGCGCCTTGGTCTGCGCTTCTGCGGTCTTGTAATCAGATTCAGCACGCTCTAAAGCGGCCTGACTGATATATTGTTTTTCATGTAAACGGCGCTTACGTTCATACTCCTGACGGGCAGCAAATAGCTGCGCTTGTGCAGCCGCAACCTGCGCCTGATTGCTTGCCATCTGCTGATTTGCGATACGCGTATCGATTCGCACTAAAAGCTGACCAGACCTCACCGCATCGCCTGCCTTTATCGGCAGAGCGGTGATACTCCCGGCAACCTGAGGTGCAATCAGGCTAGACTTAACAGCTTCAACCGAACCCTCAACAGTTGCAACATTTTCCTGATTTGACTGTTGAATAATGACTGTAGATAAGCCTGCTGCCAGAGCCGCATTTGCAACCCCTGCTGTGAGCAGCAATACCGTGAATAATGATTTAATCAAGCGGTTATCCTCTATATATATTTTTGCTTAATTGACGTTTTGACATAATATATTACTATATAGTTATATAGTCAAATAATAATTTTTATGTATAATCTGATAATTATCACCACTAAATTTTTGTAAGTGTTAAATGATTATGGAAAAACAGACGAGCGGATTAGATGACAGAGCTCTTGAATACGTAGCCAAGTATTTCAAGGCGCTGGCCGAGCCTATGCGGCTTAGAGTGTTGAATGCCCTACAGGATGGCGAGAAGAACGTCGGTCAGTTAACCGAGATTTCTGGCGGCTCACAGGCCAATGTATCGAAACATCTTTCACTGCTGACACAATATGAACTAGTGAAACGCGAATCGCGCGGCACAAGTGTGTATTACAAGATTGCAGACCCTAGCGTGTATAAGCTTTGTGAACTGGTATGTGGGCAAATTGGCAATCGCATGTCATCCCAGGATGAGATCAAGAAACTATTTATGAAAACGAATGAGGCCTGATTAAGGAAGCACTGATTAAATTACTGCAAACAACATCTTCAGACTCAACAATAACAGCAATAAACCGAACACTTTTTTTAAAGTATTGACCGGAAGCTGCTGCGTTAATCGCGCACCCAGTGGTGCGGTAAAAAAACTCAGTACAGACACCAGCAGTACCGCTGGCAAATAAACAAAACCCCATGTATTTGGCATCGAGCTCCCGCTCAAGACACCATTCAGCAGATAACCCAAAGTACCCGTCAGTGCAATCGGGAAACCCAGCGCCGCTGAAGTACCGATGGCTTTTTTAACATCCACACTGCGCCATGTTAAATAAGGCACAGTCAGCGAACCACCCCCAATAGAGACCAAAGCGGAAACTGCCCCAATAACAAAAGACACTGCAGACAACTCTGGCTTGCCAGCCTCTTTTACCTCTTTAGTCTCACTGACCTGTCTACGTGAAGTACGAAACATCTGAAAAGCCACATAGGCCATAAAGATGGCAAAAAATATGGCTAACGATTTGGAACTGGCACTTGCCGCCAAAAAAGTTGCCAAAAAGGTACCGAGCACGACTCCTGGCGTCATCAACTTCACCAACCGCCAAACAACGGCACCATTGGCATGATGCGCCCGCATGCTGGAAAGAGAGGTGATCATAATACATGCCATCGATGTGCCGAGCGCCAAATGCACGACATTTTCAATAGACACCTGCTGGTAGATAAAAATAGCCGTGAGTACAGGCACAAGAATCCCACCCCCGCCTATACCCAGCAGCCCCGCCATAAAACCAACGAATGCACCTAACGCGATAAAAATCAGGATTAAGCTAATATCCATGCGTAATCTTATAGATGACTAAACTGCAATACCCTGCGCATCAAACAAACCTTCAAACAGGATTGAGCTCAGGTAGCGCTCACCAGAATCTGGCAGAATCACTACTATAGTCTTACCCGCATTCTCAGGCTGTTTTGCATAGCGCACGGCAACGGCTACTGCAGCACCACATGAGATGCCGGAAAGTATGCCCTCTTCACGCGCCAGGCGCTGTGCGTAAAGAATCGCCTCTTCATTCGTGACTTGGGCAATCTCATCCACTAGTGACAGGTCTAAAGTATCAGGAACAAAACCAGCACCAATGCCTTGTATCTTATGTGGGGCAGGTTTGAGTTCCTCACCGGCGCGTTTTTGGCTAAGTACGGGGCTGGCTGCAGGCTCAACGGCAACGGTGGTGATGACTTTGCCTTGTGTGTTTTTAATGTAACGAGAAACGCCGGTGACAGTGCCGCCTGTACCGACACCAGCAACAAAGATGTCGATGTTGCCATCGGTTGCCTGCCAGATCTCGGGTCCGGTGGTTTTCTCATGAATGGCGGGATTGGCAGGATTTTTGAACTGTTGCAGTAGAACGTAGCGTTCAGGGTCTGATGCCGCGATTTCTTCTGCTTTGGCAATCGCACCACTCATGCCTTTTGCACCTTCGGTAAGCACCAGTTTCGCACCATAAGCAAGCAATAGTTTGCGCCGCTCTATACTCATGGTTTCAGGCATGGCGAGTGTCAGTGGGATGCCGCGCGCTGCCGCGACGAAAGCCAAGGCAATACCGGTGTTGCCACTGGTGGGTTCTACGATTTCCTTACCCGGGCCTAGCAGGCCACGCTGTTCGGCATCCCAGATCATGGCGGCGCCGATACGGCATTTCACAGAGTAGGCCGGGTTGCGGCCTTCTATCTTGGCAAGCACGGTTGCCGAAGCGCCATCTGTAATACGATTCAATTTGACTAGCGGTGTATTACCAATAGATTGTGCGTTGTCTTCGAACCAGTTTGGCATATCAATTCCCTCTTAACCTGTTATGTTCACTTTGCAAAAAAGCACTGTGAAAAACAGTACTTTAACGACTGCAACAAAAATTCCGAAATAATCTTTTGTTATGTGCTTATAAGCTGAATTAACTGCCGCCCCGCATTATTTTCTGGGCGGCAGCACAAAATCGCCATAATGATGATTGATGCGGTGAGCAAATTTTTTAATCAGCAAGCGCCACTGTCTGAATTTAACTTTGCGTGACTTCATCGCCACATACAGTGCCAAACTGAAGCTAACACCAAGATTGACCATGCCAATCAAGATCAGACCCAAAGCCGCATACAATGCAGCCTGCCAAGTCAGTGCAAAATCCAATGCTACCGCAGCATAACCAACAAATGCAGATGAAAACGCAATATGACGAATATCAAAGGCCAAGCCAAACAACACGCCAATTGCACTCATCGCACCGAGCAGCAAACCAAAGTAAAAGTTGCCGGCCAATGCACCCAAATTATTTTCCACATAATGTGACACACGACTTAGCCTTGCCCCGCCAAGAATTCGCTGTAGCCACTTGACCGCGCGTAATCGCTGCGGAATTTTATTGTAAACCGCCAAATTGTCATGATAACCAGCAATCAGGCCTGACAAGAACAGGCACACACCCGCAATTGCAGCATAAAACAAGGCACCGCTGCGAGCCGGGTCAATATCTGCCAGCAGGTTATTGGCTTTTTCGGGCGTCACAAAATGCTGACCAGTAAAGTGCAATGTCGCCCATGCTAGCAGCATCGCGGTTGGAATGGCAATCACGACATTGCCGAATATCGCCACCATTTGGCTACGCATGGTTTGGGCGATGATGTCCACCAGATTGTCCATTTCTTTTGAGTGCGCGTCTGTGGAGTCTATGGTCGCGGCTATGGCAGCGGCAGTCATCGCGGGCTGCTTGGTTGCCACCGTAAAATGCAGAATATGAATCAGCATAAAGCCCAGGCCGTAATTCAGGCTAAATAGAATTGCTTCATTCAGTGGCGCGTAAAGCTGCTTGGCCAGGGTGATCTTAATCATTGCCATCAAGGCAATCACAATACCTGCCCCCATGGCTGAGCGCATCAGTGCAAAATATTCACCACGCGTTTCGGTAATGTAATGCTCACCGGTACGGCTGGCATTTTCCGTCACTCGCAAGGCCATAACCTCTACATTATCTCGCCAATGTTCACCTAAATCATTTTTGTGACATTCGCTGTAAACCACTTCTTTGAACAACTGCACAATTTCATCATGCGCCGACTCGCCTAGCTGCAGATGCTGCAGAATCTGCAACAGTAATGTCAGCCTGGAGATTTGCTGCAACATACGCTGCAGCAGTTGCGTGAGGTTGATGCTGGTGCCGGTCTGCAGACTATTGCGGCGAATTTTATCGACAATGTCATTACACTGGTCCAGCATCACCAGAATGTGCCTGATATCGGTGCCAGCATCGGGCTTGCCATGCGCTGCCACAAACTCCGCCAACTCAGCCTGCTGTATCACAAAGGGAGATGAGTGCTGTTCAAGCTCAGGATGATTACGCAGCAACTCTTGTTCCAGACCCAACGCTGCAATGCGGTAAGACAGCACCTGCGCCGCTGCCAGCACATGTCCGCGACAGGTCTCGGTAACGCTGGCTGGTGCCTCATCAAAACGGATAGCGGTAATCAGTTCAGCCCATACCTGATTTGGCACCGCCTCCACCCACAGTTCATCAGTAGTCTTGGTAAAAAACAAGGCAAACAGATCAATCAGGTAAGAAGTATCAATCGCCTCCGGCAAAACCTTATGGGAAATACGCCTGCGCATCTCAGCAAAAAAACCGCTAAAAACAGAATGGCGCGCAATCAAAAACAATGAAATCGGCTTGCGCTCACTCAGCAGCTGCAAAACCGATTCTCTAAGCAATTTCGCCTTGGCCGCGTCACTATTCAACAAATAGCAAAGCGCTTGTATTCCGGTAACGGCAAAATCCACCTGTTCAGGTTTAGGCGGCCTGATGACCGCAATCAAATCAGCGATAAATTCAGGCGCATGCTGGGCTTGAGCGTACTGCTCAAAAGTCAGCTCAAGCTTATTGGTGTTTTCAGTAAGGTTTTTTTTCATAGTTTCCAGAGCAACACCGGTAGAGGGTCACCGATGAGTGACCTCACTATTTGAAAACAGTTTCGGTACTTGTGCGTGAATATAATAACAGCAATTGTTGCTATCATTCAGCCACTTGCAGGGGCAGCGTCCGCTACTGATGCGCAGACGCTGATTGCGTCATAAACCAGGGTTGTTAACCCAGATTATTTAGGTGTTCTCAGGCTTTGTGTGAGGTGTGGATCCAAAGTCTGCAACATCTGCGCAAACACTTTAGGATTAGCCGCAACGATATTGCCTGTTTTTAACCAGCTTTCGTTACCCTCAAAGTCGCCAACGATACCGCCTGCTTCCTGTACCAGCAGCCCACCAGCAGCAATATCCCACGTAGAAAGATTAATCTCGAAAAAGCCATCCACCCAGCCAGCAGCGACATAAGCCAAATCCAGCGCGGCAGAACCCGGGCGACGAATACCTGTGGTCTTTTTAATCATATCGCGCAACATATCAAGGTAGGTTTCCAGGTGCGTAAAGTCGCGGAACGGAAAACCCGTTGCAATCAAAGAGTCCTGCAATTTGCTGCGATTAGTCACACGGATACGTTTGTCATTCAAAAATGCCCCACGGCCCTTGGTTGCGGTAAACATGTCATTGCGCACTGGGTCATAAATCACAGCCTGTGTTAGCACACCCTTTTGCTGCAACGCGATAGAGATACAGTATTGCGGAAAACTATGCAGGAAATTTGTCGTTCCATCCAAAGGATCGATGATCCAGATATTTTCGGCATCCTGATTGCTTTCACCACTTTCTTCACCCAGAAAGCCGTGATCCGGATAAGCATCTTTCAGCACATCGATAATGGCCTGCTCGGCAGCACGGTCTACATCGCTGACAAAATCATTATAGGTTTTAGACTGAACTGTCAGTGACCCTACGTCTTGGGACGCACGATTGATAATACGGCCGGCTTCACGAGCGGCTTTGATTGCAATGGATAGCATTGGATGCATGACGAATAATCTTTAAAGAACTGATAAAATGCTATTTTAGCATTATTAGGCGCATCCCCAAATTGTCACAGTCGATTTTCAACAACATAAGAGTGGTACTCTGCCAAACCAGCCACCCCGGCAACATAGGCTCAACCGCGCGCGCAATGAAAACCATGGGACTGCATCGCCTGTACCTGGTGCGACCAAAACATTTCCCAGATGGTGAAGCCAAATCGCTCGCTGTTAATGCGGCGGATTTACTGGATAGCGCAATCGTCACTGAAACGCTTGAAGAAGCGATTGCAGATTGCCAGTTTGTGATTGGTGTCAGCGGAAAGGAGCGCTCACTATCACAGCAAGTCATGACGGTACGTGAAGCTGCACATGAGGTTCACCAGATTGCCAGCCACCAGCAGGTCGCGCTCGTGTTTGGTACAGAAATGAGCGGGTTAAGCAATGCTGAAGCTGATCGATGCCAAGTGCTGGCGACCATCCCTGCCAATCCGGAATACACCTCACTTAATCTGGCCCAAGCGGTACAGATCATGTGCTACGAAATCCGCATGGCCATCACCGAAGGCAAACTACATTACGACGAAAAACCATCAGAGCTCGCCAGTCAGGACGATTTGGAACGTTTTTACGTGCATTTGCAGGAAGTGCTGGAGCATATTGGCTACATCAACCCCAACGCACCTAAAAAGCTGTTCGAGCGCCTACGCAGGCTCTATGCACGCACACGTTTGGAAAAGGAAGAAGTGAATCTGCTCAGAGGCATTCTGACCTTGTCCATCACACCAAAGAAACATACCAAGTACTAGGGAAGCCGTGATTCAATGAGCAAGCGGGATGAAGTGCGTTATTCACATACCCAAGGCACACAGAACACAACAACCGAAACGAAATGGGTTCAAGTACCGTGCAAAACATGAACTCGCCCACGCAGCCATTTAATGAGTGCTTCCTCAGGCATACAGCGATAGAGAGTGACTTGACGTGAGCAATCTAATTGAAGAGTGTCTTTTTACTGCTGACCCGCCCATCCACACTTCAGTAGATGCCATTACGTATCATTGTACGGCTGTATTGATTCCCGAAAATAGCTTACCAACATGGATTGCCACACACCAACTGGCTTGTCACTTATTGCATTTAGATGATGAGGCAAGAACACTTGTCATTGATCAAATCAGGCAGCGAAAGGCTGAGCAGCCAACGCAGTTTGTTACCAACGAGGCAGAACCTGCGATTTTAGGCTTTATCAAGGAGACCCTAACGCTTCCACCTCTGAATCGAGCGCTTTTGCATAATGAAGCGCACATGAAAGAAGAAAATGAAAGAATGATCTTGGCCCTGGCTGGAACGACCAGCCCGCTCAATATCGGAGCAAAAGTTTTACGCACAGGAGAACTGCCTGGGTTTGGCGAACTTCTTAGCGCAGAAGGCATGAACTCTGATGTGTATGCATTTGGCGAAAATCAGGTTGTAAAGTTTGTCAGATATGGTGCAGATGCAGCAAAATTACTGGCAGACGCCATCAATAAACTTGCAGATGACGCCAGGCTAAATGGCATTGTATTACCAGTACGCATGCTGCAAGAGGGCGGCGCACATTTAATTCAGGAGCGCATCCCGATTCACCGCTACATCACATCTGCCCAGCAAGCTGAATTTGATAGCCTTGTGATTACCGCACGTGAAATACTCGACATCCCAAACCATGGCGCCGACAAGTCGATTTATGTCGGGAAATTCAGACTGTTAATTGACACGCAACCAACCAATATCACCGATAAAATGCAATGGTTTGATCCTGTTTACATGTCTATCAAACAAGAAAGGTAGCGATACCTCCGCACGTGCTTCAATAAACTTCTTCAATAGTGAAGCCGATGAAATCGTATTGATAAAAAATACACCAAGTTTTGAGTCGCTTGGCGTAACATAACGTAGCCGAACTTAATCGCACTAATCAAGCTCATAGTAATAGCAGTCCAGTGTTTAAGAGGGATACGCATGCATAAAATAATCTTAGGCATTATCACTTATCTATTCTGCCAATCTGTCATGGCATTACCGCCAGATGGCATGGTTTATCGACTCAAATCCAGCGTGGTCAAGATTCGCGTTGTATTGCCTAACGGTCATTATGGTGTAGGTTCCGGTGTTGTCGTAGCCAAAGATCAAGTGGTGACCAATTGCCATGTCATCGCCAACGCACAGGCCATCAATGTAATTAAATTTGGTGAAAGCTACCGCGCAGAAAGCATCAAAGCAGATTGGCAGCATGACCTATGTATCGTTCGCTTTGATGGACTCAACACTGAAGTAGCCACGCTAGGCTCAAGCAAGCGCCTGCAATACGAACAACCCGTATTTACCATCAGCTTTCCTAACAACTCACCCAAACCACTGGCAACCTATGGCTTTGTTAAGGCGATGTATCCCATGGACGGCAGCGCCGTCATCCGCACTACCAATGACTTCAGGCTCGGGGCAAGTGGTGGTCCCATGTTCAATGATGACGGCGAGTTGGTAGGCATCATCACACTCAAAAGCCCAGGCCGTAACGCGTTTTACTACAACATGCCGGTGGAATGGGTGAAAAGTCTGCTCAGCCAGCCTGAATTGGCGATTCCAGCTAAAGGGGATTTACCTTTCTGGGACGCGCCTGAAGAAAAACGTCCATTTTTTATGCGCGTGATACAGCCTTACCAAACCGAAGACTGGTCAGCACTTAAAAAGATTGCCACAGAATGGATGTTGCAGGAGCCACAGGCAAATGAAGCATTGTTTTATCTGGGCATTGCAGAATACAACCTGAAAGAATCCAAGCCCGCGCAGTCACATCTCCAGCAATTGTATGCACGCAACCCACGCCATACCAACGCCCTGCTTTACCTTGGGCTGATTGCTGCTGAAAGCGGCAACAAGGATGAGGCAATCAAAACAGCTTCCATATTGGATACCTTGGACAAAGAAGCAGCCAGCCAGCTCAATACAAAACTGGGCATGACACCCCTTCATGATTGCCAGACCGCAAGCTGTTAAAACACGCTTTGTACAACTCCGAATGACTGAATTGTCCGCTTGGGATTGGCAAGCCATGGCTTTGCAGCATTCCTGGCGAAACAGTCAGGTATGAGTCTTTTGTGTCATAATTACAATTAATCTAATTAACCGTAAAAGACATGTTCGACCACATTAAAGAAGATATCTCCATTGTTTTCGAACGCGACCCAGCCGCCCGTACACACTGGGAGATTCTAACCACATATCCAGGTGTACATGCCCTGCTCATGCACCGTTTTAGCCATTGGCTGTGGAAACATGACCTCTTCTGGTTCGGACGCTTCTTCTCACACCTGGGCCGCTGGCTAACCGGTATTGAGATACACCCAGGCGCCACTGTTGGTCGCCGCGTATTCATCGACCATGGCATGGGCGTTGTGATTGGCGAAACGGCCGTGATTGGGGATGACTGCACACTCTATCACGGGGTGACTTTAGGTGGCACTTCATGGAACAAAGGTAAACGCCACCCGACTCTGGAGGCTGGTGTGGTCATTGGCGCTGGCGCGAAGATACTCGGGCCAATCACGATAGGTGAAGGGGCAAAAATCGGCTCTAATGCGGTCGTGGTGAAAGATGTGCCAGCCAACGCAACGGCCGTGGGCATTCCTGCACGCATTCTAGAGGAAGAAAAGTCCAAACAACGCGAAGCGACTGCTCAGAAAATCGGCTTTGCGGCTTACGCTGTCGGCAATGATGAGAACGACCCCATGATCAAAGCCATCCACTCCCTGCTTGATCATGCCGCCAAGCAGGATACAGCCATGCGAGACTTGCAGGCACAGCTTGACAGACTCAACATCAACGCAGAAACCGATGCAGAAGTCGGCGAGGCTTTTGATGTACAGTCAGCCCCACAAAGGTCTGCAGACTAATTAACAAACTGTCACTTAAGTCAACGTGAACCAAAGCGCACAATAGTTGACTAAAATTGTAAGGAATTATACAATTCAGCCTTACTGATGATATTTAACAGAAGTCAAACACTATGCGCTTAACTACCAAAGGCCGCTTCGCTGTAACCGCCATGCTGGATCTGGCCATGAACGAAGCAAAAGGCACGACAGATGCAAAACCAGTGACGCTTGCAGGCATCAGCGAACGCCAGGACATATCACTCTCATACCTGGAGCAGCTATTCAGCAGATTACGCCGCCAAGGCTTGGTCAAAAGCGTGCGTGGCCCAGGGGGTGGCTATAACCTGGCAAAAGACTATGCCGACATCTCGGTTGCCGAGATTATCAGCGCTGTGGATGAGCAAATAGATGCGACCCAATGCGGCGGTCACGAGAATTGTCGCGATGAAGGTCGCTGCATGACGCACGATTTGTGGACTGCACTAAATGCCAAGATTCTTGAGTATCTGGCTGGCGTGACGCTTGCAGACATGGTTGCATCACAAAAGAACGGGCAAAAGGTATCCATCACACCTCGTGCGAGCACATCTGAAAAAACAATCGCTTTAAAAGCTGAAATAGCAGCTTAACGTTAATTATAGAAGCCATAGAGTTTAACCATGTCCAGCATCTATCTCGACCACAATGCCACGACCGCGCTGGATAGCCGCGTATTGGAAGCGATGTTGCCATGGATGCAAGCACAAACAGGCAACCCTACCAGCCGCCACGTTTATGGCAGAGATGCCCGCAATGCAATCGAACAGGCAAGAACGCAGGTAGCAGAAGCATGTGGCGCCTATCCGTCACAGGTGATATTTACCGGCTCCGGAACAGAAGCCAATAATTTTGCAGTAAAAGGCATCGCCGCCAATCAGCCAGAAACACAGATTTTATTTGGCGCGACGGAGCACCCATGTGTATCGCGCCCAGCAATTGCAATGGATAGGCAAGGCTGCAAAAGTCATTCACTGGCAGTAAATAGCAATGGCCTGATTGATGCGGAGCAGTTAAAAACGAAGCTGCAAACAGATACAAGCCTGGTTTCCATCATGCTGGCCAACAATGAAACCGGCGTAATTCAGGATATTGCCAGCATTGCCGAAACAACACGCAAAGCCGGTGCATTGATGCATACGGATGCAGTGCAGGGATTAGGTAAACTGCCAGTCAGCTTTAACGACTTGAATGTACACGCGATGACGGTCTCCAGCCACAAGATTCATGGGCCGCAAGGTGCAGCTGCGTTAATTCTGGACAAGCGCGTAGACATACAGCCGTTATTACACGGCGGAGGTCAGGAAAAAGGCTTGCGTAGCGGTACGGAAAATGTAGCGGCAATCGTCGGCTTTGGCATGGCGTGTGAATTGGCCGCAGCCAACCTTGACAGGTTTTCCAGCCACACCAAAAAACTGCGTGACCAGCTTGAACTGGGACTGTCATCACTGAATATCAGTATTTTCGGCAATCAAGTCAGCCGGTTGCCGAATACCAGTTTTTTTGCAGTTGAAGGCATTGAAGGTGAGACGCTGGTCATGGCACTGGACCGCAAAGGCTTTGCAGTCGCTAGCGGATCCGCGTGCTCCAGCGACAGCACAGAACCAAGCCATGTGTTATTGGCGATGGGAGTTCAGCCCGATTTGGCGCGCGGCGCTATACGCGTGAGCTTTGGCGCTCACAATACTGAACAACAGGTAATGGATTTACTGGTCACCTTGAAGCAAGAAATTTTAAGATTAAGACAATTAACAAGCATTGCAGCGTAAGGATAACGAAAGAAATGTCAGCATCAATTGAAATGCCAGTTTTAAAAAACCACGATGACGCACATCCGGTCTATTTGGACTACTCCGCCACAACACCGGTAGACCCACGTGTTGCGGCAAAAATGATTCCTTATCTGACTGAAGATTTTGGCAACCCGGCATCACGCAGCCATCCTTATGGCTGGACTGCCGAGAAAGCAGTAGAAAACGCACGTGAGGAAGTCGCCAAACTGGTTGGTGCTGACCCACGCGAGATTGTATGGACATCTGGCGCAACAGAATCCAACAACCTGGCGATCAAAGGTGCGGCAAACTTCTATGCTGCGACCAAAGGCAAGCACATCATCACCGTTGCGACTGAACATAAAGCGGTCATTGACACCGTACGCGAGCTGGAGCGCCAAGGTTTTGAAGCCACTTATCTGGAGCCGGAACCAAGCGGCTTACTGGATTTGGAAAAATTCAAGGCGGCGATTCGTCCTGATACCGTATTGGCCTCTGTGATGTTCGTGAATAACGAAATCGGCGTGATTCAGGATATCGAAGCGATTGGCAATATCTGCCGTGCAAACAATGTGATCTTTCATGTAGACGCTGCGCAAGCTACCGGCAAAGTACATATCAATCTGGAAAAATTGCCTGTCGACTTAATGAGTTTCAGCGCACATAAGACTTATGGCCCTAAAGGAATTGGCGCATTATACGTGCGTCGCAAACCACGTATTCGCATCGAAGCACAAATGCATGGCGGCGGTCATGAGCGCGGCATGCGCTCCGGCACCTTGGCTACCCACCAGATCGTTGGCATGGGTGAAGCTTTCCGCATCGCACGTGAAGAGATGGATATGGAAAATGCACGTATCCGCCGCCTGCGCGACAAGCTATTGCACGGCTTGCAGGAAATCGAAGAGGTTTACGTTAATGGAGATTTGGCACACCGCGTACCGCATAACCTCAATATCAGCTTCAACTACGTTGAGGGCGAGTCACTCATCATGGCAGTAAAAGGTATCGCTGTATCAAGTGGTTCAGCATGTACATCTGCCAGCCTCGAGCCTAGCTATGTACTTCGCGCGCTGGGTCGCAGCGATGAGTTGGCACACAGTTCGATTCGCTTCTCAATTGGCCGCTTCACCACAGATGAAGATGTTGATTACACCATCAACCTGATGAAGAGCAAGATTGGTAAATTACGTGAACTGTCTCCATTGTGGGAAATGTACAAAGATGGCGTAGATATTAGTAAGGTGCAGTGGGCAGCACACTAGAAAGCGCTCTTTGCATGTCTGGCGTTGTTGCAGGCTTGCTCGTTTAGACAACAACTAAACGTTGCAAACCTTCGCCTAGCCAGTCCATGCAAATCGACGCCTTCTGTAAAGATTCAATATGAAACAAGTGGTTGAAATAGGAAGCAAAATCAAGGCGACAAGCTGAAGACAGTACGTATAGTACGGCGAAGTGTAGTCAACGCCGAGTTTGCGATGTATTTCAAACACACATAGGAGAAGTAAAATGGCATATTCAGACAAGGTATTGGACCACTACGAAAATCCAAGAAATGTGGGTTCATTAGACAAAAATGACCCTCAAGTAGGCACCGGAATGGTGGGTGCACCCGCATGCGGCGACGTGATGAAGTTGATGATCAAGGTCAATGATGATGGCATTATTGAAGATGCAAAATTCAAGACTTACGGCTGCGGCTCTGCGATTGCTTCAAGCTCGCTAGTGACAGAATGGCTGAAGGGCCGGACGATTGAAGAGGCTTATGCAATCAAGAACTCGGAAATCGCAGAAGAGTTAGCTTTACCGCCGGTAAAAATTCACTGTTCAGTGCTGGCAGAAGATGCCATCAAAGCAGCGGTGGCAGATATCAAGGCTAAGCAAGCTGCAAAAGATAACGCTTAATTAATTGATGATAAAGATTGAGTAGAAATGGCAATTACACTGACAGAAACCGCAGCAAACCGTGTTGAAAAATTTCTTGCCAATCGTGGCAAAGGCATCGGCTTGCGTTTAGGCGTTAAAACTACCGGTTGCTCTGGCATGGCTTATACGCTTGAGTTTGTGGATGAAATGCAGCCAGAAGACCTTACATTTGAGAGCCATGGCGTAAAGGTGATTGTTGACCCGAAAAGTCTGGTTTACATCGATGGCACAGAACTGGATTTCACCAAAGAGGGCTTGAACGAAGGCTTCAAGTTCAATAATCCGAATGTGAAAGATGAGTGCGGCTGCGGCGAAAGCTTCACCGTTTGATTTCTTCGTTAAATCAACCATGCCTGTGTTACTTAGGCCTTAGGCTTGCCGTACGCCGATATGTACTGTCTGCACCTCAGCGCCTTGGCCTGACTGATTTATCAAAGAAATCATGTGTGTAAAGTTGTTTCCCACTTAATGCTTGCTACTTAAAAACATGCAAAATCACTTTGAGCTTTTTTCTTTGCCTGTGCTGTTTGATATCGATGCGAAAGCGCTCGAGTCAAATTACCGCAAGATTCAATCTGCCAGTCACCCAGACCGTTTCGTAAGCGCATCGGCTGCAGAAAAACTCGCATCCATGCAACTTGCCACGTCCGCCAACGAAGCGTACGACACATTAAAAAGACCTGCTTACCGTGCAAAATACCTGCTTGAACTGCACGGCATTGATGCCACTGCGGAAACCAACACCGCCATGCCAGCGGATTTTTTAATGCAGCAAATGGAATGGCGAGAACGTCTTGAAGATGCAAAAACAGCCAAAGATATCTCGGCACTGGAAAGTCTGACAGATGAACTGCGCTCTGATGCCAAGACGATACAAACAAAACTGATTGATTTATTCGACACATCAAAAGACCTCGCCAAGGCTACTGATGAAACGCGTAAACTTATTTTTATTGATAAGGTAAGTGCTGATATTCACCAAGCAATTGAACAGTTAGAATAGCGACAGCACTACCAACCACCGAAACCAATTCATTTATGGCATTACTGCAAATCTCCGAACCTGGCATGAGTGCCGCCCCGCATCAGCACAGACTGGCTGTAGGCATCGACTTAGGCACCACCAACTCACTCGTTGCCACCGTACGCAGTAGCATGAGCACTGTATTGCAGGATGACTTCGGCCACGCTTTGCTGCCTTCCGTTGTGCGGTACGCGCCTGACGGCGATGTGGTGGTTGGCCATGAAGCACAGGCACAGCAAAGCTGTGACCCGGTGAATACCATTGCCTCAGTCAAACGCTTTATGGGACGCGGCCTAAACGACATCACTGATAAAGCACACATTCCCTATCGATTTGTAGATAGCGCCCCAGATAATAGTAACGCTACCAAACGTGTCTTGCAGTTGCAGACACGCGCTGGCCTGAAAACACCCATTGAGATTTCAGCCGAAATTCTTAAAACACTTAAATCGCGCGCTGAAAAATCACTCGGTGGTGAGCTTGTTGGTGCTGTGATTACCGTACCTGCCTATTTTGACGATGCTCAGCGCCAGGCAACCAAAGATGCAGCCCGCTTAGCTGGCCTGAATGTACTACGTTTACTCAATGAACCAACTGCCGCTGCTGTAGCCTATGGGTTAGACAACGCCTCCGAAGGCATTTTTGTTATTTATGATTTAGGCGGCGGCACATTCGATGTATCCATCCTGCGCCTGTCAAAAGGCATATTTGAAGTGCTGGCAACCAATGGCGACTCCGCACTGGGCGGCGATGATTTCGACCATCGCATCTACTGCTGGGTGTTAGATAAAGTACGTGAGAACAGCGAAAACTTTGCGCCGTTAAGTGAAGAAGACACCCGCTTATTACTGACCAAAGCACGTCAGGCTAAAGAGTGGCTTACGGATAATTTCGATGCACAAATCGTCTGCAAACTGAGCACGGGCACGCTGGTAGATGTAACGCTTACCGCCGCTCAACTTATAGAGATCACCCAGCACCTGGTCACAAAAACTCTGTCACCCACACGTAAAGCCATGCGCGATGCCAATCTGACTATTGAAGACATCGACGGCGTGGTGCTGGTTGGCGGCGCTACACGCATGCCTCACATACGCCACGCCGTTCAGGATTTTTTCAAGCAAGAACCATTGACCAACCTAGACCCCGACAAAGTGGTTGCATTAGGCGCTGCGATTCAAGCGAACATTCTGGCCGGCAATAAAAATGATAATGACCTGCTGCTGCTTGATGTTACCCCGCTGTCTCTGGGCCTGGAGACCATGGGCGGCCTGGTAGAAAAAGTCATTCAGCGTAACAGCACGTTGCCAATCGCACGCGCTCAGGAATTCACCACCTATAAAGACGGCCAAACAGCGATGAGCATTCATGTGGTACAGGGTGAGCGTGAACTGGTGAGCGACTGCCGCTCACTAGCCCGTTTTGAGCTACGCGGCATTCCGCCGATGGCGGCAGGCGCTGCACGCATCCGCGTCACATTCACGGTGGATGCCGATGGGCTGCTATCCGTCTCAGCGCGTGAACAAAGCACAGGAATAGAAGCCCATATTGAGGTAAAACCATCTTATGGTTTGAGTGAGGATGAAATCACCAATATGCTCAAAGCCTCATTCACAAGTGCAGAAGAGGACAAGAAAGCGCGCATGCTGGCCGAAGCACGGGTGAATGCAGGTGCAATCATCAGCTCGGTGAGTGCGGCTCTGGCAGTTGATGGGAACCTGATTAGTGAGGCAGAAAGAAAAGCCATTGAGACCGAGATAAAAGATCTGGAGTCATTAACCAAGGCTGAAGATGCTACTGCAATCAATAAAGCCGTTGATACGCTTAATCACGCCACTGAAGCTTTTGCAGCGGCTCGCATGAACGCGAGTGTCAGCCGCGCTTTATCAGGCAAGAATCTAGAGGATATCAACCTGTAGGAGCGCAATTTATTGCGCGAAAGAGGGTTATCTCACCACCATCACATTCGCGCAATAAATTGCGCTCCTACAAAATAAGGAAACAATATGCCACAAATCGTTATACTCCCTCACGTTGAGCTCTGTCCCGAAGGAGCCGTTATTCAGGCAGAAAAAGGGGACTCCATCTGCGATAGCCTGCTCAATAACGACATCGATATCGACCATGCCTGCGATAAAGTATGCGCATGCACCACATGCCACGTCATTGTGCGCGAAGGCTATAACAGCCTGAACTCAGCCGAGGAGAACGAAGAAGACCTATTGGATAAAGCGTGGGGATTGGAACCAAATTCCAGACTCTCGTGCCAGGCCATTGTGGGCGATAGCGACCTCGTAGTGGAGATTCCCAAATACAGCATCAACATGGCAAAAGAAGGTCACCGTTAAAAACTTTGACGCGCAGAAATTAGGTAGGAGCGCAATTTATTAGCGATACTTGCCAGCTTGCTGGCTTAGTAATGTTTATCAGTTTATTCTGATTGCGCGAAAGTCGCTGCAGATCAAGGGCGGTTTCAAGATTAAGATAGCATTCGGAGGGTGTAAATAATTTTGTGTAAACGGTCATTTTGCAGGAAACTGCGTACTTACTTTTGGAGTAAAAATGACCGTATCAAAACCCCTACCAACCGACCTGATCGATGGTCTGCTGGCGAAT
>Ga0172373_10001089_pt1 | contig 44207 bp, 53 predicted proteins | sample Lak10m_2_FD_114546 | JGI IMG/M metagenome (GOLD analysis project Ga0172373, IMG submission 114546) | Freshwater microbial communities from Kabuno Bay, South-Kivu, Congo - kab_092012_10m | ecosystem: Environmental > Aquatic > Freshwater > Lake | place: Democratic Republic of the Congo... | reverse complement strand
GCTCCGGCCTTCATGGGAAGCGCCTGCTTCTTCAGCTTTCCGATGATGCCAGCCCTGCGGCCGAGCGCCGTCTTCGGCTCAGGCTTCGGCAAGACAAGGCCAATCGCGCCGTCGAGGTTCGCGTCGTAGAGGTTCGCGCTTTGGAGGTCCGCGCCTTCGAGGTTCGCGTCGTAGAGGTCCGCGCTTTGGAGGTTCGCGTATCGGAGGTTCGCGCCTCGGAGGTCCGCGTATCGGAGGTCCGCGCGTTCGAGGTTCGCGCCGTCGAGGTTCGCGCCTTCGAGGTTCGCGCCTGCAAGGCTCGCGCCTTCGAGGTCCGCGCCTTCGAGGTACGCGTCGTAGAGGTTCGCGCCGTAGAGGTTCGCGCCTAAGAGGTTCGCGCCGTCGAGGTTCGCGCCTGCGAGGTTCGCGCCGTCGAGGTTCGCGCCTCGGAGGTCCGCGCTTTGGAGGTTCGCGCCTCGGAGGTTCGCGTATCGGAGGTCCGCGCTATAGAGGTCCGCGCGTTTGAGGTTCGCGCCTTCGAGGTTCGCGCCTTCGAGGTTCGCGCCTGCGAGGTTCGCGCCTCGGAGGTCCGCGTCCGCGTTCGAGAGGTTCGCGCCTCGGAGGTCCGCGCTTTGGAGGTTCGCGCCTCGGAGGTTCGCGCCTGCGAGGTTCGCGCCGTAGAGGCTCGCGCCTCCGAGGTTCGCGCCTCCGAGGTTCGCGCGTTCGAGCTTCGCGTTTCGGAGGTCCGCGCCGGAGAGGTTCGCGCCTCCGAGGTTCGCGCCTGCGAGGTTCGCGCCGTAGAGGCTCGCGCCTTCGAGGTTCGCGCCTTCGAGGTACGCGTCGTAGAGGTTCGCGTCGTAGAGGTCCGCGCGTTCGAGGTTCGCGCCTTGGAGGTCCGCGCCTCGCAGGTTCGCGAACGCGAGGTTCGCGCCTACGAGGTTCGCGCCTACGAGGTTCGCGCCTACGAGGTCTGCCCGCTCGCCTCGCTTCCCATCCGTCTCCAGCCAGACAAGGTGGTCAGACAGGATCTTGGTTAGCTCTTCGTTCGTCATCGTATCTCATGGGGTCGAAGGCCGTGGCCGTGAAGGATTGCGAACTCGAAGACGCGCCGCATCGTCAGTTGCGGGCGCGAGCATTGCTTTTCCGCGCGCTCGCCGCAGTGAGAGCAGTAGCAGCGAATAAAGAAGCGTCCGTAAGCATCTGGGCCAGCCTCCCAATATGCGTACGGGTGATTCGGTACGGGCTGCATGCTCAGGCTCGTTTCGGGGCCGAGGCTATCACGTTTGCTGGCTCAACAAGTTTGCCGACTCGCTGGCCTCCAAGCGGACGGATCTGCCCCGTGCAAACCGAATCCGCCTTGGCTGTACGAGAAACGGCGTATCCGCCCTTACGTACCTCAAACTGACGCGTCAGCAGGCCCATCTGGTCGAACATCGCTCCGCTCGTTGCCGATGGCTTGAACCAATCGGGATGCACGAAGTTTGAGACACAGACGGCCTCGGACGGACCTTCCGAAAAAGGTTCGACCTCAATGTCGTATCCGTCGCCGCTTACCGGGTCGCACACTTCGCGCGCAAACGAGAGACCGGCGCCGTCGTCGCACCAAAGGTTGACGCTCGGATTTGCGATCAACTCAAGGACCTCGTGGCTCAAAGCCGACGACACGCTGTCGGAGCCGCGCGAAAGCGTTCCACCTAGCTTGCAGATGGCATCAACGGCCACGAACCCAGCAAAGAAACCGCTCGGGTCAGCCTTGTGGATACCGTAGGCGCCTGGAGCATCGGCGATCTTTTGGACGAGGTAGACAAGGCCCGCACCAAGGGGAACCGCTGCGCCGTCGTCTACCGCCATGACCGGAACAGGCGCGAGCCCCCATGCGGGCGCGAAGTCGCGCTCAATCTGCGTTTGGACCGCTCTTACGATCCGATCCAAGACAAGCGCCTTGCGACCCTCAAAGAGCGGCGAGCGATTGATGACCGCGATGCACGTCAGTCGCATGAAAGACGCCCCCTTCCATCGTACGTTAAGGCGAAGGAGTGAGCGCAGCCTCAACGCGACCCGACTCCACCATCCGAGGGGGCTCCATAGGCTTCATCCCTGGATGAATCGGAACATTCAGCGCAAGGAAAAGCGCCTCGACCTCTTTGTACGCCGCGACTAGCTCTCGCTTGGTCCGAACCATATCGCCGTCGTCGGCGCTCTTTGCCGCAACCGCGATCCCATTCATCGCCGAGAGGGCACGCTTGGCCCTGAAGAGCGCCTGTTCAATCTCAGCCTGCTTGGCCACGTCAGGGTTGACGCTGAACCAGCGGCGCTGGCTCTGATCCGCAACGTCAAGAATGCTCCCAACCCATTGCGCCGCGTTCATGGCTCCCTGGATCACAGGAATGAGCGCAGGACAGCCAGTCAAGAACAAGAGAAACAGAGCGATGGCAAGAACGCGCTTCATTGCAGGGCTTCCTCAATTGCTTCAGTAGCGGCCTTCTCTGTCTTCGTCATCACGCCCTCGAACGTGAACCAATCTCCCCACGAGAACTTCGACACAACGAACAACGTAAGCAGAGACAGACCCGCTACGGCGCCGTTCTTCAGGTCCTCTTTCCGCTGCTCGCTCTGGACCTGGGGATCTTGCATGTACTTGTAAAGTGCGGTGCCGATCCCCACGCCGCCAATCATGGCCATGCCGAGCGTCACCCCATGTCGGTAATCGAACGCAGGCTTTGAAACCTTTTTCATCGGAGCCCCGCAGGACGTAGAGAGCCGTCAAAGCATTGCAGAAGGCACGGACCGCAATAGCCAACGCGACGTCCCGTCACAGCGTAGGCAATCGCGTCCGCCCACCACTCGACCTCGTCGTCGCTGCGCGCCATCCACCTGCGCTGGATCGCCTTGCGCTTCTTGTTGTCGTCGTCGTCGCCGACCCAGCGGGCAGGCTTGTCGCGAGCAACAAATTCCCAGCATCCTGGGTTCAGAAAATCGCTCGCGTGACCGAACTCGTGGCACAAGATGGCCGTCAACGTATCGAGCGGAAGGTCGGCCCCCTCTGGCGCAATCTCGATGAGCTTGCCGTTTGACGCGCACGCAGCAAAGTGACGCTCCGTATCGTGACGGTCCGGGTTGATTCGGAGCGACACCTTGGAGATGTCCTTTGCCCCCCCGATGCGAGCATGGTTCTCGATGTAGACATCCCGCACCGCATCGAACGACGGCGTGATGATCATCGCCGCCATCGCCTCGTTGTCGAGCGCGGGATGTCCCATTTGAGCTACATTCTTCCGAGATGGTGCGCCATGTTGCGCGCCTGCTGCGAGAACGCGACCTCCGCTTGCTGAGGCAGCCATCGGTTGCGCCGTGCCTCAGCCAGATGATGCTCGCACTCCGCAGGACGGATAAGGGGGCGCTGGATGGTGTTGCCGCAACGGCAACGAAGCTGCGGATACCACGCATAAGGAACGCCGCGGTGCAGAACCGCCGCTGTGTTCATCCATTGAGCCATCGCGAACTGCCGCATCTGCGGATGCTGCGAATACGCCTCCTGCGGGCTCACGTTGAACTTGATGGCACAAATCTCGGGCCACATCACCGTCAAGTGACGGGGCTTGCCGCACGATTCGCAATGAAGCTGAACGACAAGACCGTCGGCGTCGTACTGATGTTGAACTGAATCGAACGCCTGGAGTCCGTCCGATCCGCCGAAAATCCCGTTAGTTCCTTCAAGAACGTCACCAAACCCGTCGAATCCGTTGCTCATGCGATGTCCTTCCCTTCCTTCTGTGACTCTTCCTCTGCTGGCTTATCTTCGGAAGGAGGCGGCTCCGGGGCCTTCTGCGCCTCGTCCGACCTCGCTTCCGCTGGCAACCCTAGACGCTTTTGCGACTCGCCGCGAACGAAGTCAACCAAGGACTGAAGAAGCTTGACCGGGTCGAGCCCGATGGCCCGCAACATTCGGGCAATCGCCGCGTAGCGAGGGCTCCGCTCAGCGAGCTTTTCCCACTCCTCTGCGGTCTTTGTCCGCATGAGGTAGTTGACAACAGCCGTGACGGCGAACCAGCCGATGAGAATGAGATGGTCTTTCATCGCTTCCTCAAACAATCGCTCGAATGTTGCACGAGCGCCTTCCGTTCTTCGTCGCGCACCGCTCGTCCGACGAATCATCGGACGGGTTCGGCGTCATCTCTTTGCCCTTCTTGCCCTTGGTCATGTAAAGCAAATAGCCGCCAAGGCCTGCCGAGACGATGGCCCAAGTCCCGCTTACCATCGCCTCGCGACGACCATCCTGAGTACCTGTCCGATGGTGCATGAACGCGCGATACGCGTTGGTTGCCGCTCCCGCGAAGAGCGTTCCGGCGACGCCTCCGTAAACGCCACCGAGCCGTAGCCCTGCAATGGCACCGATGCCCGCAGCCACGGTTGCGAAGCCGAGCATGTTGCCACGCTGGACGAAGTCGGGGTTTGATGACGGCGTATAGTGATCGCGCAGCGGGACCCTAGTCCGAACGGCTTGCTGCACGCCCCTCGCCGCCTGAACGTCGAAGTTGGCGGGAAGGGGAACAGGCGAAGGCGGCGGGGCCGCTTGCGGCGCCGCACGAGGAGCCGGTAGCGCAGGGGGCAACGAAGGCTGCGTGGGAGCAGGCTCAGGCGCAACAGGCTCAGCCATGTCGGGCGGCGCGAAGGCGCCAGGAATGGCGCCCGGCTCTGAGACGTAGGACCACGCGTCGTCTTCTTGATCAAGGTTGTTCATGGAGGCCCTCTTTAGCTCCGGCCGATCAGCGTCGCGCCAAGGAAACCTGCGCCAAGGCCGACGACCAGTACCCCGATCCCGAGCGTGATGTTGGTCGCGTCGGTGGCGCCTTCGTCGGAACCGTCTTCAGGCGACACCGCCGGACCTTTTCCCGCCGTACGACGCTCCCAGTCAAGGCTTGCGTCCTCAGTCCTTTTCCCGTGATCGCCGTCGGGAGACAAACTGTACCCCTGAGAGATGAGGAACGTCTGCCAACGCCGGACGTCTTCGCCCTTCTCACCAAGCCGGGTCCTACGAGGAACACCGCTCGGAGGAGGGACGTACTGCGAGCCGCTCGCGCCCCGGCCGACGGGTCCAGGGGGAGGCGGCTCTTTGCCGCAGATGTTTGCGCCAAAAGCCGCAGCCTCTGGCGCGTATTGGCCGAGGCCAGCAAGAGCGACGAGAGCGCAGCTTTGCGGCTTCTCGTAAGGGACGAGCGGCAAACGGGCGTTGATCGTGCCCTCGTGGCTTGCAAGACCGGCAAGTTTCGGGTCGTTCAGCAGGTCGTACAAGTCGATGCAACGAACAACGCCGGGTCCAGATGGCGCTTGGCAAGAATTGCCATCCTTGCAGTTGTAGTAGCTGTCTCCGAAGCCCGATACGGCCGTCGGACCGCAAAGCTCGACGGTCCGAGAGACAAGCATGACAAGCTGCGAGTAGTCGCTGTGAGCGTAGTCGTGACGATGGCCGGGGGTTTGAACAACGTCGACATCCGGAATGAGCGTGACGCTTCTTCGGGCGCCCTTTTTCGACGAGAAGAACCCGTAGTTCTCCGAAGCAACGAAGCCCTGAGGGCCTTTCCCCTTCTTGCTCGTGAAGGCGCTGACCGTCCAGTACTTACCGATGTTCGCGACAAGCGGGGAGCCGCCCCAGGCCGCGTACGTCTGCTTCGCTGGGCGTATGCGACTCTTGATGACGTTTGTATGCTTCATAAACGTCGCCGTGTCGGCCATTCGAAGCAGGTCTTCTTGCGTGCCGGTCATCGCGACGAACGGATCGATGCGAACAGCGGCCTGTTTCCAAATCTCATCGACAAGCTTAGGGGTGAGGAGCGCCGCATTGTAGTAGTCGGCGATCTGCTGCATCGTCGTCGGGGTCACTCCAGGGTAGAAGCCATCTTCCCAGGTTTGCCCCAGCATCAACGGCTCGGCGGTGACATGAAACGTGGCGCGGTAAGCACCCATGTCGACCTTGATGGGCGCCCACTTCAAAATCGCGCGACCGTCTTTGACAAAATCGAGGATTGCCTTTTCGCGTGCGGGGCCTGCTTTTGGCGGCAGCGAAGCTATAATTTGATTGCCCTTCATGACCCTTTCCTCTCAGTCAATGATCCCGCCGCCAAGACGAAGCTCAAGAAGCTCGTAAAGCGCGTCTTTCATCGACGTGTAAATCGTGCCAGCAGGATCCACGAGCGAAATCTCTTCTGCGTCGAACGTCGCCGACCCGCCATCAATCAACCTGAACCCGTCAGGTCCGTCGGATCCGCGGACGTAGTTCACCGTGACGGACAGCGGCTCTATGACGCAACTGAAGCTCGTGATGCGAACTACGCTGATGACAAGCTGCTCTGGGTTGTCGAGTACAAGGGGCATGGATTTCTCTCGGCTCAAAAGGTTACGCGAAAAGTCTTGCGCCGTCTTTAAGAACCCGACCCGAAATAAGACCCGCAATGAGCACGGCTCCGAACAGAACTGCTGCGCCTAAGGAGCGCGCGTTCTGGCGGAACGGCTTCACCTTTTTCGAAATCGAGCGAGGCTGCCTCGTAAACTGCTCTCCGCGAGACAGACCTTTTCTCTTCGCACGCGTTGTCGCCGCGTACTCCGAGACGCTGAGCGCCTTGATCGCCTTCGCAGGCAGGTAACGCTCTCCGGTCACAAGCGACGGCTCGCCGCTTTTGGTTCGCCATCGCTGTTTTGTCCATTTGACAAGGCCAAGCTGCGAGGACTTCGGCCCAACGTATCCGCCCCCAGCGTCCTTGTACTCCTTGACGGCAAGCTGCGCCTTGCGGGCGCTCCATTGACCTGCAAGGCCGCCGCGAGTGCCAGCTTTGACTCTGGCTACGGTCCGCTTCCAAAGCTCGGGGTGAGTTCGTTCGGCAGATCGCCGCATACGCCGTCACTTTCTGCGGCGCGGCTTCTTTCGCGACCGTGCCGCTGGATAGAACCCTAATCCAGAGGCAGATGCCGGGACGAGCGTGGGCTCGGGCTCTGGGATTGGCAGAGCCGGAAGCGGCTCAAGTTTCGCCGCGGCCTGGGTCTTCCAGAACATGAACGGCAGCAGCCCGATGAGCAGGCCAGCCGACGAAAGGGCGCCGACCTGGAGGAGGGACATGTCCTTCAGAATCGGTCCACGGTCCTCGGGCCTTTCGTACATCACGAGGATGGCCTCGCTCATGCCTTGAACTGCCGCCAGGGTCGTCGCGGTCCTGACGTCAATGTTCTTGTTGCGGAGCTTGATGATGAGCCCGTTGACGACGCCGGTAACCACCGAGATCGGAAAGGGATGCTCCAAAAGGTATTGAGCGTCGATCTTCATCCGACGATTCCGTCCTTTTCAACGTCAAGTTCGTCACCCAAGATGATGAAGTAGACTCCATCCTCGGGCGTGTAGACAAAAAGAAACGGGACAAGTCGACGCCCCATCTTGACCTCGCTCGCCCCAAGCATCCCGTGTTTGACGCTGAGCGTGACGACCCCGTCGTTCTTCCCATCGCCAAACTCCGGATGCTCGTCCGTGCCATCGACGTGCAGGACGACATTGGCTTCCTTGAAGATGCCAAGCTCCGAGAAGTGAGCGGGCATCAGGAGCGAACCATCGCGAGTCGAATCGACAAGCGAGATCGTCGGACCGATGGTGCTCATCGGCTTTTTGGGATCGCTCTCGAAGCGAATCACCCTGGGGACCGCAAAGATGCGGTTGCGGCTCTCGGCGATGTGCTTGTAGACCTCCCACTCGCGCTTGCCAGCCTTGTCCTTCGGCTTCCACTTGTCCGAGGCGTAGGCGACGCCGAGCGAATCGCCGACGTGCTGGACCTTATCCGGCCAGTCAAATCCGTGTTCCTTCTCGAACTCGACATCTCGGTCCTTAAAAGTTTCGGTGATCTTCTTGGCGACCTCGTTGGCGTCGTAAACGCGAACCCGTCGCGACCTGTTGGGCTTGGCAGCCATGGCGCTCACTTGCCCTGGGCAGGCTTCCCAAAGCCCTGGGCCACCATGATTGGAACCGCGATGGGCCAGAACAGGCTACCGAGGATGCCCCATCCAATCGCCCAGCCAATCGACTCGTTGCGCTTATAGCCGTGGTATGCGCCCGCCATTCCAGATGCAACGCCGATCAAGTAACCGGCCGTTCGCAAACCTTCCATTGGCTTGGCACCCGCATTCGTCTGCGGCGGCGCTGCAAGGAGCGCATCCTCCTCCCCAAACGAGGACTGGGAGTGCTCGTAGATCGCCGTTGGCCGCGTCACAAACGGACCCGCTTGATACTCAAACGGCTCGCCAAGGCCGCCAACAGCTTCTGAAAACGTAGACATTGGACGCATAGGTACCTTCAGGAAATGAGGGAGTAGGCACCAACGATCCCAAGCGTCACGCTCGAAATCTTTTGGTCGGTGTACCAGAGGAATCCAGCAACAGCCATGGTCGCACCAGCGAAGAGAAGCTGGTGCGTATCAAGGCTCGGGCCGCCAGAGAGGCCAACGCCAGCGTTGCATTGAACAACCATGCCACGAGCCTGAGCGCCTCTTCCGACGGGCTTCGCCTCTTTCGGCAGAGGCCGACCGGCGTCGAGTGACGGGACTCCGAGCTTGGTCGTCCTGCCCTTGAGCCAGTTCGGAACCGGCAAGTCACCGTTAACGGGGATCGTCTTCGAATCCTCGAAGTACTTGTACGTTCCCGTGTCTTGGTCGAAGCACGAGTACATCATGGTCAAGCACCCGCCTTTCGATCCGCGAGGTCCAAAAGAGATGGCAAGACGTATTTGACGCCGATAACGGCAACGACGCCAATGGCGACCAAACCCGCTACCGTACCGGCGGCCGTTGAGAATGGAGTCTCGCCCTGCTTCTCAACCTGGGCCTCAATCATTCGCTCCAAGACGGCCTTGCACCGCTCCGGTTCCTTCTCGCAAAGCTTGTCGATGAGCTTGTTGGAGTACTCGTTTTGCGAGTTCGAGTAGTTGAGGATGGCAAAAGCCGAGATCGTCGCGACCGCAACCGCGGTGAGGAGCCACCAGCCTCCAGCAGGAATCGCCGCGAGAAACGCAAAGCCAAGGCCGCTCGTCGGAACCTTTCCACGAAAAATCTGATCGAGGCCACCGTCTCGGTCGAGCTTCACGATGGTAGCAAAGGTCATGAGACGCGACTCGGAATCGACCTCTGCTTGCTGAACAGAGAAGGTTTTTTCGGAGCGAATCGCGTCAACAACGGCGCCGCCTGCCCATCCCTTGATGCCCTTCGCCGCTGTCGCAAACGACGCGATGATGTATTGCTGAGCCCTATCGGCTCCCATCGACAAGGCGACCTGCTCGGGGACCGTATCTGCCCCAGACGCGATGTATTGGCTTAGAAGTTTGCCGTTTGCGTTCTGCCACGACTCGACCAAGTCAAAGAGGTCATCGGCCGCACGCTCGTCAAAGCTAAAGGTCGAGGTGTACTTCTTGAGAGAGGTAAGCGCAGCGTTCATGCCACGAACAAGCTGCTCGGTTCTGTTCGCGCCTCCGAACCCAGACATGATCGGCTCAAGACCAGCGGCGGAAATGTAGTCGGCACGATAAACGTCGGGCAGACCTCCAAAAGCGACAAGATTTCCGTAGTCGGTGTACATGCGGTCCCTTACTTGCAATAGGGCGAGTGGACGAGTTCTCCGTCCTTGGAAATGCCCCATCGGTCTTTGGGCTTTCTTGTCTTGCCGTCGATGACGCTCATGATGGTCAGAGGCCGCGCTGTCTTCGATACCTCAAGGACGACCGTGAGGCACTCACGAAGATCGCGGCATACGACCCCGTCGGTCTTGCCTTCTGGATCGGTTACAAGAACGACGGATTCACGGGACACGGCGACTCCTACTTCTTCGCCATCATGGATACGATGGCGACGAGAAGACCCACGCCAGCAACGAGAAGTACGCCCTGTACGACGCGCGAGCCAAGAAGCCCTTCTCCTTGCCCCGAATCGCCGTTGAAAGGAGCGAACGCATAGGGACTTACCTCGTACCGATACGCGGGCATCGGGTACGTAAAAACCGGCCCGTGGTAGCGGGTCGGGTAGGGGTGCTGGTACGGGATCATCGGATTCGGCACGCCGTTGTACGTGTCGCCGAAGATGCTGTCCTTCTCGACGCGCAGCGGCATCGGACGATAAGTTGCGGGGGGAACGTATCCCGTAAGCTGCCTAGACGAACGGTCGAGTGGCATCTCAGCGTCCCTTTCGCGGCATCACCAACCGGATCGCGATTCCAGCCAAAATGCCTGCGCCAGCAAGCGCCACGTAGGTGCCAACGCCTGCTCCTTCAGAGCCATCTTCGCCGAGACCCGATGCTTGGCGCGCAGGTTTCGCCGACACCTGCTTTTGCATGGCCGCCTGGGATGCCTGCGGCCCCGGAGCCATGACGCGGTAAGTGGTCGCAGCCCGGTTGACGTTCGTGTAGGGCGCCGCCGGGCGGCTTCGGCCAGTTTCTCGGTACGCCGCCGGGACCTCTGGGATAGTCGGGTAAACCGTTGGCATCTGCGGCACCCGCTGCATTGCAGGGCTCGACACGACGCGCTCGTGCGGGGGCGCGCCGGGGACCCCACGGGTCTCAAACATCGGCTCGCGCGGCAAATGGCCAGGAACTCGGAAGCCCTGACGCTTTGCAACAACACGCGGGTCCTCGTTGAACGGCACCGGCCTTCCCCCGCGGTTTCCGGAGGGCTGAGAACCAGACGGATGGTCGCCATGGATCTCCGCCGACGTCATGAACCGCTCGCCAGGAGCGAGCGTGTTGTCGGCGCTCCACCCTTTGCCGCCGTTCGCCCCAGAGACCGCGTAGGGCTCGTACTCGTTCGTGGCGTCGAAGTACGGATACGCCTTGCCGTGCTCCACGTAGTTCAGACCGCCCGACGGGATGCCGACAACCTCGGCTCCGTTCGAAATGTCGGTGATCTCGTGGTTCACCATGAACGGCGTCTCACGCGCATGATAACCGGGGATCGAGTATTTCACCTCGAACACGCCCATGTGCGGGTTTACCGTTGGCGGGCGTCGGAAGGGATCGAAAATTCCGCTTCCGACGACGTCGTCCTGCTCCTCCATGTCGACGACGTCGGCATGATCGGAAACCGGCTTATCAAGGTCCTGCATGTCGTGGGCTCCCAAACCGTTCAGAAACCGTCCGTGCGTTGCCTCGATTTCGCGGTCAATGACCGGGTTTATTTGACCAAGAAGAGGCAACTCTCGGCTTATTGGATCGGAGTTCACCAGCGAGCCGGTGTAGACCTGATTCGAAGGCGCAAGGAGCGCGTTCAGTTCGTCGTCGCTGATCATGTTCGGCGCTCCTTTGGTCGCGCTCAGCGCGAGGTCTTCCAGCTTCCGCAGCCACACGAGGAGCCGAGCCCATCAGGACCCGCGCCGAACCCGTTGACGGGTCCGAGCGTCGGCATGATGCTCTCACGCGGGAAGCGGTCGCGCGTCACGGGGCCCATGAACACGCTCTTACCGTACATGCGCGGATGGGCAAAGTGGACCGAGACGGGAATGGGACGCGAAGGCATCGTCGCTTGACCGAACCCGTTGATGGGACCGGGCCGCGGCGTAATGTTGGTCTGGCCAATGTTCTTCAAGCCAAGCATGGGGTCGGGAAGGACCTTGACGCTAATGCCCGTGCCGACAGTACGGGGCGCTTTCTCCTCGAAGAAGATGCCGTCTCCGGGCTGGACCGGATCAACGGTGCTGCCATCGAAGATGCCTCCTTTTGACGTGTAGCCAGAAGGAACAGCGCCACTCGACGGCGGGTATCCAATCTGCGGCAGACGACCCACCATGACGCTCTGCGGGTCCATCGGCTGAGGCTTCGCTGAAATCGGCGCAGGCTTCATGGCCGCACCGTAGTCGCCCATGCCGATGTTTTTGAAGCCAAGAGGCTTTGACGTCGGAACCGCCTCTACCGGGGTGCGAGGCCCAGGAGGCCAACCCCGATAGCCCACCGTTGGGAAAAGACTTACGTCGCGCGTCGCCTCGTCGTGCGCGAGCTGCGACTGAAAGATGCCACCGCGACTGTAGCTATGATGGGTCATGATTTCTCCGTTGAAACAAGAACGCTATCACTTTTTGGCAGGCTTTCCAAAGCCTTGCGCGAGCATCACGGGCGCAGCCACTGGCCAAAACGCGCTGCCAAGGACGCCCCAGACCAAAGCCCAGCCGACCGATTCGTTTCGCTTGTAGCCGTGGTAAATCGCGGCCGTTCCGACAACGACTTGGCCCACTCGGTTCATACGCTGAGCAGCAGGAGACTCGAACTGAAACCCAAGAACAATCTCCTTGTCGGTTCCTAACTTCGCAGTTGCCGCCGCGCTAACCGCAAGCACTTTGGCCGCCTTGACGAGAACAGCGGGAGCCGAGACGATGCAAAACTTTCCGGCTGTACCCGCGAGCGAGGCAAGCTCCTGAGCCGTCGCGACAAGCGCGAGGACGGGCGCTTCAGGCTTGCTATCAGAGGCAATTAGGAGCGCCTTTCCAGACCGGATTTCCTGAGCAAGTTTCAGTTTGGTCGTCCCAGATCCTGGCTGCGCCGGGGAAAACACGGTCTTTGACGCAGTCTTCTCCTTCAGCGACACATCGGATTCGTCTGTCGCAAAAGTGAAAAGCCGAGTGAGCGCAGCGGCCACCTTTTCGGGAACAAATTTTAGGGCGCCATCGATTTCGCAGTCGAGGCCGCGAGACGTCCGCTTCTTGAACCAAGCCTCGGCAGTTTGGCCATCCGCCAAAAACTGCTGCATATCACCGCCGGTTTTCTTCTTAAATTCCTCTTCGACCTTCTTGGCAAACTCCGCCTCGCGCAAGAGCCGCTGCATCGCCTCGCCCGCCTCCTGGGCCTGCTTGGCCGCAGATTCAGCCTCAGCACGCAACATGGCTTGGCGCTGAGCGTCTGCGTCAGTCAGAGATCCAACCGTAATGGCCTGCTGACCGAACCCATGAATTCCGTTGTAATAGCCGTATCCGCGCTGAAACATGGACTTGTCCTTTAATCCAAATCCCAGGTGAGGATGGTCTTGCATTTTTCAGCAGCCTCGCGCTCACGCGGACCTGCAACAGAATCCATCCAAATCCACTCGTTCGTCTTCGGTTCTTGAACGCGACACGCGACGTGGGTCAGTTGGTTTGGTGCAAAGCCAAGCGCCACGTACTGAGGACGTCGACCAAGCTGCATGGCCATTGTCGCGCACATGAGCGCCTGCTCGTCGCAGTCGACGGCAGTCGTTCCGAACGTCGTAATTTCTTCGACCATGCGCTGCGGATCTTTGACGTACTCCACGTGACGAGGGTCGTTGATGTAACGAAACATCGGCGTGCCGGGGCGCGAAAGACTCGGCTGAACCAAAATGTTTCGAATCGCCAGAATCTCGCCGAGGTAGTCCTTCGGCCAGACATCGCGAACAACCCATTCTGTGAAACGACGCACCTGAATGCTTCGCTCGCCCCGGTCGCCAAGAGCAAGTTCAGCCATCAAACGCAACGTATCTTTCGCCCCTCGAAAGGGACGAGTCGTCACGGGAGGCATTTCACCGAGGAAGCTATACGGCGGCATGAGGGCGCACGGGTGCATTGACTCCGGGCCAGCCGCCAGTTCCACCGGGGTCCGAAAGCAGCCTACCCCAGCGTTTTCAGCAAGTCCATAGGCTAAACGCGAATCGACCGAACGTGGCGGCAGCCAGCGCCCATGTTGCCACTCGACCAGACGTCGTAGCTGCGATGGCGCGGGCCGGTATTGTCGGATGCGTACAGCGGACCAAGCCCCATCATCGCCCGAATCGCGTCGACCATGTTGCGGCCAAGCTCTTGCTCGTCCGACTTGCTAAGTGGCGCCCTTGGCTGGGTCACGGCGAGAATCCTTGCTCTTGGACCTTCATCGTTGCAACCCGCCAAAGCTCTTGGACGAACCTCTGGCCGTCGCGGGTCGCAATCGCGGTTTCTGGAGAAATTTGCTGCGCTGTCTCCACGATGTCGTTCGGCGTGAACTGCCCAAGAAGCTGGGCAGTCTGCTCAGGCCCGATCTCCCCGAGAACACCAATCGCGAACGTCTCTGGGCTAAGGACCTTGTTCGCTACCGCGCCTTCAAGCTTCTCGAAGAACTTGACGATGAGCGCGCCCTGCTCCGAAGTCATTGAAGAGCCACCTTGAGGAGCGGCCTCCGCCTGAGGTGTAGCTGCGGTGACGACGGCGGGAACCGCCTCGACTTGCTGCGACTCTTGAGCCTCCGGCAACGCGACTGGGGCTGGCGACGAGGCGACAGGTTGCAGAGGAGAGGCGACAACGGCCGTCGCCGGAGCGAACGGCACCGGAGCCGAGGGCGCCGCGTAGACCGAGCCGAACGGCGTAGCGGACGGAGCTTGACGAGCAGGCTGCGGTCGCACTCCCGGCGTCGCGGCGACGGCCGGTGGCACATACCGCGAGGCTGGCGGAGGAGCCGCAAGCTGACGAACCTGCGCCGCCTGACCCTGAAGCTGGCGAGGCTGACGCGCTTGCTGTCGCGCCTGCGCCTGCGCCTGCGCTTGGGCCTGGGCTTGAGCCTGGGCTTGAGCCTGCTGCGCCTGAATCGCCTGAGCCTGCAACATTGCCTGTTGCTGCTCACGACGAGACTCCATGATTTTCTCCATCACCTGAGGCGCGCTGTCGAACGCCTGACGAGCAAGTCCTAGAAGCTGAGTCATCGTGGACTCCTGAGGCTTGTCCTCCTTCTCGGAGCCAGCTTCCACGAGTCCAAGCTCCGCGCCCATCTCCCGAATCTCGCGGATGGCCGTCAGCGGGTCCTTGTGCTGCTTCGCTCGCTCCGCATCGAGGCGGTCTCGCAAATCCGAATTTTCACGCCGTAGCTCCGTAAGTTCCGTCCGAATCCGAATCTCCTCCGCCTTCACGGCTTCTTTCTTCATTTCGGCAGACTCGCGCGCAAGGAGCGACTGAGCACGTTCGCTCTGACGAATGCTTTCGATCTCCCGAGCCGTGCTGTCACGCAGGCCCTGAAGCTCGCGGTCCGTCGAGAGGCGAAGGTCCGAGATGCGCTGCTCGTAGGTCTCTCGAAGCTGCCGAACCTCTTGCTCCTTCTGAGACGCAATCTGGTCGATGCGGTAACGAGAATCCTCCCGCAGCCGCTCGCGCTCAAGCTGCTGAGCCGATTCGTAGTTGCGACGCTCCTCGTCGTGGCGGCGAGTGATCTCGTCCATCGTTCGCCGATGGTCGCTGTGCATCTCTTCAAGCTTGCGCGTGTGCTCCTGCGACGAGCGGTCGCGCTCGTGCTCGAAGCGTTCGCGCAATTCCTTGATCCGCTCCTCAGATTGGTTGCGGAAATCTTGCAGGCGCGTGTCGTACTGCTGCTGCTGATCACGGAGAACCTTGCTCTCCAAGTTGATCTGATTCGTGTTCGCCCGGTTCTCTGCCTCGATGAGCTTCGACTGAATGTCGCGGTTACGGACTTCGTAATCGCGAGTTTCGTTATCGAAGCTCGTACGCAGCGCGAAAACCTCATTCTTCAGACGAGTCGCCTCGTCTCGCCAGAACTCAATCTGGGCGCTCGTCATGCCCTGAACCTTGTCGAATGCCGACGGGAACACCTCGCGATGAATCCGCTCAGCCTTCTCCTCGGCCTTCATCGCCTGCATGAACAGGCGCTCTTTTTCTTTGGCTTCGATCTGAAGACGAGTCTGCTCAACCGCCGTTTGTCCGTTCATGTTTTCGCTCATTACGGGCATCGGCCCGCCATCGCCTGAAACGATTGGGTCACCGGCCACACGGAACCGAACGTCCTTGGCCGTCTTGTAGTCGCTCAACGTCGCCTCGTTCGGGCTCGTCGGGCGCATGATCAACACTTGATAAACGCCGCCACCAAACCGCGCGCGAAACTCCTCAAGACTGATCTTGTCCCAAAGCTCGCAGAGAAAACCTGCGGTCTCATGGCCCCGAAAAGCCTTCGGAGAAATGCGGTTGATGCGAAGCTTCCACGCGCCCTTTCCGATTTCGGGAAATTGCGCGTAGAGGTCCTCAAGCGCGTAGATCGTCGTAGAGCCAGAACGACCGCGTTCTCGATCCTCTGAGCGGTCTCGCCCTTGCTCGTCATCCGAACCGAACGAACCAGCGGGCGCAAACGCCGGGGATTCGCCGACGTCGTCGAACACAGGCGCGTCTGGAATTTCGAACGCTTGAGCGAACTGCTGCCGCGCAAGCTCTGAAGTCGCGTCGTCAGTAGGCTGAGTCATCGAGAGCCTCAGCCTTCCTCTGCGGTCGCCTCAGCCTCTTCCGATGCTTCAGCCTCTTCGGCTTCGGCCTCGTCCTCGTCGTCATCATCATCGAGATCGACGTTCTCGGTAACCCAGTTCCTCGTCTCGGTAACAAGCGCAAGAGCCTCGTCGAGCTTTTCCTTGGCCTCAACACTTACCGTGGTGCTGCTGTCTCGAAGCAACTTCACGAAAGCCTCGCACGTGGCCGCAAGCCGAAGAATCATTTCGGCTGCCTCAGGATCGAGCGAAAAGCCAGCCTGTCCTTCCTCAATCGCTGTAAGACGACCATCAATGTCTTCAAAGCTCTCGCTGATGTACTGGCGAAACTGAACGAAATAGCCGAGCACGTCTTCGATGACGCTGAGACCTGTATCGCTTAGCTCGCTCAAAACCTTTTTCGGCGTCGGCTCGACAAGCTTTGCAAGTCGCTGCCTCTGCGAACGCACGTCTGCCCAAAGCGAGACGAGCGTGTCCTGCTCCATCACGTCATTCTGCTGCGTCATGACTCCCTCAGTCGTCGTGTGTTCCCGGGAGAAGACCGCTAGTCGTTGCGGTCATCCAAGATTGAATGGTCGGATCAACTCCAAGTGGAGCTTTCCGTCAAGGCGGCGCCTGTCAAAGCTATCCAAGTACTTCTCGACCGTCGCCGGGTCCGATGGCGAACGGTAGTCGCAGGCGTACACGGCCTCGTCTCGCAGGGTCATGAACGCGCCGCCGACGCTTCGACGCATCGTGCAGTTGTAGAAACGAAGCAAGTGCCCCGGCTCTTTTGGGTTCGGCACGTCGTCGTTTGCCATGACTTGGCGCATGAGGAACTTGCAGCGTTCGCGCTTCATTCGGACTGGCACGAACTCCCCTGTCTCAAGCTTCGTCACGCTCAATCCGAAACGAGTCGTCACTTGGCTCGGCTCGAACGAGCGTCGCGCGCGAGGATGTCCGTCCGCATCAAACTGCCCGAGCGCCTTCAGCCGGAAGCCTGACGAGAAGTAGGAGTTGACGAGGAACACCCCAGCGCCCTCGTAAAGGAACTCCTGCTCGTTAAGCTCCTCGGCGAACACCTCGACGAACGACGTGTCGTCCTCAACGCAGACGACCGTGTCGCGCGTGAACGGATGCGCCATCGCGAGGTCGCCGCGCTCTTCTGCGGGAATCGGAAGTCCGTCCACCGGGCTCTCGACCATGATCGAGGTGACCGGCTGAAACGCCTCAAAGATTTCCTCGCGCAGCGACGCTTCCGACTCGTGCGCTTTGCCCTCTCGCTCCGTCACGCCCACCTCGCATTCGTCCGCCGTCACGTCGCAATCGTAGCCGTCTGCCTCGGCAAGCGGCTCGTCTTCTAGGTCCTTCCTCTGCTCCTTCACGGCGCCAACCTAGTGATGAAGCGCAGAACGACAAGGGCGGACAAAATACGTCCATCCGGCAGTTTCATTTCAGTTCGACTTCCGTAGGCAAGTGGTCGGAATGAATGGGCTTTTTCGGCAGTCACGGACAGCGGCAACAAAACGGCCATTGACCGCGAGGCCAAGAATCGTACACCCTAGCCGCCCGTTCCCTGAAACCCTTCAGAGGGGCGGGCAAAGCGACAGGCGCTCGCTGCTACCCGAGCGCCTGCACACGCGTCGAAAAACGCGGGTTACCCTTGGACCACTAGAAGGTACCCCGCGTGCTGGATCACGTCAAGACCCTACAACGTAGTGTCATGTAGTGTCACTCGCGGAGAACCATGCCAGGAAACCTTCGTAGTCTTGCAAGCAAGCTCGCCCGCAAGAAAAAACGCGGCGAATCCGAAGAGGCGTACGCCAAACGGATCGCGCGCCTTGAACAGAAGCGAGCCAGCGCGGCGCGCGTCCGTCAAGCGTCGCTGGCCGAACCAGAGGCGAAGCCCGAAGTCAAAGCACTTGACAGCAACTCAAATTTGGTGGCTGAGCCTCCGCCCCCAGTCGTCGAGCGCATCCTTTCGGCTCACAACGACGACCTAAAGCGCGCGGAGTCACAAATATTGTTGCTTGTCAAGCAGCTTGAAAACGAGCGGAAAGAGAGGCTCCGAATCCAGCGCGATTTGGAGACCACCATGTCCGTCCTAAGTGCTCGTAATCATTCGACCACAAAGCCTCGATTTGAGGAGGCGCAAAATCAGGAACAAGGAGTTGAAATCATTGACCTTTCTTCGACAGATGGACAATTCGACGCTCCCCTTGAAATCATTGAGGTTTTTGACGAGTTTGGACAGGGGCCCGAAACGGTGTCCGCAATCGCAGATAAGTCTTTGATTCTTTTTGACCTTTCCGAGCCCCTGAGACACCCCGAAGGTGACCCTGCCTCTCCCCCTAGCTCACCCCTTAAGGGGGTGAGCATAGGGAGAGGCAGGGCGACTCACCCGGCTCCAACGGGGGGGTTCTCCGACGGTGGTCCGGAGCAGATTTCGCTTGCCGAGGCGTCGGAGATGTTGCTATTGCTGGGTTGGGTAGACCGTGCTCGACGTGAATTTCCGCACCAGCCGCTTCGTGTTCGCTTCGGCGAGCACGAGTCCCGCGTTTGGCGCGACGTCGTTGCGGCGACCGCCGAGTTCGTTGGCTGCGACGACGTCGGAGTCCCGAGTGAAGAAATTCCGTTTGCGTTCGAGCTAGCCTGGACGCTGCGATACGCACTGGATTCGCTTCCAGCATGCGCGCCGCTTCTGGACGTTTGCTGGCGCTACATGGCGGGCTTCATGAAGCCTCAGCCTCGCGCGGCGCTCGGTATTCTTGCCGGTTCAGAAAAAACTGAGGCTGTCAAGAAAAAGTTCCAAATAGTCGAAAAAGAGATTGCGACCGGCCTGCTCGTCGTTGACAGGAGCGCGGCATGACGACAGAAGCGCCGCTGCCGCCAAGCCAGAGCTTTCGCGACCTGCTGATGGCCAAGCAGAACGGTTTTTCGGTCGACGATTACCGGATGTTTTTGTGGCGTCGCGAGGAAGAGCTTATTCGCTCGGCCATCGCGTATCCGCAGCAGTACAGCCAGACCGGGCTCACCGACAGGCACTTCGAGGCGCCGCTTCATCGAGTGGCATGGCGAGCCCTTGAGAAGCTGATTGAGGCTTACCCCGCCCATGAGCGTTTCGACGGCGGCACGATGGTGAGCGAGATGCTCGTTGTCGATGCTGACGTGGCGAACGGCGCCATGAACTGGATGCTTTCGGTCTTGGGCGACTTGCCAGTTGACCCTCAAGTGGGCATGGACATCGTTCAGCGCGATCTGTTCTACCATGCTCGGCTTCGGAACTGGGCCAGCGTTCAGAGCAGGTATTTCTCTCGGATTGGCAAAGACATCAACCTCGCGGAGCTTCAAGCCGACATCGTGAGTGCCTCGCGAGACGTGATTTACGACTACGAGGGAGAGGGCCGCATGGCACCCCCCTTGACGGCGCTTGGATGGGATGCTCGCGACCGCGACAAGGTCAGCGTCGTTCGGACCGGAATTGATGCCATCGACCGAGCGGCAGGCGGAGGACACGGGCGAGGAGAGCTACTCGTCTGGGGAGGTGGGACATCGCACGGAAAATCGTTCGCGATGCAACGTCTCTTGCGGAATCAAGCGCGGCTCGGTCAGAGTGCCCTCTACATCAGTTGCGAGGACCCCCTCGAACTCATGCAATGCCGAATGTTGGCGGACTTTTCCGACTCGTCGCTCTCGCCGAAAGAGATTCGCATGAGGACGGCGGACCCCGATGCGGTCGAGGGCGCATTTGACCGAATGGCGAGAGAGCTTGGCGACCGCGTCACGGTTATCGAGCACAAGAAGCCGACGGTGAGTCAGGTCTGCAACCAGATTCGCTACTACAGGTACGCGAGGAAGGTCGACCTCGTCATCGTTGACTATCTTCAAGCCGTCAACGACGACGAGCCGAGCGGGCAAAAGACCCTCGATACCGCCAACGTCATCGCGAAGCTGAAGAAGTGTTTCACCGAATGCAAGGTTGCCGGTGTCGTGCTCACGCAGTACGCGCGAAACGAATACCGCGAAGGAGAGGAACCTTCGATCAACGCGGCCAAGTACGCAGGAGACATCGAGAACGAGGCCGAAATCCTCGTCTTCATGTGGAAGGACAAGGACGACACGCTGCGGGTCAAGCTCCCGAAGGTGAAGTGGAGCCGGGCCAAATCACTTCGATACAAGATCCCGATTGATACGACCACGGGATGCCATGGGGACTGGCAAGAGGACTTCGACGACTGAGGAGACCATGCGAGAACTGACCATTCACGAGGTAGCATCTATTTTCGGCAAAACGCTCGCGCCGGTTGGAAAGCGCAGCATCTGCCCAATTCGAAACCATCGACGAGAGGACAAGACCTTCAGCGTGTTTCGAGGATCGGACGGTAAGATTTTGTGGAAGTGCTTCAGTTGCGACGCGCCGAACGATTGCGGCGACGAGGTGAAGCTTTATGGGCTGCTATCGGGCATGGATCGAAAAGAGGCTTGGCACGCCTTGCGCGACATGGGATATGCCGTCCCAGGAGCGAAGGACGGTCATGAGAGGCCGAGCCGTCTGCCGCTTCGCAAAGCAGTCATTCCGATTGCTGGGCGCTCGGAGGCCTTGAGAGAGGTCCTTCCGTTCGCGCAGGATCGGTGGGACCTCATCCGGTTGCAACGGCTCGGTGCCGTAGAGAAATTCGCTGAGGCACGTCGTTTGCCGCCGGATCTCTTACGCGACCTTGACGTGGTGGACATCGCCCACGACGCGGTTGGGTTTGGGTATCGAGATCCGTCAACAGGTACGCCGTGCCGCGTCAAAGCTCGGGCACTTGAGAGGAAGACATTTTGGATTGAGCCTCGGGCGCGCGAGGGCGAGAGCGGCGTTGCGCTGAGCCCGCTCTACCTTGCCGACAAGCTTGACACGCCTGCCGGAATTCAGTCCGTCATCGTGGTCACTGAGGGCGAGGTCGATGCGCTGACGCTCCGGTCGGTCGGGATTCGGAACACGGTGTCGCTCCCCGATGGCGCTGGCTCCGCTTCCAAGGTGGACCTGCGACCGATCTGGTATCGCTGCTCGCTCGTGCTGAGTGCTGTCGATGCTGATGAGGATGGCGAGCGAGCGCACCGCGAGCTTTACGGAAGGTCCATGGCGATGCAGAAGCCCATCGCTCGGGTTCGCTGGCAGATCGGAGACGGTCGCGTGTTCAAGGACGCCAACGAGGCTCTCGTCGCTGGTTGGACCAGGGAGCAATTCGTTGCGTGCCTTCAGGCGGCTGCAAACCAGCTTCGAGGCTACGAGGTCAATCTTGCCAGCGCCTGTTGAGGAAGAAGCCGTGAAGCCGCTCTCCGAAGCCGACAAGGCCGTGGCAAAACGGCGCGAGAAGATCGCCGAGGAGCTTCGAACTGATGCGGAGATTGTTTTGTCTGGGATGCGGCTCATGAATCGCCCGCGCGACAACGCCAAAACAAGATTCATCGACACGTTTTTTGATTCGAATGCTGCGAGCCGTTTTCCGGTTGTTGAAGATGACATCAAGGAAGAGAACCTCGTCGAATGGGCGTTCGTTGAGCCTCTGCCAAGCATGCGTGACGTGATGGCGTCAGAGGTGGAGGCGGCGTTTCGGACTGCTGGGGTCCAGGTGCCAGCGACGAGCAAGGTCATGGCGACCAAGATTTTGTCGAGCGACACCGATTCCAAGCTCGGAATTCTTGCAGACGTCCCGCTCGCAAAGCTGGAGGTCAACCTCGTGCTCGCTCATATCGCGGCGCTTGGATACCGATGGCCTCCGCGCGTTGCGGTTGCCGTTGCCCGCCGCGCAACCATCGTCATTCTCAATCGATCCAAGTTTGAAGGAAGGGCCAACGCATGAAGAGTTTGGACGGCATTTACCTGGCATCTGCGTCAGAACAGCTTGCGCTTGTCGAGCAATACGTCGACCGCTTCCGAGAGCGCGGAATCACGGTTACGTACGAATGGACGAAAGATGTTCGCGAGGCGGGCTTCAAGTCAGACAGCGAGCTTTCCGACATTCAAAGGAGGTACGCCGCTCGGATGGGCACGCACGGCGTCCAGACGTGCGACCTGATTTGGGTGCTGACGCCTGTCTCAAGGCATGAAGGATGCGGCATGTGGATTGAGCTTGGCATGGCGCTCGCTTTCAAGAAGCGTGTTGTCGTGAGCGGGGGCCAGGCTCGAAGGAGCGTTTTTACGGAGCTATCCGAGGCGCGTTTTGTCGAACACGAGGAAGCGTACAACTACATTCTCAGCCACGCGATGGTCGGTGCCCGTGCCATTTGAAAACCGGAGATCGTGGGGCGACGTGGGCGCATTCGTGCGCGAGCGTGTCCGGCGCGCTTCGGCAGAGGAAGGCCACACGCGAGCAGAATGCTTGAACGCGCATTATCGTCGTTGGTCGTTTCTTTCGGGGCACGCCCCCGTGTCGCCCGAGGTCTTCGAGGTCCGGTTTGCGAAGCTGACGAAGCTAGAGCCAGAGGTGCTGCACGGACATCGCGTGTACGCAGCCGAGGTCGTTTTCGAAGAAAAGCAAGACGATGAATCCGTGCAAGAGGAGCCGAAGCAGCCGAAGGTCCGAGGCCGAGTTCGAATTACGCAAGGCATCGACCTCCGTTTTGACAGGCTTGAGGTCGGGGAGGTCGTCGACTGGATGGAGCCAACCGATTACGAGCGGAAAAACCTTGAGCGCCTATCGAACGATGCCACCGACGGTGCGCTCAGTTGGCTCGTGATTAGGTTTAACGGCAAAAGGCGCTACGTGCGTGGCGTGACGGTCGAAAAGGTCTACGAGTGACGCGATGAGCAAACGAGGATGGAAGAAGGCCCGCGAGCGGCAGCAGCGAAGGTCCGATAACGCTCCTCGCATGATCCCGGTGGGTCGAACAGCCGGACCTCTTGGGAGCGGTCGCGTGACGACGGTATGCCCAGGGTGCAGCAATCCTACGACCGAGATTTGGCCATGCGTCGATGGACAAGTCGGATGCCCGCGCTGCGTTCCGACGTCGGACTTGGCCCTCTTCGCCTGCGTCCAAGAGTACTCAGACGACGGCGTGTCGACGCATCTTTTGAAAGCGGAAAAGCCCCTTTAGCGAGGCTTGACTGAGCCGTAGTTGTCAGCGGCCCACCCGCCACCCTTCAGCGAAAAGATTGGCGTCGATGAGATGAGTCGCTTTGCACACGGCGCAAAACATTTCGGGCAATCCTTCAGTTTTGCGTCCGACATCTTCTGGACAGCGGACCAAGCGTGCGAGCACGCGCTGCATTCGTAGTCGTAGGTCGGCATCGACGGCCAACGTAGCTTTGGATTGACTTTCTGGCAACATCGCGGGAGACGTAACTTATGGGAATTTCGGAGACGATCAACAAGGCAAAGGCCGTCGCGCGTTCGCTTCTTGAGACGCCGCCGGTCGTTTCCGAGGAAGAAGCGGAGAATCCGCTTGAGAAGCGTCTTCAAGAGGTTGAGCTTCGATTGAAGACGATGGAGCGGATCAGCGACGAATACTTCGAGGTCATCGAGCGCATCGAGCGCGAGCGCGACCAATGGAAGGACATGTTCTTCACGCAGTCCGGCGAGCACCAGAACGCGCAGGCGATGCTTCAGAAAATGCTCGCCGACTCCTCGTCGCACCTGCGCTCGGCGCTGAAGCAACTGAACCTGTTTCGCAAAGGGGCCGACCTTGAGCCTGTTGCCCATCCAAGGATGCTTGACCAGCTTCCTTTGGATCTTCCCGAGAAGTACGGCGAAAGAATGCGGGAGCTAGCGCGGGCGGCGCTTGAGCAGACGAATGGGCTTGTTGAGAGGGCGCGTATCGCTGCAAGCGCGGCGTTAGACGGACCCGAAAAAAAGTCTTGACCGTCTAGCTTTCGCATGGTTGTCTGTTCGACGAAGTAACGGTCGTCTGCCAGGAGCACTTCGAGCGACTGGGGCAGGCCCACCTGTGCTGACCGGCACAAGTGCGTCCCCATGCCGAAGATTGCTCTAGCCAAGAAGATTACCCGTAATCAGGCGCTGTCCTACGACAGGACGGTTCCGAACGGTCTTGGCGTCACGGCGATTTCGGCCGTGAACGGTCGCGGAAGCTACGAGCGTTTCGCGAAGAATCGTTACCAAAAGACTCGTGCGCTCCTGAAGGGCGCGACGCCCTTGGCGCTCTCGACGAACGGAGACGACATGTTCTACTACCGTGGGAAAAATCGCGCAAAGCCCAACAAGGGCATGTCGCGCAAGCAGAGGGAAAAGTGCGCCCCGCTCGTGACCGAGGCGGTCAGGAGGGCGAAGGAAGCCCTTACGGAAATCGGCGAAAAGGCAAAGCCGAAGTCGCGGAAGGGCGGCAAGCGCAAGCTCTCGCCCGCCCAAGAGGCGGCTCTTCGCGAGGGCCGGGAGAAGAGGGAAGCGCGTCGCGCCGCTAAGGCAGGCAAGCCCGTGAAGGCTGCCTCGAAGAAGGCCTCTCCGAAGAAGGCTGCCTCGAAGAAGGCCGCTCCGAAGAAGGCTGCTCCGAAGAAGGCTGCTCCGAAGAAGGCTGCTCCGAAGAAGGCCGCTCCGAAGAAGGCCGCTCCGAAGAAGGCTGCTCCGAAGAAGGCGGCCGGGAAGGGTACTGTGGCAAAGACGAAGAAGAAAGCGGCCTCGAAGTCCGCATCGGGCGCGAAGAAGAAGCAGAAGTTCAAAAAGGTGACGGAAATCTACGTCAAGGCAAACCGCCGTGGCAGGAAGGGCCGTTATCGCCGGAACGCTGGCGAGGCTGAGTTCGGGGTCGTAAAAACCGGCCCGTTTGCGAGCTATCAGCCTACTATGGAGCGAACGTTTTATCCGGCGACCGCAGCGGCTGATGTGGCCCTGGCTCCCGTGAAGGGGCTTGCTGCCTACCGCGAGAAGCAGCGGGCTGTGAAACTCGCGACCGATGCGATCCGGGCTGAGGTTGCGGCAGTCAAGCAGAGCAAAAAGGCTGCTCAGGACGCGCTGAAGGCCGTCAAGGCCGCCAACAAGGGCAAAAAGGACAAGGCGGCTCGCGCGGCCATCCTTGCGGCTGAGGCGGTGGTGGACGCCGAGACGGCAAAGCTGAAGGCGACTGAGACGGTCGCGGACGCGAAAATCAAGGCTGAGAAAGCAAAGCTGAAGGCGGAGAAGCCCAAGAAGGGCAGCAAGAAGGCCAAGGCAAAGGTCAGCCCGCCAACTCGGTACAAGGGCCAGACGATCTACGGCGGCACGTTCAAGACTGAAAGGGTTCGAGTTGGCTCGAAGGGCCGCTCGGCTCCTGTCGTCAAGGTCGGGAACAAGTCCTTCCCCACCTACATGTACGTCGACAAGAAGGGTCGTGGCCGCAAGATCCCCTCGTGGATGCTCGCTGGTGCTCCGAGCATCGAAAAGTACAAGGACAAAGATTCGAAGTACGCATCGCGCCTTGCCTCCAAGCGCGAGAAGCTCGCGGCATCTGTCAGCAAGCGCATCCTCAAGGGCACGTATCCGTTCACCCCGAACAAAGCAAAGCGGGTGTTTACTTTCAAGGAATGGCAAAATACCATGGCAAAGAAGAAGACTGGAAAGAAGGCACGCCGTAACCCGCTTATGCAGGCTGCGGCAAACAAGCCGCGTAAGCGTTCGCGCAAGCACGGTCGGGCTCATCGCAACCCGCTGATGCAGGCTGCCGCGAACCGGCGCCGCAAGCACGGCCGGGCTCGCAGGAACCCGCAGCTTGCGACCTACATCTCGAACCCTGGTCTCGCGGTGGACACCATTGTGAGCGTTCTGAAGGACAGCGCCCTCGTTGGCGGCGGTCTGCTCACGCACAAGGCTCTGACGAACCTTGTGTCGCAGAAGATCGAGTTCTTCCAGAAGAATAAGTACGGCAAGTCGATTGCGGCGGCTGCGGTCGCGGCGGTCGGCATCCCGGCGGCTTCGCTTCTCGGCAGGCCCGGCGAGAAACTCGGTATCGGCATGGGCGCGGCGCTCATCCACACCGTCCTTGTCAATGTGCTGGCGGTGGCTGGCCAAGCCGACGCCGTCTCCTACCTCGGCGATTACACCGAGGCGGATATGAGCCTGCCCGCTGGCGGTTACGGCTCGTACTACGAGTTCACGCCTGGCGAGGTCTACTCGGGGATGGGCGAGTACATTCAGCAGACTGGCCCGCTCGCGGGTTTCGGTGAGCCGATGCTCGCTCAGGCTGCCGCTGGCTTCGGTGCTTCGCCCTTGCTCGCGCAGGCTGCTGCGGGCGTCGGCGAGTACATCGTAACCGGCGCGGAGGGCATCGGTGAATACGAACAGGTCACTCCCGAGTACACGCAGCCGTCGGTCGTCCGCGAGGGCATCAGCCCGAACCTTGGTTCTGCTGAGGCGGCGCTGAGCGTTGCGGAAGCTGCTGCCGGTGTGGGCGGTCTCGGCAATGTCGACCTCGCCCTTGAGCAGACCGTCTACCCGACGGGTCAGGCTCTCGACATCACCGATGCTCCGGGTGGGTCGCGTTCCGGCGTCTTTTACGGCGGAAACGGCGTGTTCGGTCCCTGATCGGACTTACATTTCGGGGTAGAGGGTCGGTTTTGGATCTGAATCGGCCCTCTCCTCGTAACCAAAATTCAGATCCTGGCAGAGGGGAACCAGACCCTCAAAGGGCCTGCCGCCCTTAAAAAAAACGGTAGCCAACCAAAGGAAACGACGACAATGCCGAAGCTTACCAACGTCCGCGAGCGTGTTCATCAGCCCTTTCGTGACACGCTCATCCGCACCTCCGGTTACTTTACCGGAGCGATCACCGACGTGACCCGCCTCTTCACGGTTGCGGGCAAGCCCGAGGGCGAGACCAACCTCCCCAACGGCAGCACGCTCCCGAGCGACCAGTCCATGGTCGTTCTCGCGTGCCGCGTGTTCACCCATTACCGCAACCCGATTCAGCGCGGCACTGCCACGCTCAACATCGGCGGCACGGGCGTCCTTGCCCTGAACCGCAACGGCGACTTCATCTTCCCGAACACCGTCGCGAACGCGACGGCGTTCGCGACGATCCTCAACGGGAACGCCGTCGGCGATCCGGCGGATTGCTTCCGCCTCTGGTGGCAGTCGCAGGACCAGCTTCTCTGGAGCTTCGGTGCTGGAGATAAGTTCAGCATCACCTCGATGCCGACCGCGTACTTCCCCTACGGTGGCGGCCTCGCCCAGGGCCAGATGAATCAGACCGACCTGATTCAGTGGAACAACGGTATGCCGAGCCACGAGGGTATCCTCCGGCTCGCCCGCGCCGTTCTCATCCCCCCGCGGCAGAACATCAAGTGCGAGGCGCAGATTTCGCCCCTCACGGCAGGCGCGAACGCGGCCGTTATCGGCTCGACGCAGGGCGCTCGCGACCTGCTGTCGCTCCGTGACAACCTGAACGCTCCCGACCTTGTCAACAAGGTTGTGTCGTTCACGTTTGACGGTCTCTTCAGCCGCGACGTGCAGTGAAAAGTCCAAGGATTTCGGGCGTTTAGCCACACGCCCCGTGCTCATCTGAGCGCCCGGAATTCCTCGGCGACTCAACGCGCCCGTCCCGCCGGTTTTGGTTCGGGACGGGCGCTGTTGTTTCAAACAGCCTCTCCGTTACACGGTGTCGCTCCGGCGCTCAGGCATGGCGCGCGAGAGCCGAAAGGAAAGTGTCATGAATCAGTACGACGTTACGGGATTCGCGCGGGCGGTCGACCAACTTCGCTCCGAGTTCAACCAGGGTTTGAACCGAGTGGCGAGCGGTCTCCGCAACTACAACGACAAGCAGCTTGCTCAGATGGCTGGCCGCGTCGAAGAACTTTCGCGCGTGACGAGCGCCATGCAGGCGAAGCGAACGGGTCGTATTTGGCAGGGACGCCTCACGACGATTGAGGACATCCCTGGCCGCCGCGTTCCCTACGTTCTGGTCGTCGACATTCCGATCAGCGCCGATACGACAAGCATCCGCGAGTCGTCGGTCACGATCTCGCAGGAAGGCCCGTTTGTGTGCGTCAAGCGCATGGCCACCTTTCAGAGCGTCCTTGAGTATCAGGTGACGGCCCCGGACGATAGCATTGCCCGCTTCACGGGTCGCTCGTTTGGACGGTATCGCCCTGTTCATTCGGTCTACGACATCAACGATTCGCAGCACAACAGCTACGGCGTGACGAGCCAATGGTTCCTTGCGGCGCTCGCCAACCCGGCAGCCGTCGTTGGTGCAGAGCTTCCGACTGGCTCGCTCGGACTTGCCTCGAACATGTCAAGCTTCCGGTCGATGGAGTTTGACGGACGTATCAGCGTCATCAACGCCGGTTCGAGCTATCCGCGCCAGAATATTTCGGTCCCGTCAGCTTTCTGGGCCGCGGAGTGCAACACTCCGGTGGCTCTTGGGGCGCTCGATTTCTTCGAGCGCGGCGAGGTCATCACGATCCGAGTTCAACCGAACCACGTCAACAACCCGCCCGCTGGAAACGTCGATGGGGATGCGGTGTTCCCAGAGCGCGTGGCGCCTGCGTTCGGCCTTGGCGGCTATCCGTTCGTCGAGGGCCAGTACGATGCCCACGAGGGCATCGCTGCTCCAGGCTCGCTTCAGATCGGACAGCTTTCGCCGCTTGAGCCGACGCTCGGAGCAAGCGACCGCGTGACTCGTCTACCTGACGGCATCCTGACGGTTGCGTTCGAAGGCTACCGTATCATCCAGCCGCCGGGCGTCCCCGGTTGAGTTTAAGGAGGTCTGCATGCTCACCGGATTTGGAAGCTTCGGAGTTTCTGACGACTCTCTTAAGGCAGAGTGCGAGTCAGCCGGGAACGTGTGGACCGGCGAGCAACCCTATCCTTGCCGGTCGCCTGAGTACGTGCGAGGCGGAGCGGAAGCTTCGAGAAAGGCGGCTCTTGAGCAGGCAAAGAAGTATCCGGGCCTCTTTTGCAGTGCGGTCGGTGGCAAGAGCACGTGGTATGGCACCTGCGAATGCCCAGCGGGCGACCCTGGGTGCCGACAAGCGGTTGCTCAGGCGAAGGTTAACGAGCTTTTGGGCATGAAGAAGCCCGTTGCCTACGCACTTCTTGGGGCGGTCGGCCTCGTGGGCGTGGCCGCTGCCGTTGCGGTGGTTCGTCGCCGCAGAATGTAACCGCGCGATTCCCGTCTGCTTCTACCCTCTGTGGTAGGCTCTCCACTTGGAGACCTTGAACCCATCATGAAGCCGATTTTCGACAGGCGCCCTGCGAACGAGTTTCTTCGAGACGTGCAGCAAGAGGCACGGCTCGTTCGTCAGGGCCTCGCTGGTCAGCAGGCTGGTCCTCCTGGCTTCGGCCCCGAGCCGCTGGTCGTCCAGCAGCCGGGCGGGGATCTGCTCAACAAGATTCAGCACCCCGCATTTGACACGTTTGAGCGCCTTTTCCGGGTGCTCCCTGAAGAGGGCTGGTTCAACCCGAACGTGAACCCAAAACGGCCCATCAAGTTCGAGTTTGGATCGTTTACGGTTCCGGACTCGAACTTCTTTCTATTGATGGACTACGAGTTTACGCCCCTCCGACAAAGCGGAATCGACCCCTACGATTTCGTGTACGCGGAGGATGGTCGTTTTAGCGGGTTCATGGGCTTCGACATTACCGTGAGCGGTCGTCGTCTGAGCAACCTGTTTTACCAGCTTGACCCGGCTCCGGTGACGTTTCAGAGGTCCTCTTTCGACAATCCGAGCGGCGTGCCTGGGCGTCGAACGGTCGCGTTCAACTCGGCTTCCGCGAATGCTTTCGGTAGCGCATCGGGTGAAGGCACCTCGCTTTTGCCGGTTCGTACCAACGTGCAGGGATCGCGAGGCGTTCCGTTCACTCTTCTTGCGGGTCCGAACTCCACCGTGGCGCTCTCTTGCGTCATTTTTCGACGTGTGACCGCTCCGCTCGCAGCGATCCAGGCGACCATGAGCGGCTACACGATTCATTCGAACACGGCGCTTAGCCTCTTGGAGCGCGTGAGGCCGCGATGAATTTGGATCTCCGGCAGAAGGCGCACGCTTGGCGGTGTGTTCCGAGTCGGCCCCGAAAGTGTGGGCACGATTCACAGTCAGTCGTAGTCAAGCTTGCGCCTTCTGCCGGGGATTGGATGGAGTCGCCATGAGCTATCGGTCGCTCGGATGGGTTGGCTTTGCGGACGGCACTCAGCACGAGTACCAGGACATCGGGGACGGAGAGCCCTACGAGAAGTTCAACCAATGGTCTTGGTCTGGCGGCGAGGTCTACGTCTTCCGCTTCAAGGCCTACGGGTTGCCGTCGCCGATCAAGAACATCTCGGACGCGCGTCCGTACCTGGACGCCTACGTCCTGTCGATGCCGACCGGAAACCGGAACCAGGACATCCGCGGCATCACGGTCTCGCCGAGTGGCTCGGGCGGACAACAGATTGTCGAGATCGTCTTCACCGACGCAGGCGGCGTTCACGCGAACGGCGACCGCGCTGGCGAGACGCTCGCAAAGATGGCTGCGGCGCTCACGCTGAAGGGTATCCCGGCTTCCCTCGACAAGGGAAGCGTACGGGAGATTTGCTGCCCGGCGTATGCGCGGCTTACAAACGCGGAAGCGGTTCAGCGGTGGCTGTCGTTTCCAATCTTGTGGTCATTCAGCCGATTTGAAGCGAGCGGGAAATCGATCCTGTCGCAAGGCTTCACCAAGGCCTGGACGGACGGCAAGGGCGTTTGGGTCGGCACGGCGCTCGAACCGCGTTACGAGATTCAGTACCAGCCGACAAAGCCCATCGTTGTGCCGCCGGAACCTAGTCGAGGTCGTGGTGAGACGCCTAGTGGCGCCGAGACGCCTAGCGGCTTTCGATCCGAGGCTGAGGAGCCGACCAATTACGCGCCATTTGTCGTCGTTGGCTTGGTCGCGCTTGCGGGGATCGGAATCGTGATGGCGACAGCACCAGCGAGGCGATGACCTATGCAAATCCCTCTTGAAGCAGTTGGGCAGCTTGGATCGGTGGCGAAGAACGGCTCTCCGCTGCTCGTCAATTCGCTTGGCAGGCTTTTCGGGCTAGGCCAGGAGGAGCAGCAGGCACTCGTCAAGGGGGAATTCCCGCGCTGGGCGGTGTTTGCGCTTGGCATCGGTGCAGGCGTCATCGCGGGCGTCCTCGTGCAGCGTAAGTTCCCTTCTCAAGTATCCAAGGTCTTTGGTTCGTGAATCGTGGTAACCTTCGGACGCCACGCTGGAGAATCCCATGAGCTATTCATCCATGTCCTCGTTCGGCGCTTTCAATCCGAGTGCTTCTGGCTGCGGAGACAAGCGCGAGGACGTGATGTACACCCAGAACGCCCTGAACGCGCTTGGGTTTACGGATTCTAGGGGCCGCAAGCTTACCGTTGACGGCACGGCCGGAGTCGCGACCTCGGAAGCGATGGCGAAATATTCTGTCGCTCGTGGCTTTGGCTTTCTTGGAACGGCGGCTCAGGGAAACGTCTGCGCGGCTTTGTGGGAAGACTACAAGCAGCTTCTCGCGAATCCTGGTTCGAGTTGCCCTCCTGGCCAGCAGCGTCAGTTCGGCATGTGCGTCCCATCGGTAAGCCTGCCTGGAATTCAACCTCAGCAGGGCGGAACGCCGTCGCAGCCTCCTCCTGCTTCTTCGACGACCGCGCAGGCTTGCAAGGCGGACGAAATCGGAATTTATCCGCTCTGCTACAAGCGGTCGGACGCCGATGCGATTGCGGCCCGAGCCGCGCAAGCCGCTCAAGGGGTTCTCGTTGGTCCTAGTCCAGGTCCCGGTGTGTATCCCTATCCTGGTCCAGCGGAGAAGGGCGGCCTGACGACTCAAGCCAAGGTGGGCATCGGCGTCGGAGGCGGCATCCTCGCCCTCGCCGTCATCGGCGGGCTCATTTACGTGACACGCAAGCGTTGAAAGCCTTGCGGGTCGTCAACCTTGAATAAGAGAGCATCATCATGAGCTACACGTCTGGAGGCCAGGGTCTTGGTTTTATGACTCTGGCGACGGAAAATCCCTGCGGGCCTGCGGCGGACAACATCCGAGAGACCCAGCGGTTGTTGATGAAACTCGGCTACGACGTTGGAGCCTCTGGCGCTGACGGGCAGTTTGGCCAAAAGACAGCGGCGGCATTCGCCAACTATTGCGCGGGCCTTGCCTCAAAGGGCCAAGTCTGCTCGTGCGACACGCTTCGACGCGACGCATCCGGGGGCGGGAGCGTCCCGCCTGGAACGGCTCCTAAGCAGACCTCAACAGGAGCGTGCCCAGAGGGTTACATTCCAGTCTTCAACCAATGCTTTCCTGATCCGGTGAAGACTGCTCAAGGCGCTGTTCAGCCGTTCCTTCCGGGCGGTGGCCAAGCTCCTTCTGGCGGTGGCCAAGCTCCTTCTGGCGGTGCGGGCTATCTGGGGGCTCAGGTGGGTCCGGGCGGCGCGTATTATCCGGGTTACCCTCCGACCGCTACGCAGCAAAAGGGCGGCCTGACGACCCAAGCTAAGGTGGCCATTGGCGTCGGAGGCGGCGTTCTTGCCCTCGCTGTCATCGGCGGGATCATCTACGCAACGCGCCCGAAGAAGGCGTGATAAGGGGGCTTCTCATGTACCGAATGACGCACGGAATGATGGGATTCGGCCTGAGCCTCGAAGATGGCCAGGCGCTCCTCACCGACGGCGAGAAAGCTTTTGAAGATCCCGGAGCCTACGCGGAACAGAAGGCTACCGAGGTCGTAAAGGAAAAAACCGGACACGATCTGACTGGAGGCACCACCTCTGCTCCGACTGCGCCGCAGCCGACGCCGCAAGCTTCAGCGCCGACTTCTGTGCAGACCACTCCGGCCGCGCCGCCGCGCCAAGTGGACAAGAAGAGGATGTCGGCCGCGTTAAAGTCTCGCCTCGCGCTCGCGCGTGGCGGTTTGATTGGCCAGATGTACGGTCGTGGCGCCGGTCAGACTCCGGTGCCGTCTTCGGCTGCTCCCGCAGGCGCAGCGGTTCCGCCTTCCGGTGCGCCAGCCATGCTGAGCGATCAGCCACCCCTGTACCCGCCCGCTGAAGAAAAAAAGCCGTTTCCTTGGATGTACGTCGGCATCGGCGCGGGGGTTCTCGCGCTTGGCGTGGCGGCATGGTTCTTCACTCGACCGAAGAAGGCGACGCCGAATCGAAGCAAGGCAAAGAGGAACTTCCGTGCCTCGAAGGGCGACGTTGGCGAAATCATCACCATAGGCAAGGGCAAGAACCGACGCCGATGGGGCCACCGAAAGGCTCCGAAAAAGCATCGGACCAAGGGAGCCACCAAGCCTTCTCAGTTCGCATGGCAGCGCGGCTTCAAGTACCCGATTTACGATGCGGTCCACGTGCGGGCTGCATCGGCGTACTATCCGAGGTTCAAGCATCGGTATCCGGACTACGTGCGCCAAGAGATTGCCAAGAACATCAATGCGGCTCGGAAGAAGTTAAAGATTTCCGGACCTGCCGTGAAACCGAACCGTCGTCGCGCCTGATTAGGAGAGATTGCCATGACCTACCGCGTTCCCCGCTACACCGAAATCTCGCATTTCCGCGCTCCCTATAAGGACTCGCTCATGCCCATGCACTCTCCCTATCAGGACTCCATGCTCGGCTTCGGCCGCGTCGCCGATTCAAGCTCGGCGAGCAAGATGCAAGGTGCGATGACCTACGCCGATTCTTCTTCTGGGCGCGAGGCCGAGAAGACGCCGTCTGCGCCGGGGAAATCAGGCGGGTCGATGTTCGGGCCCATTTCGCCGATGGCGCTTCCGAAGACGCAACCGTCCAAAAAGGGCCCCCCGTCTCCAGGTCCCAAGGCAATCTCCGTTGCAAAGGGGAAGTCTCAAGCACTCCGCTGGGTCGATGCCCTCGCGGAAATGAGCAAGGCGGTTCTTCTCGGGCCTGACTCGCGGCTTTGGGCTGGGATGGATCAGCCGACGTTTTCTGAACTGGTCTCGGTGATGGCTGCGCTGGCTATGGATCCGGCCTCGAATTGGCGAGATGCCATTCGCAAAGAAATGAGGTCCATCGCAGCCCCGGAGAGCGACCCGAGCAAGCGCGAAAAGATTTTGAACGCGTTTGCAAAAGACCTCTCAAGCGCCTTCAACGGCGTGACTGGATACGCGTTCGCTTTTAAGGTCTCTGGAACGGCGCTTGACCCAAATGTTTCTGCCCAGGGCGCAGAGAAGTGGGTCTCCAAGAACTACGACCTTGCTCGCCGCTTGCTTGCTGGGTCGATGGATCCGCCGTTCGCGATGGCGGCGGCGGTGGTAGGTCCCGGCGGCCCTGCTCCTGCTCCGTCGGCTCCCTCGTACGGCTATGGCACGGAAGGCAAAAAATCGGCGCCCGCGCCGTCCGCTCCTGGGTCCGGCAGTCCGGCCGTTTCGATGGCGATGAATCAAGTCAAGCTCTTTGGGATGCGGGGATTGGGTCAATCGCCAACGGACAGGACCATGGCGCAGCTTGCGCCTCGCGCCCCCGGTCAGCCTCGGCCCATTTCGCTTATCAGCGGAGAGACAAAGATGGCGGCGCCCGCGCCCAAGGCTCCTGGTCAGGGTTCCTATAAAGTTAAATCGCCCAGTAGCGCGGACCCCGTCGTAGCGCGCGCCAAGCGCATGCCGGAGCTTTTCAAGTCTGCCGAGCAAGCCTTCGTCGATTCAGTCGTTTGCCTGCCCCAAGCTGTATTTGCCATTGGCAACCTGAAGGCGACGATGTTGTCAATGATCGAAGGCAAGTTCGCTTCGCCTTCGATGGCCAAGAAGTACGCAGCGTCCGAGAACTGCGTTGGGACCTTGGCTGCAATCGGCTTGCTCAAGAATCAACTGAAATTCATTCCTGATTTTGGTCCTCAATCTTCGACGTTGAAGAAGGACATCAACTTCTTCCTCTCCAAGCTTGTGCCTGTCAATGTCGTCAGGACTCCGGTCTTTTCGCTGACGACTCAGATCTCTGTCGAGGACGGTTTGCTTGCGGACGCGAAGGTAATCGCCAAGCAGTTTACCGTTTCCAGAAAGCTGTCGCCTCGTCCTATCGGCGTGCCTCTGACTTCGACGGAGCAAAAGGTCGTCGAGCAGAAGGCGGTTGAGGAATCGAAGAAGGAAGTGAGCAAGGCATCGGACTCGCTTGCCAAGGCTCAGCAGGAAAACGAAGACCTGAAGAAGCTGATCGAGGACTTGAAGTCGCAGATTTCCGTTTCGGCACCGACTGCTGCGTCAGCTCCGATGCCGCCTGTCGTCTACGACCAGATGATGATGGCGGAAGGAGTGCCGCCCGCAGCAGTGCCGCCCGCAGCAGTGCCGCCCGCGGCTGAGGCTCCGGCGGAAGAGATTCCCAAGGTCGTTCAGGTCGAGGAGGAGCAGAAGGAGAAAGAGGAGTCGGCCGCGGCAAAGTACGGTCCGTACGTCGCTGGCGCTGCTCTTCTTGGCGTGTTTGGGTACATGGTTTACAAGAACCGCAAGGGCTGAAAAACATGTACCGGATCCCTGAGCATCTCTCCGGATTTCCTCTCGCGGCACCAGCGGCTCCTATCGGGCTGCCAATGGCGCCGCTTGGAGCAATTCATCCCATGGTTCCGATGGCGTCGTATGGCGCCCTCGTGATGCCGCCAGTTCCGCTGGGTCAGGAGCCGCCCGCACGGCAGCTTTCGTCTGGAGAGAAGTTCTTTTTCTATGGGGTCGGGACGCTGCTGCTTGTCGGAATTGGGTACGCCTTTTACAAGAGGATGCAGGTCTACGAGCACATCGCAAAGACCGAGGGCTCGTCCGGAGCCCTCAAGCTCGCCGCGGGCGAGGCGGCGATTGGCGTCGCATCCGACTGGCTTAGCCCCACGAGGTCAAGCTATCGTCGCAACCTGAAGCGTCGAAGGCGATTGAAGCCGCGTGACTGAGCATGAACATCTCTAGCCTCTTCAGCCAGCTTTTCGGTCAAGCCGCTGAGCACCTCCCGATTGACGATCCGGAGGTCGCGCAAGCGGTTCGCGTGTTGTCCCGGGTGCAGATGCACCTTCAGACGACGTGGAAGCAGGCTCAGCGGATGGGTCTTCATTGCGAACAGCAGGTTCGTCACTCCTCGGGAGACATCCTGCGATGTGTCGAGCCGATGGCGTCCACGTGCGTTGCATGTCGTAGGCCCGTATGCCTCTTTCATGCAGCGATGGTTCCAGAGAGCGGCGACCTCATCTGCTTCTCCTGCGTCGCAACGGCTCAGCGTGTCGCAAAGGAGAGCGCCACGTCCAAAGGAGCAACCGACTACTCGCAAGCTGGAAATTCGACCAAAGCGCGGACCTCGGGGATCGACGATTCCGAGAAGCTTCGGAAGAAGTACCTGAAAATGCTGAAGCTCTCGGGCTCGCCAACGGAGGACGAGATCCGAACGGCCTTCAAGCGTGAGGCAGCAAAAGCGCATCCCGACCGCGTTGCACCCGAGCGGCGGCAGAAGGCTCATGAAAAATTCGTCGCGCTCGGTCAGGCACGCGACTGGCTGATCTCCGATCTGAACAAGAAGGCTGCGTAATGCCCAAAATTGTCGGCTACTACGAGACTCCCATGAACGGTCTTGGGGCGGGGCTTACCGACCTCTTTGGCGGTCAGGAGGCGTTGAATCAAGCGGCGCGGGCTGCCGCGAGCGCATCGCTTCCTGTGCTTGAGGAGAAGGTCAACGAAAAGCTCCTTTATGCTGGTATTGCCGCTGGCGTTGCGTACGTCGGTCTCGTTGCGCTCATCTTGGTGAGGACGGCGAAATAACCATGTACGCGCCGGTACCTCATGCAGGCCTTGGGTTCATCGACCCGTCAGCGATTGGCGGCCAGTTCGTCAACGCCATCAAGCCGCAGATTGGCGAGCTTGCGAAGGCCGCGATCCCGCCTGCCGTTGAAGCGTTGAAGCCAAAGCTGCCGGAGATCATTGATGCAGCGGCCCCGCCGCTCGAAAAGTATCTGACGACGCGGCTCTATCCGAAAGTGCTTCAGCCTCTCATCGACAAGGAGTTGAAGAGGCAGACGGGTAAGGCGCTTACCGCTGCCGTCGTCATGGGCGGCGTTATTGCCGCGAGCGTCGTTGCGTTTGTGGCCTATCAAAGGCGCAAGTCGAGGAGTACCGAATCATGAGTTTTGTCACCTATTTCAAGAGCTACCCCAACCCCTACTACGGAGATTGGCGCGAGGCGCCGGTCCCTGGCTGGGGCGTTCGTCCGGTCATGGCCGGTCCTCGCATGGTGGCCGTCGGTGCGTTCGACGCGGAGTCGGCTGGGTGCGGTACGAACGCGACCGACTTCAAGGCGACCCAGAACATGCTGAAGGAAGTCGGGATAACCGACGCCGAGAACAAGCCCATCGTGGCAGACGGCGACTTTGGAAATCGCTCGAAGCAGGCGTTCGCGAAGTGGGAAGCTCGCTTCAAGGCAGATCCAAAGTTCGGTCAGCTTGGCATCTCGCTTCCTTGCGATGGACTGTTCTACGAGGCGGAGTGCAAGCGCGACCCCGCGAAATGCAAGGCGGGAGAGGGCGCCGTTCCGCAGACCACGACGACTGGTCAAGCGCAACCCACCTCCGCTCCGGCCGCAACTCCTTCGGCGCCTCCGCGGACGAAGCTTGGCGAAAAGGGTCCTCAGGTCAAGGCGTGGCAGGGGTTTCTGATTGCCAAAGGCTACAATCTTGGTCCCGGCGGGGCTGACGGCGATCATGGCCAGAAGACCGAAGAAGCGAGTCTCGACTGGGAGAAGAAGCAATCTGTTGCCGCAGAGCAGCAGCGCCAAGAAGCTCAGAAACAAGCTGAGCAGGCCCAGCAGGCTCCGAAGGCTCCACCGCGCGTTCAGTTTTCAAAGGCGGCGAGAGAATTTCGTCGCTACGGGCGGTATGCTCCGCTTCTGGCGTTCGCTCGGCCGAAGCCGCCGTCGGCGAAGAATGCCGGTCAGGCTCAACAAGACGCAGCCCGCGGCGCAGGGGGACGGACGGCTCCTGATGCTGGCCGCGGTGCTGCAAGGACTCCGGCGAAAGAAGAGGCGGCTAAACAGCAGGCTCAAATCATGACCGAGCCCCTCTACAACGAACCCACGGCAGAGCAGGCAGAGATTCCGATCTACAAGAAGCCCCTCTTTTACGTCGGCGTCGCAGCGGCGCTCGGGGTCGTAGGTTTCGCGGCCTATTCAATGACCCGTAAGACCTGAAAGGGCTTCTCGTGTACGTAAATCGCGGCATTTGCGAGGGTGCGCCGTACCAGCGTTTTTTAAGGAAGACGGATGCGGTACCGACGCATATCCCATGTTCCTGGCCTACTTACTCGGATCATACGACTGCATCCGAACTTGGCTACTGGCACCAAGCGTGGAGGAATGAGGGAGTCCTTCGGAATCACCTCCCGAACCTTCCCTACTATCTTGAAAACGACGCGCAGCAGAACGCGCTTGACCACTACGTCACCGCTCGAAATGGTGGCGTCGTCATTTTTGACAACGGTGCAAAAGGACAAAACTACAAGCAGTTCAATCATTACCAGTTGACGCTGACCGATCCGAAGCAAACTCTTCCGTCGCCAAAGCTCAACGAAAGAACAAAGCTTAGGATTCAGCGCGCCGTTCGAAATTACCTAGGACTCTTTCCCTGGAACGATCCGAAGCCCGATTTCGCGATAACGTATTGGTGGCGGAGGATGTACCAGCCAGAAGTTTTAAAATTCTACGCAGAGCAGTGTAGGCGTGGAGTGCGCTGGGTCCATAGCGGAATGTCGGACTTTAATCTGGGCAGCGAACTTCGCAAGAAGTACCCTGATCTGGTCTCTTGCTATCAGCCTTGGATGGTGGGTAATGACCCACAAGAAACTTGGGCTGGGTGGAGCTTCGGGAACGAAGGAGCGATTCGGCACCGGCCGCCGGAAAATCCGGACGTTGTCCTGAAGAACGTCAAGCCGACGAGCGACGACAACAAGTATCGACTCGATCAGGCGACCAAGATGAAGGCCGCTCTGAAAAACCTTGGAGCAACCTTCGAGCAGGTCTATGGATCAAACACAGGCCTTACGCCGTGGGGTGTCGCATCAGGGAATCTCCTCAATATCGACCCGTTGGGAGGCGCGTATCAGGAGTACGACAACGACGGTGAAAGCAAGGGATACTACCCACAAGCTTTCCCTTTCAAGGTGCGCGATTTTTATACCCTCACCAAGGGCGGGAAGATCGAGCCTGAAGGCGCGTTGAAGGAGTGGCTTGACCGCTTTGCCCCGGAGTCTACTGCTTCGATTTTTGAGAAGGCGGCTGCGGCGCGTGAGACGCGAGCGCGCAAGCCCGATCAAAAGAAGAAGCGCGACGTCGAAGGGGTCCCGGGGGGATTTTTGGCAAGCCTCCGAGGTTTGGGTCAGACCGAGATGTCTCCGTCAGCAAAGACCGCGGTGGCTCTTGCGGGCATCGTGGCGCTCGGTGCTGGAGCTTATTTTTTGTCGAGGCGAAAGACCTGAGCCATGCCGGATCCGAACGCACTTTTTGAACTTGCGGCGCGGTACACGGGCGAAGAGTCCGCGATTGCGCCCAAGACGTGGTTTGCTCCGCAGCGGCAGGAATGGGCAGGCTCGTTCGTGTCGGGCATTGAAGCGGTTCAGGAGTATCACAAGCTCGGTCAAGATCTAAAAAAGAAGGGCGAGAAATACGCTGCCGAGACTAGTCAATATCTCTCGAAGGGAGACAAGTATTTGGCCGCCTTTGGCGGAGAGATCCCGAACTGGATGGCAAAGGCCGCTGAGCAAGGGGCTCTTTGGACGCCCATGCTTTTGGAGTTGCGTTCGCTGAATGCGACGGTTGAGGTCGTAACCGGGCGGGCCTTTGATACCGTCTCAAAGAAGGTGAAGGAAGCCGCAAAGTACGCGTCCTTTGTACAAAGCGGCGTCGACCTCGGAATAGACATCATCAAGCTTGTCAATTCAGAAAAGTTAAACGCCGCCAACATTGTCGGCGCTGTCAATGACCTTTTGAATGGCAGCATCAAGGTCGTTGTGGAGGCGAGCAAGGCCTTCAAGTTTTCGACGGAGGCCGTGAAGGACGTTTTTGCAGCGGTGCCATGGGTCGGAAAGTTGACCTCGGTCGTTCTCAGCGTCATCGAATTTCTCATCAAGAGATTCGCGGGGACCGATCCCAGGATGGTTCTCGCAAACATTAAAATAGCCGACATGCAGGCGCGTGAAGTGGTCTTTGAGCTTTGTAAGTCAAAGCTGTCCCAGAGCATGACTCCCCTGGCGAGCGAAGGTTCAGGTGCAAGTCAAACGCCGGGCGACTACTTCCGGCCCATCTCGTATTGGATTCAGCGATCCGTTGATCACTGGGTCGGTGCTGGCGAGTACTCCGGAAAGACTCCTGGCAAAGATCGCTGGTCAGTCTTCGGAGAAGGCGGACTTGCTCGGATTCCCGAGTCGCCTGCACCGCCCATGACGCCGATGTGGTTCTACGTTGCGCTGTGCGGCGACGTTGTGCCTCCAATGTTGCGCCCGACGACCTGCGGCGTTGAAACCTACGAGGCAGGATGGATTGGAGCCAGAAACTTCCGGACGCCAAAAGATTGCTACACGGCAGGCGTTGAAGCCATCAAGAAAAAGTACAACCTTAAGAGCTTCGGAATCCCGCGTGTCACACGCGAGTGCATGTGGAAGCTTGTTCAGGCCATTCTCGCTGGCGTTCAATCCCCATCTGGCTTCGTTCCTTCGCAAACCGACCAAGGACGATCCTTTTTCCTAACGCTCCAGCAAATCTGTTTGAACGAGTATGTCTCTCAGCGAATCAACGATGAGTTCCTCAGTTATCTGAACAACGATCTCCTTCAACGAAACGGATTCGTGCCTGGAGACCTCGGTTTCAGAAGGGCCGATATGTTCGGCGAGGGCGAATTTTACGGAATCAAGACCAAAGGCACGTTCAACCAATGGTACGAAGGCGCGGCCACCTGTCGTGACCTTGCGACGGACAACGTCATGTCCTTGAGGCTTGACGTGAAGTTCCAAAAGCAGCTTTCCGATTTTTCGAAGCTTGCTTTGAAGCCAGTCGATGGCCAGGCGTTTTACGACCAAACGCTTAACGGAGGAGACGGCGGCTGGGTCTTTGACATGACGGCGTTGGAAAACAATCAAAAGATGCCGCCGAAAAGTCAGCTAATTGTAGGCAAACAGGTCGCGAACGCCCTTAACGACGCAATTAAAAAGGACCAGGGAAGGTTCGCCGAAGGTTCGATCCCTTGGGTATCGCTCTTTGCGGCTGGAGGCGCCGGTTTTGGCGTTTGGATGTACGCTAGGCACCGTGCCCGTGGAGGCAAGCGATGAGCTACCGATACGCTGCATCCCAGACCGGGAAATGGGCGAACAAAGCTACGGGAAATTGGAAAATTGGCGACCTCGTGTGCCGCGGCTACGATTTCGAGGACGCGAGCGGCATGGACGAGGGCCCGTGCCCGCCTCTCACGTACAACAATTTTCTTTGGTCGATCATTATTGAGCCGAACATGCCGTCGAGCAGCCTTTGGTGGAACGAGCGACGGGTGTGCATGGCGCTTCGCAAATGGGCGCGACCTGCGTTTGGATACGCGACCGCCTACGAGGCCTATGCGGTGGCTTACCGAGTTCCTGCGGCTTCGCTGCCTTTCTCTTCGCTTGCCTTCGCGCGCGCCTTCCGTAATTTCGAAGATACGAGTCCTCCCGCATGCTATCAGCGTCACGCCCCATATAGCCCGACGGGTGGCCAACGATGGATATTTGATCGGCGAGCGATCTTTTTCGATGGTTCCCCGGGAACATTCAACAAATGGGCATCTATAGGCATAAAACAGGCGCCGAGTTTCGCCCCCTACTTTCAGCAGCTTTGGAATTTCAACAAGAAAGATATGTGGCCGATGACTCAGGTCATGAAGGACAACGATGCCGGTCGGTACACAGGCAATCCTCCGCCTGATAAGATCGCGTACGATGCCTGGCGCGGAAATGAGTTCTCGAAATGGTCGAGCGACCCCTACTACAAATCCAAATTGGATGCGGCGCTTGAGCGCATGAAGATCAGCGGCGACGCTGAGATGATGCAGTTCTTTGGCGAGGCCAGGAATCTCATCATGAGCGTTCCTGGCAGCGAGCCTGAAAAGAACGTGCGCCACGTCGATGAACTGATTCAGTTCGGCCCAGGAAGCGTCTCTATCAACCCGTGGGTGGTTCGTTTCGTTCAGCTGTTCTCCGACCGGGCGGTTTCTTTGCAGATGCTGAGGAAGGTCGCAGAGCAACGGCGCTCTTTGTCGCCAGCTACGGTTTCGGCGCTGCAGGCCGCGCTTCCGGCGGGCGCCCCCAAGCGCGCGCCATCTTCTGCGGCGTCCAAGAAGTAAGCGGTTCTTGTCGCGCGGCGGTCGGAGTTCCGATAGACTTTGGACGCTTTCAAAAGCTGGAGAAGACGATGACGGGAAAAATGGTGACGGCCGACGCGCAATTCGGGGTAGCCCGAATCTTGCGACCGTTCTCCGGGTTCAGGACCGTTTACAGCGGGCAGAGCGTCAACCGGCAGATCATGCTCACTGAGGTCCTCGATGGCGTCGGTGGCGCTGCTCTTGATCCAGCCGCTGCGGTTGGGGAGCCGGGCTACGACCCAAACCTCGTCAAGGGATTGCAGGTCCCGTTTGGTGCGCGAGTGGTCGTATGGCTTCCGAAAATTCTTCCGAACATCGAAGACCCTGCTTTGACGATTCGATACAAGTGGGCGTTTTCTTGGCGTCTTCGAAACGTCTACGACTACCGAAATTTCCGCACTCCTTATCAGTACCCGAAGCAGGGCGCTGGCGTCCCCGATACGACGCCTGGGCAGGCCGGTCCTCGTATCGTCATCCCTGCTTGTGAGCAGTCGCTTGCCTATCCGCAGACGCCCCAGCCGACGGCGCCCAGTGCTCGGGTCACGACGAACATTCGCTCGGAGGATGTGACGACGGGCGCTGTCAACGTGGGTCTTCCGTTCCTTCCGAACGGCGCCTCGGGTGTCCTTCAGCAGGGGCTTGCCGATCCAGTCACGGTGGCTGCCGCGGATTTTCCGTTCTATCAGCCGGTTGAGGTCCAGGCGATTGGCAACGAGTTGTTGATCGGCCTCTATCGCGATTTCGACGTAGGACCTCCACCGACAGTGTCAACTTGGGATTTCGCGACGGTTGACCTTCAGATCGGAAATCTGCTCGGTGACGATTTTCCCGACATCGGTGTCTACGTGATGGTCGGCTCGGCTCCCTGAGGTAGTGCATGAGCATCAAGCACGGCACGAATCGCTTCTTTCCGTACATTTCTGAAGGCGGAGGAGGCACCGGCTCCGATCTGTGGACGCTTTATGGTGGTACGGTCGTCGGGCTGACGACGCTTACAGACACGGTGGCCATCGGCGACACGGCGATGCTGTCGACCGAAAAGCTTCTCGTCATTGGTGGCATTGCAGCGAACGACCCGACTGGGCTTGCGGCCTATCTCCAGACGGGCGAGGGCTCCTTAGCAGCGGTCTCTGACGCGAATACGATGCGGTTTCGCTACAACGAAATCGCGATGCAGGCGGAGATCAGCACCAACGGCGGTGCGTATGTCCCGCTTGCTTCGGGCGGCGCTTCGCCGTGGGTTGCAGCGGCTGGTGTCATTACCGAGGTCGTGCCCGCGAATCTTGTGGTCGTCGGAAGTGCTGCCGCGCTGACAGCCGATCAGTTCCAGGTTCTCGGCAACAGCGTTCTGCGCGCAGCCGTGGACTCGACGGCCACCTTCGCGGTTCAAGATTCCGCAACGAACACCAAGTTTCAGATCGACACGGTCAACAACGCGGCCGTTTCAACTGGTTCGTTTCAGATGTCGAGCGGCCTGACCGCCGAGGTCTACCTGGAATCTGGTTCTTCTACCGCGGCGGTCTCCGGCGCTGGAGCCGGTCGCATCCGCTACAACAACGCGGGAACGCCATCCTGGCAGGGTAGCGTCAACGGCGGTGCATACAGCGATTTCATCACCGCTGCGACCCTCCCGACGGTAGCCTTTGTCCAGAACGGAAACAGCTTCGGCGCCGATGCGGTTCTCGGCACGAACGACGCCTTTGCGCTTCAGTTCGAGACTGGCGGCACGACGCGGGGCAGGTTCACCTCT
>Ga0172373_10001084_pt1 | contig 44273 bp, 41 predicted proteins | sample Lak10m_2_FD_114546 | JGI IMG/M metagenome (GOLD analysis project Ga0172373, IMG submission 114546) | Freshwater microbial communities from Kabuno Bay, South-Kivu, Congo - kab_092012_10m | ecosystem: Environmental > Aquatic > Freshwater > Lake | place: Democratic Republic of the Congo... | reverse complement strand
TACTGGTGTAGGTAAAACAGAATTAGCAAAAGCATTGGCAGAGTTTTTATTCAATGATGAAAATGCCATGACGCGAATAGATATGAGTGAGTACCAAGAGAAACATACTGTTTCTAGGCTTGTGGGAGCTCCTCCAGGATATGTTGGTTACGATGAGGGCGGTCAGCTGACTGAAGCTGTACGCAGACGCCCCTACTCAATTATCTTATTGGATGAAATCGAAAAAGCTCACCCTGATGTATTTAATGTATTACTTCAAGTACTGGATGATGGAAGATTGACAGACAATAAAGGACGTGTTGTAAATTTTAAGAATACTATCATCATTATGACCTCAAATTTGGGGTCTCAACTCATACACGAAACGTTTGAAGGTAAATCAAACAGTGAATTTGAAGGTCTTGCCGAAAAAGCGAAATACCAAGTCATGGAATTATTAAGGCAGACTATTCGTCCAGAGTTTTTGAATCGCATTGATGAAACCATCATGTTCTTGCCACTTACCAAGGAAAATGTATCCGACATCGTAACAATTCAATTAAACAACCTCAAAGCTCAATTGCGCGAAAAGGAAATCAATCTGTTGGTCAGTGAGGATGCGTTCAATTGGATTGTTGAAACAGGGTACGATCCGTTTTTTGGCGCCAGACCAATCAAGCGGGTAATACAACGAAATGTTTTGAATGAATTGTCTAAAGCAATCCTTTCGGGAACTATTGATAAAAGTAAAAATGTCGTAATGGACTTATTTGATCAAAAAATAGTGTTCAGAAAACCTATTCATCAATGGGAAGAAGTTCTCGGTTGAAATTAAAATAAGTTTTATTAGGGGCTGTCTCTAAAGAGGCGGCCCCTTTCTTGTTAGTTTGCTGAGTAAATAATTGGAACTATTTGGATAGTCTCTTCATTGTATATTTTCAGGGTGTAAACACCAGCACTTAAACCGAGTTCGTTTAAATTGAGTTGTGTTTCATTGCTGTTTACAGTTTGCATTAATACTTCACTGCCTTGTAAGTCTAAAATAACCAGCTGAGTGGTATGAGTTTTTAAACCGTCAACCAATAAATCAACATGTAATATTCCTGAAGTTGGATTCGGATAGATTTTAATCGCTGAACCAGTGCAGGTTGAGCTTATCGGTGCATATGTTGTTGAATTTCCATCACGATCAACTTGTGTCAGTTGATAGTATCCCTTCTTGTATCGAATGGCTTGACTATATGTTGTTAAAACTTGGCTTTCACCTTGTGCTTGTACAGTAGATTCTTCCTCCCAAATAAGTCCATCGTCCGAATGTGACAGGGTGTAAAAGGCACTGTTCGACTCAGATGCAGTTGACCAATTGAATGTGCCTTCTGAGCAATTAATTTCCTGACCAAGCATTTCAACAGGAAGCGCGGCATTTGAATTTGTAAATCCAATTGTAAAAGGGCTGTACGTATTCCAATTTGAAGTAGACGATACAGAACCAGCACTGCTTGTACCGTTCGAATTGACATTTCCCGCAAGGTGCCAGTCAGTTCCCTTATAATGCGCAACCGCTACATCTAAAATTGAATTGACTCCGCTGTTTTGGTTCCAAGTAAGTTCAATAGTTGCATCAGCTGTTCCTGTTCTGTCTATAGTCCAATACTCTGCTGTGCTCACACGATCTAGTGTACCGGTAGTATTTACGGTAGTTTGGTCTGTATGGCCCGTATTGAAGTACTTAACTAACCAAGCTGTTGAATTTGAATTAGATGGGGTAATATAGGCTGGTCGGTAAAAACTAGATGAACCTATCGGCAAAGTAACTTTTGACGTTGTGTTGGTCAGTTTTTTTAAATAACCTACAACGCATTTGCCATTTGCCTCACCTGAAACAGTACAGTTATAATCAATGACAATAGGTTCTGAACTAGAGGTACTTGTGATGTTGCCTGCTGAAAAAGTCAGCGTATTTGTTACGGTTGGTCCTTTTGTAATCGTAATTCCTGAAGCATTATTTATGGTGGCGTTATAAAATGTACTAGCAGCAGTTCCTCCGATATCTTGATTACTTGCCCCTGAAAATGTGATTAAAGAAGATCTACCATTAAAAGTGCCATTATTGGTGAAATTCCCTTTAAGCGATAGTGCATAAGAATTGGTTGTTAAATCAAAGGTTCCTGCGTTGTTGATGAAATTATTGTTTACCAGTACGGCATTATTAACTGTTCTTGTGCCCGCGCCATCGCAACTTAAATTGTAGTATGCTATGCCATTTACAATTTGCGAAGATCCTGAGTTATATGTTACCGTACCATAGAATGTAGGACTTCCCCATCCTGATAGGGCTGGCGTTGATACATGTGTGTATGTAACATTGATTTCATGACTAGAATTGTTACCCATAGTAAAAGTGCCTAGCCCATTGTTTTGGTAGATTAGGTGACCAAGATTTAAACGCAAAGAATTCCCTGTTGTACCTAAAGTGAATTGATTGTCAACACGAACTTGTTGTGCAGTAGTAACAACACCACCTGCAGTATTTGGATTGAAGATGGTTAAGTCATGCAGTACAACAACTTCACCAGAACTTCCTAATGTAGCGGTTTTAGCATTTTGTGCACCAATTTTTAAATCGTAGTAATCTCCTGTTTTTATGGTTTGACTATTGGTTATTCCGTTGTAATAAAATACGCCGGTTTGTTCATTTAAACGACCATTATTGAATGTATGGGATGCAGAATTTCCACGGTATTCAATCGTCCCGCTGCTCATATTAACGGTGCCGCTTTGAATAAACTTCTTACCAATGGTCAAATAGTAATTTTGAATGGAGAGCGTCGTTGCTGCCGAACTGTACATTTCAAGGTAATCGATACTTGTGTTATTCGTTAACATAATTGTCGCTGCTGAATAGATGTATATACCACAATCCAAATAGGTACCATTTCCTCCCCATGTTTTATTCGCTCCTTCGAGGTAGATGTATTTCAGTCCGGTATGGTCAATCGTTCCATTGTTGGTTAAGTTTCCATAAATGGCAAGTCCACTTATTTCTGTTCCGATGATAATTGTTGCACCCGTATTGATGGTTAAATCGTTGCAATTTGCATAGGAAGAGCTTCCAATCGCACAAGTGTATGGCGTGCCAGATGGGATGATGACATTTGATGTTGAGAGTGGAACAAAATTTCCTGACCAATTACCTGGTGTATCCCAATCAGCGCTCACATCACCTTCCCAGGATATGTTGTTTGATGGAGTCGTAAAACTATGGACAGTTGACCATGAAGAAACATCAAGTGTTGTGCAAATAGACCTGATCCAAAAATAATAAGTGGTGTTACTGGTTAAACCAGTTAGATTAAGTGAATTGACACCAGTCGAAAGACTTCCGCTTGGTGTTGCTGATGATCCAGGTGTGGTTGACGAGGTGCTGTAGATATACTCATAACCTTTTGTTGCTCCGCTTGCAGGTGCCGTCCATGACAGTGATCTTGTGGTTGTACTCGAGCTAGAAGAAGTTATAACGGAAGGTGCACTAGAACAACTATTTGAAGCTTCTTGAACTGAAAGATCTTCTAATTCGAAATAAAAATCTCCAGCCGTACGATTGATTAAAAAACGCAGGTATAATGTACCGGAAGTTGGTGTAAAAGTGAAGGTTTTTGATTGACAAGATGTTGAAGCGGTATGACTTAAATTGTACTGCGTGGTCCAAGAAGTACCATTAGTAGAGCTTTGTACACTGCAAGTAAAGTCACTTGCATCAGTCGCTGTTCCAGTGCTGTAATTGGTGACTACATATGAAAAGGTAACGGTTGTTTGAAATCCAAGGGATGTTCCCATGAGTGCATAACATGATCCACTCGGAACTAGATTGTATAAGTTGACGCGTTGGGCATTAGTGCAGGTTGAACTTCCGTACCAACTTGAAGCTGGCGTAACTGTCCAATTTGATATAGATGAAAAATTATCTGTGAAACTGACTTGGCATTTGGCATGGAATCCGAAGAGATGGGAAAGCAAAAGTAATCCCAATAGCAGACGTACATAGTGCATCATAGAGCTATGTTTAATTTTAGTTCGCGGCGAATCTAAACCTTTATTGCTCTGGTTTGCAATTAGATACTATTCAACAGGGATTTGTTCATTGGACGTGTTATCTGTTCTTGATGTTAAATAAATAACATTGTTTATTCAAAAAATAATCTTGATTTTAAAATGTAACAAATTGTATTTTGAATTGAAGTCTAAGATACCGATAAAGTCGACTTCTACCGATTTCATGTAAAATAACGCGTGAATTGTTAAATTTTAAACATTGCCAATGTTGTTTACATAAGCTGAGACTTTTTGAGTGGATTGTTTATTTAACACAGAAATAAAGAAAAATTGCATGTCATAAACTACAAACTGCGTACATTTGCAATCGATTTTTAAACGTATAGTAGAAATGAGTACAGCATTGGGTAACCACATTTTAGTAGAATTTATGAATTGCGATCCACACATTATGAATGATGTTGCTGGAATTGAACGCGATATGGTTGCCGCAGCTCAAAAAGCTGGTGCAACGGTAATTAATTCTACTTTCCATCATTTTTCTCCCTGGGGAGTTTCTGGTGTAGTGGTAATTCAGGAGAGTCACCTTGCCATTCATACTTGGCCTGAATATGGTTACGCAGCAGTAGATTTATTTACTTGTGGTGAAATGGATGCTTGGATTTCTTTTGATCATTTAAAAGAATGTTTCAAGTCACAATCCTATTCTGCGATTGAAATGAAGCGTGGTTCTGTTAATTTATTGACTAGAAATGACTTTGACATGTCTACCATGCGTCAAAAAGCTTCAGAATGGAGAAACCCTGAATTTTTTACTCGTAATGTCTGGTTTACAGATAAAGATGAGCATCAAGCACTTTCACTTCGTTTTACGGGAGAGGTGTTTTATGATGTACAATCTCCATTTCAGCGCGTTAGAATTTTAGAATCATACAAATATGGTAAGATGCTGGCCTTGGATGATATGGTTATGACGACTATTAAAGATGAATTTCATTATCATGAAATGATTTCACATCCGGCCATGTTTACGCATGGATCTGCTAAAAATGTTTTGGTTATTGGTGGTGGTGATGGGGGTACTGTTCGAGAATTATTAAAACATGATTCCATAGAGCAAGTAACTATGGTGGAAATTGATGGTGAAGTAATTCAAGCTTGTAAGGAGCATTTGCCAGAAATTGCCGCATCGTTTAATCACCCTAAATTAAACCTTATTGTGGATGATGGAATTGCATTCTTAAAGCAATCTCAAGCCAACACGTTCGATATCATAATTGTTGATGGTTCCGATCCTGTTGGTCCAGCAGAGGGCTTATTTTCTGTTGAGTTTTACACCAACTGTTATAACGCATTAAAGGCTGATGGAATTTTAGTTGCCCAAGGAGAGTCTCCGAAATTCAACGAGAAGGCTTTTGCTGAATTGAATCATACTTTACAGGATATATTCGGTAAAGACAAGGCACCGGTTTCATTGTTTTTTGTACCAACTTATCCTACGGGAATGTGGAGTTTCCAATATGGTTTAAAAGGCAATGTGAAACATCCAAAGGCTATAACTGAGCAGGAGGCAATTGAACGTTTTGTTTCCGAAAAGGCGCTTAGATATTACAATGCTGATGTTCATGTCGGAAGTTTTGCTACACCTAATTTTGTAAAGCAGTTACTTGCCGTGCGTGAAGCTGTAACATTGAATTAATTGATTTTATAAACCAGATACAAGGAGGTTCGCCTCCTTTTTTTTGTGCAATGAGTTTTGATCCAAATGGTGTTGGGATTGCCAACGGAAATATTTTCGGGTTTCCTGTAACGGAAAACGAGGCAGAAATAGTTATTATACCAGTTCCTTGGGACGCAACCGCATCCTATGGAAAGGGAACAAGTTCAGGTCCAGAAGCAATTCTTGAAGCTTCAACGCAACTTGATTTTTACCATCCTAAATTGGAAAATGCTTACACAACTAAAGTATTCATGTCTCCAATTTCAACAGAATGGAAGAAATTAAACGATGAATTGTGTGTTAAGGGTATTGATTACATTGAATTTCTAGAAACTGGAGGTCAATTGATTGATAATGAAGGTTTTCAGGATGTTGTTGAAAGCATTACTTCTGCACAGGAGGCTTTAAAAGCGAATTTAAAACAACGTGCTCAATTGTTGATTGAACAAGGTAAATGTGTTGCTGTTTTAGGAGGAGAACATTCAACTCCATTGGGTTTGATTCAAGCACTGGATGACCTTAATCAACCGTTTGGTATCTTGCAGGTTGATGCACATGCTGATTTACGTGATGCGTATGAAGGCTTTGAACAATCCCATGCAAGTATCATGTTCAATGTTTTAAAAACATGCAAAAATCTAACGAAACTGGTGCAAGTTGGGATTCGTGATGTCGCACAATCTGAGGTGGATTTAATTCAAACTGATTCACGTGTTTCCACTTTTTTTGATTGGCAAATTAAGTCGGATGCCTTTGAAGGAAAGCGTTGGATGGATCAAGTGGATGAAATTATAGCTCAATTACCAAAACGTGTATATGTTTCATTCGATATTGATGGTTTGTCTCCAGAGCTTTGTCCGAATACAGGAACTCCTGTTGTTGGTGGATTCACACTGGAAGAAATTTCTTATCTTTTATTTAAATTAGTAGAACACAAACGTGAAATAATAGGTTTTGATTTAAATGAAGTAGCTCCAGGTGATTCAGGTGATTGGGATGCCAATGTTGGTGCACGAGCACTGTGGAATTTGGTATGTGCAACGGAGTTATCGCGAAGAAATAACCAACATGATTAAAAAGATAGTTACCGGAATTGCATTGGGTTGTGCAGGATTGTTTATATACAGTTTAATTCAACTGTACTTAACCTATGGATTGTTTGATCTTTGGAAGCAACTTTTTCTTTCTGTGATGGGTGGTTCAGCGAGTGCCGTATTTTTACTTTCATTTTACACCAATAAAACAAAGGAATGGCTAATCTATTGTTCAATATTGCTCATGCTGATTTGTTCTGTAATGAACACGTCCCTATTGGAATATCTTTGGGCATTTCAGGCAGGATTACTTTTTCTTTTAATGGGCTTTTCAACTTCGAAAATTGAAGTGGATGCCACAAAGCTTTACCTCAAAACCTTAAAACAGGGGACCAGTGTTGTTCTGATTATTTTTGGTGTTTTGTTTTTGGTTTCGAAATTTTTTGAATTCAGTCTTCTTCCTTTCGTTATTATTCAACTTATTGGTTTTGCAGGTGTGCTACTTTTCGTGTATTTAAACCTGATAAACAAAGCATTTCGATAGTTAATCATGTATGTAGGTTCCAAAACCTGCAATTCTGGAAGTCCAATAATCTGAACCGTCAACATTAGAAATGGTTATTCCTTTACTCGAGGAAGCATGTATCATTTTAAGAGGTTGTCCTTTACCGGAAACAACCATACCGACGTGAGAAATTCCTGATCCGCTATCAAAAAATATGAGGTCCCCCAGCATAACCTCCTCTCGCGTAAGCTTGTTTGAAGATTTATATTGATCGACTGCCCTTCTTGGCATAGTAATTTGTTTAGACTTCATAACATACCCTGTAAACCCACTGCAATCGAATCCAGTAGGTTCGGTTCCGCCCCAAACATAGGGTGTTCCAATGAATTTCTTCGCAGTTTCTAATAAGTCTCTTCGAAGTGGTGCAAATTGATCTAATGCTAACTCAGTTTCTGTTTCTGTGTTTGATTTTAATGTGAAATCATCCACATCCGGAATGCCGTCGAATAAATGGTCGGTCGCTTTTTGAAGGCGATCACGGAGGTATGCATCTTGTTCATTGTGTAATTGTTCATTCCAAGCGTGAAGGTCTTTTTTTAATTCGCTCAATTCATACATATGAGCTGTGAGTAACAAGAGGCCGGTTTCTGAACGTTTTATTTCTTTTAGTAATTCTGCTGCTTCCAACAATGCCCCCGGATGACGTCTCTCCCACCCTTTTTGCTGGGCTAGTTGAAACATGGAGATTGATTTATAAAATTTGGGAACCAAACTGAAATCAAAATCAGGATTATCAAGAAGACGGTTAGATTTTCTGTATACCAGTTTGTAATGCTGTTGAGCGTAATAGACCTCTAACTGATCGAATTGTTTGATTTGTCCAAAAGTGAATGGAACACAAAAAAGAAAAAAAAGGCCAATTATTTTGGTTTTCAACATATCCTGAATTTATGAATTTCGAATCCTACTTTCAATTGGTAGTCCAAGATGTTTTCCAACGACAGCTGTGAATTTCGCACCAAAAAAAATTATTTGAGAGCTGTAATAGACCCAAGCTAAGATGATGAAGATCGAACCAGTGATTCCACCTGAGGCAGCAAAGAAAAAGTTAAACAAGTAATATCGAATGAGTAATTGGCCAATATACAGCAGGATTGCAGTTAAGGTTGCGCCAATAAATGCCAATTTCCAAGCCACTTTTCCATCATTGACATATTTAAAAATAAAGGCAAATATGACGGCGTTGCTTGCTATGGAAAACAAATGACCGAATACAGATGAAACTAAGTCTTGCAGCACTTCAAAATCCTCAAACAAAAAATGACTCGTTGATAGAATAAAGGTTTCAGCAAAATAGGTGAACACCAAAATTATGGTCAGGCATAAAAGAAGCAGAAGAGAAAATAAACGGAATAAAATAGTGCTGATGATTAGGTGTTTATTGCTCTTGTATTCCGGTTTAAGGTCGTAAAACTCATTTATACTTTGTTTTAAACTAACCACAAAAGCGGAGCACGCCAAGAGTAAGGCAATCAAGCTGACGAGTTCTAGGAAGAAATTAGTCTTTTCAAAATCAAACTGATTTAAAAACGTCATAATTCCCGAAATATCTTGAATACCTATTTGATGAGTAAGTACGTCTGCTATTACAGATAAAATAACTTTTTTACCGATGAGTTTACTGATATATGCTATCATGAGGTAAAACAAAGGGACAATAGCAAAGAGCGTGTAATAAGCCAATGCAGCACCATGAAAGAGTCCCTTTTCTTTCGTGAACTCTAAAAAACTTGATTTAAGAATTGTCGGTGCCGCTTTAATTATTGAACTAATAGGACGTTCATTTCCTGATTTCAATTGCTTTGATGTCATCTATTGGGGTTAAGCTGTATAAAATGATCGATTCGTTTTTGTTTGTTTTGAACACGTATTCAAATCCTTTTCCAGTAAAATACTTTGATGAAAATTGAATGCTTATTCCATTAGAATTAGCAGCTATTGGGATGTATTCGTCTGGTCTGAAACTGATCCGTTTCCCGTTGTGGAAAATGGAATTAATTGGACCTAAAAGTCTTGCCTGTTGCAGGTTTTTGTACTTGTAATAGGCTTTTTGTGGCGATCCTAATTTGATCAGCTTTTTTTTATGCAAATGGAAAATTATATCGGAAAAAGCCAACACATCTTGTGGGTCATGTGAAACCAAAACGATGGCACAATTTCTGATTGCTCGTAATTTCAATAAGTAATCAGTAATTCTCAACCTCAACGTAGCATCCAAATTTGAAAATGGTTCATCCAACAAGATGACTTGGGGTTCCTTTGCCAAAGCGCGCGCAATGGAAAGCCGTTGTTGTTCTCCACCTGATAAGGTATGTGCCTGTTGTGTGGCTACATGACGCAGTTCAAGTAATTCAATCAGTTCATTCACCAATTCATCGCGCTCTTTTTTGGGGAGATATAATATTTCTTCACGGATATTCTCTTCGGTGGTGTGAAAGCGGTCTAAACTGAAATCTTGATTGACTAACCGCACATCAGGATGACCAGGAATCAATTGTTGCGAGGGTGGAAACATTGGTTTGCCTAAATAGAATAAGTGACCACTATCTGATTCAATGAGTCCTGCTAAAATCTTCATGAACGTGGTTTTACCCGAGCCACTTTTTCCGATTAAACCGATGATTTGACCTGGTTGTATAGTCAAATTTATATCGTCAAGGATGCAGTTTTTGTAATGTTTAGTTAAGTTAATCGCTTCCAACATGGCTTATAAGGTCTTTTGGGAAATCACAAGCAGCAATGTATATACCTGTAATCGGATTCGAAAGAGGTTCTTCTCCTTTCAAGTAAATCGTAATTTCGTTTTTATGCTCGCACAACAATTCATAACGATCAATTAAAATCGCAGATGCTCCAACCTCTATTACGTTAGGATTACTATGGATTCGGAATACATTCATGTTTGGTACTTCATAACTGAATTCTTCTTGATCACCTCTTACCCCTCTTAAGTGATACACGGTGTTTTCGATTAGTTCAATTTCATCAACTGGAGTGGTGATTTCAAATTCGTCCTCCCACAAAAAATGTCGGTTATTTTCTGATTCTTTTCCGTTGTGCTGCGCTTCAGCATATTCGGGAGAAAAATGATCGTTCAATAAATAAACTTTTACCAGGCAACTCATGTTTGTAGAATTTAATTGCTAAATATAATCCAAATAACGGCGCTACTTTTTAGTTCTATCCCTATGAATCAACATCGATTTGTTACTTTTACAACTTCGATATTTTGTCATGGAACTAATTCGCTTACATAAACATAAAATTGATTCTGTATTACGCAGACATCCTTGGGTATTTTCAGGTGCAATTGCATCTGATGTTAGTCACTTACTTGATGGTGATCTTGTTCAAGTTACCGATCACAAAGGTCTGTTTTTAGCTGCTGGACATTTTCAACACGGTACGATTGCTGTTCGCTTATTGAATTATGATGAACCAGAAATTGATCAGGAATTCTTCAATAAAAAATTGATTAATTCGGTTAATTTAAGATTGAAAATCAATTTATTAGATGATTCTAATTCAATTGTTCGTTTAGTTCATGGAGAGGGTGATTCTCTTCCCGGTTTAATTGTTGATTTCTACACGAGTATTGCTGTGGTACAGTGTCACAGTATCGGCATGTACAAGCAACTGGATTTGATCGTCGAAGGATTAAAGAATGCATTGGGTGATCGTTTAGTTGCAGTTTATTCAAAAAGTAGCGAAACCTTACCCGGTCGTTTCGAGATTGAAGATGGTTATGTTTTTGGAGCCGTACCGACGCCTCATATTGCCGTTGAGCGCGGCATTCGTTATGCCGTTGACTGGGTGACCGGCCAAAAAACAGGTTTTTTTATAGATCAGCGTGAGAATAGAACACTTCTAGGCAGATATGCTGTAGGAAAGCGTGTCTTGAATACCTTTTGCTACTCTGGTGGATTTAGTTTAGCGGCATTGCAAGCAGGGGCCTTAGAGGTTCATTCTTTAGACAGTTCAAAAAAGGCAATTGTATTAACGGATGCCAACATCGAATTAAATCATTTTGAATCTCGCCACAAGTCGATTGTTGCTGATGCTATGGAATACATGAAAGATCTTCCAGAAGCCTATGACATCATCGTATTGGATCCGCCAGCATTTGCAAAACACCGAGAGAAAAGACATAAAGCAATTCAGGGGTATAAGCGACTAAATGCACATGCTATTCGTCAAATAAAACCTGGTGGCTTGATTTTTACATTTTCATGTTCGCAGGTTGTCGATAAATATTTATTCAACAATACCATAACTGCAGCTGCAATTGAGGCTGGACGTTCCATTCGTATCCTTGAACAACTGCATCAACCTGCAGACCATCCAATTAACATTTATCATCCCGAAGGAGAATATTTGAAAGGATTAGTTATACAAGTTGATTGATGCTTGCACTGAATTATAGAACCATATTAAGTGTCGCTGTTCCCCTAATGGTGTCCAGCTTTATTCAATCAATTGTTCTTTTAACAGATGCTTCTTTCATCAGTCGTTATGATACCAATGCCTTCGATGCCGTTGGAAATGGAGGTTTGCTCTATGTAACCTTATTTATTACCCTAGCAGGTTTAGGAGATGCTACGCAAATATTAATAGCGAGAAGGATCGGACAAAGAAAAAAACAGACCATTGGTACTATCTTGTTGCATGCTTATCTCGTACATATCATACTTGCCATCGGCCTCTATCTGCTTGCAGCTTATGTACTACCGAGTTTGCTTGATGCTATTGTAGCGCACAAAGATATTGGAACACTTCAAGCACAGTTTGTAAGCATACGTTCTAGGGCTTTGTTTTTTGCCATGATTGCATTACCACTTCAAGCTTATTTCCTTGCACACGGTAAGACAGTTGTTGTTTTGTTGGCGGCATTAATTACTGCTTTGAGTAATATCTTTTTGGATTATGTGTTAATTTTTGGGGAATTTGGATTTCCAGAGTTGGGAATTCGTGGAGCAGCTTTAGCAAGTACTTTAGCTGATGGCTTAGGTATGCTTACGCTGGTTGTCGTATTTATTTGGACAAAACAATTGCAACTGATAACTGAACGTAATAAATTGACAATCAGTAAAAAATCTATTCTTGAATTATTGCGAATTGGTGCACCTATTTGTTTTCAGGGTATTATGGCTTTGGGGACATGGTCTGTTTTTTTTATTTGGATAGAACAATTAGGTAAGTTTGAACTTACTGTTTCCCAAAATATTCGTGCCATTTATTTTTTGGTGTTTGTTCCAATTTGGGGCTTTGCAGGCACAACCAAAACGTATATATCGCAATATATTGGCGCCAAATCATTCGAATCTCTTAAGCTCATTCAAACACGAATTCAAAAATTGACTTTAGTCTTTTTATTTATATTCTTTCACGGCGCCATATTTTACCCAGAGGCTTTAATACGATTTATCAATCCTAACGAACTGTATGTACTGAAAAGTGCCGAAATTCTTCGATTTATATCGATTTCTATTTTTATTTACGGATTTTCGAGTGTTTATTTTCAGACCATTAATGGAAGCGGAAATACAAAAATTACTTTTTTGATTGAATTAAGTTGCGTAGTCTTATATGTTAGTTCGGCCTACTTATTTATTAAGGTATTGAAATGGGACATATACTGGATTTGGTCAATTGAGTACGTGTATTTCATAACCATGGGCGGATTATCCGTCTTGTATTTGAAATTTTTTGATTGGAAAAGTAAAGAATTATGAGTCAAAACAAAGATTTTAAATTGGTGTTTATGGGTACACCAGATTTTGCCGTTACCCAACTCAATGCAATCGTAGAAGCTGGTTTTAATGTAGCTGCTGTGGTTACAGTTGCTGATAAACCTGCTGGACGTGGTCAACAATTAAATCAAAGTGCTGTAAAACAAGCTGCACTGGAACTTAATATTCCAATTTTACAACCAACGAATTTAAAAGATGAAGGCTTTTTAGCAGCATTGAAAAGTATTGGTGCTGATTTATTTGTTGTAGTGGCGTTTAGGATGTTGCCTCATGTAGTGTGGTCGATGCCGGAAAAAGGAACCATCAATTTACACGCTTCGCTGCTACCAGCCTATAGAGGAGCGGCTCCAATAAATTGGGCAATAATCAACGGAGAAATCAAAACTGGAGTGACGACATTTTTTATCGAACAAGAAATCGACACCGGTAAAGTTATAGATCGTCAAACGATTGAAATTGGATCAACAGAAACCGTTGGTGAATTGCATGATAAGTTGATGCATTTAGGTGCGAAAACGTTGGTTCAATCAATTCAAAAAATAGCTCGAGGCGATTTGAACGCTATAGAACAGGACGAATTGATTACTGGTGAGCTTCGGCATGCACCTAAAATCTTTAAAGCCGATTGTCAAGTTAATTGGAATCAAGATGCGCTTGTAGTACATAATTTTATTCGGGGTTTAGACCCATACCCAGCGGCATGGTCAACCTGGGTGATTAAAGCAGGTGATGCGCCAAAAACCTTTAAATTATTTTCTTCCGAATTGACCGCAATTCCTGTAGATGAAAAAAGCATAAAGGCAGATAAAGAAGGTATACTTTTTCCTTGTAAAGATTTTTTTATCCGTGTAAAAGAAATACAGCCTGAAGGAAAACGCCGCATGAAATCAAATGAGTTTTTAGCCGGTTACTCCTTGGATTATTTGCGTTTATGCTAAATCGAAATTCGTCGAAGATTAAGTCGGTTTCGTCGTAAAACCCTTTGTTTATGGGGTGTTTGGCTAGGTTTATCAACAAATGAGTCCATTTATCAACAAAAACGCGAGTTTTTTCAGGAATAGCGCGACTTCACATAGATATTCCAATATATTTGCTGAGTTAATTGATGTATAACAATATTAAAAAACCAAACTATGAACAAAGCAGAATTGATTGATGCTATCGCAGCTGAGGCTGGATTATCAAAGGCTGATGCGAAAAAAGCATTAGATGGATTTGTAAACGCTACTGCAGATGCACTTAAAAAAGGTGATCGTATTTCTTTAGTAGGTTTCGGATCTTTCTCTGTATCTAAAAGAGAAGAGAGAACAGGACGTAACCCACAAACTGGTAAAGAAATCAAAATCGCTGCTAAAAACGTTATCCGTTTCAAAGCTGGTGCTGAATTAGCAGGAAAAGTTAACTAATCCTGTTTCTGCAAAGAAATTAGATGGGGTTGTCTCGATGAGGCAACCCCTCTTTTTTTATGTTACTTTTGTTCTATGCGAACGTGTTCAGACAATAAACAATTCATCCTGTTCGACCAGCCATTAAGTGAAGAAGTACCGCGCGCTTTTCCTGATCCGTTCCACCCTATTCCGAATAAACTCGCTGTAAGAGCGGCCAAACAATTACAACATTACCTCGATTCGGAACAATTCAAAAATACATGCCCGCATAACTTTCTCAAAATTGGTAAAATGTTTGGGGTGCTTGTTGTAGAAAATGAATTCGATGAACTGGGTTTTTTAGCTGGTTTTTCTGGGAAATTGAATGATTCAAATCATATTGAACCTTTTGTTCCACCCATTTATGATGTTTTAATCGAACAAGGCATTTATAAAACTGGTGAAGTTGAGATCCATGATTTAACGTTGGAAATTGAGAAACTAGAGCTTGATCATGAGTATGTCCTGTTGAAAGAACAATTGGAGTCACATCGTTCCATGTCCACCCAAAGGATAGAGTTTTTTAAAAATCAAATAAAACTCAATAAGCAAGCAAGGGCTTCTGAGCGCGAATTACTTCATGAACTGGATAATGATTATGAAGATAAAATAGAGCAATTGCGTCAAGCGTCTGTCAACGAAAACCTATTTCTAAAACACGAAAAAAAACGGTTACAAGATACTCAACTGGTTATTGAAGCGCAACTTACAGCTAAATCTCAGCAAATAGAGGAAAAGAAGTCATTGCGTCGAAACATGTCTACCGCCCTTCAACATAAATTATTTGACCAATATTTCTTGATGTCGGCAAACCATGAATTGCGTTCATTGAGGTCGGTGTTTTTAGCGCATCAAGTTGATACACCACCAGCAGGAGCTGGAGAATGTGCCGGACCAAAACTATTAGATTTCGCCTATAAAAACAAACTAAAACCCATTGCAATGGCCGAATTTTGGTGGGGTAATCCCCCTCCATCAGAGGTGCGTACGCATGGAAACTTTTATCCGTCGTGTAATAGTAAATGTAAACCGATTTTAGGTTTTATGTTGGAAGGACTCGACCGAGCTCCAAGCTTCACGGAGGTATATAATTTTGAAGATAAACAAATTGAAACCATTTACGAGGATGATGAGCTATTGGTTGTAAACAAACCTGCAGACTTTTTATCTGTACCTGGAAAAGAAATATATGATTCCGTTTACTCCCGTGTTTTACAATCGAATCCTAACATCAGTGGTCCAGTTATTATACATCGGTTAGACATGGCGACCTCTGGATTAATGTTGATTGCAAAAAATAAAAAAGCACACCATTACCTCCAGCAACAATTTATTAAACATACGATAGAGAAACGTTATTGTGCCTTGCTTGATGGTATTCTTCCCATCGAAAGTGGGAAAATATCCTTGCCATTGCGAGTAGATCTAGATGACAGGCCACGCCAATTGGTTTGTTATGAATATGGAAAACCTGCACACACTTCTTTTGAAGTAATCGAACGGAAAAATGGATGTACACGAATTCGTTTTTACCCACATACGGGGAGAACACATCAATTGCGCATGCATGCCGCCCACCCAAATGGACTCAATTTACCTATTGTTGGAGATGATCTATATGGCAAGCCTGCAGATAGATTATATTTACACGCAGAGTATATTCGTTTTCAACACCCTACTACGCGAGAATTCGTTGAATTTTATGTAAAACCCGATTTCTGATGCTTTCAAAAGAGGAACAAAGAGAAAAAAACAAAGCCTTTTGGGGTGCTTTTAATGACTATATGAAAAAAACGCGTTCTTCCAATGGTAGGCGTGTTAATTGGGTTAGCTACCCTACAGATGTTTCTTGTATTTTTCTGCGTTTATATGCTGATTCAAAACGTGCAGCAATTTACTTGGATATCCAACCTAAAGATGTTGGCGTTCGAGAAATTATTTGGGAACAACTGCTCGAATTGAAGGTTGTTTTGGAAAATTCAATGAGTATAGAAACCCAATGGATAGATAACCTGCAACTTCCCGACGGAAGGTCTATCTCGCGGCTGAGTTGGAGCCTAGAACAGGTAAATTATTTCTCTTCTGCGGATCAACAAAAGATTTTCGATTTCTTTCAAGCTCATTTAATCGAGTTTGATTTGTTTTATCAAGAATTCAAAGATATTTTGATCAATCTGGTTGATTAATCTTGTTTAAATGCATCAGGTTTCTAGTTCGATTCATTATTTTTATCCCCTATGTTTCAGTTTAAATTAATCGCAGGTATTTCATTGTTGTTTTCATTGAATGTAACAGCACAAACCATTCTGCTTCAAACAGATTTTGAATCGGGTATACCTGCTGCGTATACATCAATTAATTATGATGGATTAACGCCGGCTCCAGTGGTTTCAACTTATGTGGATGCTTGGAATGCAGTCATCAACCCAACTGATCCAACAGATACTGTAGCGGGCTCCACCTCTTATTTTTCTCCAATTGGTAAAGCTGATCGTTGGCTCATAACACCACAACTTGTTCTTGGCAGCTTCGGAAATTATTTGAATTGGGAAGCTCGTTCTCAAGATGCCTCATATCCAGATGATTACCTCGTGTTACTGTCAACAACAGGTACCTCTAAGACTGATTTTAAAGACACAATAGGAAATATTCAAGGAGAATATGCTGCATGGACTACTCGATCAATTTCTTTAACTGACAAAGGATTTGATGATTCTACAGTTTACATTGCCTTCGTAAATAGAACAAACAATGGTTTTAAGTTGTATTTAGACGACATTCAAGTGTCTTCTAATGACCCATTGGCAGTTAAATCGATGACAACAGATGCTATTCGTATTTATCCAAATCCAACAACTGGTATAATACACATCGAAGCGAAAGGATTTAAATCTATAACCCTACTTGATTTACAAGGTAAAAATCTAGAGCGAATAATGGATAATACTAATCTGGATTTGAGTGGTTTTCCGAGTGGTATATACATACTGGAAATAGAATCACAAACAGGTGTTTACCGACGTTCGATTACGAAATTTTAATAAATCGGAAAAGGTTTAAGGATTACTGAATACTGAAAATCAGAGTCTTTTGTTGGTGATAATAACAGTTCAAAAGGACTTAATTCCTGGATATTAAAACGCCAAAGACGATCCTTGAGATAAATGGATAACTCTTTAATTTTTGAGTCGATGCGAAATGGTACTAGTCTCATATTGTTTTGTCCAAGATGTTTGGTTTTTTCAATGATGCAGTTTCCATCACTATAGAATACAATCAATTCTTTATCGACCAAATCCTTTGGAGCATAATTGGTGTTTAGCACATCATAAATGCTATCCATTACCCAAATTTTACTTGAGTTATCATGGAATAATGGATCTAATGGCGCGTGTTTTATTTCTAAGTCCGCTGTGCAAGCAACAGAAATTAAAAGCAGTAAAATAGACCATTTTATACCGCTACGCAACATCAGATTACCATTTCATTATTCTTGATGGTTGATAAGATTTCTTTTGAAATAGAATCTTTAAATTCCTCTTTAATGCGCTGTCTCCAAGGTCCATCATGGTCGGTGCCTTCGATCGTCTCTGCATGATCAAAAAGGTATTTTTTACCATTCCATTTGAAAACGGTATTGTAGTATATGATGTCACCTTCAACATTATCATTAAAGCGAAGAATTAAGTCATGATAACCATTTTTCTGTTTTTGGAAACCAATCAAATTGGCGATAAATGAATTTGCTTTGACCAATTGTCCGCGCTCTCTAACAAAAACAACTAGACGTCGCAACTGAACTCCTCCTACACGCGCTTTAATTTGCAATAAAAAACCATTTTCAATTGGTGTTCTCTCGTTCAAAGGAAATAATTTAAAAAAACGAGGTGAACAGGCAGGCTTGAGGTAATTCGACGTGTCTTGTTGAAATTCATCACAAATTTTCAACTCTTTTAACAATTCAATGTGTTTGGGATCTGGGAATTTATCTTCATCAAATAAAGTTTCAACAGGGATAATTTCAACTGTTTCGGTTGATTGATTTTGTTGTTTGTTTTCAGACGAGTCATCATCACATGCAAAAAGTATAAAGATGCAGATTGGAAATATAAATGGGTATTTCAATTTCATGATTAAAAAATAGATGAACTAAATGAATAAGCCTCTTGAAATGCAAGCATATCGATATCGGTCGATATATTATTGGCTTTACAAAAATCTAATAGTTTTTCTGTTGGCATATTCCCTATTAAATCGTCTTTGGCCATTGGGCAACCGCCATAACCTTTTATAGCACCATCAAAACGTGAACATCCTCCTGCTATGGAAGCATGAATAAGTTTTTCAGCTTTATCTGATCGAACATGTAGATGAGCACCAAATTCTACTTGCGGCAATTCAGGGATAAGATGCTTGAATAAATACGTTACATCCTCTTCACGTGCACATCCGATGGTGTCAGATAAAGCCATGATACGCACATCCAATTCCCTGTACAATCGTTCACACCAATTCGCTACTAATTCTGGCCCCCAAGGTTCATCATATGGATTACCAAACCCCATTGACAGGTAAACAACCAGGTGTTTATTGGTTTTAATACACGTTTCTTGAATGGTATCTAATGTTTTAAAAGCTTCTTCAATAGATTTGTTTGTGTTTCTTTTTTGGAATTGTTCAGAAACAGATAAAGGAAAACCAAGGTAGTGTATTGCATCAAAGTGTGCAGCATCCTCAGCTCCCCTTTCGTTCGCCACAATCGCTAATAATTTAGTGGTTGTTGATTCTAATTGTAATCCAGATAAAACCTCTTTTGTATCGCTAAGTTGTGGAATTGCTTTCGGTGAAACGAAACTACCAAAGTCGAGTGTGTCAAAACCACAAAGTAACAACTTGTTTAAGTAAGCTATTTTTTGTTGGGTTGGTATGAATGTTTGAATGCCTTGCATAGCATCCCGAGGACATTCTATGATTTTAATTTTTTGAGCTTTCATAATCGCGCTAATAGAGCTTTGTTTATGCGTTTAATCAAACCTGGGCCTTCATATATAAATCCAGTATATAACTGAATTAAATCTGCTCCTGCATCCAATTTTTCTAATGCATCTAGCTCCGAATGTATGCCTCCTACCCCAATAATGGTAAATGATTTAGCTGATTTAGTTGCTAAGTAGCGAATAACCTCTGTTGAACGCTTCGTTAACGGTTTCCCTGAAAGACCTCCTGCTCCTATTCGCTCAACCAAGTCGCTTGATGAGTTTAAGTTAGCTCTTGATATTGTTGTATTTGTAGCGATAACTCCTTCGATTCCAGTAGTTTTAACTATATCAATAATATCATCTAATTGACCATCTGTCAAATCAGGTGCTATTTTCAATAAAATTGGTTTTTTTAATTCTTTTTCTGCTGAACGTACTTTAAGTTGTGACAAAAGTTCCATTAAAGGTTCTTTTTCTTGTAAGTCACGGAGATTGGGTGTGTTTGGAGAGGAAACATTAACGACAAAATAATCTACATAATCGTACAAGCTGTCAAAAGCAATTAAATAATCTTCAGCAGCAAGCTCATTTGGTGTAACCTTGTTTTTTCCAATATTACCACCAATGATGCATGTTGTATTCCGTTTTTTAAGGTTGGTAATCGCTTGCTCTACGCCATCGTTATTAAATCCCATGCGATTTATAATGGCTTCATCTGCTGTGAGACGAAACAAACGAGGCTTATCATTACCCGGCTGACCTTTTGGTGTAATTGTCCCTACTTCAATAAATCCGAATCCACAGGCAGAAAGGTTGTTGAACATCGAAGCATTTTTATCGAAACCAGCAGCCAATCCAACAGGATTTTTAAAGGTTAAGCCCATTACAGTTTTTTCTAAACGCTGATCATTGACTTGAAAAAAAGACTTAAAACATTGTTTGATTATGGGCGTTTTAAGCGTTAAATTTAGTAAATCAGAAGTAAGGTAATGAACCCGCTCAGGGTCCATTTTAAACAGAATACTGCGAAGAAGTTTATACATAAATATGCGCTTGAATTAGAGCGAATTTAGGGATAAAATAACGAAACAATGATAATAAACGAGTTAGAATTTATATCTGCCTTTACTCCATTGGTAAGCTTTGTTACCTCTATAGTAATTACGGTAGGTAACGTTTTTGGAAATCGTAAAATTCAGCAAGTAATATGCGTCTTTGTTTTTATCACCCCGTTGTTGACCAGGTGCAAACCAAGTGGTGTTATCAATAGCAGGGTTAGAAAAATGTTGTGCTGCAGGAGAAGCCAATTTTGCAGGATCATAATATACACCATGCACATCATCAATGTAATCTGAAAATGTTTTTACGTATGAGGCTTCTAAACCAAAACGCCACATTCTACCTAATCCAATACGCGCACCAAAACCAAAAGGCACAGTAAACGTTACTGGACTATATTTTTTAGGTCCACCTTCTAAACCTTGACCTTCGGTAGTTAACGGGCGCAATGCGTACCATGTTCCATTCCACTGAGCTCTGGGATTAAAATACATGGCTCCAACTCCGGAGAACATATAAAAACGTTCGTTGTGATTTCGAAAACCGTGATGCCCTTTAAATTTGTAACGTGCACCAAACTTTTCATTGGCGTATAATATAAATTCAAGACGTTGCGTAAAGTCAACGAATAAAGATTTGAAATGTAAGTTACGACTTTTTCTAACAATTTCGTTAGTGTGAGCGTCATTTCCTTTAAGTTGCCCTACAGATAAAATACTTGCTGTTGTCCAATACGGGTGAAAACGATGACGATATCCGATGTGACCTCCAACACTCGTAGATGGTAAATCTAAATCAGCCATACTGAAATCTTTACCTATGGCATCTCTACCTCCTAAATCACCGGTAAACTGTGTTCCACCTACTGCAAAAATGATTTCTTTCTTGTTGTAAGACCAGTTTTTCTGCGTGTTGAAATTGGTGTATTGCCCAAAGGAATACAAGGATACTACAGTTAAAACAAGTAAGGTTAGACTACGCATTTAGTTCACTTTTGGTCTAAGTCGTTTTGCGAATATAGTAAAAAGTATTATAAAATTGTTTCATTAAAAAAAAGCCAATTATTGAAAGCCTATTTTATCAAATTTAAACGCATTGATGGTGCTAGAAATTGTGTTCCTACTTTGTCTTCGATAATAATCTTTGTAAGTGTAAATTCAATTGATTTAGGTAATAGACTAAACTCATGCATCACCGCCTCTGGAAAACGATTTCCAGACACCGCAATTCCTTCACGCTTAGATTGTAAATCAATATTAAAAGAAACTACACGATATCCTTCACCGATTTCAATAATTGGAGATTCAATGAAATCGCTGTACAATAATCGTCCATCCTGAACGCCGTTCACTGATGGAATAAGCATTGGATGCTCCGTTATTAACTCTATATTACTTGGTTTTAATTGCGATTTTTTGGGTAATTCTTCCTTACGGTCCAAAGCGATTTCAGGAACAGCTAATTCTTCCATTTGTTTATGGATAATCTGTTTTGTGGTGTGGTGTTCTTTAGCTTCTATGTTTTCTGAAACTGTATTGACTTCATCGACGAAACCGCTTGGCTTGGTTTTAGCGTTAATGAATTTTTTTGGTGAATTATCGAGGCTTTTAACTTGTTTTGAATCAGCTTGATGAGTGCTGAAATGGAAATTTACCCCCAAAATAACAACAAACGATAGGATGCCATAAAACATAGTTTTAAGGACAATATGCTTTTTCGTAAGGCTTGGCCTTTTTAAAGATTCCAGAATTTTATCAAAATCCTGATGCTGTTCTATTTCTTCTTGTGTAATCTGTTTTCGATCAATATTTACTTTTTTGAAGTTCATGTTCACGTGTTGATTTAACAATTGATTTTAATTTTTCAAGTACCCGAAACGTCTTAACCTTGGCGTTGTTTTCGGTGATACTCAAAATCTCTCCAATTTCCTTGAATGAGCGTTTTTCAAAAAAACGCATTTCAATAAATTGGATTTCTTTTTCTTTCAGTTGCGCTATTCCATTAATCAGTTGTTTTCTGTTTAACTCATCATTTTCTTCATCAATTTCATCTACGATATGACCCAATTGAATGGTATCTACGTTGATCATACGGTTGGATTGCTTGTCACGAAAAGATTGATACAATTCACTTTTTGCAATTCGATACAACCAAGAGGAAAAAGGAACCCCACGATACTCGTATGTACTGATGTGTTGTATGGCTTTAATAAACACCTGTGCAGTAATGTCATAAGCCGCTTCATCGTCATCCATGCGCTGATAGATGTATCTGAAGATTTGCTCGTGGTACCGTTTATATAACGGTGCAAAATGTGCTGGATTAACTTTCGCCATCCTGATCCATTCGAGTTCTTCTTCAATACGCTGAACTGTCTGATGATACAATACATTCACTGCCATAAAAGTCGTTTTTCTGGTTTGATTCAAGGATAACAGTTCTACCACATAACGATATCAACACAAAACGTTACATGGTAATGCTGTTTATTAAACATAAATTATACCAATTGTCAAATCAGATAACTGTGATTAATGAAATATATAACTCGTATCGGTCAAACTTTTTAGAAAAGCAACAAGTTGGTTTCTTTCTTTGTCCGTTAAATTTAAGGGTTTAATCAAATTGCTCTTGTTTGCATTTGACTTCCCTCCCCTGTTATAGTGATCAATAACTTGAGCTAAATCGGTCATTGAACCATCATGCATGTAAGGATAGGTCAACTCGATATTACGTAAGGATGGTATTTTGAAACTTCCTTCATCCTCTGGTAAATTAGTAGCACGTTGTCGACCCAGATCTAAACTATAAACGGCATATATTCCGTTATTGGCATTGTTTCCTGTCGAAAAATTCGGAAGTGCGTGACATGAAAGGCAATTGAGTTTGGAAGAAAATAAGCTCCACCCTGCTTTTTCTTCAGCATTGAGAGCGTCTTTTTGACCTTTGAAATAAAACTGGTCAAAACGTGAATTAAGCGAACTTAAACTCCTTACATAGGCGGCTAGTGATTTCGTTATAACCGTTGGGTCAATCGCTCTTCTGAATAAATCACGCGATAATTTTTCATAGATCTTATCGGTTAACAATCGTGTCACCAAATCTTGCATGGGCATATCCATTTCATTATGATCTTGAATGGGCACTAAAGCTTGCATTTCAAGTGTAGGGATTACCCCATCAAACATAAATGATTTGTTGTTTGCAAGATTCAAAATGGTTGGAGTATTTCTCAGGTTTTTTCTGCCATTAATTCCGATAGCAACCGGGTCATTCGAAGCAAATGCTTTATTCGGTATGTGGCAGCTTGCACAAGAAATGGATTCATCACGCGAAAGGCGTTTGTCAAAAAATAACAACTTTCCAAGTTCAACCTTCGGGTCTTTAGCAATGGTATCCTGATTGTTCGTTTGTATGGATTGAATTGGAGTAGATTTACATCCCAACATGCAAAAAGTCAGGACTGCTAAACAAATACTATAGTAAATACGTGTCACTATTTTCTCGAAATGTATAAAATCTCTTCTCTTTGTAACCTGAATCGCTCGATTTCATTTGCATTGAAATGATCTACGACACGAAATTCTTCTACCTGAAAACCAACTTTACTCAAGTAATTGGGGTAGTCTTTGCCAAACAAACGAACATGGTCTTTTTGCCAATAGTACTTTTCCCTGTCTTCAGGAGTCGTTATCGTTGGATCCTCTAACGTGGTTTCTCGACTAAAATCTTGAGGAACTTGAAGAATTGCCCAGCCACCCGGTTTCAATACGCGATAAATTTCACTTAAACACTGATGAACATCTTGAACGTGCTCCATGACATGGTTACAAAAAACCACATCATATAAATCGTTCTTCAATGGGATTTGGTGTAAGTCAAAGTGTAAATCAGCTATGGGAGAAACTAAATCACCGGTAGTGTAAACTAAATTCGTTTGTTTTTTAAACAAGGCATGAAAGCATTGTTCCGGAGCAATATGCAGTACGTGCAATTGATCAGCTGTGAAAAAGGTTGATTCATTTTTCAAATACAACCACATTAGTCTATGGCGTTCTAATGTTAAATCAAAAGGGCAAAGTACATTTTCACGGTGCGCGACATCAGAACCATAGGAAAGAAACTTGGAGAAATCTTTTTCACAAACAGGACAAGAAACATTGTTGCCTTTGTACAGCAATGGCGCGACTAATTTGAATGGGTAACTCAGTCGGATTAATAGTGGACGTGGAAGTTTATTTAATAGAAACTTGTACAACTTTTTCATAAAACAAATGTAACTATTATCATATAGGAGACGAACTCCGCACGTTTAAAACATTAGGATTGATATTGAATTTATACCTTTCTTGACGAAGTGTTTTTATTTTTGTAAGCAAAGTTCAGTGAACGTGAAACAGTTTTTTATCATTGTGTTTATTACTTCTTGTGTGTTGAGACAGGTTAGTTTTGCACAGACGGATACATCTGCTTATACCATGTATGAGGATAAAGTTGTTTTATACACAGATCTTGGATACTCAGCTGCGCCCTTCTCTATTCATTATCCACTCTATACGGTGAATGAACTGAAGTATAAAAATAATTTCAGGGCGATTCTTGGACTGGGTTTATGTTATAAATGGTTTTCAGGAAGAATAGGTATACCACTGCCTGTTTCTGCTCGACCAATCAGTCGTTTTGGTAAAACAACGAACTATGATATTGGGTTTGATTTCAGTTTACAGAAGCTATTTTTTGACGTTGATTTGAGAACTTACAAAGGTTATGCTATTAAAGATGCTTATGTTTTTGAAGATTCGCTCAATGAGCTTAAACCAAATTTTATTCGACCAAACGTGGGTGTAGGTTCATTTTCGATGAATATGCACTATTTCCACAATAAGGACTTTCGCATGTCAGCGATTCGGGGAAAGATTGGGCATTATAACAAACTTGTCATGACTTGGTATTTGAAAAGTACCTTCAATATTTTTGGAGCAGGAGATGATTATAATTCTTTAATCCCAAATTCATTAAAAGAACCAAGTAATCACTATACTACATTTAATTCGATAACTGCCGCGGATGTTGGCTTAGTTCCTGGTGTAGCATTCGTTAACCGAATTAATAATTTTCAGTATGCATTTATGGGAGGTGCGGGTGTCGTAGGACAAGGCCAATTTCATACAGTCTCAGGTACGACATACGTGGAAGCTGGTTTCTTGCCGCGTTATGATTTCAAAATTACATTTGGATACAATCGACCAGACCGGTTCTTGTTGTTTGTATCCGACTTTGATGCAAAATCAATTCAAATGAATAGTTTGATATACCGGCAATGGTTTTATAACGTTAAAGTTGTAGCAGGAATCAGATTAAAATAAAGTTAGCACGGATACAACTCTTCCAACTTTACTTTAGGATGTTTTCTATAACTCCCCAAGTTTGATGCAAGTATATTTATCGTATTGCATGATTTGAATTGCGCTCTATCATTAAAATGAATACGTTCGTATATGCTTGTTTTAGGCTCTATCAAAATCTTTAGTCGATCGAATAAACCCAATTCGTAGGTTTTATCTATTTCCATCATGAACCGTGTTAACTTATCAATAGAACAGCCAGACGCATCTTTTCTTTCTTCATCGGCAGCAACAACGAGATAATTCCTTTCAATGAGGTCAAATCCTGCCTCAAGTTGAATACCATGTGAAGACCAATCTTTTATGAATAGATTTAATGAATCCGTAAGTTCAGATTCCTCCTTATCGTCCAGTTCGCGTTTAAAAGTGAAAAACCAAACGCGGCTGCTGTCTGCTAACTGACTAAGACTAAAGTTCGGCTGCATTGGCAATTAATTCAGCGATATCTAAGACCTTGATTGAATCTTCCTTTTCAAAGTTTTTAACTCCGTCAGTCATCATTGTATTGCAGAATGGACATCCAGTTGCAATAATTTCTGCCTGGGTTTCAAGCGCGTCTTCAGTGCGCTCAATGTTTATTTCTTTATCTCCTTTTTCAGCTTCCTTAAACATTTGAGCTCCACCAGCACCACAACACAAACCGGTGGTTTTACATCTTTTCATCTCAATCAACTCAGCGTCTAATTTCTCAATTAATTCGCGTGGAGCTTCATATACGTCATTTGCACGACCGAGGTAACAAGGGTCATGGAAGGTGATTTTTTTACCTTTAAATACACCACCATCATTAAGGGCTAATTTCCCAGTATTGATTAAATCCTGAATCAATTGTGTATGGTGAATAACTTCGTAATTACCTCCCAACTCAGGGTATTCATTTTTTAAAGTGTTGAAGCAATGTGGACAAGCTGTAACGATTCGTTTAATGTCATAACCATTCAGAACTTGAATATTCATCATGGCTTGCATCTGAAATGTAAATTCATTTCCCGCACGTTTAGCCGGGTCACCAGAACAACTTTCTTCGGTACCCAATACTGCAAATTTCACCTTGCAATGGTTCAAAATTTTTACCACTGCTTTAGTAATCTTTTTTGCTCGATCATCAAAACTTCCAGAGCAACCCACCCAAAACAAAACATCAGGAGTTTCACCTTGAGCAATAAGTTCTGCCATTGTTGGTACCTTCAAACTCATGACCTTTTATTTTTCAAATACTTGTATACTAACCGATTTTTCCACTAAATCGGTAAACTTACCTTCATAACGTGTAGCACGCACAATGTGGTTATCAATCCAATGGTAATTCCCACCACGGGGTTTTCCCATTAATAAACCATGGTAGTTAAATCCTTTTGCTTTTAACCATGTTTCTGTAACCTCACGGTGCTCTTCAATTCTTGAAGTGAAAAATGTGATAACATGACCATCTTCGAACCATTTATTTACGGTTTCAAGTGCATCTGGGTATAACTCAGCAGTTGCCATTCGCTCAGGTTCTTCATTTGGAATATCATCACAAATGGTACCATCGATATCAATAAGGTAATTTTTAATATGATCTGGTAGAATTGGTGAAAGGTGTTTCCCATCCTCCACTAAATCAATCAACGCTACATCTTTATTATTCTTCATTTGCCCAGTTTAATCTATCATTTGGTGAAAACTGCCATGGCGCACCATTGTTTTCAATATTGGTTAACATACCTGTTAATTCAGTTGGTACTTTAGATTCTTCCATTACCAAATACCTGCGTAAATCGACAATAATGGATAGCGGATCAATATTTACTGGGCACTCTTGCACACATGCATTGCATGAAGTACATGCCCAAATTTCTTCTTCACTGATATAGTCACCTAATAAACTTTTACCGTCCGTATAATCTGAACCATGTTTTCTAACATTATCTCCAATTTCCGTAATACGATCACGGGTATCCATCATGATTTTACGCGGAGATAATTTTTTTCCCGTTAAGTTGGCTGGACATGAAGACGTACAACGACCGCATTCTGTGCAGGTATAGGCATCCAATAGGTTCTTCCATGTCAAATCTGTTGCATCTTTCGCTCCAAAACGTTGAACTGGTGCATCTGCTGCAGGAGCTGCGTATGGATCAGCATTTGGGTCTAACATAAGTTTTACTTCGTTAGTCACAGACTCCATATTCGAAAACTTCCCTTTTTTATCCAAATTGGAATAATACGTGTTTGGAAAGGCAAGTAGAATATGAAAATGCTTCGAATAAGGCAAGTAATTTAAAAAGGCAAAAACCATGATGATATGTCCCCACCAACCAACTTGTTCTAATAAATGAAGTGTTTCTAAAGAGGTAATTGAACCGAAAAATAAGGGTCCAGTGAATTGAGAAATTAAAAAACCATAAGACTCATTTCCAGCTAATTGAACTGCAGCCTCATCGGCTCCATTCATCGTAAATATGCAAGAAACGAGAATGATTTCCATGATGAGAATTAAATTGGCATCCTTCATGGGCCAACCCGCTAATTCTTTCATGTTTAGTCTTGGTAATTTTAGTAAGTTTCTTCTGGCCAAAAAGAATACCGTTGCCACAAACGCCGCAACAGATAAAAACTCAATGAAACTTATCATAAACGTATAAAACGCGCCTAGGCTCTCATGAAATGCTCTGTGACTTCCCGTTAATCCATCTGCAATAATTTCGATTAGTTCAATTTGTGTCACTACAAAAGCTACGTAAAGGGCCAAATGTAACAGGGCAGCAATAGGTCGAGTGAACATTTTCTTCTGTCCCAGAGCCACTAAAACCATTGTTTTGATTCGCTCACTTTTATTATCAGACCTATTTATTGATTTACCCAATAAGATATTCTGTCTTATTTTGGAAACATTCCAAGCAAAGAAACCAATACCAACAACTGTTAAAATTGAAAAAACAAGAATCGAAATCATGTTACAAATTTAGTCAGGAATACTATCTAACAACTTACGCAAACGCTTTTCTTCCGATGTACTTAATGGGACACCTTTTGTCTTTGAACCTAACATCGAAAAATGAATGTAGCGTTCCGGATGTGCTTGTAAGTCTAAAACAAGATTTTGTAGTTCTTTGTTCGTATTAACTAATTCATTAAACAATTTATCGTCTGTTAATAATTTACCAAGTGATCCTTCTCCGGTTTGAGCTTTAGCCAAAACATCATTTAATGTTTTCAATGTAGCGGATGCATTACCTACCACCGACTTGAAATCGGCAGTTACTAAATCATCGGTTATGCGTTTTGTATTGCCAATAATTGCAGAAACCTCGTCGTTACTCTTTTTAAGATTGCCAGAAATACTTTCCACATTCATCATGATGCGTTCGAAGCGCAACTTTTCTTCACCAATCATTCCTTCAACCGCAAGTGCAACATTTCCAAGACGTTGAATAGCAATCCTTAATTCGTGCATACTGGTTTTAATCTGTGAAGTAGCTGTAGTGTCCCAAAAAGCGGATAACGAATTTACCATACGGTCTATTGAACTCAGTGCTCGTTGAACTTTCTGCACTATGGGGTCAGCATAAGCTTTAACCTGAGAAGTGAGATCAACTGGGACAACACCTTGAATTTTATCGCCTGGACGATAGAACCCAAGTAGATTGGTTTGACCCGTTTTTATAATTAGACCTTTGTTAAACAAGTCGATGGCTCCTGCTTCAATCGAAGCATTCTTAGGTATTTGAAATGACTTTTCCTGGATATTAAACTTAACCAATACTTTTTTTAGTGAATCTTTTTCTTGAGTCAAATGAATATCAATAATTCGACCCACACTCACACCATTAACAACAACGCTTCCGGCTACTGTAACCCCCCCCGAATTGGGTAAATAAACATAATATGTATCATCACCTCCAAGAAAACTATTTCCTTTTAGAAAATTAATTCCTGCAACAAGTAATCCGATTGCAGCAATAGCAATTATTCCGGTTTTGATTTCTTTTGATAACTTCAAGAGACTTATTTTTTTGCTAATTTAATTGCTTTTTCCAAATTGATACGTTCACCGTTGCTAAAGGCTACAACAAAAGCATGATTAAAACCAAGTGATTTTAACTCATTTTTATACTTGTTTGCTGCCTCAAAATCATTAACAAATAACCCTGAAGTGTACTTAAACAAATTATCTTGTTTGTATTCAAAAACAGTCAAGTTTTTAAAACGGGCATCAGTTAAATCGTAAGCTTTTTCAGAAGTTTCTATTTGCACGCGAAAAACCACCTCAGTTGTTTGTTGACCTGAAGTGTCAGTTGATGTTATAGGTTCTGAAACCATTTCATTTGTTGAGGACGCGTTTTCGTTGCTTTGTTTTGTTTGTGTCATGATGCCTTCGAGTTCATTTTTATATTTTTCGAAAGCTTGAAACATGCAATGCGCCATTTTATTTTGACCCAAACTATCGGCAAGAAACTTTTCGTCTGATGCGTTAGTTAAAAAACCTGTTTCGATAAGTACTGAAGGCATCGTTGTTTTGTATAAAACCAAAAAACCAGCTTGTTTCACTCCCCGATCGTATCGCCCTATTCGTTTAAATTCTCCCTGTAACTTTTGAGCGAAATTAATTGACCGATCCAAATATATAGCGAGTTGAAGTTGGCGAGCAATTATAGCATCCGGGGTCATTTCAAACTCTTTGTATTTTGCCCCCTTGTCATCTTCAAGATAAATAGTGCTGTTTTCTCGTTCAGCGATTTGCTGTTGTGATTCGGTCCGATGTAACCCTAAAACAAACGTTTCAGTTCCATATGCGGCTGGACTTGCCGAGTTGGCGTGAATACATATAAATAAGTCTGCATTCGCTTTATTGGCAATGTTTGCACGATCATTTAACTCAACAAATACGTCTTTATCACGAGTGAAGATCACATTGATGTTTGGGTAATTCTTCTTGATTTCAGCACCGAGCTTTAAAGCCATGTTCAAGCAAACTGTTTTTTCGTTTGCACTTGATCCATGACATCCCGGATCTTTACCACCATGGCCAGCATCAATAACAACAGTTCTTAATACTGGGAGATCTTTTTGTTGAGCAAAGCACAATGTAGATAAGTTGACCAATAAAAAGGATATCCCAAAGAGATGCTTTTTCATTCGAATGATTCTTAAGTTTAATCCGCTATTATTCCTAATTTCGCAAACCATTGTAGCAAAAATAGATGTTCACCAGCACCAAATTGCGTACCAAAAACATAGTTATTCTCCTTCAATTGTTTATAATTGGAATCTATTCGGGTGCATTTGCTCAGGTTTCTAGTCAAAAAGACACCATTTTTTCAAACGCTTCTGCCGTAGATGACTTGGTAACATACAGTTGTAAAGATTCTATCTTTTCTGATGTAAAACTGAAGCAGGTTCATTTATATGGTCAGGCCGCAGTTCAATCAGCTGATTTCAAAATGGAGGCGGGCTATATTTTTATTGATTTAGCCAAAAAAGAGATCACTGCTAAATATCAACTCGACTCGCTAGGGAGACAATTTAATTTTCCCAAATTCACGAATGAAGGCGAAGAAATAACAGCACAAACTATTCGGTATAATTTTCGAACCAAAAAAGGATACATTGAAGAATTAGCACTAAAACAAGAGGAAATTTACCTGTACATGGGGACTGCCAAGCGACAAGCAGATGAACAAATTCATTTTGTTAAAGGAAGGTTTACAACTTGTGACTTACCTGATCCACATTATCATTTTCAACTTTCACGTGCAGTAATGATTCCAGAAAAGAGAATTGTAACTGGTCCAATGAATTTATATGTAATGGGATTATCTACCCCAATAGGACTACCCTTCAGTATTATCCCACAGCAAAAAAAACGAACACATGGAGTTTTAATCCCGCAATTTGTACCGACTTCCAATTACGGTTTTGGTGTTCAAGATTTTGGGTATTACATTCCTATATCAAGTCAATTCCAAACAACCGTATATGCCTCTGTTTTTTCTCGAGGAAGTTATGGTTTTAGAAATGTGCTGGATTACAAAAACCTTTACCACAATACTGGTCAGCTTGACATGGGATTTCAACGATTTAATACTGGTTTTCCTTTTCAAAATAAATCAAATAAGTTTTCCTTGCTTTGGCGTCACAATAAAGACACGAAATCTAACCCATATATCCAATTTGGAGCAAATGTGAATTTTATTTCGGATAACAAGGCCACAAATTATTTAGACCCGCTAAATACACAGTATTTTAATTCAAATTTCAATTCAGATGTTTTTTTAAATCGATTATTCCCAGGTAAACCAGTAAACATGGGAATGAAGATTTCCATGCGGCAAAACGCTTCGACCCATCAAGTGGGATTGACTTCGCCAATTTTCAATCTCAATGTAACTCGAGTTTTTCCATTTAAACGATTAATTACTCAACAAAACGGGTTTTTAGGGATGATAAGTCGTATAGGTGTAACTTATAATTTGGAATCTCAAAACAGATCAGTTTTTAAGGATGACAAATTGAGGATTGATTCACTTGCCTCTATTGCGGCATCTTTCATGACTGGCGCACAGCAAATTGCAGCTATACAGACAACGGGTTCGATTCTTAAAAACACAATAAAGATTACCCCTTCCTTGCAATTGACCAATAAACTTAATCTGCAACAGATTAAGAAATCTTTTGATTTAGCCTCCAATGCTGTTCATGTCGATACGATTACAAAATTTGGCTCAACGTTAGATTTTAGCGCAAATGTTCAGGTTACCGGTACGGTTTATTCCTATTTTAAATTTATTGGAAAAAGAACCCCTGTGTTAAGGCACATTGCTACGCCTTCAATGGTATTTAGGTATTCACCTCAGTTCAACGCACAAGACAGTTATTTTAATTCCTCTCAAAATGAATGGGTAACCTATTCACCATTTGAACATGCGTTATACTCTAGTTCGGCGTATAAAGCTGGAGCTGTTTTAGATATATCCTTAAATAATACATTGGAGTTAAAAATGTTAAAAAACATTGATTCAGTAAGTTACCTTAAATACAGATTGGTTGACCAGTTGTCTTTTAATGCTAGGTACGACTTTCAAAAAGACTCCATGAAATTATCTGATGTTGCGATCAATTTGCGATTAACACCAATCAAGATGCTGAACATAGTTTCCAGTGGGCAGTTTTCTCCATATGCTTGGGATAAACTAACAGGAAAATCATTTAATTCATACGCGGTCAACCAAGCTCAAGGATTAGGACGTTTACAATCAGCTACGATTAGTACCACATACACCTTTACTTCGAAAGCTGGTGAGCAAGTGTTAAATCAAACGCAATCGATACAAGCATCAACATGGAACACAGAATACAATAACTTCCTGTTGCACCCTGAATACTGGGTAAATTATACTATTCCATGGAAATTAAATGTTAGTCATGTTTATGGGCTTTCACTGGACCTAAACAACTACACCAATCAACAGCAGGCCTACCGGAAGACAAATTCACTCATGATCGTGGCGGATGCTTCGTTTTCAAAAAATTGGAAAATAACAACCGATGCTAAACTTGATCTACCTACTAAACGCATGATCAACTTGCGAATAGGATTAAACCGTAATTTACATTGTTGGAATCTTCAATTCAATTGGGTTCCAATTGGCGGAAATAAAAGTTTTTTGATAACGCTGCGCAATTCCAGTTCGTTATTTAGGGATGCCAAAGTGGATATTCGTAAACCACCGGTGATTAAGTAAAAGTAAGATTCAAGCATGAATTGGTTTGATTTATTCTGTTAATCATTAATTTTATTTCGTGATTGATTTATCATTTTCAAACAACCAAACATTAAAGGTCGGTTCCATACTGATATCCGATCCGTTTTTGGATGAGGATTATTTTCGTAGATCCGTCATACTTGTTTGCGAGCATAACAAAGAGGGTAGTTTTGGGTTTGTCTTGAATAATTTTTTGGATGTTGATTTGCATGAGTTGGATGACTCTTTTCCAGATATTCAAGCAAGAATTAGCCTCGGTGGACCTGTGGAGACGCAAAGTTTATTTTTTGTACATGCTTTTGGGGAAGAAATTGATGAAAGCATTCCAGTAAATGATGTATTGAGTTTTGGTGGCAATTACACGCAAATTCAAGCTTTACTGAAACAGAATCCGGAATATAAGCATCGCATTCGATTTTTCTTAGGGTATTCCGGTTGGGGCAAGCGTCAATTAAGCCAAGAACTTAAAGGTAATTCATGGTTGGTGGTCAACAATATTTCCTCGGAAGAAGTGCTTTCCACTAAACATGATGATTTCTGGAAATATTGCCTAGCGAAACAAGGGAAGCAGTTTAAAATCATGTCTGGGTTTCCTATTAACCCAAGCAATAATTAATATTTTAATTTTCAGTCATTCAAAGTTGATAACTCCAATGAGTATTCAACTTTTGATTCAAGCTAAGCGTTAATTTTGTTGAAAATTTCAATGGTGAATCCCTTAGCAGAACGCATGCGTCCCTTAGTGCTTGAAGATTATATTGGTCAATCCCATGTGATTGGTCAGTCTTCACCATTAAGAAAAGCATTGGAACAAGGAATTTTACCATCAATTATTTTGTGGGGTCCACCAGGTGTTGGAAAGACGACTTTGGCTCAATTAATCGCAAAAAAACTTAACAAAACATTTTACACCTTGTCTGCTATCTCTTCAGGTGTAAAAGATGTTAGGGAGGTTATTGAAAAAGCAGAATCCAACCGAATGTTTGACTCCAATGGTGTGGTATTGTTTATTGATGAAATACACCGTTTTTCAAAAGCACAACAAGATTCTCTTTTGAGCGCAGTTGAAAAAGGTACGGTTACCTTAATTGGAGCTACCACAGAGAATCCTTCTTTTGAAGTCATTCGTGCTCTTTTATCCCGATGCCAAGTTTATACGCTGGAATCACATCAACTTGAGGATTTGCAACGGATTGTTTATCGTGCTATTGAGCAGGACCCCGTGTTGTCCAAAAGAAAAATAATACCAAAAGAGTTGACACAATTGATTCGTCTTTCAGGAGGAGATGCCAGGAAATTATTGAATCTATTGGAATTACTGATCAATACATATCCGAAAGAAGATGCCATCGTTATTGACGATGAACACGTTGAAGCAATTGCCAGTAATTTATTGATACAACACGATAAGGACGGAGAACAACACTATGATATTGCTTCAGCGTTTATAAAATCAATTCGTGGTAGTGATCCCAACGCTACTGTTTATTGGCTTGCTCGTTTAATCGAAGGTGGCGAGGATCCTAAGTTTATCGCGCGGCGCATGGTTATCGCGGCTTCAGAGGACATTGGCTTAGCAAACCCAAATGGGCTACTGATGGCAAATGCTGCATTTGATGCTGTTGAACGAATTGGTTGGCCTGAATCGCGAATAATTCTGTCTCAATGTGCAATATATTTGGCGAATTCTGACAAAGGGAATGCTGCGTACCGAGCCATAAACGAGGCTCAAGAATTGGTAAAGAAAACCGGGAATCTTACCGTTCCACTTCCATTAAGAAATGCACCAACGCAGTTAATGAAAGAATTGGGGTATGGCGAAACGTATCAATATGCGCATGATTTTCCGGGTAATTTTATTGATCAAGAGTTCTTGCCCGAATCCATAACCGGTAAGAATTTCATACATGCAGGCTCTTCAAAAAAAGAGCAAGAAATCAAGTCAAAAATCCTATCCAATTGGAATAATAAATATCGCTTATAATGACGGCTTTCATCTACTACTTCCTGATCTTGCCGTTGTCTTATTTGCCGATGACTATTTTATACCTGATTTCTGATTTATTTTACCTGCTTTTAATTACTGTTTTTCCTTATCGCAAACGTGTGGTAAGTGAAAATATGCGGAATGTATTTCCAAATTTAAAAGACAAAGAAGTTGTAAAACTACAACGCGCTTTCTACAGACATTTTGCGGATATACTTGTAGAAGGTGTCAAAAACTTAACCATTTCATCAAAGGATTTGAAAAAGCGTTATCGTATTTTAAATCCAGCTGTTTTGGATGAGTTGTATGCCAAAGGTAAATCTGTTTTATTGGTTTCAGGGCATTATAACAATTGGGAATGGATGATTACCTCTCAACCCTTATGGTTTAAACATAAAGCCTTTGGTATTGGAATGCCCTTGAGCAATAAATTCTGGAATAAGGTCTTAACAAAGAAGAGAGAACGAAATGGTATGACTGTTGTTCATGCTAAAAATGTAAAACATGCTTTAGAGAATGAAAAAGACAGCTTTGCTGTATTGACCTTGGCAGATCAATCACCGGGCGATTCTAAAAAGAGTTATTGGACAACTTTTTTAGGTAGGCCAACCGCTGTATTATTTGGTGTTGAGCAACTTGCACATGAATTTGATTTAGCGGTTGTTTTTTATGAGACTAAAAAAGTGAAACGCGGCTATTATGAAATTAAACTCAAACTTCTTACCGAAACACCGAAGCAACTTAAATGGGGAGAAATTACGGAGTTGCACGTCCGTGAACTCGAAAAAACTATTTTAAATAAGCCTGAATTTTGGGTTTGGTCTCACAAAAGATGGAAACGAGAAATTCCAGAAGATATAGAAGCACTAAGAAATGAACAACATGAGAAATTTAATAAGCTGTTTAATTACGTTTAATTTAATCTGTTCTTTGGTCAGTTTTGGCCAAGAACAAGAAAATAAATTTACGCGTAAAAATAAGTATGCAAAAAAAATTGCCTACTCCACTGAGAAGTGTTATTCCAGGGCTATCTTGGTTAAAGATAGTTTTGTGTACACTGGTAATTCAAATGGAACGATTTTCAAAATAAACGTAAACTCGGGACAGGCAAAAAATATATTAGACAGTGTTCGATTTGGCGATTTAAGGGATTTAGAGTTTGTCAACAAATCTTTGATTGCCATGCGAAGTGGTGATCATGGCGGACTTATCAAAACCTCGCATGATAAATTTGAAGGCTATCCTGACTCAAGCAATGTAGCTTGGAAAAATCAATTTTTAGATGGAATGGATTTTCATGGGAAAGTTGGTTTAATGATTGGTGACCCTAAGGATGGTTATTTTACCTTATTGAAAACAACCAATGGTGGGGAGTTATGGGTTCCATGTGAAGGAAAAGTGAAAGCAATTGATGGTGAAGTTGGATTTGCAGCAAGTGGTACTAATGTCCAGGTGTTGAATGATTCGACGTTTTTCTTTGTTACAGGAGGTTTAAAAAGTAGATTTTTCAGAACAAACGATGGTGGAAAAACTTGGAAGACTACTTCACTACCCTATTTAACCAGCGAATCAAGTGGTGCCTATTCAATTTGTATGATTTCTGACAAAGTTGGTGTAGTAGTTGGTGGTGATTACCGAAATCCTCATTTATGCTCCAATACGTGTTTCTTTACTGATGATGGTGGCGAGTTTTGGATTAATGCGCCCCGACAAACACGTGGATATCGCTCATGTGTTATTCATGCGAATGGTATATTTTATGCTTGTGGACCAAATGGAATTGATTTTTCTGTGACTAATGGTAAAAATTGGTATCCGTTCGCCAACGGTACTTTTTTCGCTTTAGCTGCTGATCGAACAAAAATCTATGCAACGTTGCCAAATGGTATGATTCAAATATTTGAACAAGCAGGTAAACATTGATGTCATGAATTATTTGGAACGTGTTCACTTTGAAGTAAAACGAATTTTCCAAAGTTTGGAAGGTAGTCATGATTATGAGCATATTATGCGCGTCTACAAGCTATCAAAACACTTATGTAAATGTGAAGGTGGTGAAATAGAAATTGTTCAATTAACTGCATTACTGCATGATATCAGTGACCATAAAATCAACGGAGGACACTTAAATCAAAATGCATGTAAAGCTGAAGAAGTGATGAAATCATGCGCTGTCCCAAACAAATTAATTGATCAAGTGACAAAACTTGTAGATTTAATATCTTTTAAAGGAGCCGGTATGCCTGACCCGGACGGACCATTAAATTACAAGATTGTTCAAGATGCGGATCGATTAGATGCCATTGGAGCCATTGGAATTGCACGTGCTTTCGCATATGGAGGTAGTAAAGCACGACCTTTATATATTCCAACGATTAAGCCTGTTGCACATGATTCGTTTGAATCATATGTTACAAGTAAGAGTCATACAATTAATCATTTTTATGAGAAATTATTATTAATTTATGATCGATTACATACAACGGAAGCAAAACGTATCGGGAAAGAAAGACATGATTATATGCTTCAATTTTTGAGTCAGTTTAAAAAAGAGTGGGGATTTACAGCGTATCATGAAGACTTTGAATTTAGGAATTGATATTGGCGGTACAACCATTGCATATGGTTTGGTGAACCAGAAGGGTGATTTAATCGCAGAGCGTTTGCTTAAAACGGAGGATTTTAATACTCCAGAATCCCTTGTAGAGGCAATTTATCAAGATTTATTGGAAGGAGATATTCTAAATACGCTTTGTGGTATTGGTGTTGGAGCTCCGAATGGAAATTATCATTCTGGATCTATTGAATTTGCTCCAAATCTGAATTGGAAAGGCATTGTACCTTTAAAAGCTATTTTTGAAAAGCGTTTTAATTTACCCGTTGTACTTACGAATGATGCTAATGCAGCTGCTTTAGGAGAAATGCGTTATGGAAATGCCAAGGATTTAAATGACTTTGTTCTGATTACACTGGGTACCGGACTAGGAAGTGGAATTGTTATCAACAAACAACTGGTATACGGGCATGATGGTTTTGCGGGTGAATTTGGGCACATCCGTATTGACAAAGAAGGAAGACTTTGTGGTTGTGGACGTAATGGTTGTTTGGAGACCTATTGTTCAAGTACTGGAGTTGTTAGAAGTATATTTGAATTGGATTCAGAGGATAAGCAATTTTCATCTTTAATGGATTTACAGCATCCAACAGCGAAAAATGTATTTGAACATGCTGCAGATGGAGACCTGTTTGCACAAGAAATTGTTGAATATACTGCAAAATTATTAGGTGAGTCGTTTGCCGACTTTGCCTGTTTCTCTAGTCCAAAAGCATTTGTGCTTTTCGGAGGTATTGCACAAAGTGGAAATCAATTTGCACGAAGGGTTAAGTTCCATATGGAACAACATTTATTACCCATTTATCAGGGTAAAATCGAGGTGCGAATTTCTTCCTTACATGAAACAAATGCTGCTGTTCTAGGAGCGGCTTCATTGGTTTCTCCTAAGGCTTAAGGTCTTTTGTTAATTTAATTTTAATCGAAATCAATGTCAATTTCATGATTGTTGGTATTTTCGAGCCTTTAATTAAATCAAACAACTAACATGAAAATGAACTTGAAAGGCGCCATCTTGGCGATTATTTTGTTTATGGGATCTTTTGTCCGAGCGGATGAAGGTATGTGGTTCTTAATGTTCATCGAACGATTGAATTACAGAGATATGCAAAAAATGGGGCTACAACTTACTCCAGAAGAAATTTACTCAATCAACAACCATTCACTAAAAGATGCAATCGTACAATTTAATGGTGGTTGTACAGCGGAGGTTATTTCTAAAGATGGTTTATTATTGACGAATCACCATTGCGGTTATGATGCAATCGCTGAACTATCAACACCTCAAGCGAATTACCTGAAAAACGGTTTTTGGGCTGCAAATAAAGGGGAAGAATTAAAACCAAAAAGCCTTTTAGTGCGCTTCTTTGTTCGTATGGATGATTGTTCTAAACGAATTTTAGCTAAAGTTAACAACGGAATGTCGGAGGCAGAGCGCGAGAAAGCTATTGCTGAAGAAATTGCCTTAATTGAAAAAGAAAACAATGAAGGTGGGAAATATGTCGTTTCTGTTCGTTCTTTTTTCCAAGGAAATGAATTCTATTATTTCGTTTATCAAGATTATAAAGATGTTCGTTTAGTAGGTACTCCACCTGAAAGCATTGGGAAATTTGGTGGTGATACAGATAACTGGGAGTGGCCTCGTCACACTGGAGATTTTTCCATGTTCCGTGTATATGCTGATGCGAATGGAAATCCAGCTGAATACAACAAATCAAATGTTCCATTAAAGCCAAAACGTCATTTACCTGTGAATATCAAAGGGGTAAAAGAAAATGATTACGCAATGATTTTGGGTTATCCTGGTAGAACCAATCGTTGGATGCCTGCAGGTGGTATTGAACAAAATGTAAAATTTGGTTATCCAGCCTGGGTTGAAGGTGCAAAAACTGGAATGGATGAAATGCGCAAATTCATGGATCAAAGTGATGCGTTAAACCTCATTTACGCTTCTAAATATGCTTCAGTAGCCAATTATTGGAAGAACAGACAAGGAATGATTGATGCCCTTACAAAATTTGAGACAGCAAAATCCAAATCTAAACAAGAAGCAGAATTTAATAAATGGGCGAACAAACCTGCTAACAAAGCGAAATATGGTAATGTTGTAGCCATGTTGAACAAATTTTACGGGATGACAAACGAAAAAAGTCGTCATGATAATTATGTTCAACAAATTCTGCGCACATCATCTTACGGTTTCATCTCAAAGGATATGGCTCTTCGTCTAATTGAGTTCGCTAAATTGGATGCTGCAAAACAAAAAGAAGTTAAACCAGCATTAATTGAAGAAATTAAATTGTTTTTTGCTGAGCAGCACATTCCATGTGAAATCGCCATCTTAAAAGCGCAATTACGCCTTTATATTGCAAAAGCTACGGGTTATCCAATCGCATCGATAATCGCCCAACATGTAAACAATTCAGATGCATACGTGGATGCTTTGTTCAAAGCATCGGTTTTAACCTCAGAAGAAAAGATGTTAGCTTTCCTTGAACTGCCATCTGAAGCTCAAGTATTGGCTGATCCGATGTTTATGTTTTCTAATGAATTGTTAAAGCATCTGGGTTCAAAAACACCAGAATTAGCGCAAGCAGAAAATGATTTTAAAGCTGCGTTTAGGTTGTTGGTTGAAGGACTTCGTGAGTCAAATATTGCTTCAATAAAATATCCTGATGCGAATTCAACATTACGTTTAACTTATGGAAAAGTGCGTGCGTTGCCGGCAACAAAGCGAAATGATGCAAAAGTTAACTTCTACACGACCATGGATGGTTTAGTTAAAAAATACAAAGCAGGTGACCATGAATTTGATCTACCAGCACGCTTGTTGGAACTACACAAAGCGAAAGATTACGGTAGATATGCTGATAAAAATGGGTACATGCCAGTTTGCTTCTTGTCTGATAATGACATTACGGGAGGAAACTCTGGGTCGCCAGTAATCAACGGAAAAGGTGAACTGATTGGATTGGCTTTTGATGGTAACATTGAGGCAATGGCTGGGGATGTTATATTTGATAAATCACTTCAACGTACTATTAATGTGGATATTCGTTATGTTTTGTGGGTAATTGAGAAATTCTCAAATGCTAAGCATATCGTTGATGAAATGTCGATAATAGAGTAATACAAAATTTATTGATAAGTTAAAAAATGGATGTCAAAATGGCATCCATTTTTATTTTATGATAACCTTAAGGTTACAATTACTTTTTTTTGAATGAGTTGTTTTGTATAAATAACTACAGCATGAAAAAGGATACGAATTCAACCAATACAGCAGAACGTTTAAACGGTTATTTACATTTGGGTTATCTCGCTTGCGAACAAGCGTTGAATGAAGATGCAATTGATTATTTTGTGAAAGGACTTCAACTTGCACGTGAACTAAACGATAAACCGCGTATCCAGCAATTTTCTAACCTTATTTTATCTCAGTTACATAAACTTGAAACTGAACAAGTAGCTTAAAATTTGTCTGAACAAAAAAAAACGCAATACATGATATATTGCGTTTTACGATTTTCTGATTCAACCACTAACTAGTTCATCGAAATTAACACATGTTTATGCTTTGTTTTTACAGGAATTGTTGATTTACTGTAGGACAAAATTGCATTGAGCGTTTCGTTTGATGGTGATATTTTATCGTTTTTTCTCGTCTTTTTTGAATAGTATGTGTTTGTCATAGGCTTTTCTTTTCAAAACGATAAAAGGTTTAAAATATTGTGTGACTAGTAACTTCCATTTCTTCTTCTGATGAACCACTCACCAGTTAGCAGCGTTATAAGGATTATAAACAGCCACTTTAAGTCAATTAAATCCTTAAAAACAAGTTGATTAAAACTAATTGGACGTAAGTCATTTCTGGACAACAAATGATCTAAAATACCTGTGTGATTTCCGAGTGTTGCATATTTACCTGTTGATTGTAAACTAAGTTGTTTCAATAAGGAGTGATCGGCGAAAGCATTTTCCTGTTCAATACTTATGGCCTGTACAACAAATCTACCTTGTTTCGAGTAGTTTCCACCTTTCGACTGAGCAACAGCCTTCCAGGTATATTCACCTGCTTGTAGTTGTCCTAGATTTAAAATGTAATTGGAGTCAAGTGACTCAAAACCCTGTTTTATCGTACCGTTTTTGGATGTTAGGGTAAGGGAAACCGTCGCGTCCGGAACAAGTTCAAACATTTTATTCATGAGTGATGCGTGTAACACCAAATCTTCTTCAATGGTTATTGATTGTGGCACCGAAACTTTGAATAACGATTGATCTTGTTTTACAAGAGTGTATTGTGCCATTTTTTGAATTAGTCCATCGAACGCTTCGAAAGATTTATTTCGTTTAAAGCAATTCATTCGCCATTTCCATATTCCTTCACCTGCAATTACCGCAATTTTTGCTCCACCGGTATGTTGGAAATAAATTAAAGGTTCTGCTTTGGAAATTGATCCTATGCGCTGATATGTAAGCGTTGTAAGTGTTTGTGTGGCGTATTTGGAACCAAACTTAACTGTTAAGGGTGGGTAAAAAATAAATTCATTTTGAATTTGATCGGACAAGTCAAAGCTTGAAAATGATTTGTTCATGGCACCTTGTACTTCATCGTTTTTCGTTGAATTGCATTGAACACCTATATTTAATCGCTGTGTTAGTGTTTGATTGGTGCTTGCACCAAGAATGTACAAGGTTGATTTTCCTGAATTTGTTCGTTGAATTAACTGATTTACATCCTTAAAACTTCCTGGGTCGTGACAAATAACCAAGTCGTATTCATTGATCGATTTTTTTGATTCTCCTATTAAGGCAAACTCCACTTGAGCATTTATATCGGCTGAAAGCGCATTATTTAATGCGGATAAGTCTGGGTGTGGAACTGCGCTCGTTATTAAAATTGAACTCTTAGAATCGATGACATCGATATAAAAAGACTTCGTGTTGTTTTTGTAATTTGACTCATTCTTTTCTTCATTCAATTTGAGTACATATTCCTGTGTTCCTGGTTGATTCGCTTCAATGAGAAAGTTACAATGCAAAAAATCTATTGATCCACCTCGGTAGTTAATGGTTTGTTTGTTAATTAATTTGCCTTTGTGAAATAACGAAATGGACGAAGTTGTTTTACCCATTTTAATTCCTTTAAGATCAACTTCAACAGGAAATTTGTTTTTCAAAAAAGCAATTTCGTTTGATGTAATGGTTTGAATGGTTTGATCTTTTTTTCTTGTCGTATCCCCTGTTCCAATAGCATAAACAGGTGTAAATTTAAGTTTTTCAGCAGTATATAGAGGATTGTTTTGATCATTCGAATTTCCATCAGACACTAGGATGACCCCACCAATATTCCGATTGAAATACGTGCGATGAATAAAATCAAACATGGAAGAAAAATGAGTTCTTGCACCCTGAAAGGTAAGTATTGAATCATTTGAGGACGTAATTCCACTAAATTTTAAAGGTATAATCTCATAATTGTTAAACTTCAATTTTATTTCATCCCGCAATTGGGCTATTCCTGATTTTACTTCCTTATTTTTTCCAGTAATTAACATGGAAGATGAGTCATCAATGATCTCAATGATTATGGGTTTTTCCTTTTTTGTCTCTAACAACTCAATCAATACCCCAAATAAAAGTAATGCCAGCAGCGTTAAAGACACAGCTCTAAGTGTAATTAACGTTACTTTGGTTTGTTTCTTTAACGTTGAAACCCAAGATTGTTTCTTATAATAGTAAACCGTAATAAAAACGGCTAACACCAAAACTGGAAACAGAAATAATATTGAAATATCACTAACTAATTTCATGCCGTGTGAAATTAATAAAATGTATTTGAATCAATCCTGTCCTAAACGTTTATAGAACAATAAAATTATTTCTTTTTTATTGACTTTCAATGTTAAAAACTGGTTTATTCAGAAAAGAACCCCCTGCATAGTATCTGGAGGCG
>Ga0172373_10001082_pt1 | contig 44307 bp, 39 predicted proteins | sample Lak10m_2_FD_114546 | JGI IMG/M metagenome (GOLD analysis project Ga0172373, IMG submission 114546) | Freshwater microbial communities from Kabuno Bay, South-Kivu, Congo - kab_092012_10m | ecosystem: Environmental > Aquatic > Freshwater > Lake | place: Democratic Republic of the Congo... | reverse complement strand
CACGCGGATGAGCTTCGGCTACCACTCGGCTCAGGCCCTCATCTCTCATGCAATGGTGAAACTGGGGGGACTGTGCCCGCCATTACCTAGCTTCAAGGCCCACGGAAGTGTCAGTTGAGCCTCATTTTTCGACCGACGCGCCGTTGAAGGAGACGGGGTTCGCCACACGGGTGGCCTCGAGGTCGCCACGGGCGGGGTCCACATGTCGGGTCACATCGTTCCAGAGTCCATGCGCCACGCCTTCGATGCGGGCTACACCGCGTGTGCGCGCCAGGCCGTGTCGACCATTCGTTCGATGATGTTTGCGTCGTTGCTGGTCGGCGTGGGTGTCGGCCTGGTGCTCGCCGAGATCTGGTGACGTCGTCGGATCAGACCCCGGCGCCGCGGATGGCGGCGATGACCTGCCGGGTCAGCGACGACAGCTCCGGGTGCTTCGTCTCAAACGACACCGCCGCCGTCTCGAGGCGCTCGACGGCGTCATGGGGATGGGGCTCCTCGGCGTCGAGGGCGCGCTGGATGTCGTGCAACACGGTCTGCAGCATCGCCTTCTCGGCGGGGCTCAGGGCGTGATGGGTGTGCAGCCCGGAGTGGAGCTGCTTCAGCGTGTCGAGCAGGGCAGGACGTGACATGCCGTCCGTCATCCCACGGCGTCGCCGGCTGGCGATACGAGACAGATGAGCAGGTGTGGCAGTGTCGGTGTGAAAAGTGTGTGTGGCGCCGGTGTGGAGCCTGCTGCGAAGCGGCCGACGCAGCCTGCGTCGACGTCGACGCACCGCATTGTGACGCCCTCGGACGCCGCGATCGCGGGCCCGCCGCTGGCCTGAAACCTGCTCATTGGTCGGCGTCCGGATCGCTTGAGATGGTCCCTGCGGGGACGGTCGAGGGGACCCGGGATGAGGTCGCCGTCCATGTCGCAGTCGCAGCCCACGGTCTTCTTCGCGCTCTCCTCCGAGGGGATGGGTCACGCCACCCGCGCCGCGCCGGTGATCAACGCGCTGCGCGAGCGTGGCTATCGCGTCGAGGTCTACTGCGGCGGCCGCGTCGCCGAGTTCCTGCGCAAGAAGACCGGCGAGGTCCACGAGCACTTCTTCATCAGCCTCGAGTACACGAACAACGTCCTCGACATCCCGGCAACCTTCCGCGCCTCGCTGCCGAAGCTGCCGACGGTGCTGAAGCAGGCCTGGAACATGTTCTGGCGGATGGTGCACGAGAAGCCCATCGCCGTGATCTCGGACTTCGAGTTCATGTCGGCGTGGATCGGCTGGTGGTCGCGCACCCCCGTCATCGCCCTCGACAACATGCACGTCATCACCCACGGCGACTTCCCCGAGCCCGACGACAAGCAGCAGCGCCGGGAGAAGAAGAACGTCGAGCGGGCCATCTGGTGGAACCAGCCCGTCGTCGACAAGGTGCTCATCACCAACTTCTTCAACCCCGGCGTGAAGGCGAAGTACGCCCACAAGGCCCGCTTCGTCCCCTGCGCGATCCGCCCCGAGGTCCTCGCCCGCAAGCACCGCACGAGCACCACCGGTCCCGTCCTCGTCTACCAGACGTCGTCGTCGAACAAGGACCTGCCGGCCACCCTGCAGGAGGCTGCGTCGCGCACGGGCCTCAAGTATGTCGTCTACGGCATGGGCAGGGTCGGCGTCGAAGGCGCTGTCGAGTTCCGCGCCTTCTCCGAGAGCGGCTTCCTCGACGACCTCGCCGCGGCCCCGTTCATCATCGTCAACGGCGGCCACAGCACGATGGTGGAGGCCATGTGCCTCGGCAAGCCCGTGCTCTCCGAGCCGATCCAGGGTCAGTACGAGCAGCAGGCCAACGCCACCGCGCTCGAGATCATGGGCGTCGGCAAGGGCGTGCGGAAGATGAGCGCCGACGCCATCGTCGACTTCGCCGCGCGCGTGCCGGCGATGCGCGAGAAGATTGGCGCCTTCGCCCACGTCGCCGACAACGAGGGCCTCGTGCGCGCCGTCGAGGACACCCTCAACGAGCTCGCCCCCGGGCGGGCGCTGCCGCCGAAGCAGGCGCAGGTCTCGACGCTGCCACGCTTCGAGGACTACGCCCTCGCCGCGGAGTGAGTTCTCTCTCTCTCTCTCTCTCTCTCTCACTCACTTGATGACGACGCCGCTTGATGCGGCGTCGCTTTTTCTTGTTGTCTTCGCTGACGCGGCGGTGTTCGCCTTCGGCGGGACCAGGGGGGCCCTCCAGGGCGAGGGCCCCCCTGGACCCCCCGCGCCCTGTGTGAGTGTGCGTCTCCACCCGCGGCTCCCAGGCACGTCGCCGCGGTCGCTGCGCACGGTGGAGTTGCCGGGCAAGGCGACGTGGGCTGGAGCCACGGCGAGGTGCGCCGTCGTTGCTGCTTCCGTGATTCGATGCGGTGGGCCGAGCTCCGGCTCCGCTTCCGCTCCGCCTCGCACGCGACGGCTGCCGCGCCTCGGCTTGTGTGGTCGTGGTGATCGCGCCCCCCTTCTCCACGAAGCTGGAGAAGGGGCCGGGGGATGAGGTCGGCAGGCGAGCGAAGACCACGAGAAAAGAAAACGACACCGCAGCACGCGGCGTCGTCGAAAGAACTGAACGAGAAAAGGTTCAGGCCTTCGTGAGGATCTCGCGGGCCGCCTCGGTCGAGAAGAACGGCGCCTGGCCCGCCGGCCACGGGATCGACGACAACGCCCGCTTCGTCGACGTCGCGTTGGGCGTGTCGTCGGACGGCACGGCGGCGATGGCGGCCTTCAGCGTCTTGAGGGCGCCGTCGTCGCTGCGGTTGGTGTCCTTCAGGCGCGAGTCGATCTCCTTGAGGAGCACGGCGTCGCGCATGAAGAGGGGATAGCCCGTGACCTGTCCGGTCATCGCCTGCTGCAGGATGGCGACGGAGTCATTGCAGACGCCGGTGATGCCGTAGCCGGCCATCGCGAGGCCCTCCTTGTGGGAGACGTCCTGGATGACGTCGGCGAGGACGCCGGCGAGGGTGATGGCCTTCAGGCCGTCCTGGGCCGGAATGCTCGCTGCCGTCGAGGTGCCCGTCCACGTCGACTTGCGCATCGTCTCGCAGGGGAAGAAGCCCGTGTTGGGCACGCCCTGGTACCACTTGATGTCGCCCTCGAGCTTCGGGTCGCTGCTGGTGGCGCCGGCGCGGATCGAGAAGACGACCTCGGAGTGCACGCTCGGCAGCACGGCCTCACGGCCCTGGGCATCCTTCACGCCGGTCTTCACCATCGTGGCCACCGGCACATCGAGGATGGTGCCGTCGGGGGCCTTCGTCTTGAGCGCCACGAAGTCGGCGACGCGATGGGTGATCTTCGCCTCGATGGTGTAGCCGTCCTTCTGCAACGCCTCGACGAAGTGGGGCAGGCTCGTGTAGCGGCCGCCCTTGTGCTCGACGACGAAGCGTTCCTTCGCCGGCTTGCCGGCGTTGTCGGCGAGGCGGTCGATGATCTCGGCGAGCACGATGTTCTGCTTCGCACCGGCATCGCTCATCGCCGCGTTCGGCACGTCGCCACGCCACAGCCCCGGGGCGAGCTGCTTCAGGTCGCCGGCGCTGCGCGTGATCGCGACCTGGTCGAGGGTGCGGGTGTCGAACTGCTGCGGCAGCTGCCGCGACTTGCTGTGCGTCGGCTGCGGCGTCGAAGGCGCCGGGGTCGTCAGCTTGTGGTGTGTGTGCAGGGCGTCGAAGCCCGCGCGCATCTGGGCCGGGGTGAACGCCAGCATGTCGACGACGCGCTCGGGGTTGGCGCGGGCGGCGGCGATGAGGGCCGGCGGCACGTCGATGCCGAGCTTCTGCTTGATCTCGGCGGCGAGGCCCTGCACGACGGCGTCGCCCTGCGGCGAGCCCGCGAGCTGCTTGAGCACCGTCGTCAGCGACACCGCGTCGGGCTGCACACCCGGCCGCAGCTCGAACAGCGACGGGCCCGACGGCATGGTCGCGAGGCGCGCGCCGATGGCGTTGAGGCCGCCCGTCACCACCGTCGACACCGGTGTGCCCACCGGCGTCGGCCCGGCCAGGGTGGCGACGTCGAGGCCGGTGCTGCCGCCCGTCGTCGTCGTGTCCGGGGGCGTCGTCGTCGCCGGCGTCGTCGTCGTCGCGGCCGTGGTGGCGGTCGTCGTCGTCGTCGTCGTCGTGGTCGTGGTCGTCGTCGTCGGGCGGTTCGTGACGGTCGTCATCGCAGGACCTCGGGAAGGCGGAGGGAGCCGGAGTGTGGCCCGCGCGGGGTGGCGGGGGAAGGGCCACCCGTCGTCGGGGGATGGGTCGGGTTGTGCGGCGGGTCACCATCGGCAGCGGAAGACGTCCTTTGGATCGCCACGGGCCTGACAGCCGAGCACCTCGACGTCGGCGTGACGCTTTGCGCCGAAGGGCAGCGGGGCCGTCGCGAGCAACCCGCGCCGGTAGTCGAAACCCGGCACGGTGCAGCGCAGGTCCTTGTACATCTCGAACTCGATGATGGCCGTGTTCTCCCCGACGTCGACGCAGCGCATGATGCCGGTGTTGGCGAAGCGCGGCGTGAGGTCGGCGGTCTTCTGGTAGACGAAGCGGGTGCCGCCCATCAGGCGCACGACGCCGAAGAGGAAGATGCCGACGGCCTGCATGTTGGCCGAGAACAGGCCGGCCTTGTAGATGGCCTCGCGATCGCCGGTGGCATCGATGACGGGCGGATAGAGATCCTCGACGATGAGATAGCTCATCGCGCCTTCGGAGTCCCGCAGCGTGGCGGGGTCGACGCCATGCTTCTTCGCGACGGTGGCGGCGATGGCGTTGGTCTTTTCGACGCCGAGGACGGTGTCGCACCAGGCGAGGACGGTCTTTGGAATCGTGCCCCGGATCTGACCGTGGGCGAGTGGTGCGCGCAGCATGGGGTCCCCTTGCGACTCGACCGGACTCTCGCCGACGATGCCGCCGATGAACAAGTCCCCCACCCCCTCGACGCTGCAGAAGGCCCGCATCGGCGCCGCCGCGGCCCTCGGCTTTCCCCGCTGGCTCAAGCTCCCGATGGTGGGCGACGTCGACAATCGCTTCGCCGCCCCCGAGGTGCAGCTCAAGGACCCGCGCTTTGGCGAGAGCCAGGGGCTGCCTTTCGTCATGGAGGTCCCGGTCGACGACGAGCACACGCCCCCCGCCGGGGTTGGCAAGAAGGTCGACGATGCGTTCTTCCAGCACAAGAGCCGGCTGCTGTTCAACGTGAGCTTCGCCTGCGGCAAGCCCCAGGGCCTGCTCCGCCGTGGCGTCTACGGCGACCCGCGCTCCATCTGGTTCAACGTCTTCTTCGGCTACTACGAGATCGACGTCGAGCAGCGCGCCTGGGGCCGACCCTTCGGCTACGAGGCCGACGGCACCACGATTCACTGGGACGACGTCCTGCGCATCGGCAAGAGCGACTGGAACTACTTCTCCAACTGGATGTACGGCGTGCCCGACGCCGCCATCGACAAGACCAACCTCCCGCTGCGGGGACCGCAGACGACGACGACGCATCTCGGCCGCCGTGACATCAACGGCCGCCGCTGGGACGTCCTCGAGCTCGATATGGTCGACGTGGTGTCCGCCTACTTCAGTGGCAGCGGCCAGGGCCTCGTTGATCGCGAGCTGTGGTCGTTCCTCTGGCGGGCGAGCTACGGCTTCCCGCTCGGCAAGAGGGTCGTCGACGAGGAGAATTTCTTCGCCGTACCGATGAAGGCGCGCCTCTATATGACCTTCCGCCCGGCGAAGGACGACAACGACTTCGGCGTGCCGGCGTACCAGACGTTCTTGTTCGGCGGCACCATCAACCAGCGCTATTCCGCGCAGTCACCATCGCACCGCGACACGAACGAGGCCTTCCTCCAGGCCCAGCTCGCCGCCGTCGAGGATGTGATGAAGCGGCACTACGCCGACCTCGGCTTCTGAGCCCCGACCCTGGCCGTCTCGCCGAGACCACGCACCATCGCCCAAGCATCGCGCAGGGTCTGCTGGCGGCGCGCATCCTTGCCACCGAGCCAGACGAGGGCGTCGTCGATGGCACCGAAGGCCTTCTCCGGGCGCCGCCCCGAGACCAGGCTCATCGTGCTGAGGATCGATCGCACCGCCACGCCGGGAAAGCCCGTTATCAGCACGACGTAGGCGACCTTCGTGATGTTGTTCTTCATCAGGGCGCCAAAGGCGTCGCGGTCCCTGAGGTCCATCGTGGGAACGAAGCTGCCATCCCCGCCGACGGCGATGATGAGCTCATAGCCCTGCTGCAGCTCGGGCGCACCCGTGATCGCGCGCTGCAGCGCCTCGGCATGCGAGGCGAGGGGCACGCCCGTGTAGAACGTGATGAGCAGGCGCTCGTCGACGACGGCGAACTGCGGATCCGAGACATGGAGCATTCTGGGCACGGCGTCAGTATCGCTCCTGTGTCCGCGTCGTGGAAGATGTCTCGTCATCGACAACCGGCACGCGAGCACCTCCATGACGTCGTGCGCACACACACACGCGTGGTCGATGGCCGGGTCTTTCAACCCGAGATGTCCAGGTTCTGTCGAGGTCCGTTCCGCCGTCGTCACACCGCGCGACGACGACGTCGACGGAGCCCCGCGAGGAGGAAGAAGGCCAACAGCATCGCTCCTTCGCGCGGGTCGCTCGCGGCGCAGGAGGTGACACCACCGCCGCCAACGCTGAGCTCGATCACACCATCACAGGCGTCACCGAGGCCATCGCCATCGACATCGACCTGATCGGCGTTGTCGACGTCCGGGCAGTTGTCGACCTCATCGAAGAGCCCGTCGCCGTCACCGTCGGCAGCAGCGCTACCGGGCCCACAGACGCCGGGGATCTCGATGGCCGGCGCGTCGCAGACACCATCGTCGTCGGTGTCGGGGTCGCGCGGGTCGGTCTCGCCCTCGTCGACGACGCCGTCTCCGTCGGCGTCCTCATCGCCATCGCGCAGGGTGTCACCGTCACTGTCCTCGTCGAGGGGATCGGTCTCATCTGCGTCGACGGCGCCGTCGCGGTCGCTGTCTTCGACGCCGTCGTTCAGACCATCACCGTCGCTATCGCGTTCCCGGGGGTCGGTCTCGTCGCCGTCGACGACGCCATCGCGGTCGCTGTCCTCGACACCATCGGGGATGCCGTCGTCGTCGGTGTCGCTGTCGTCGGGATCGGTGCCGCTCTCACGCTCGATGTCGTCGTCGATGCCGTCTCCGTCGCTGTCTGCCGGGACATCGTCCGCCCCCACGGCGGGGTCGCGCTCGCCATCGTCGACACGGCCATTGCCGTTGGTGTCCTCGTCGCCGTCAGCGACGCCGCCGTCGTCGCTGTCGGCATCCAGGGGATCGGTGGTGGTGTCGGGGTCGGCGTCCGCGACGAAGCGGCCGGCGGAGGCGTCGGTGTCTTCGTCGATGTCTTCGAGGGTGAGACCGCGCTCGGTGCCGTCGAGCAGTCCATCGTCATCGCTGTCCGGGTCGAGCGCGTTGATGAGGCCGTCGCCGTCGGTGTCTTCTCCGAGGTCGCCCTCGTCGCCATCGCGCACGCCGTCGTCGTCGCTGTCGGCGTCGTTCGGGTCTGTTCCCTGGTCGGTCTCGGTCTGGTCGGGGATGCCATCGTCATCGCCATCAGGACCGACGACGTCGTCCGGCGTGTCACGGGGGTCCGTCTCGCCGGCGTCGACGCGGCCGTTCCTGTTGGCGTCCTCGACGCCGTCCTGGACGCTGCCATCGTCGCTGTCGGGGTCGAGCGGGTCGGTGGTGGTCGCGGGATCGGCGTCGGGCACGAAGTCCCCCGCGCCCACGTCGGTGTCGTCGTCCGGCGTGGTGACGCCCAGCTCGGTGCCGTCCTTGAGGCCGTCGCCGTCGCTGTCGGGGTCGAGGGCGTTGATGCGGCCGTCGCCATCGGTGTCCTCATCGAAGGCGGGCTCATCGCCGTCGCTGACGCCGTCGTCGTCCGAGTCGGCGTCGCGGGGGTCGGTGCCGATGCGCCGCTCCTCCGCCTCGCCAAGGCCGTCGCCATCGAGATCGACGGTGTCGTCATCGGCGCCGAGCTCCGGGTCGCCCTCGCCGGCGTCGACCCGCCCGTTGCCGTCGACATCCTCCACACCGTCGCCAAGGCCGCCGTCGTCGCTGTCGGGATCGAGCGGATCGGTGGTGCTCACCGGGTCGGCGTCGGCGACGAAGAAGCCAGCGCCGACGTCGGTGTCGGGATCGGGGCTGCTGATGCCGAGCTCGGTGCCATCGAAGAGGCCATCGTTGTCGCTGTCGGGGTCGAGGGCGTTGATGGCGCCGTCGCCGTCGCTGTCGAGTGCGAGGGAGGGCTCATCGCCATCGGCGACACCATCGTCGTCCGTATCGGCGTCGTCGGGGTCGGTGCCCACCTCGCAGGACTCACGGACATCGGTGAGTCCGTCGCCGTCGGTGTCGATGGCGCCGTCGACGACGCGCAGCTCGAGGCTGCGGCGGGTCGAGGCCCGGGCGAAGGTCCAGGTGTCGGTGAGCTCGTTGTTGCCGCGCTTGCCGCCGCTGTTGAAGTTGCCCCAGGCGCGACCGGTGACGTTGGGCACGGGATCGAGCTGCTGCGCGTTGGGCAGCATGCCCTCGGGGCCCGAGGTGACGAGGCCGGGCTCGCCTGTCGACATGTCCACGTCGGCGCTGGGCAGCAGGCTGTCGTCCCAGAACATGCGCAGCGGCGTGCGGGTGCTGCCATCGTCGGCCACGTCGTACATGCGCAGACCGGGGAAGCTCGTCTCGACATCGAGGCCGAGGAAGTGCAGCTCGCCGACGACGACGAAGGCCTCGCAGCGGTAGGTGTCGTCGGGGACGACGGCTCCGCCGTTGGTGCGGCCATTCCAGGCGAGGGTGTTGTTCCCCGGTGTGGTGGTGGTCCGCAACGAGAGGTCGTCGGGGTCCACCAACGAGGCCACGCCGTCGCCGTCGAGGTCGCACACCACGTGGCCGGTCCCCACGACGTCGGTCTGGAAGGCGAAGACGCCACCGACGCCGGCGGCGGCGAGGGAGCAGGCGAGGCCGTCCTCCTCGCTGCCAAAGGTGAGGTCATCGACCGTCGGCGTGAGGGTGCCACCGCGGCGGAGCGCCGGAGGGTTCAGGTAGAGGGGAAATTCGGGGGTGAAGCTGTTGGCGCTCGAGGGCGAGGAGCGACCGTCGCTGCGGCCGTCGACCCCGGTGCTGTTCATGCTGAAGGTGTGGGAGTTGCCGTTGAGGCCCTCGAAGTCGACCTCGACGACGGCGTCGCGGTCGGCGGCGCCGCCGGGCACGAGGGCGAAGAAGCTGTGGTCGAGGGCGCGGACGGCGCCGCGGTCGCCGAGCAGGAAGTTCCAGGCGGTCGAGAACAGCCGGCCGTCGGCGACGACGGCGCCGCCGCTGTCGACGACGGCGATGTCGAAGCTGGCGTTGCCGGGGAGGTTTGCGTTGTTCTGCGTGCCGTTCTGGTTGGCCGACAGCGTGAGCCGGTAGGCGCCGGGGCCGAAGGCGGCCAGCGACCCCGTGCTCGCGTTGTTCGCGAGGGCGGCGGTGACGAGGGTGCCGTCGGGAGCCTCGACGCGCAGGGTGCCCTGGCCCTGCCAGCGGATGCGCTCGGTGCTCGCGTCGACGATGTCGATGCGCAGGGGTGTGGCCACCTGGACCCGACCGTTGCCCCCCAGCTGCGCCGAGCCCTCGGCGCGGACGGCGGCAGGCACGGCGGCGAGGGTGGCGATGAGGGCGAGGTGTGAGGGGCGAAATGGCACAGGGTGACTCCGGCTGGACGGAGCTGGCCCACGCCATCGCCCCGCCTCGACCAGCATCGACATACCATGCCCTCGCCTTGAGTCGGACCTCCTCCTTCATGGCCCGACATCAGATCTCCGACCTCCGACCGTTCAGCGCAGCGCTCGAGCGAGCACCGCCGGCCCCTCAGCCCCTTCGCCGGCGCCGCAGCAGGAGCAGCCCGAGGGCGAGGCCCGGCGGCGACGTCGGCGTACTCGCCGCGCACGAGGTCAGGCCACCGCCGGCCACGCTGAGGCGGTCGGCGTAGCCGTCGCCGTCGGCGTCATCGTCGCAGGCGTCGCCGGTGCCGTCGTCGTCGGCGTCTTCCTGGTCGCCGTTGTCGACGTCGGGGCAGTTGTCGACGAGGTCGCCGATGCCGTCGGCGTCGGCGTCGGCGCCGCCCGGGTCGGCGTCGGCGACGAAGTTGCCGGCGCCGACGTCGGTGTCGCCGTCGGGCGTGGTCACGCCGAGCTCGGTGCCGTCCTTGAGGCCGTCGCCGTCGCTGTCGGGGTCGAGCGCATTGATGCGGCCGTCGCCGTCGGTGTCCTCGTCGAAGTCGGGCTCGTCGCCGTCGCTGACGCCGTCGTCGTCGCTGTCGGCGTCGCGGGGGTCGGTGCCGATGCGCCGCTCCCCGGCCTCATCGAGGCCATCGCCGTCGAGGTCGAGGGTGTCGTCGGCGCCGACGTTCGGATCACCCTTGCCGGCGTCGATGCGACCGTTGCCGTTTGTGTCCTCCTCGCCGTCGGGGATGCCGCCGTCGTCGCTGTCGGCGTCGAGGGGGTCGGTGGTGGTGGCCGGGTCGGCGTCGACGACGAAGAAGCCGGCGCCAACGTGGTGTCGGCGTCGGGGGTCGTGCGGCCGAGCTCGGTGCCGTCGAAGAGGCCGTCGTTGTCGCTGTCGGGGTCGAGGGCATTGATGGTGCCGTCGCCGGCGGCCACAGCCGACCGATTGCACGGAGGTACGTCGATGTGCGTCAAATCCCGCAGGCGTCTGCGCATCCCGACGCGGTGCCATGCGTCGGCGCCCCTGTTCGATCGCCGTCGGTCGTGATAAACGGAACTTAGTCCGTTTTGTCGCATCCTATGCGCAGTCCCTGGAGGATCCCATGCAGCCCCGCTCCGCTCTGCGCGCCGTCTCCGTGAACACCCAGCCCGTGGGCGGGTTCATGATCGCGCGCCCCCTCGCCGCCCTTGGCGTCGACGTCGACCCGTTCCTGCTGGTGGACTGGTTCAAGGGCGACCGCGACCCCTTCGGCCCGCACCCCCACGCCGGCTTCTCCGCCGTCACCTGGCACCTGCCGTCGTCGACGGGCCGCATCCGCAACCGCGACACCCTCGGCGACGACTCCTTCTTCGGCCCCGGCAGCCTGCACTGGTTCGAGGCCGCCCACGGCGCCGTGCACAACGAGGTGCCCGACGGCGTCGTCGAGGGGCTGCAGATCTTCGTGAACCTGCCCCACCGGGAGAAGCACGGCGAGCCCCGCGCCTACCGCGCCACCGCCGCCGACATCCCCGTCGTGGCGCTGGACGAGAGCCGCGTCCGCGTCGTCGTCGGCGCCTTCGAGGGCCGGGCCTCCCCGGTCGTGCCGCGCACGCCGGAGGTGGGCCTCCTCGACGTCGACGTCCACGGCGAGGTGCGCCTGCCCATCCCCCGCGGCCACAGCGCCTTCGTCATCGTTACGAGCGGCGAGGTCGAGGTGGCCGGTGTCGCCGGCGCCGACGCCGTGGCCCTCAAGGACGACGGCGACGGCGTCATCCTGCGCCCCGCCGGCAGGAGCGGCGGCCACGCCGTGCTCCTTCACGGCCGCCCCCTCAAGGAGCCGGTCTTTGCGAGCGGCCCCTTCGTGATGGGCAACCGCGACGACCTCTTCGACGCGATGGTCCGCTACCGCCGGGGCGAGATGGGCCACCTCGACGCCATCGACTGAAGGCCTTCGACGCGTCGTCTGCTTCGACGCGTCGACGGCGGCGCTCACTTCTTCTTCGCCGGGCCGATGCGCAGCTCGTCGGTGATGCCGAGGCGGTACCAGTCCTTCAGCGCGCCGGTGGCGCCGTCGTAGCTGCCGCGGACGAGGTAGTACATGAGCTCGCCGGCCCACACGCCCTTCTTGTTCTTGCGCAGCGAGATCGTGATGGGCTGGGCCGGGCAGGCGCGCTTCTCCTCGAGGTTGCCGGCGCACTCGGTGCCGAGGACGTCGTCGGCGCAGCTCGGGCACAGCTCGCCGGGGGCCGTGAGCCGGCCCTGGCCGATGAGCTGGTCGGCCTCGTCGGTGGGGTAGAGCTCGAGCTCGAAGGGGAAGCGGGCGCCGCCGGTGACGACGAGGAAGAAGCGACCCTGCCGCTCCTCGACGGTGCAGGCCTTCGCGGCCTGGCAGGTTGCTGAGAAAGGCCCAAAGCGGCCTTTCTCAGCAACCTGCCAGCTGCCCATGCTGCAGCTGTAGGTGCCCGGCGGGAGGCGTTTGCCGGGTGTCTCAAGCACGCGGCGCCATCGGTGGTGGCGGCCGTCACAGGTGCCGCTTTTCGATCCACGGGGCCGGCGGGTCGAATCGATGACCCCGACGACGACACGCCCCCCACGCAGGAGCCATCCATGCGCACGCTCGCCCTCGCCCTCGCCCTCGTCCCCGCCACCCTCGCCGCCCTCGCCGCCTGCGGCCCCGACGCCAGCGCCGACCTCGACGTCGAGGACAGCGCCGCCGCCGCCCAGGCCCTCATCGACGAGGGCGACACCCTCGACGACGTGGGCGACGACACCGACGGCGACGCCGCCATCGACGACGACGTCGCCGCCGACGCCGTGGCGCCCGACAGCCCCTGCGAGCCCGGCGCCCTGCGGGCCCGCGTCATCGCCCGCTACGACGACGACGGCGACGGCGCCCTCTCCGAGCTCGAGCGGGCCGAGCTGCGCGCCGACGTCGAGGGCCACCCGATCCTCGCCCGCCGCCTCACCGCCGAGCGACACCTCCGCCGCGTCGTCCTTGCCCGCCTGCGCTTCGTCTACGACGAGAACCGCGACGGCGTCGTCGACGAGCTTGAGCGCGCCGCGCTGCGCGACGACCTGCAGGCCCGCTGCGAGAACCGCCACGCCCGAATCCTCGAGCGCTACGACGCCGACGGCTCCGGCGACCTCTCCGCCGACGAGCGCCAGGCCCTCGTCGACGACGCCCGCGCCCGTGTCGCCGCGCGCCGCGCCGGGATCCTCGAGCGCTTCGACGTCGACGGCGACGGCCGCCTCGATGACGCCGAGCGCGCCGCCGTGCGCGAGGCCGCCCGCGCCCGCGCCGCCGAGGCCCGCAGTGCCCTCGTCGCGCAGTTCGACGACGACGGCGACGGCCGCCTCTCCGACGCCGAGCGTCAGGCGCTGACGGAGCACCTGCGGGCCCGCGTCCGCCTCGAGGTGGAGCCGGGCGACGAGGCCTGACCACCGCATCCCCATGCGCCGGCCGTCGCCGCGGGACTCCCCGGCGACGGCTGACGCGTCTCGTCATGCCTCAGAGCGATCGGGCGAGCGACCGAGGGTCGGTCGGGGATCTCCCACCGATACACTGGTGACCATGCTGCAGGGCCTCTCCGCGAGCTTCCGTGCCGCCCGCCGTGTCTCCGACGACGACGACCCGGTCGTCGTCGGCGCCGTCCGCCAGGCCGTGCTCGGCGCCCTGCCGCCGACGCTCGCGCCGGCCGTGCGCGCCGAGGCCCGCCGCCTCATCGACGGCATCGGCAGCCCATCGTTCTACGACGTCGTCGCCACCATCGACCCGAAGGACGCCAGCGACTGGCGCGAGATGGGTCGGGTGCAGCGCACGTTCCGCGCCGCCGAGCCCCGCTTCGACGCCCGCACGCGCGCCTACAGCGAGTCGATGCGCCTCACGCTGCACGCCGCCGTCATCCTGCACCTCGTGGATCCGACCCTCCAGCTCGATGCCAGCGGTCGACGTCGCTCGCTCTTCGAATCCTTCCTCGAGCTGCACGTCACGGCCTTCCGCGAAAACGGCGGTTGGTTCGGGCACATGGACATCCCCTGGACCGGCGCCGCCAGCGTCGTCGGCCACACCCGCCTGTCGGTGGCCCGCCACACCCGCGACCTCGTCGACGGCATCGACCTGCGCGACCCTGCCGCCATCCGCGCCGCCGCCTGGGTGGCGCAGGCCCGCGCCGGCGCGTAGACCCGTCGGGTGCGTCACCCCGTCGCCCACGTCCGCCTGCACTGGCTGAGCGCCGCGCTCATCGTCGTCGCCGCCGTTGTCGGCTTCGTCATGGTGGACCTCACGCCCGGCACGTTCCGCGTCGTCGTCAGCCTCGGGCACATCGTCGTCGGCGCCGGCCTCCTCGCCGTCACCGTGAAGCGTCTGCTGCTGCCGGCGTCGCCGCTGCCGCCGCTGCCGCAGGACGCCCCCGAGCGTCGCCTCGCCGACGCCGTGCAGCGGGCGCTGATCGTGGCGGTGCTCGGGGCGCTCGGTACCGGCGCCCTCGTCGCCGTCGGCGGCCACTGGCTCCCCGCCGCGCGCGGCCTGGCCCGGAACGTCGGCGCTGTCGACGACGTCGTGCGCGAGCTGCATGAGCTCGCGGCGATCATGGTCCTCGGCCTCGCCGGCACCCACGCCCTCGGCGTCCTGTGGCGCCAGGCGCGTCGAGGCGACGTGCTCGGCCGTATGTGGCCACCGGGGGCGGTGTGAATGTGCTGAACGAAGCCGACGCCCGGCGCGCCCTCGCGGCCCGGCCCCATGCCTGCGGCGACACGACGTTCTCGCCGGCGATGCGCCGTCGTCACGACGAACACGGCCTGTCGCTCGTCTTTCGTGGCCCATGTCCCCGCTGCGGCGCATCGCGTGAGGAGCGCTTCCCCATCCTCGCGCCGGCGCCGGCGCCGTTACCGTCGTCCTCGTCCTCGTCGTCGTCGTCGTCCTCGTCCTCGTCGTCGTCCTCGTCGTCGTCCTCGTCCTTCGTTGCCCGCGGCGGCAGCGAGGAGCGGGACCTCTACGGCACACCGGAGACGAGCTCCACCGCCTGCACCATCTGTGACGGCGTCGGCTCGTACATCGGCGTCACCGGCGACTACGCCATGGGCGAGGTGACCTGCGGACACTGCGCGGGCACCGGCCGGGTCCAGTCTTCCTGATCATCGTCGCGCCATCGAACGCGCTATACCCGGCGGTGGGGGTCTCATGCGTCGTGCGCTGTGGTCATCGATCGTCTTCACCGCACTGCTGGCGGGCTGCAGCGTCGGCACCATCGACGCCGCCGACTACCGTCAGGACTGCGTCGTCGACGAGGACTGCGTGGCAATCGCGCCCGGTGAGGCCTGTGCCCCCTGTCGCTGTGAGAGCGCCGCGATCCACGTCGACGACTTCGACGCCTTTCGCGCCGATCTCGACGCCCAGGTCTGCCTCGATCCCCTGCTGCCCTTTGCACCGGACTGCCTGTGCGCGGGAGGCGTCGCCGTCTGTGACGCCGGCCGTTGTGTGGTCGAGCTGCTTCCCTGACGACGACGTCGTCAGGGATAGAGCTCACCGCGGGTCCAGCCGTCGGCGGTCTTCTCGTAGCGCCAGCGCATGTGCAGCCGGAAGGGGCGGTCCTCCCACAGCTCGATGGCGCGGGGCACGACGCGATAGCCCGACCAGAACGACGGCCGCGGGACGTCGACGGGGTACTTCGCCGAGAACGTCGCCACGCGGGCCTCGAGCTCGAAGCGGCCCTGCAGCGGCTGGCTCTGCTTGCTGGCCCAGGCCCCGATCTGCGAGATGTGCGGCCGGCTCTTGAAGTAGGCGTCGGCCTCATCGTCGGCGACGCGCACGGCGTCACCCTCGACCCGCACCTGTCGGCGCCTGCTCTTCCAGTGAAACAGCAGGGCGCAGCGGGGGTTCTCGTCGAGCTCGTGGGCCTTGCGCGAGCCGAGGTTCGTGTAGAAGACGAAGCCGCGCGCGTCGTGGTCCTTCAGGAGCACCATGCGCGCCGACGGAAAGCCGTCCGGTGTCGACGTCGCCAGCGTCATGGCGTTGGGATCGTTGGGTTCGCTGGCCTCGGCCTCCTTGAGCCAGGCGGCGAAGGTGACGAGGGGATCGGTCTCGGGGCTCATGCGCCACGCCCGGCGACCGGCGTGCTGCCGGCGGCGACGGAGAAGATGTTCTGGCGATACCAGCGCAGCTCGGCGATGGAGGCGCGGATGTCGTCGAGGGCCGTGTGCGTCGACGGCTTGCCGGGGGCGTTGCCGCTCTCGCCGTACCACTGCTTCGAGAGGACCTTGATCGTCGACACGTCGATCTGGCGGTAGTGCAGCATCGCCTCGAAGGTCGGCATGTGGGCCAGCAGGAAGCGGCGGTCCTGCCAGATCGAGTTGCCGGCGAGGATGCCCTTCTTGTACGGCACGTGCTGCAGGAGCACCTCGATGGCCTTCTGTTCCGCCTCGGCCTGCGCCGTCGACGACGCCCGCACCTTGTCGAGCAGGCCGTTGTCGGTGTGCATCTTCCTCACGAAGGGCGACATCGTCGAAAGCGCGCTCTCGGGCTGCCAGATGCACTGCTCGACGAGGGCCAGCTCGTTGAGCTCGCCGTCGGTGATGATCATGGCCATCTCGATGATCACGCAGCTCTTGTCGTCGAGACCGGTCATCTCGAGGTCGAGCCAGACGAAACGGGTGGGGTCGGCCATGTGGCGCTCCGGGGGTGGGATGGACCGCGCCTTCATAGCGCGCCCGTCACCACCGGTCAGCAGCGTCGGCCCGCGGCGCGCGCGTCGTCGTCAGTAGCGCGACAGGAAGCGGGCCGTCGCCAGCGTCCCGTCGCTGCGCTGGCCCCGCATGGCGCCCTGATCGAGCTGCATCGTGAACGTGAAGCCGTCGTAGTCGTTGCGCATCGACAGCACGGTGCCGCTCACCGTGTAGCGGCCCCAGCCCCAGTGCGTGAGGTAGCGGCCGTCCGTCGTGAAGTCGATCGGGCCGCGCCAACCGGCGCCCTCAAAGACCCACAGCGTGCCCCCGAGCGGCAGCGCCGCGCCCCGCGCGCCCTCGCCACACGTCGGGCACGTCGGACACGGCAGCGGCGCCGGACACGCCGTCGACGTCGGGCACGGCGTCGCCGGCGCGCATGGCCCGCACACCGGCGCCGGCAGGGCCGGCGGACACGACGTCGTCGGACAGGCCGGGCACGACGGGCAGGCCGGGCACTGCACCACCGCCGGCGGCTTCTCCGCCTGCGCCGTCGCCCACAGCGCGCGGTCGAGCAGGGCGCCCAGGGCGATGCCGGCCACCATCAACAGGACGGCGACACCGACGAGGAGGGGCTGACGGGGACCGCGGCTGAGGTCGGCGCTGGAGGTGTGCGGCAGGGGCATGCCCCGAGCCTACTGCGGCGGGCCTGGCGGCCCGATGCGGTCAGCGGATCGAGACGGCCCGCAGGCCGGCCACATCGGCGCCACCGACGACGACGGTGCCCCCCGGCAGGGCCGCGATGTGACGCAGGCCCGGCGCACCGGTCGGCAGGCTGCGGGCGGCGCCGTCGGGATCGCGCACGTCGAGGGCCTCGCCGTCGCGCCGCAGCGACACGAAGGTGTCGTCGTCGAGGAGCACGAAGTGCAGCACGTCGTCGACGTCGATGCCGGCGCGCAGCGCGCGCACGCTGGCGTCCTCGACGACGCCGACGCCGCCGTCGCCATCGAGCACGAGCACGTCGGCACCGCGCCGGCCCAGGGCCACGGCCGGGCCCAGCGTGGTCACGCCGCCGTCGTCGCTGCCGTAGAGCAGGGTGCCGTCGACGATGAAGACGATGGCGTCGCTGGCGGTGACCTCGAGGCCCAGGCGCTCGCCCGGGCGGGCCGCGCCGATCTCGCGGCCGCCGGTGTCGTCGACGACGTGGACGCTGTGGTCGCCGTCGACCAGCCACACCGCGCCGTCGCGGCGGGCGGCGGCGGCGGCGCCGCAGGCCACATCGACGTCGTCGGTGGCAAGGCGGGACGTGTCGCCGGTGGCGGCGATGACCTCGATGGACCCGTCGCTCGCGCCGCCGCTGCAGCCGCCCACGACGGCGACGACGCCGGCGGTGGCGCCGCAGCCTGGCCGGCCGACGCCCGTCGGGAAACCGCTGCCGCCGAGGCTGCGCAGCGCGAAGGCGTCGTCGAAGACGTAGGCCTGCTGCGTCGAGGCGCTGCCGCCGACGATGAAGACGTGGCCGGCGCCGTCGTCGACGACGCAGGCGTCGGGCCCGGGGGCCGGCGGCAGGCTCGTGAGGACGTCGACGGCGGCGGGCGCGAGCAGCAGCGGCACCTCGAGCACGCCGCCCTCGTCGGGCAGCGGCAGGGCGGCGCTCTGGCCGCCGGCGACGCGGGCGAAGTCGGCGTCGAAGCCGTCGAGGCCCACCGCCAGCGTCGTCGCCGCCGGGTCCGGCGCAAACGCGATCACGGTGCGGCCGACGTCGGTGCCGTTCTCTTCGCCGCGATCCGGGATGAGGGTGTAGTTGAAGGTCAGGGCCTCGTCGTCGAGGGCGCCGGCGACGCTCTCGGCCTCGTGCACGACGACGTCGACGTCGAAGAGGCGCCGCTCGACGACACAGCCGCCGACGCCGATGACGACACCGACGACGGCACCGCAAAGCCGCAGGATCGGGCGCGAACGCCTCACTCGGCCCTCCGCACCGTCACGCCGACGGTCGTCTGCTCCGACGACAGCAGCCACACGGCGGCGGCGGTGCCGGCGACGACGGCCACGCCCCCCACCACGCCGAGGCCGATCCCGAGCCAGGGCACGCCGTCGTCGCCCGCGACGGTCGCGGCCGGCGTGGCGGTGGCTCCCATGGCCGTCGCCACCGGCGGCGCCACGGTCGTGAAGAACGACGGCGGCAGCAGCGCTGCGTCGACGGAGGCGACGTCGCCGGGGGCGGCGCCGACGACGCCGGCGAGGCGGGCGCCGTCGACGTCGGTGCTGCGGACGGTGGCGCGCAGGGCGCCGTCGTTGCCAAAGACCGCGACCCAGGCGGCGGAACCGTCGCGGCCGACGACGACGAGGCGCTCGACGTCGAGGCGGCGGGCGATACGGCCGACGTCGTCGGCGATGAAGGGCTGCAGCGGCGGCGACAGCCCGGGCCCGGCGGGGCGCAGGGCCCCTTCGATGACGAGGTTGATATCGGCGCCCACCGGCGAGGTGCCCACCGCGATCACGCGAGGCAGGCTCACGCGGCCGTCCTTCTCGAGCCACAGACGATAGCGGCCGCTGGCGATGGTGCTGGCGGTGACGAGGGGCGTGAGGCCCTGGGGCCGGCCCTCGAGGACGACGGTGGCCCCCGCCGGCACCGACTGCACGGCGATGGAGCCGTGGCCCCCCTGCTTCACGTCGTCGGCGGCGAGGGACAAGAGCGCCCGCAGCTTCGGCGGCGTGCTGGCCGGGTCGAGGACGAGGGTGGGGTCGGCCCGCAGCGCCGCCGCCAGGTGACCGCGGGCGCGGGCGCCGTTGCGGGTCTCGGCGCGGCCGGTCTCGCCGGGGCCGGCGAGGCCCAGCAGCCGACGGGCGGCCTGCAGCCGGGCCGTCTGCAGCACGGCGAGCTTGTCGGCGGAGAACGTGGTGTCGCCCTCGAGGTCCGCGATCAGGCTCTCGAGGTACGAGACCGACTTCTCGTGCTCGACGGCGTTGAAGGCGGTGTCGGCGGCGGCGAGCAGCTCGCGGGCGGCGACGAGGTCCACCACCGGGCCGAGCGGGGGCGACAGGCGCTCCCGCAGCGTGTGCTCGTCGAGGACGGTGTCGCCGGCCGGCGGGCTCAGGGCCCGGCGGACGTCGGCGGCGAGGGCGTCGGCGTCGGCGTCGGCGCCCACAACGCCCCAGGCGCCGGCGCGGGCGGCGCTAGGCAGCAGGGCGCCAAAGAGGACGACGGCAGCGACGGACGCACGCAGGCGGCGGCGCCACCGCGCCGTCCTGCTCGAGTCGTCCCGTGCGTGCTCCCCGGCCTGCTTCATCGTCGTCGTCAGAGGCGCATCGGCATCACGACGCAGAGGTGGCGGGGCTCGTCGACGCCGACCAGCAGGCCGGGCGAGAGGTTGTCCGTCACCTTCACGAGGACGTTCTTGTCGTCGAGGGAGGCGAGGGCCTCGACGAGGTAGCGGGCGTTGAACGCCACCTCGAGGGCCTGGCCGGCGTACTCGACGGGGACGTCGTCGGAGATCTCGCCCGTCTCGGGGTTCGTGCAGGACACGACGAGCTGGTCGCGCGAGATGGCGAGCTTCACCGGCTGCATCTTGTCCTGCGACAGGACGCTCACGCGCTTGAGGCTCTCGACGAGCTCGTTGCGGGTCACGCGCACGATCTTGTCGGCGACCTTCGGGATGACCTGCTTGTAGTCGGGGAACTGGCCCTCGACGAGGCGCATGCCGAGCAGCGTGCTGCCCTTCTTCACGACGGCGTGGTTGTCGTGGAAGCCGAGCTCGATGCGGGCGGGGCCGTCGCTGTCGGTGGCGTCGCCGAGGACGCGCTTGAGCTCGGCGAGACCCTTCCGGGGCAGGATGACCGGGCCCTTGAGGCGGAAGCTGTTGGCGCCCTCGAAGGTGCGCTCGACGCGCACGAGGCGATGGCCGTCGGTGGCCACCATCGTGAGGGGGCCGTCGGCCGACGTCGGCGGCTCGAAGAACACGCCGTTGAGGTTGTAGCGGGTCTCGTCCGTCGACGCCGCGTAGAGGGTCTTGTCGACCATGTCGTTCAGCAGGGTCTGGTCGACGGTGACGAAGTGGGCGGACTCATAGGCCGGCAGCGACGGGAACTCGTCGGCGGACATCGCCATGAGGCGGGCCTTGGTGCGGCCGCTCTTCACCTCGATGTGCTGGTTCGGCAGGCGCTTGAGCACGACGTCGGGGCCGGGCAACACGCGCACCATGTCGGCGAGCGCGCGGGCCGGGATCGTCACCGAGCCGGGCACCATGACCTCGCACGGGCGGCTCGTCTTGATGCCGACGTCGAGGTCGGTGGCGACGACCTGCAGGCGGCCGTTGCCCTCGGCGTCGGTGCCGGCCTCGAGCAGCAGGTGCGAGAGCACCGGCATGGTGTTCTTGCGCTGCACGACGCCCTGGGCGAGCGACACCACGCGAGCGAGCTCGGCGACGGAGATGCGGAGTTCCATGGCGACGAAAACCTCGACGGGCGGGGCCCGCAACAGACAATGGAGACGGCCACGCCGTCGACGTCGCCGCGATTAGCCGAGCCGGCGCCCGGCAACAAGGGAGCACACGACAAACAAAACGGGCGCCTCGCGGCGCCCGTTTTGCGTGGCTGACCGGCAGGTCAGGCCTGGGGAGCCTCGGCGGCAGCCTCTTCCTCGGCCGGGGCGGCCGGGGTCTCGGCGACCTCGGGGGCCACGACGACCTTGATCTTCGTGGTCACGTCGGCCTCGAGGCGGACGTCGAGGGTGTAGCTGCCCACCGTGCGGATGGGCTCCTCGAGCTTGATGTCCTTGTGGTGGATCGCGTGGCCGATGGCGGTCAGGGCGCGCGAGATGTCGCGGCCGGTGATGGCGCCAAACAGCTTGCCCTGCTCACCGACGCGGGCGGTCAGGGTGACGACGACGTCGCCCATGGCCTTCGCCTTCTTCTCGCTCTCGGCGCGCAGGATGCGGCGCTTGTGCTCGACGAGCTTCTTCTGGTGCTCGAACTGGGCGACGCGCTTGGACGACGCCGGCAGGGCGAGCTTCTGGGGGACGAGGAAGTTGCGGGCGTAGCCGGGGCGGACGCTGACGAGCTCGCCGAGGCGGCCGAGGTTCGCGACGTCGCGAGCGAGGATGACCTGAACGTTCTGGGCCATGGGGTGCTCCCAAATGCGGCGCCGGTCGGCGCGGCAGGATCAAGAGAAAGAAGAAAGCAGACGAGAGACGAGCCGGCAGCGCCGGCCCGGGCTCACTCGTCGTCGCCGCGGTCGTCGTAGCGGTCGTCGCGGTCGAAGTAGCGGTCGTCGCCCTCGTCGTCGAAGCGGCGCTCCTTGCGCTCGTCCTTCTCCTTGACGATCGGCGGGTTGAGGACGTCTTCCTCGGCCGAGAAGTCGGCGGGGTTCGCCTGCTTGTTCAGCACGATGGTCTGGCGGAGGATGACGTTCTCCTCGATGGCCAGGTTGCGCTCGTACTCGGCGACGATGCCGGGCTGACCGAGGTAGCGGTGGTGCACGAACATGCCCTTCTGGTGCTTGTTGCGCTCCCAGGCGAGCTTGCGGCGGCCCATGTTCGTGATCTTGAGGTGCTTGCCGCCCTCCTTCTCGACGATCCCCTTCATCTTGCTGATGAAGGCCACCGCGGCGTCGTCGGCGACGTTGGTGTTGAGGATGTAGATCGTCTCGTATTCACGCAGGTGGTTCATCGACGGGGCGGGCACAGATCACCTCACGGCGGTCGGGTCTGAAATCGTTCGGGATCCCTGAGGCGGGACCCGCGGAGGCCGACTGCATAGCAGACAGCACCCCGCACACAAGGGCGATCTGGCGTGCAGGCGCGGCGGGTCGTCCGCACCGGGGCGGCCCCGGGGGCCCGGACAGCCCTGGTCGGGGCAAAACGTCGTCGTCAACGCTGCCCGGCCGGCAGGGCCGGGCCCGGCCCGCAGGGAGGTTGGACCCGGCCCGCAGGGAGTCCCGGTTGGCCTCCACATCGGCGCGCTCCCCCCCGATCGGCGGCCTGGCCGATCATCCGGCCACGCCGGAGCAGGGGCGCCGACCGGGACGATCACCGCGCTATGCTTCCGGCATGACGACGATTCGCGGCTCCAATCAGCGACAGGGCGGCAGCGCCGGCAGCTACGTGGGCGGCGGCGCCAGCAAGACTGTCGATGTCCGCCAGCTCGACGCCGAGAGCCAGCGGGCCCACGAGCTGTTGAAGGCCCTGTCGGACCTCGGCGACGTCGTCGGCCGGAAGAAGATCATCGCCAAGGCGGGGGCCAGCGAGCCGCTGACGCCGCGGGCCCTGTCGATGATCGCGCGGCACCTCGCCCGCCTCGACATGCCCCTCACGCCGCCGGGCATCGCCCGCTTCAAGGCCGACCGCGGCCTCGTCGGCGGCAACGCCCTCGCCGGCCCCGTCGCCCGCGCCTACGCCCGCGCCGTCGACGGCGGCGAGGTGCTCTTCCGGGTGGATCGCAAGGAGGAGCTCGAGCTGCGCCCCGCCGACAAGGCCGCCCTCGACTTCCTGCGCCAGCTTGCGCGCGGCGCCGGCGCCGAGGCCGTCGGTCGCCTCAAGGAGGCCCTCGGCCTCGGCAACCCGCCGACGTCGACGCCCGAGGCCCAGGCCCTGATGAACGAGTACATCGGCGTCAACACCGTGCGCGAGGTCGCGCGGGTGACGACCCTGCACCGCGTGGCCCTCACCTCGGAGGCCGTGAAGGCCCTCGTCGAGAAGCTCGAGGCGGAGAAGGCGGAGAAGGCCGCTGCCGAGGCCGGTACGACGACGGCGACGAAGCTGAAGACGAAGCCGCAGGCGCCGGGGACCTCGACATCGATGGCGTCATCGGCGACGACGCCGCCGTCGGTGCCCGCAGCGCCTGCGCCGTCGTCGGAGGCGGCGCCGCGGGAGGGCAGCGCCCGCCCCGGACCGGTGGTGCCGGGGCGCGGGCTGCGGCGCGGCTGAGGACTCAGGACATCAGGACATCAGGCGGCGCTTCAATTCGCTCACGCTGCGCTGGAGATCCCGCGCGGCCTTCTCGGTCTGCCGGTCGAGCTCCTCGGCGGTGTCCTTCAGCTCCTGGCTGGCGCGCTCGGTGAAGCCGTCGGCGTCGAGGGCGGCGAGGTGGGCCTTCACGCGGGCGGTGTCGAGGTCGGTGCGGGCGCCGGCGGCGGCGCGGCGCAGGTCGTCGATCATCTCGGACAGACCGCGCTCGACCTTCGGCCAGCGGGCCGAGAGCTCCTTGACGCCGAGGTGCGCCTGCACGCGGGCTTCATCGGCGGTGCCGGTGATGGCGCGGGCGGCTTCGTCGAGCTTCTGCTCGGTGCGCTGCAGGGCGGGGTCGAGGGAGGCCCAGAGGGTGCGGGCCTCCTGCTTGCCGAGCTGGATCTGGACCTTCAGCTCGTCCCGCAGCCGGGCCAGGTCGGCCCGGGCCTGCTCCAGATTGCCCTTCGGGTCGGGCGTCGTGTCGGTGCTCATCGTCGTCTCCTTCGTGGGGCTTCGCCCCGGGGCCTGTGTCATTCCACCCGGTGGCCTCGGTCGGGATCGCGTCCGGACGTGGGGTGCGGGGTCTTCGCCAGCACCTCTTCAAGAGTCTGGCCAGAATGGTGGTTCTGGATGACGACGTCCACGGCGTCCGTCACACCCGGGGCGACCGACCGATCGCGCGGATCGCGGCGGCCGCGCCGCCAGCCTCCCTGCCCCGGCGCGATCGGGCGGGGTATGGCCCGGGGATGGACAACCGTGAGCTGCGCGAGACCTTCCGCCACTACGACAGCAACCACGACGGCACCATCAGCCTCGTCGAGTTCAGCCGGCTCCTGCACGCCCTCGGCGCCGGTATGAGCGACGAGGAGGTCCGCATCGGCTTCGAAGCCCTCGACACCGACGGCAACCACGGCATCGACTTCGACGAGTTCGTGCGCTGGTGGAACGACCGCTGAGGGGCGGCCTGAGCGCCACGGCCAGGCGAGGAACGCGACGACGCCATCGCCCGGCGCGGGGTGACCACGCCGCAGGCGAGGCTCTGCGCACCTGCATCCGGTCGCAGATCAGGGCAACCAGATCGGTCATCTGACCGATACAGTGGACGCCATGTCGACCATCTCCCGCACCCAGTTCATGCAGCGCTTCGCCAACGGCATCGACCTCAACGCGCCAGACCTGGCCCAGAAGATCGACGCCTCGACCCTCGCGAAGCTGAAGGCCCTCGACACCAACGGCGACGGCCTCGTGAAGGGCAGCACCAGCCTCGGGCAGGCCTGGCGCATCATCGACAACTTCGATCGCAACGGCTCGTCGAGCTCCATCGCCTGCGCCGGCAAGGCCGCCGACGTCTTCAACGCCCTCTCCCCCGCCGCGCGAAACGCCACCGGCGCCGCCGGTACGCAGACCCCGGCCTCGGGCCCCGCGTCGACGGGCGCCGTCTCGACCGGCGGGTCCGTCGCCTGGAGCGAGGGTGTGAAGAAGGCCGCCCTCGACCGCGCCGCCGCCGACAAGGAGGGCTACGCCTACGGCAACGCCCCGACGTCGCCGTTTGCCAACCTCTCGGGCAACAAGACCCCGGGCGTGTCGCGGCCGTCGTGGCTGAAGAACAACAACAAGTGCAACCAGTTCGTCGGTGACGCCCTCACCCAGGCCGGCATGAAGATGCCGACCTACAAGATGACCGACGGCACCGAGCACTACGTCAACGCCGAGAAGCTGCCGACGTACACGAAGCACTTCGACCGCATCACCGACCCGCAGCAGATCCGCCCTGGCGACGTCTTCGTCCTCGACTACCCCGGCCGCGGCGAGTCCACGGCCCACACCGAGGTCATCACCGGCTACGACAAGGCCACCGGCGAGATGAAGACGACGGGCGCCCACGGCGACGGCGCCTACGAGATGAACCGCGGCGCCTACATGAAGGACATGACCTACGACGCCGCCAACAAGCGGTGGACCGACCCGTCGGGCAACCACTTCTATGTCCTGCGTCCCAGGATGCCCGCGATGAGTGGTACCGTCCCGATTCGTGGCTGATCTCCAGATCCCCTCGAAGTTCTTCCGCGCCGGCAGCCTGCTGCTGGCGTTTTTCGTTGTCCGCGGCGCGCACGCCGGCGAGCAGCTCACCCTCGACCAGCTCGTGAAGGAGTCGATGGCCGTCGCCGTCGTCGACAACCCCCTGCGCAGCGGCGACGTCGCCGTGCGCCGCTGGTTGAAGGACACCGAGCCCACCGGTTCGTTCTCGCTCAACTCGCCGCTGTGCCTGCCCGACAAGGACATGCTCCTGCGCTGGCAGAAGCAGAGCCCGAAGCACCCCGGTGCGGCGACGTGGGCGAAGTCGTTGTCGGTGGGGCACGCCGACCAGATCGTGTTCTTCCGCGTCGTGAAAGGCATCGCGGTGCCGCGGTGTGAGACCGAGGTGATGCTCGGGACGACGTTTTCGACGCATCCGGATTTCGACAAGACGCTTGCTGAGGTCGAGCGGCTGCTTGATGCGAAGCTGGGTGCGGCGGCTGCGCCTCCTCCTGCGCCTGTGCCTGTGCCCGAGCCTGCTGCTGCTCCTGCTGCGCCTGCGCCTGCGCCTGCGCCTGCGCCCGTGACGTCGTCGTCGGGGTCTGGCTGCCTCTGAGGTGGGTCGCGCCTGGCCGTGATGTCACATCCCGGTGAGCCCCTCTCCACGCAGCTGGAGAGGGGCGCGCGGCAGCGGGGGTGAGGTCGGCTCGCGACGACGACTGACGTTTCGCTGTCCCATCTGAAATGGGGCGTGCTTCGCTTCGCGGCGGTGACGACGTCGTCCTCGCGTTGGGGCGGGCCGGTGTGGTGGCTGTGTCGTGGCACACGCTGTGCTTTTGCGCACCCGACGACTGCGCGGGCGACGATGACGTCGCCGCCGTCGTCGGAAACGGAGCACCTGCAGATGATGTCACTGGATGAACGGGTCGAGATCGTGATTGGACACGCGGAGTTTCTCGCCGACGAAGCGGCCGACGCGGGCAGCTATCACCTCACCGATCGGCTGCGGCTCGGGGCCTCGCGCCTCGCCATCGACAAGGAGATCGTCGACCACGCGCTGCTCACCGTGGGGCGCACGCGGGCGGCGCGCACCGAGCGCTATGCGCAGCTGAAGGCCTGGAACCAGCGGCTCGTGCTTGAGCTGCCGAAGCACGCCGTCGACGAGGCCGCCGCCTTCCTTGCCACCGCGCGCCTCAACGCCGTCGCCACGGCGCGCTTCCGCCTCCGCCGTCTGCAGGACACACGGGAGCCCGGGTTGCGCTCGGTCGTCGAGTCCTTGCGGGAGGCCGTGGCCGCCACCGAGCTCGCCGAGGACGAGCACCTCGCCGCCATCGCCGCCGAGTTCATCGCCCGCGCCCGCTGCAATGGTCGACTCGCGAAGCTGCGCGAGGACTGCGAGCGGGCCAAGGCCGAGCTGCTCGGCGTGCTGTCGCCGACGTCGCCGGCGGCGGAGCGGGTACGGCAGCGGGTCGTGCGCACGCGGCGGGCCTCGGAGGCCCGGGCCTGGCGCCCCGACACCACCCTTGAGGGCGTCCCCCTCGAGGCCTGAGCCCCTCGGCCCCGGTCCGGCCCCCTCCCCGGCGGGGAGCGGGGCTCGGCTGGTGTGGGCGCGCGCCATTCCCTACGCTGCGGCCCTCTCCCCGGAGTGCTGCATGCGTCGTCGTTCGTGGTGGTCGCCCGCTCGTCTGTTGCCATTGTCGTTGCTGGCGACGGCGGCGTGTCATCCGCTGGCCTGTTGCACGCCGGCGGACCTGCCGAAGGACGCGCCCCTCGTCATCAAGGCCGAGAGCGAGCGCGTGACGGGCCCCGTCGACGTCGTCTACGACGACCTCGGCATTCCCCACATCTACGGCGAGACCGAGGTGGACCTCGCCCACGCGCTGGGCTTCATGCACGGGCGTGATCGGCAGTTCCAGATCCTGCTCTACGTCCACGCCGGCCAGGGGCGCCTCACCGAAATCCTCGGCGAGGACATGCTCCCCGTCGACCGCGACAACCGCCTGCTCACCTCCAACCTCGACGCCCAGATCGCGGCGATGAGCGAGCGCGACCGCGGGATCCTGCTCGCCTACGCCGACGGCCTGAACCAGGGTGCCAGGGCCACCGGCCGCTCCGCCGAGATGCAGGTGCTGGGATTGGATTGGGAGGATGTCTCGATCCCCGAGATCCTCGCCGTGCTGCGGCTGCAGCAGTGGAGCCAGTCCGTCGGCCTCGACGAGGAACTCGCGCGGCATCGCCTGAAGAAGGCCACGTCGCCCGCCGTGTTCGAGGCGCTGTGGGCCGACGTCTCCGCCCGCGGTGAGCCCATCGTCGCCGCCGACGCCCACAGCGGCGAGGCCTTCGCCTTCGGACCCGACAAGCAGAAGATCCAGTACCACCGCGCGCCGTCGTCGTCGTCGTCGTCGTCGCGGGCGGCGAAGCCGGCGAAGCCGCGCGATGCGCGCCGGGCCATGGTGGAGGACGAGCTCACGGCGGTGCGGCGCGAGATGATCGCCCGCTTCGGCGGCCCGGGGCAGGGCGCCTCCAACAGCTGGGCCGTCGACGGCACGCTCACCGACAGCGGCGACCCCGTGCTCTGCAACGACCCGCACCTCAGCCATTCGGCGCCGGGCGTGTTCTACATGGTGCACATGGAGGGGCCCGACTTCTCCGTCGTCGGCGGCACCTTCCCCGGTCTGCCGGCGGTGCTCATCGGCCACGGTCGGCACGTCGCCTGGGGCATCACCAACGCCTACGCCGACATCATGGACGTCGTCGAGCTGCAGACCCTCGAGGCCGACCGCGACATCTACGTCGTCGACGGCAACCCCATCAACCTCACGCGGGTCACGCAGCGCTTCAAGATGGGCAAGGACGCCGACAGCGCCATCGTCGAGGAGACCTTCCACGAGAGCGTCTTCGGCCCGGTGCTGCCGCAGCGCTACGGCGAGGGCACGTCGCTGGCGACGCCGAAGGTCGACGAGGACGAGCGCCTCGTCATGCAGTGGACGGCCTCGCATTTCGTGCGCGAGCAGGAGAACAACATCGGCGCGTTCTGGGATCTCGCGAAGGCGAAGAACATCGACGAGGCCCATGCGGCGGTGCAGGCGTTTGCGGCGCCGGCGATGAACCTCGCCATCGCCATCAAGGACAGCGACGACGGCGACGCGGGCATCCACTATCGTCTGAGCGGCATCATCCCGATTCGTGGCGACGATCAGCGCGTGGATGTGCCGCGCAAGGGTGTGAGCCGGCAGAGCGGGTTTGTCGGCGTGCTGCCGGCGGCGCAGAAGCCCCAGCTCGACAATCCAGCGGGCGGCTATTTCGTGGCGAGCAACCAGCGCATCGTCGACAACGGTGCCCTGAGCCAGCGCTTCGTCGGCTACGAGGGGGCGCGGCCCTTCCGCGCGAATCGCATCCACGAGCGTCTGCGCGAGCTGTTCGAGGGTGGGGCGACGCGGTCGCGGGATGAGATCTGCAGCATCCAGCAAGAGGTCGGCAGCATCGAGGCCCGCGAGCTCGCGCCCATCCTCGGCAAGCACTGCCCCGACAGCGTCGGCGGCTTCAACGACGACGTCGTCGCTTCATTCTGTGACGCGGTGGGGGATTTCGACGGCTTCTACCACCTCGAGGCCACGGCCATTTCCTTCGCCCGCCTCATGCGGGCGGTGACGGAGGAGACGCTGCTGCGCCACATGGACCGCGACCTCATGGACGACGTCATCGGCCAGAGCTTCGTGCAGATGGCGCTGCACGAGGCCATCCTCGCCGCCGACCGCGGTGAGGCGTCGTCGCCCCTGTTCGACGACCCGGAGACCCCGGCCGTCGAGGACTTCGCCGACGTCGTCGCCGCAGCAGCACCCCAGGCCCTCGAGATCGTGCGGGCCGAGGTGGGCGAGAACCCGGCGGATTGGCAGTGGCAGAAGCAGCACACGCTGTCGTTCCGCAATCCCCTCGCGAGCGCGCCGGTGATTGGCGGCCTGTTTGCGACGGCGGAGCGCCCCGAGAGCGGCACCGGCACGGCCCCGCGCGCCGAGGCCGCCGACGCCACCAATGGCCTGAAGTGCCGCTTCGGCGCCGGCCTGCGTTTGCACGCGGAGATGTCGGCGACGCCGTCCATCGGAATGATCAACGATATCGGCAATTCGGGCCATTTCGGCCATCGCCACCTCGAGGATCAATACCCCCTGTGGACCAGGGGCGAGACCCGCGAACTCCTGCGCACCAAGGACGACGTCGTCGCCGCCAACGACGGCATGCTGCGCCTCGAACCCTGAGGCTTCTTTCGTACCCAGATAGAAACAGAGCCGGCGCCCCTGGGCGCCGGCTGCCTTTCTTGGGGCGGGTGTGAAGTCCTTCTCCGTCTCGAGAGCGCCCACGTACGCACGCCTGGACTGCGCACGGCGCGACGCTGGCTTCGACCCCTTATTGACGAGCGAGAGCGCCGGCGATCCACCGCTGATCACGGAGAGGTCATCCATCAACGGTGCCATCGCCAGCGGTGATGGTTCGTTTCGAATTCATCAGCGGCAGCTGATGAATTCGTATCCACATTCCCGACACGCGAAGCGTGTCGAGGAATCCTCGCCGCGCCGAACGGTGTTCAATTGTCGACAAGCGCGTGACGGACGGCGTCGGCGAGGGCGGCGGCGCTGAAGGGTTTCGAGAGGCCCGCGGGCGTGCCGCCGAGGTTGTCGGAATAGCCCGACATGAGGAGGCATCGCAGTTCGGGGCGAACGACCCGGAGCTCGGCACAGAGTTGTGGGCCTGTCATGCCCGGCATGACGATGTCGCTCACGACGAGGTGGATCGGGCCTTGATGTGCCCTGGCGCGCTGCAGGGCTTCGCCGGGGTCAGACGCCGTGAGCACCTGGTATCCGAGGCGTGACAGGAGGCGCTGGCACACCGAGACGACGGCGATCTCGTCGTCGACGACGAGGACGGTCTCGCGGCCGATGGCGCTGGTGGCCACCGGGGTCGGGGGGTCGATGCGGAGGTCCGGTTGATGGCGGGGCCACAGGATGGTGAAGGTGGCGCCCTCGCCGGGGCTGCTCCGCACGTCGATGAAGCCGCCGTTTTGTTGCACGATCCCAAAGACGGTGGCGAGGCCGAGCCCCGTGCCCTTGCCCGCTTCCTTGGTCGTGAAGAACGGTTCGAAGATGTGAGCGATCGTCGACTCATCCATACCGCGTCCGGTATCGCTGACGGTGAGCGCGACGAACTCTCCTCCCTGTCCGTGGCGCGCCAGCCGGCGGTCCCCGGGGCCCACATCCTCAAGGGCGATCGTGATCCGACCGATGGCGCCGATCGCGTCGCGGGCGTTGACGATGAGGTTGCTCAGGACCTGGTCGAGCTGGACCGGGTCGAGCAGCACGGGCCAGGTCGGTCTGGGCGAGGGCTGAACTCTCGGCATTGGGGGCGAGCATCTCGACGAGCGTGTCGGAGCCGATGATCCACGCGACGCCGAACAGGGCGTAGATGAGCGCTACGCGGACGGCGAGGGAGACCCGGACCATCCCGGCACCATCGCAAGGACGACGCCGAAGGTGAACTTCTCATCATCATCCGATCGGATGGATACAGGTCTTCGCATGCATCCAGCGCCGACGCGCCTGTCCAGGTTCCGACGTCAGCGGGCTCCAGCGCGACGGCGTGATGGGCCATTCCGCGCGGTCTGCCCCGCCCCGATGCTACGATGCGATCACCGGCCCCGCGGAGGCGCACCGTGAGCAACATCCAACGGTTTCTCGATGGCCTTACCCGCGAGCAGCTCCTCGTCAGACTGTCGCTCGCGCTCGACGGTGGCGATGTCGGCATCTGGGATTGGGACCTCCGCGACAACTCCGTCCAGTTCGACCGTCGGTGGTGCGAGATGCTCGGGCTCGACCACGCCTCCACGCCGATGGTCCTCTCGACATGGGACTCCCGCGTCCATCCCGACGACCTCGCCGCCTGTTACCGCGACGTCCAGGCCCACCTCGCCGGTCACACGCCCCGCTACGAAAACGTCCACCGGATGCGGCACGCGAATGGCGAGTGGATCCATATTCTCGATCGCGGGCGTATCGCCGAGGTCGATGCCGACGGAAAGCCCGTTCGATTCACCGGCACCCATCTCGACGTGACCGTCACCGAGCGGGCCCGCGCCCTGCTCGCGCAGGAGCGCGAGCGCCTGCATGCGCTCGTCGCCGAGCTCCCCACCGGCGTGGCCCTGCTGGGTCCGGATGATGTGCTTCTCGCCGTGAATCCGCGCTGGGCGGCCGCGCTCGGCCTTGCCGCGGTCCCGCCGCCCGGCACGCCGCTCAGCGCTGTCGCTCCAGGCGTTGCCGCCGTGTTTGGCGCCGACATCGCCCTCGCTCGCGGCGGCCAGGCCCGCTTCGCCGAAGAGGCTGCCTTGCCCGCCGCACCGGGGACTCCACCCCGGTGGATCCGCTGGCACCTCCGGCCGCACGCCGGCGTGGGGGGGCAGGCCACCGAGGTGCTGTTTGCCGTGGACGACGTGACGGCCCAGGTCGAGGCCCGCGCCGCCGCGCGCCGCGAGGAGGAATCGCGCGTCGAATCCCTCGCGCTCTTCGCGGGAGGCATCGCCCACGAGATCAACTCGCCGCTGCAGATCCTGCTCACGGAGGCCGAGCTCGCTTCTTCTGCCCTCGCGTCCGGGGCCCCGCTTGCCGACGTCGCCGCCTCCATCGCCACGATCCACCAGACCGCCACGCGCGCAGCTGCCATCACGCGGGCCCTGCGGACCCTCTCGCGCGATGCCCGCCACGATGACGCGGGTCCCGTCGCGGCAGCCGCCATCCTCGACGACGCCGAGGCCCTGCTCACCAGCCGCTTCGTGTCGGGTGGGGTGCCACTGCGCATCACCAGGCCGACGCCGTCCCCGATGTTGCGCGGTCGCCCGGCCGAGGTGCTGCACGCGCTCTTGAAACCTGCTGCACAACGCCTACGACGCTGTGCGCGCGGCCGGTCGGGCCAACATGCCGGGGGGTGATGTCCATCTGTCGTGCGGGGCCACCGACACCCACGTGGTCTTCGCGGTGGATGACGGCGGAGAAGGCGTCGCCGCCGCCGTCGTCGACCGCATCTTCGATCCGTTCTTCACCACCCGTCCGGTGGGTGCAGGCACCGGACTTGGCCTCACCATCGCCCGTCGCCTGGCCATGCGTGATGGTGGTTTCCTGGAGTTCGATTCGACGGCACCGCGGACCACCTTCCGTCTGGGCTTCCCGGTGCACCATGGGCACTGAGTCGAAGCTGCGGGTGCTGCTCGTCGACGATGAGCCCCTGATCATCTCCGCGCTCGGGCGATGGCTCCGGGGGCGCGGGTTCGAGGTCTTGATCGCCGGCAACGGACAGGAGGCCCTGGCCATCCTGGCGCGGGAGCGCGTCGACCTCGTGGTGTCGGACGTCCGCATGCCCGTGCTCGATGGCCCCGGTCTGCTGCGCGCGCTCGGGCCGTCACCGCCGGCGCCGCCGTTGGTGTTCCTCACCGGGTATGGCGATCACGGGGACGACGAGCTGGTGGCCATGGGCGCCCGCGCCGTGCTCGGCAAGCCCGTCAGCGGGCATCGCCTTCTCGAGGTGGTCAACACCTGGGCCTCGCGCGGCCTGGTCTCCACCACCGGCTGAGATCACGTCCAGGGCCCGGGCCCTCGTCTCCGACAAGGCCGGATCAACACCTGGCAGGTGCTGAAGAACGCAAAGCCGTTTTTCATCAGCCTGCCAGGGCGTCGCCGTCGTTGAAGCGGGTCCTCGGGATGGGGAAGGGCGGGCCCGGTTTCGCGAACAGGTAGCCCTGCAGCAGGTCGCAGCCGAGATCGATCAGGGTCTCCCGCTCCGCCGGGGTCTCGATGCCCTCGGCGACGACGGTGATGCCCGAGCGGCGGGCAATGTCGACGATGGCGGCGACGATGTCGCGCTTGAGTGGCATCCGGTGGATGTCCCGCACGAGCGACATGTCGACCTTGGCGACGTCGGGGCGCAGGTGCACGAGGCTGGAGAGTCCGGCATAGCCCTCTCCGAGGTCGTCGACCGCGAGGTGGTAGCCGAGCTGTCTGATCTGCTCGAGCTCGCGGTTGAGCGCCTCACCACCTTCGAGGGATGCACGCTCGGTGATCTCGAGGACGACCCGGTGCGCCACGGCCAGGAGCGGATCACCTGGCTCGGCGAGCAGATCGGCGCGCACCTCCAGGGGATGGACATTGAGGAAGATGCGCTCCAGGCGATGCGGCTCGGCGAGGAGCACCTGTGCGACGCGTGCGCGGACGACGCGGCCGACGTCCTCGACGCGACCCAACACCTCGGCGGCAGTGAACAGACGCATCGGTGTCGCCAGCGCCGGCTCGTCACAGCGCAGCAGGGCCTCGTAGGCGTAGACCGTGCTGTCGACGGCGCGGACGATGGGCTGAAAGACCATGCGGATCTTCGGCAGGGCCCGCAGGAACGTCGCCTCGGTGGCGGCGAGATCGCCCAGGAACTCGTCGCCGCCGTATTGCGCCGTCAGGAGCTTCGTCCGCAGCCGGGCCATGCGCCCGGCCTCGACGACGGCGCGGAGCGTCTCGGCCAGCTGGTGCGGCTTGAAGGGCTTTTGCAGGTACTCCGCAATCCGGGCCCGAACCGCCGTCGCCGCAGCATCACCCGTGAGGTTGCCGGTCATCATCACCACCGGAACCTCGGCGAGACGGCCGCGCAGCTCCCGCAGCAACTCGAGACCGCTGCCGTCGGGAAGTCCGATATCGAGCACGATCGCATCCCACGCACCGTCGGCGAGCGCGGCGCGGCCGTCAGCGAGCGTGGTCGCGACGACGGTGTCGAACGACCCACGCAGGGTCCGCTGCGTCACCTCGATGAGGGCGGGGTCGTCTTCGACGAGAAGCACCCGGGGATTCACACTCCCGGGCTCCGCCCGGGAGTGTGGATGACCCGAACGCTTCGGGCCCGAAGCGCCCGCATCCGGAATGCCCGTCGCCGGGGGCACAGGTGTGGCCTGTGCGGCGTCGGTGCGTGGCGGCGTCTGTGCACCCGGCTGTGCCGATATGAGTCCGGCCGCTGCCAGTGTCTCCTGCAGCCGGCCGGGCGGCAGCGGCTTCTCGAGGACACGGAAATGGCCCTGCCGGAGGAGTCGGTCGCCGTCGTCGGTGGCGGCGCCGCCGGAGAGGATGTAGAGGCGGGCGCTCAGGGTCGGGTCCTGCGCGAGCAGCCGCGTGAGGAGCGGCGCAGCCGATTCGCGGCCGAGCTGGAGATCGCACAGGATGAGCTGCGGCGAGGGCCTCGCGGTCAGCGCGACCTCGGCCTGCAGCAGGGTGCTGGCGGTCTCGACCTGACAGCCGGCGCGCGTGATGGCGCGCGTCAGGGTCGCCGCCACGGCCGCGTCGTCCTCGACGAGGAGGACACGCCGCTCCAGGCTGCTCGGAGGCCGTCGTCCGCTGCGCTCGAGGGCCTGACCGACGGCCCTGACGAGATCGCGCGGTGGTGTCGGTTTCCAGAGGATCGGCAGGGCGTCTTGCTGGAGGCGGTCCCGCTCCGACTCTTCGATGAAGCCCGAGGTGAGCAGGATGGCCGCCCCCGGACACTGGCGTCGAACCCGGGCCGCGAGGGCGTGACCACTGCAGCCGGGCATCTGGACATCGGTGACCAGCACATCGAGTCGCTCGCCAAGCGCCTCGATCAGTCGACCCGCTTCGTCACCGTCGGCAGCGATGTGGACGACGTAACCGGCGCTCTGGAGGACCCGTCGGGCGACGTGGCGGAGGGCCGCGTCGTCTTCTGCGACGACGACGACCTCGCCGTGGCCGGGACGTTCGACCCGTCCGGCGGCGTGTCGGAGCGACGGCGTGTCTTCGCTGCACAATGGCAGCGTGACCCTGAAGGTGGTCCCGCCACCCGGAGTGGTGTCGACGGCGATCACACCGCCGGCGTCGGCGACGATGCCATGGGTCGTGGCGAGCCCGAGACCTGCGCCCCGACCGCCTTTCGTGGTGAAGAACGGCTCGAAGAGGTGGGCCCGGGTGGCCGCATCCATGCCGGTCCCGGTATCGGTGACCTTGAGGCACACACGGCCGTTCGTCTCCCGACCCTCTTCCAGCGGCAGATGCTCGAGGCTGATGATGAGTCGTCCGCCGTCGGGCATGGCATCCCGGGCATTGACGGCGAGGTTGAGGAGGACCTGGTCGAACAGGACGGGATCGATGCGCACGACGGCCGGTCGCGCCGCCGGGGTCACCACGAGGTCGATGTGGCTGCCGAGGGTGCGGGTCAGGAGGCTGTGGAAATGCTCGAGGCCGGCATTGAGATCGGTGGGGCGCGCCGCACCGGGGCGCTGGCGGGAAAAGGCGAGGAGCTGGGTGGTCAGGCTCGATCCGCGATCGGCGGCCTTGAGGATCTCCTGGACGTCGTCGCGTCGTTCATCCCCTTCGGGCAGTGCCTCGATGACGAAGTTCGCAAACGAGATGATCGCCGCGAGGATGTTGTTGAAGTCATGGGCGATCCCGCCGGTCAGTCGGCCCACGGCGTCCATCTTCTGCGCGAACAGGAACTGCTGCTCGACCTTCGTGCGCTCGATCCGAGCGCGGACCTCCCGCAGCTGCCGCTCGACCGCGGGACCCAGCCGATCCAGACGCGTCTTCGCAATGAAGTCGTGTGCCCCGCCCTGTAGCGCGGCCACGGCCCGCTCCTCATCCGCCGCGTCCGACATCACGATGAAGGGCAGATCCAGCCCGCGGTCCTTGAGAACCCCGAGCACCTGTGGCCAACCGAAGCGGGGCGTCGCGTCGTCTGAGACCACGAGATCCCACCGCTCATTCGCCAGCGCAGCCAGCAGGGACCGCTCGGTATCCACACGCTGCGACTCGACCTCGAATCCGCTGCGACACAGCGTCTCGACGACCCGACGGGCCTCGGGCTCGGAACTCTCGACCAACAGGACACGAAGCGGCGGCATCTGACGACTCCCGGCAGGCCGCATGATGGGCCACCCCCTCTATAGGCCAGTTCCGGGAGACCTGAGCGCCGACGAGCGCCACTGCGTCAGAAACGTCGCGGTCAGGGGTGTGGGTCTTCCCGACATCTCACACTCTCGGGCGAAGCCCGGCGCGTCCGCGGGCTGGTTCACCACGGTGAGCGACGACGGCAAGGCGGTCGAGGTCGAGGTCTCCACCTTTGCGACGCCGGGCGCCCACAGCCTCTCCGTGTCGACGACCATCACCGGACCCGGCATCGTGGCGTGCCCCGAGGGCCTGCTCTGCGGCGGACAGGTTGTCGCCGGCCTCGAGGCCACGCATCCGGTCCCCTCACCGTCGAGGTCATCGCCGCTGAGTGAGGCCGATCAGAGCGCCGAGAGGCTGCGCTCGAGTCCGCTTCGCAGGAGCACCATGAGGTCGTGGAGACTCTCATCGCTGCACCCGATGGCAGCGCGCAGGCGGTGGCGGACGCCGTTGCCGGTGTGGAGACGGATGATCCGACCGGGGTCAGCCGCAGAACCCGTCGAGGCCGCAGGTCAGACCGCCGCTGCAGCAGAGGTCGGGAGCGAGGATGCAGGTGAAGGTCTCGCAGGTGGCGGCGCAGGTGCCGGCCGGAGTGCAGGCGAGGGTGTCGGCGCAGTCGAGGTCGGTGGCGCAGCTGCCACCCTGGCCGCGGTCGGCGCCGTCCTGCAGGCAGTAGCCACGACGACACTCCTCGCCGGTGCCGCAGCCGCCCGTCGCGCCGCACTCGGCGCAGATGACGGCGCCGCCGGTGAGGACGTTGCCGCCGGGCTGCTCGAGGCAGGTGAGGTCGGTGGTGCCGGTGCCGCAGACGTCGCCGCTCTGGCAGGTCTGGCCGACGCAGGCGAAGCCGTTGTCGATGACGTCGCTGCGGTTGATGACGACATCGCGGCCGTTCCACGCGATCGTGACGCCGCGCCACAGCTGGGACGCCTGCAGCGTGCGGGTGGCGCCGAATCGGGCCACGCCGTCGACGGTGATGTTCAGCGTGACCGACGCCGTCTGCGCAGCCTCGCGGCGAGCGACGCCGACGCGCCAGGTGCGGGCGGTGGCGGGGGCGTCGAAGCTGATCGTCTCGATGCTGTTCTCCGTCGAGTGGGTCGGATCAACCGAGGTCACGACGCCGTCGTCGCCCCAGTCCGGTGAGAAGCGCGAGCCGATGGTGTGGAAGGTGGCGTCGTCGATGTCGCCGCACAGGGCGCCACTGCTGCGGCGGCTCACGATGAGGTCGAAGGCCGATGAGCTGATCGACACGACGATGCGAGCCGTGTTTCCCGACGGCGTCGACGACACGCACTGGCCGCTGGCGTTGCAGGTGTCGGTGCCGGCGCAGACGCCGCAGCTCACGCCGCAGAGGGGATCGAGGCCGCACTCACGCGCATCACACTCGGGCACGCAGGCGTCCTGCTGGCACGACCCACCCCGACACGAGAAGCCCGTCGCACAGTCCTGCGGGAACTCCACGCCAAACAGACAGTTCGCCTCGGTGTCGGCGTCGAGACAGCGCGTCGTCCCGTCGGTGCAGGCCGGCTCACCCTCGCCTTCGCCCTCGCCTTCGCCTTCGCCTTCGCCCTCTCCTTCGCCCTCTCCTTCGCCCTCTCCCTCTCCCTCTCCCTCTCCCTCGCCTTCACCTTCACCTTCACCTTCACCTTCGCCTTCCCCCACACCGACGGGGATGCAGGCGCCGTCCACGCAGCGGTCGCCGTCACACTCGGCGTCGGCAGTGCAGCCGACGCAGCGGCCGGCGGCGCCGCAGATGGGCGTGCGGCCGTCGCAGTCGGCGTTGTCGTCGCAGACGGTGACGCAGCGGGCGTCTTCACAGAGCTCGCCGCCATTGCAGTCGCTGTTCTCGACGCAGACGGTGACGCAGCGGCCATCCTCGCAGACCTCGCCGCCGTTGCAGTCGGCGCTGCGGTCGCAGCGGCCATCGTCGTCGTCGTCGTCGGGGCGATCGGGCCGGGTCTGCACGTCGCCATCCGCCGGCGTCGGCGGGAAGGGCAGACACGCCGACACACAGGACAGGGCCAGGGCCACGGTGATCACGACGAAGCGCATGGTCCCCTCGTAGCCCGCCCGGCGGAGGCCCTCTACGACACATGTCGTGCCCTCCGTCACGTCGACGTAGCCGCGAAGCAACCTCACCCCGCGCTGCCGCGCCGCCACACTCGAGCTTCGTGGAGAGGAGCTTCCTGGACGTCGACGTGGCCGCGACGCAACCTCACCCCGCGCTGCCGCGCCGCCCCTCTCCAGCTTCGTGGAGAGGGGCTGCCTCGACGTCGACGTAGCCGCGAAGCAACCTCACCCCGCGCTGCCGCGCCGCCCCTCTCCAGCTTCGTGGAGAGGGGCTTCCTCGACGTCGACGTGGCCGCGACGCAACCTCACCCCGCGCTGCCGCACCGCCCCTCTCCAGCTTCGTGGAGAGGGGCTTCCTCGACGTCGACGTGGCCGCGACGCAACCTCACCCCGCGCTGCCGCGCCGCCCCTCTCCAGCTTCGTGGAGAGGGGCTTCCTCGACGTTGACGTGGCCGCGACGCAACCTCACCCCGCGCTGCCGCGCCGCCCCTCTCCAGCTTCGTGGAAAGGGGCTTCCTCGACGTCGACGTGGCCGCGACGCAACCTCACCCCGCGCTGCCGCGCCGCCCCTCTCCAGCTTCGTGGAGAGGGGCTGCCTCGACCTCGACGTGGCCGCGAAGCGACCTCACCCCGCGCTGCCGCGCCGCCCCTCTCCAGCTTCGTGGAGAGGGGCTTCCTCGACGTCGACGTGGCCGCGACGCAACCTCACCCCGCGCTGCCGCGCCGCCCCTCTCCAGCTTCGTGGAGAGGGGCTGCCTCGACGTCGACGTGGCCGCGACGCAACCTCACCCCGCGCTGCCGCGCCGCCACACTCGAGCTTCGTGGAGAGGAGCTTCCTCGACGTCGACGTAGCCGCGAAGCAACCTCACCCCGCGCTGCCGCGCCGCCCCTCTCCAGCTTCGTGGAGAGGGGCTGCCTCGACGTCGACGTGGCCGCGACGCAACCTCACCCCGCGCTGCCGCGCCGCCCCTCTCCAGCTTCGTGGAGAGGGGCTGCCTCGACGTCGACGTGGCCGCGAAGCAACCTCACTGCCCGCCCCTCGGAGGCGACGACATCGACGGATGCCATGCATTCACCGCCCACATGGGCTGGCTCAACTCCAACCACTTCCTCCCGCAGGCAGAAGATGCCTTCCATCATCACCACAGCCTTGCCCTCGAGCGCGCCGCGTCGTGTGCGGCGATGGCGACACGTCTCGGCGACCATACCGTTGTCCAGGCCTGAAGCCCTGCTCCTGGAAGCTGTGGCCCATCACTACCTGCAAGATGCCTGGAGCATGGGACACATGTGGCAGAGGTGGGGCTCACCTGAGCTTTCCGACTTCAGCACAGCGCTGGCAGGAGACCCGGGCCTTGTCTCCGTGAAGGCCCTGGTCGGGTTGGGGGCGGCCATCCAGCTGCCGGCCACCGTGGCCGATGAGATCCTCGACATCCCCATCCGGGCGGCGAGCGACGCCTATCTGACAGCGCTGGGGCTGCCGCCGGCCGTCGGCGTTGACTACATCCCGCTCACGTCGTCGATCCTCAGCGCCATTCGGATCGACATCCCAGGCATCGTCAATGCAGGACTCATCGATCGGGAGATCACCGACCGCTGGAACGAAGACATGGGCGGCATCCAAGATGCCCTCCGCTTCACGGTAAGAAGTGACCCCGACAGCTCCACGCTGGCCAACGGCGCCATGGGCCCGCTGCTGGGGATGCGCCCCAATGCAGCCTACCTGGGTGTTCCCAGCTACACCGACCCTCCACTGCCATGGCGTCCGTCACTGATGGTGGTGCCGCCGGAGCCGCGCGTCGAAGCCGCCGCCGATCTCTTGTCGCGCACATTCGTTGAAGCCCATGCCGACGATTGGTGTGCCGTGCTGTCGGTCGAAGGTCAGGATGAGTTCTCCGTCGACTGGCTTCGACGCCGCTGCAGTGCCCTGACCATCCAGGATGATCCTGACGCCGATGTGGCCTGCAGCGTATGCACGCGCATGGCGGAGTGGTTCGTCGTCGCCCAGCCCGATGACGCCGTCGACCCGGAGCTGTTGCTGCCCGGCGTGTGCTCGCTACTCGCTGACCATGAGGGGATCCCGGTGTCATCGCGGCCTGGCGACGACCGCACCGCGCTCGCCGCCCGATGGTGCGGGCCTGCAGTGCAACTCGAAGGCCTCAGCGTCGAGCGTATCCAGGGCTGCGAGGGCGACCCCGACGCCACCATGATTCGCGTCCGGGTCGTCGACCTCGACGGCGAACCCGTGGCTGGCGTTCGTGTGACCTTCTCGTTGGACGATGTCACGGTGGGGTCCGGCACATCCAACGACGACGGCGTGGCCGAGTACCTCTACGATGAAGCCGACAACGCCCTTCGCGTGGTGAAGGCCGACGTCAATGGCGCTGATGTCGCGGGCGAGTTCTTGGAAGAACTGGGAGCGCCACCACAAGGCCCCGTTCGTCGAGAAGATCACCGAGGTCGTGAAGAAGTACGGCATGTAACTCGCATCCCCCGGTTGGGCCGGCGTGCGCCGGTTAACGGTGGTGTCATGGATGCGGTGAGAGTGGAGCTGGATCGGGTCGTTCCCTCCCGTGTACGCGCGCGGCGGTGGGCGTTCGACGGCACCGATCGCAAGGAGATCGCGTTCGCGCCGACGGCGCACGCGGGCCTGGAGCTCGCGTGGATCGAGGAGGGCGCCATCCGCTACCGCCTGGACGGCGAGGTCGTCGACGTGCGCGCCGGCCAGGCCATGCTCGTGCCCACGGGTGTGGACCACGCGACCATCTTCGTGGGCCCCATGCGCGGCGCGTCCGTCCACCTCGACGACGGCATGATCGCGCGCGTCGCCGACGCCGCGCAGGGTTTGTTGCCCGAGCGCGCCGGCGTCGTCCTCGACGGCGCCACGGTGGCGACGTTGGGCGCGCTGCTCGTGCAGGAGCTCGCGCGCGACACGCTCGATGCGCGCCTGTGCGCCGACGCGTTGGCGGAGGCGCTGGCGGTGAAAGCCCTCGGCGGCAGATGGTGCGTGCGCGGCGACGAGCGCGACCCTCGTGTGGTGCGCGCCATCGACGTCATTCGCGCGCGCTTCGCCGAGGACATCGACGTCGACGAGATCGCGAGCGCGGCGGGCTCGAGCCGCTTTCACTTGAGCCGGCTGTTCAAGGGCGCGACGGGGAAGAGCCCGTACCGGTACCTGGTCGACGTGCGGCTCGAGCATGCTGCGTCGCTCCTTCGTGGCAGACGTTCGGTGACGGACGCGGCGCTCTCGAGCGGCTTCAGCGATCTCTCGCGGTTCGCGCGCATGTTCCGCGAGCGATACGGCGTGGCGCCGCGCGCGTATTCGTCGTCGTGGCGGCATAGTCGATAGGTGCGACGCGCGGCAGGTGGGACGGGCATCCTGCCCGTCACGGATCGACGTCGTCACGCGCGATGCTCGAGTGCACACCATGACGGGCGGGACGCCCGTCCCACCTCGTGGCGGCATAGTCCGCGATAGGTCGATCGGTGGGACGGGCGTCCCGCCCGTCATGGCGCGCCCGCGCGTGACTTGCACCCAGTGCACCGTCGCACCTACGGGAGGGCGGCGTCGACGTCGTCGGCGTCGATGCGGCCGTCGTCGTTGAGGTCGTAGAGCGGGTCGTAGCTGCCGTCCACGCGACGGGTCGTGGGAACCTCGCCGCCGTTGCGCAGCGCGATCTCGATGAGGTCGAGCGCGTCCACGCGGCCGTCGAACGACACGTCGCCCGCGACGGCCGGCTCGACGGTGCGCACCAGCGTCCAGCGCGGATCGATTTCGACGAGCACGTCATCGTCCTCCAGGGAGACAGCGTCAGCGAGATGCGCCTGCGTGCGTGAGGTGCCGTCGCTCTTGGTGATGCGCACCGGCACGCTCACGTCGAAGCCGGCGTGCTCCTCGATGTGCAGCACACGCCCCTCGACGGCCACGCGCAGCTCGGCGTGACCGGGGCGCTCGAGCCACTGCGCGAGCGCCGCGCCGAGCTCGAGCCCGCTGGCCGCTTCGAGCTCTTCCTCGAGCGCGGCGACGCTCAGCTCGAGCGGGCCGCGCGCGACCAGCGCGGCGAGCGCCGCCTCGAACGCGTCGACGCCGACGATCTCCTCGAGCGTGCGCAGGACCACCGAGCCCTTGTGGTACGTGACGAGCACGTACGCTTCGGCATCGTCGGCGGCTTCGAGGATGGCGACGTCGTCGTCCGGCGCCATCTGCGTGATGTACCAGACGGCGTTCATGCGCACGCCGGCGTCGCGCACGTCGTCGTCGTGCGCGGCGGCGCCGAGCGCGCGCCACGCGCTCCACTCGGCGAACGCCTCCTGCAAGAAGCCGCCTTCGTCGGGGTCGACGGCGCTCGTCATTCCGCCCCACCACGAGTGCGCGAGCTCGTGAGCGGCGCCTTGCTCGATCATGTAGTCGAACTCGGGGAACGTGATGAAGTCGCCGATGAGGATCGTGCCGAGCAAGCCCATGCCGCCGAACGGGAAGCGCCCCGACAGTGGCACGAAGCGCACGTCGTCGACAGGCAAGGGGCCGAACATGCGCTCGTACTCGGGCAGCACGGCGGCGGTGGTGTCGACCATGCGCTGCATGGGCGCGCGTCCCTCCTCGGAGGGCACGCCTGCGCTGGCGCGGCCGTTGCTGACGATGACGTCGACGTCGCGCGACACCACCGTGAGGTACTCGGTGGGCACGGTGACGTCGAAGCGCAGCGCGCCGTCGGCGGTGACCACCGCGCGCGCTTGCCCGGCGACGACGTGGTGGCCCTCGATGGCGCGCACGGTCACCGAGCCGGTGAACGGATCGGCGCCGTACAGGTTCGTCAGGTACCAGCCGGCGCCGGGCTCCAGCGGCAACAAGGCGCGCTCGTCGTCGCGGAACGTGCACGCGTCGAAGCCCGGCCGCGACGCGGAGGCGCACGAGGGGCGCCCGTCGACGACGATGCGCACGGTTTGGCCGCTGGTCGTCCCTTCGGGCAGCGACAGCCACTGCACCAGCCCCGCGTATTCGCCGCTGTCGTCCTCGAGCGCGATGGGCGCGCCGTCGAGCGTCGCGGTTGCGGGCGCGGCCAACGCGTAGATGGGCAGCTCGCCACCGCCGTCGACGTGTGCGTCGATGGTGACGAGCAACGAGTCGCCGCTCAGGTCGACGGTGATGTCTTGCGAGAGGATGTCGAGCGCGGCGGCGGGCGTGCAGGCGAGCGACAGGGTGAGAAGGATGGTGCGGTTCATGGCGCGGCCTCGAGGGTGAGCGTGCCGCCGGCGACGGCGACGGGAACGAAAGAGCCATCGGCCTTGCGAACGACGGCGCGCTCGATGTGCAGCTCGATGGCGCCGGCCTCGTTTGCCGTCAGGTGCACGCTGGCCAGCGCGCCGTCGTCGATGGCGACGTCGCCATCCGCGGGATCGAGGCGCGTGCCACCGAAGGCGGCGTCGTTCCGTGCGCCGTCGTCGACGCGGGCGAGCACGCGATTGAGCGCGAGCGCGAGGGTGCCGGAGGTCGCGGCGTCGTCGAGGGTGGCGTTTGACGCCGTCAGGTGGAACGACACGCCAAAGACGGCGCCCAGCTCGCGCGCCGCGATGGTCACGTCGGCGTGGCCCGCATCTCCGAGGGTGGCGGTGGTGACGAGGGCAGGGCCGCCCGTGGGCGGCGCCGGCGCCGGCACGAAGCCGGGCTGCACGCCGGGCACGCAGCCCACAGGCGCGGTGGCGCCGAGTGCCGCGCAGGCGCTGACGAGGAAGAGGCGGGCGACGAGGGTTCTCATGCCTCATTCGTCGCACCGTGGTGGGCAACGGCTCTACGCGGTTCGTGCGGATCGGCAGGCGTTTCGTGCGTTTCGCGCGGAAACGGCCGCACTAGCTAGCAGGTTGCTGAAAAAGGCCGCTTTGGGCCTTTTTCAGCAACCCTGCTAGGTACTTCTGGGCCTCGTCTCCGACGAGGCCGGATCAACACCTAGCAGGTGCTGAAAAACGCAAAGCCGT
>Ga0172373_10001081_pt1 | contig 44314 bp, 33 predicted proteins | sample Lak10m_2_FD_114546 | JGI IMG/M metagenome (GOLD analysis project Ga0172373, IMG submission 114546) | Freshwater microbial communities from Kabuno Bay, South-Kivu, Congo - kab_092012_10m | ecosystem: Environmental > Aquatic > Freshwater > Lake | place: Democratic Republic of the Congo... | reverse complement strand
TGCTTCGAGGCCTGTCTCAAAAAAAGGAAACATACCCTGTGTATCTTTTTCCTGCACAAAGGCGCGCAGGCACTCACTGAGCCAGCCCGCGCTGGTATGGATTACACCAATAGCATTGTTGAGCTCGTGCGCCAATCCGGCAGCCATCTGGCCTAACACCGCCAGTTTTTCCATGCTGGCGAGCTGCTGCATCGCTTCTTCGCGCTGGATAGTAAGCTCATGTGCCTGCAACTGGCGTTCATAAATTTCTTCTACCACCGCCGACAGCACATGTTCGTTGAACGCTTCATAGTCGTCGGCCTCTGCCTGAAAGGTCTGGCGATCTACAAAAGCCACCCGGCTGGGAACTTCTGCCACTACGGTAGAATAGCTGGTATGTTTTGCTGAAAAAAAGCTATACGCCCCCACGAGTTTACCGGGTCCCGATCGGAATATCTCATACCGATGCCCCTCCTTGTTGTGGATGCTGCCTACCAGTAAGCCCTCGACTACCATGTATAACCTGGAATTATACTGCCCGGGCTGCAGCAACTGCTCCCCGGCTGCCAGCGAAATACAACGCAAAGGATCCGAAAAGAAACGCTCCCTGAGCCAATCTGCATGGGTAGGTTCCGTATTTGTTTGCATGGCACTATCTATTGGTGAAAAATCCCACCTGGTTCAACCCAAGCAGAAGAAGAAAAAATAAAAACAGGCCCATGATACCTACCAAGGCACCTGCCCGAATCATATCCCGCACCTCTACTTCTCCGGTAGCGTGCGCGAGCGCATTCGGCGGTGTACTAATCGGCATAGACATACCCATGGAACAGGCAAAGGTCGTCATCAACACGACGGCACCACTGCCTCCCCATTCCGCCGTTAGCCGGGGAAGCGAAGCTGCCAGGGCGGCTACTACCGGCAATAGCAGGTTGGCAGTAGCGGTGTGTGACATGAAATTGGCCATCAACAAGGCCAGGAACCCCGTGAGTAGCAACAAAGCCACCGGGGAAAGCGCCGAAAAATCCAGCGCCTGCACCAGATGTGCAGCCAGCCCACTGCGCTCCATCGCCAGCCCCAACGCAATACCTCCCGACACCAGCCACAACACATCCCAGCTCAGGTCCTTCAAATCCTCCTTGCGTATGATGCCCGTTATTAAGAATACGACTACCGGAATCAAAGCGACGGTGTAGGCATTCAGCCCATGCAGGAAGTCGGTCAGCCATAGCAAAATAGTCGCACCAAAAGTTCCATAAACAATGTGCGTCTTATAGTTCGCACGCACGTTGCGACCCACTTGCAACTTGATTTCCCGAATAGTGAACGGGAACATTCGTTTTAACATAACCCACGAAAACAACAGGATGCTCAAGACAAAAGGCACGGCAAATGCCATCCACGACCCAAAGCTCAACGAAATATAGCTCAGGCCAATAGCATTCGGCGGGCTCCCAATCGGAGTGCCCAGGCCTCCAATGTTGGCAGCAAATGGAATCGCCAGCACCAACGCCGTACGCCCCCGATCCTGCCTATCTACCCCCCGCAAAATCGGACTCAGAATAGCCAACATCATAGCTGTCGCAGCGGTGTTGCTCATAAACATAGAAAAAAGTGCCGTGATGCCCATCAGCCCCAGCATCACCCTTTCCGGGCGGGTGCCAAATGGCCGTAGCAGCCACGAGGCCAACTGCAAATCCAACCCGTATTTCGTGGCAGCAATAGCCAGAAAAAAACCACCCAAAAACAACAGGATAATAGGAGAAGCCAGCGTAGCCATTATATCCTTATACGGCAATAACACACCAATCGCTGCCGTGCCGGCTCCGCGCAACGGAAGCAGTGCGGTATCCGAAATCAACACCAATTCCAAGAAGATGACCAATAGACTCGTAGCGTAAATTGGAATAGGCTCCAAGATCCACAACAAGGCGGCTGCCAGAAAAATGACAATGACCCGCTGTTCGATTAGAGTTAATCCCGGAATCGGAATCGCCTCAACCGGCAAGCACCACACCCCCAGTGGAAGTAAAAAAATGAAGGCGGTCTTCAACAAACGAACCGAATCCAGCTTCGGTAACATGGTGCGTTTCATGTGCTCTCGTGAATAGTACTTCATAAAGCTATAACCAGACTACCTAAATAGCAACCCCGCCCGAATCGAAAAACCGGGGTTCTACACTCCGAAAAGCCCCCAACGCCAGGCTATATCCCTCGCAAAATCAACAAAATTATATTTGGATTTGACGAAAATAAAAACCGGGTTGCCGCCCGTGAGGTACTACATTTCCTCCAATTTGAGCGGCAACCCGGCGTTCGGGCATATTTTCCCTAAAAAAAAGAAAGCGATCAGCTGTATTTATAAATCCAGTAGCATCGCCATTGGGTCTTCCAGCAACTCCTTGACTTTCACCAGAAAAGTTACGGACGTACTGCCGTCGATGACCCGGTGGTCATAAGACAGGGCCAGGTACATCATTGGGCGTATTTCCACTTTCCCATCAATAGCCACCGGACGATCTTTTATGCTGTGCATGCCCAGTATGGCAGATTGCGGCTCGTTGATTATCGGCGTACTGAGGAGTGAACCAAAGACACCTCCGTTGGTAATTGTAAACGTACCCCCACTCATTTCTTCCAGCGACAAAGCACCATTGCGCGCTTTACCAGAAAGGGTCTTCAATTGGTGCTCGATATCCGAAAAATGCAGCGATTCCACATTTCGGATAGGCGGCACCACTAAACCGTTAGGGGTAGAGATGGCAAAGGCAATATCGACAAAGTGGTGATAGACCAATTCGTCGCCCTCGATGCGGGCATTGACATCCGGCATCTCCATCAGCACCCGGGCACATGCCTTGGCAAAAATGGACATAAAACCCAGCTTGATACCATAGCGAGAAACAAAGCGATCCTGATACCGCGTGCGCATCTCCATCACTGCGCTGAGATCTACCTCGTTGAAGGTAGTGAGCATGGCGGTCTCATTCTTGGCGCTCACCAGTCGCTTCGCAATAGTACGGCGCATCCGACTCATTTTCCGGCGTTCTTCCTCGCGGGAAAATGGCAGACCAGGAGATACCTCTACCACCTCTTTAGCGGGTGCAGGCGATGGGGCGGACACGGCCGGAGCAACGGCTTTAGCCTCCGCTGCTTTCTGAGCATCTTCTTTTGTAATACGCCCTCCTTTGCCGGTACCCGCTACATCCGTAGCCGGGATCCCTTGCTCGCTCAATATTTTGGCAGCTGCCGGGGAGGGATGCCCCGAAGCATAGGAAGCGGTTTCCGGAGCAAGGGCAACCGGAGCAGGGGTGGATACAGTCGGAGTGGGCACAGCCGGGGTTTCACCTGCCTGTACACTGGTATCTATCCGGGCTACCAGTGCGCCGATAGGAAGATCATCGCCTTCTTTTGCGACGTAGGTTAGCTTTCCGGCTGCTTCAGCCGGAAATTCCAGCGTGGCTTTATCCGATTCAAACTCACAAATGGGCTCGTCCAGCCGAACGATTGCACCGTCTTCTTTTAGCCAGCGGGAAAGGGTAACCTCATTGATGGATTCACCCACGGTGGGTACCCGCATTTCTACAATACTCATGGTATCGGTCTGTTTTATCGTTGTTAATGTATCGCGAGGTATATACCTGTCATGTTCTGCGTACGGCGCACGGACTACCCGCCGACGCCCAATCACCTTATTCCGGACGCGCTTCAAATACCAGTATCTGCGCGCTGCGCTCTTTTCCCTCTGTAGCCAGGTACAATCGGCCGCTTGCGTCAAAACAAATCCCTTCCGGCTGTTCCAGCACTTTTTTTCGAATCGATACCACCCCCAGCACCTCACCGGTTTTCGGCGCTACCCGGAGCAGGTGCCCATCTCTCGCGGAAAGCATGTACCACTCTCCCGTTTTGGGGTGTACCGCGATTCCGGAAGGGTTAAACCAGGCATCCAGTGCTTGCGGTAGGTTTTCCTGTAGCGTCCACTGCCTCAGGGATTCGCCCGTAACGCAGAGCAGAGGCTTGGCCAGTATCCGGCCGCTCCTGACTTCAAACCCGTAAACCGCTTTTTTGTTGCCAGACCCTGTCCCACTTTTTCCAGCTTCTCCCTTACAGGCCAGCAACAGCAGCTTGCGCGCTGGATCATACCCCAGGCCTTCTACATTATTCTCCTCATTCAAAAAGGTGTCGAACGCCGTTTTTACCCGAAAAACACCCTGCCGCTCTTCCAGTTGCAGCAGGGTACCGGTACTGAGTACGACAAAGACCTGCCCGTCTGCTACCTCAACCCCCTCATAATCGCCTTTTTCTCCAAACGGAAATTCGCGGACGGTCGATGCGCCGTCGAGTGAAACCGAGAACAAGCTTCCCCGTTCATCCTGAACAACCCACAGCGAACGCCCATCTGCAGAAACAGCAAGCCCAGAAGCTTCCCGCAGGATATCCGGTAACGGAATGCTGCGCGACGGAGCATTCAGATCGTATGGAAACGCAGTAGCCATGTGCTTACCGGCGTATGTTTGGAGCTCACAGGAGGCACTCGGTACCTGTTGACTACATACCTGCCCCAGGAACAGCACGCCGAATACCCCTCCCAATACACTTGTCCGCACAATCATCAGCTCCCTTTTACCCCGGCCGGCATAGGTCGGAGCACATAAAACAAACCGATGAGGACAAAAGGAATACTCAGCAACTGCCCCGTGCTCAGGATATTATTGAAAGCTGATTCAAACCCACCCTGGCTTTCTTTGAAGTATTCCATCACAAAGCGGATACTCCACAATACGGCCATAAACACCCCAAACATGAACCCGGGCTTCTTTTTGAAATCCGTCTTCCAGTACAACAAATACAAGGCGATGAAAAGCAGCAGATAGGATACTGATTCATACAACTGCACCGGGTGGCGGGGTAATGCGTCTGGTCCATCATCTGTCCGCACGAAAAGGAACCCCCAGGATATATCCGCATTTTTGCCCAAAATCTCCGAATTCATGAGGTTGCCGATGCGGATGAAGCTCGCTGCCAGCGCGGTGGGTACTACCACCTTATCGAGAATCCAAAGCATGGATTTTTTAGATACATTCATTGAAAAGAGCCACAACCCCAGAACTACGCCAATAGCCCCGCCGTGGCTTGCCAGTCCGCCATGCCAAATTTTGGGAATCTCCGAAAGGTGCGTACGATAATAATCCCAATCGTAAAAAAATACGTGCCCCAGCCGGGCACCCAGCACGGCACCCAACACAATATATACAAACGCCGAATCCAGCCATGCCTCCGGTGCTTTTTCTGCCAGAAACATCTTGCGCACTACGTATAATCCAACCAGGAAGCCGGAAGCGAAGAGCAATCCGTACCAGCGCAGGGTAATTGGTCCGAGCGCGACAATCTCGGGAGAAGCATTCCAGGTGATGTAGTTCAGTAGCATACTCTGTTTTTTTGGCTGCAATAATCTTAATTACTATTCCATTCAGTATCCGCAAAAGTACCCGCTTGTTCGCAAATGTCCGTTCAAATGCCTGTTTTTTACAGATTAAAATTGCAAGCCGCGGTACATGGCCAAGATTAGACTGTCTGAGCCTCGGGGCGTCGCCTATTGGTGCAATTCCGGAGCTGCCTCCTGCTCCATCCGCGCTTTCCGGCGGTCATTGATTCGTTGGCGAATCCAGTTGGGCACAATCAACACGCCGGCAAACAAATAAATATAGTACGACAAGGCCCGCCAGATCATAGAGATGAATGTAGCTTGTGTAGCGTTCGTCACGTAGTCGGTCAAAAAGCCCCCAAACAGGATTTCAATCAACCCGGCCCCTCCCGGGGTTGGGCTAAAGGCAATGACGAAAAACATGGTCTCCAACCGGGAATACAACTCAAACTGGGTCATAAAATCCAACGGAAGGGCAGGTAAGAACGCGACAATCAAGGTGCTGATTATCAGAAAACGCAGGGTCCAGGCCGAAATAGTACCTGCAATCGCTCGCACGTGCATCCCCATAGGCCTTTTTTTCAGCTCCAATGAGGCCGTAGCCATATCGGCTCCAAAAACCAGCGCTTTTTCGTGATAGCGACGCAAAAGCCGATTGTTGGTAAGCCAGCCCAGTATCTGTTGTATTTTAGCCGGGTTTATAAAAATACCATAATAGATAAACAAGCTATAGGCCGCCATAATAGCATAGGTCACACTGAAGTAAATACCCCAAATACCCGTATCCGACAGCGTCTCTACCCCAGGCCGCATAATCCCCGGACCGAAAATTACAAACAACACGGGTAAGGTGAGCAATAGGAAAAAGCTATCCAATACGACCGTGTACAACACGATGGTCACGGTTCTGGCCGCCGACAGTTTTTCCTGAGCCAGTGCAAACAAAGCGACAGCGGAACCACCTAGACTGGTAGGAGAAACAGCGGAGCTAAACTCCCAAATAAAAATCAGTTCGATGCACTTCCACCATGAAAAATCGCCTTCGGTGAGCACCCACAGCCGATATGCATACGACAAGTGCCAACCTACCGACAACCCAACGGCTACCAGAATCCAAGTATAGGTGTGGGTAGTCCATTGAATTTGGGCGAATTCATGAAAATCAAAGTTTTTCCAGAACAGATAGCCCACCGCGAGCAAACCCAACAAAACGGGAAGCAAAATGCGAGAAGACCGAATCGACTGTAAAACCTCATGGTGCTCCTCCGAAAAATGGGTGTCGTGCTTATGCGTCAATGGCTTATTTTTTTGGGCAATAAAATCAATATAACCGCAAGGTAGGTATTACAGTTTTATTTTTTGGGGCATAAAACCCCCTTTTGGATAGCCATAGTGTAATATTTCTACCCTATCTGATTTCAGCGATGATTCTTTGCCTGTATGCGCCAAATCTTGAAAAATATTTTTGTAAAGTTGTATTTCATAAAAACTGGCTGCACAGGGAGGCTCCGGCGTTCGCACAGACCGCGCAGAGCCAAAACCCCGGAGGCCTTTCTGTTAACACCTAATGGTATTGTGGTATGAAAAAACTGATTTTTTTAAGCGCCCTGTTGTGGTGGTCGGGCAACGGACTATGGGCACAGGGCAAAAAGCAGGCTGCACCGGTGCAAGGTGTACTCCGCACCCTGGACGAAAAGGGAACGCAGTATGCCCAGACGGCCCACCAAATCTGGCAGCTCGCTGAGCTGGGCTTTATGGAGCAGCAAAGTACCGAGTTGCTTCAGGCAGCACTCCGACAAGCGGGCTTCCGTATTGAGACCGGTGTGGCTGGAATGCCCACTTCCTTCATTGCTACCTGGGGGTCTGGCAAGCCCGTCATCGGGTTCCTCGCGGAGTATGACGCACTGCCCGGCGTATCCCAGGCAGCAGTGCCCGTGCAGCAAGCGAACCCGACTACCAATAATGGGCATGCCTGCGGCCATCACCTGTTTGGCACCGGATCCGTCGCTGCCGCCATTGCCGTCAAAGAGTGGCTGGAATCTACCAAAACGCCCGGCACCATCCGACTATACGGCACGCCTGCTGAAGAAGGAGGCGGAGGCAAGGTCTTCATGGTACGAGCTGGCCTTTTCAGCGATGTCGATGCCGTACTCACCTGGCATCCGGGTAGCCAGAACGCCTGTAGCCCACACTCTACCCTGGCCGCCGTAGGAATTAAATTCAAATTCCATGGCATCGCCTCCCACGCTGCCGGCGCCCCCGAACGCGGCCGATCCGCCCTCGATGCTGTAGAAGCCCTCGACTTCATGGCCAACCTGATGCGCGAACACGTGCCCGAAGAAACACGCATCCATTATGTAATCACCAGAGGCGGCGAAGCGCCCAACGTGGTGCCGGCATACGCCCAGGTCAACTACATCATCCGCCATCCGGATATGGGAACCGTGCGCAATATTCAGGAACGCATCCTGCGCGCTGCCGAAGGTGCCGCCAAAGGAACCGAAACCCGCATGGAGTACGAATACGAAACCGGCTATTTCAATGTCTTGCCCAACCTTGCCCTCTCCGAGCTTATGTACCGCAACCTACAGACCGTAGGCGGCGTACAATACACCCCCGAAGAACGCGCCTTCGCCGAAAAAATCATGACGAGCTACCCAAGCGGAAACCTGCGCCCGGAATCCGCCGCCGAAGTAGCTCCCTTTGAAACCGACGAACACGCGACCCCCGCTTCCAGTGATGTCGGGGATATTAGCTGGGTCGTACCTACGGCCAGTATGAGCGCAGCAACCTGGGCTCCGGGTACCTCCGCACATAGCTGGCAGGCAGTAGCCGCCGGAGGAACCTCCATCGGCGAAAAAGGAATGATGGTCGCTGCCAAAACCATGGCCCTCTCCGCTATCGAACTCTATCAACATCCCGACATAGCCGATAAAGCCAAACAAGAGCTGATTCGACGCAGGGGAGCCGACTTTAAGTACGTCTCCCTCATCGGGGATATGCCGCCCCCCCTCCAATATCGCACACACTAATAGTTGTTTTATTCACCAAACTGTTGTCAATCCATGAAAAAATATTTCCTATCCGTACTTGCCATCGCTGCCATGCACCCGCTACTGGCACAGTCGGCCGGTAAATCCTCCTTAGCTGCGGAAAAAAACGCGGCACTCCAGCGCCTCGACCAGCTAGGCCCTGAATACGCCAACGTCGCGATGCAAATATGGAACTGGGCAGAGGTGGGCTATCAGGAAGAAAAGAGCTCCGCTTTGTTGCAGGAACAACTTAGAAAAGCCGGATTCACCATCCAAAGTGGGGTAGCAGAGATCCCTACTGCGTTTGTAGCCTCCTATGGCTCTGGTAAACCCGTCATCGGAATCCTCGGCGAGTTCGACGCGCTGCCCGGTGTGTCCCAGGCAGCCGTACCGGAGCGCCAAGAGCGCGCCGAAGTCAAGGCAGGCCACGCCTGCGGTCACCACCTGTTTGGAGCAGGCTCTGCCGCTGCGGTAGTAGCTGTAAAAGAGTGGCTCCAGAAAAACGGCAAATCCGGCACGATTCGGTTTTATGGCACCCCTGCCGAAGAAGGGGGCGGCGGAAAAGTATATATGGTACGAGCCGGCCTCTTCGACGATGTCGATGCCGTTATTCACTGGCACCCATCCAGTGAAAACGGAGCCAGCGCCGCTTCCTCACTGGCCAATATGTCGGGCAAAATCCGTTTCTATGGAACGGCCTCCCACGCCGCAGCCGCCCCCGAACGGGGCCGTTCTGCGCTGGACGCCGTGGAAGCCCTCAACTATATGGTCAATATGATGCGCGAACACGTTCAGGAAGACTCCCGCATACACTATGTCATCACCCGCGGGGGGGAAGCACCCAACGTCGTACCTGCATTTGCAGAAGTCTATTACTACGCCCGCCATCCAAAAATGCAGGAAGTGAAAGACATCTTCGCCCGTATCCTGAAAGCAGCAGAAGGCGCTGCGATGGGCACCGGAACGCGCATGGAGTACGAAATGGTCAATGGCGTGTACAACCTCATGCCCAACGAAGTGCTCGGCAAACTCATGTTCCAGAACCTTAGCACCGTTGGCGGTTATACCTATTCGGGAGAAGAAAAAATGTTTGCCGAAAAAATCGCCCAAACACTCAATCGCCCCGACGTCCTGCTCACCTCCACCACTACCATCCAGCCCTTCGAGGTGCGGGAAGAAGGCAACGGTGGTTCTACCGACGTAGGCGATATCTCCTGGGTAGTGCCCACCGCCGGTATGGGTGCTGCTACCTGGGTACCTGGCACCTCCGCCCATAGCTGGCAAGCAGTAGCCGCCGGAGGAACCTCTATCGGTGCCAAAGGGATGCTGATCGCTGCCAAAACTATGGCCCTCACCGCCATGGACCTCTTCAACGACCCCGCCGCCTGCGCAGCCGCCAAAGCAGAGCTCGAACGCCGCCGTGGTGCCAACTTCTCCTACGAGCCACTCATCGGAGCACGCAAACCGCCACTCGATTATCGCAAATAAATCCTACACCGCCTCCCTCCTTTCCTAATCGGGTAAGGCATGAGGTTGTGCAAGAAGCATTTCACCACTTTCATCGGAAAGTTAAATTTTTTGCATGGTCATTTTTGCTGATTTTATTTCAAAAATTAGTAAAAATGACCGTGCAAAAAGAATATTATTCGGCATTCCATGTCGCCAATGGAAAGCTCAGGGGCTTTCCACACAAGCCCTCTCCACACACCGCATAGCATGAAAAAATGTCCGTTTTTTTATACCCTAGGTTTCTTCACCACCCTTTGCCTATCTGCCTGCCATCCGTCTGATTCCAAGCAGCAACCAGCGCCATCCAGCGCTCCCGATTTTCCGCGGGCGACTCCAATACCCCATACCTTTCAGGAACACGGCCAGCAACGGGAGGATCCCTACTACTGGCTAAAAGACAAGCACAACCCCGAAGTAATCCGATACCTCGAAGCCGAAAATGCGTACACCCAAAAAGCGATGAAACATACCGAATCGCTACAGGAGAGCTTGTACCAGGAAATGAAAAGCAGGGTCAAAGAAGACGACCGCAGCGTACCCTACCTAGAGAATGGCTATTACTACTACCAACGTCAGGAAAAAAATAGCCAGTACCCCATTTACTGCCGGAAAAAAGATCAACTCCAGGCACCCGAAGAAATTATACTCAACGGAAATACGCTCGCTGCCGGGCAACCTACCTTGCTGATTGGCGGGCTTTCGGTAAGCCCCGACCGGCGTTACCTCGCCTATCGCTATAATCATACGGGTTCGTACGTATCCTTTACCCTGCGGATTCGCGACCTACACACCGGTCGCGATGTACCCAACCAACTCCAAGATATTTCTGAAGCCGTATGGGCCAATGATAGTCGCACGCTGCTCGTTGTACGCCCCGACAATGCGCTTCGACCTTTTCAGGCCTACTACTGGAATTTTTCAAAAAAAGACGCCGAAACCCTCGTGTACGAAGAAAAAGATCCACTGTTTGAACTCCATATTTCCAAAAGCAAAGACGGTAAGCTCCTTTTCCTAGGCTCCTCCGGGTATGATTCCAGCGAATTTCGGATGCTGGACGCAGCGCATCCCGAAAGAAAGCCACAGCTAATCGCTGCCCGAAAGCCAGGCTACCGCTACTATCCTTCCGCCCACCACCAGCGAATCTACTTCCTGGTAAAAGAATCCTCCGCCCCCAATTTTCATGTTTTGCAAGCCCCCCTCCGCACCTGCACTAATCCGTCCACCTGGAAACCCTGTATCCCCCACGATCCCCGTGTACGAATCGATCAACTAGAGGTATTTGCCTCCCATCTGGTACTCTACATCCGCGAAAACGGACAACAGGGCATCCGCCTGTACGACCCCGAAGGAGCTCCTCTCCAGAAGCTGCCGTTTCCCGAATCCGTTTTTGCGCTCTTTCCCGGGGATAACCCCGACTACCATTCCTCCACCCTGCGCTACGGAATTATGTCGCCCAACCGCCCCCTAAGTATATATGCCTATAATCTCAAAAACAACCAAACGACACTACTCAAACAAACGGAAGTTCCAGGTGGCTTTGATCCGGCAGCCTATTCCGTACAGCGTATCCCCGTCAGCGCAGCAGATGGAGCCCAAATACCCCTCATCCTGCTCTACCGCAAGGGACTTCGGCTCCAGGAAGCCAACCCGGTGCTATTATATGCCTACGGAGCATACGGATATAGCAGCGATCCCCTTTTTGAGCCTACTATTTTGAGCCTGGTTGATCGCGGCTTCATCTACGCCATTGCACAGGTCAGAGGGGGCAGCGAAATGGGCGAAACCTGGTACGAACAAGGCCGGCTTCTACATAAGAAAAATACGTTTACCGATTTTATCGCGTGTGCCGAATACCTCATACAGCAAAAATATACCCGCCCCGATCTGCTGGCTATTTCCGGCCTAAGTGCAGGAGGCCTCCTAATGGGCGCCGTGACCAATATGCGCCCCGATTTGTTTCAGGCCGTAGTAGCAGAAGTACCGTTTGTAGATGTCCTAAGCACTATGTTCGATACCAGTATCCCGCTTACTACCCAGGAGTGGGAACAGTGGGGCAACCCAAACGAAAAAACCTTTTACCAATATATGCGTTCGTATTCACCATACGACAATATTCGCCGCGCCGCCTATCCCCACATGCTCGTAACCGGCGGACTAAACGACTCCCAGGTGCTATTTCACGAGCCCGCGAAATATGTCGCCCGATTACGTACCCAGAAAACCGACGACCACCTGCTGATATTGAAGACCAATATGGATTCAGGACATGGTGGCTCTACCGGACGATTCGACTACCTTCGGGAGGAGGCTTTCAAGATGGCCTTTATCATGGATAAATTGGGCGTACCCGATAAAAAACTCAAAAACTGAAATTGCCCCGGAGAACTGGTGCGCCCAGTAATGGTTCCCCCTTAGAAACTACGCAAGTTCCCGACTGCCATACCTACAAGGAATTAGCCAAAATCACCTTTTCATTGTTGCAACAAACTATAACAAAATATGTCTGAACAGTTTACACATATAGATGCTGCCGGCAATCCCACCATGGTCGATGTGGGGGAAAAGCTGCCGTCCCGCCGCACGGCGCGCGCGCAAGCCATCGTCGTATTGGATTCCGCGATTATGGATTTGCTGGAAAAAGAAGAAATCCACACCAAAAAAGGGCCGGTTTTTCAGACCGCTATTCTCGCCGGCATTATGGCTGCCAAAAAAACAGGAGAGCTAATTCCACTGTGCCACCCCTTGGGATTGGATCATTGCCAGGTAAGCATCCGTATCAACGAAGCACGCGAAGTGCTGATTGACTGCACGGCCTCCCTGACCGGAAAAACCGGGGTTGAAATGGAAGCGCTAACCGGTGCTTCCGTAGCCGCGCTGACGATCTATGATATGGCCAAAGCGTTTTCCCATAACATCCTGATTCGGGAAATCCGGCTCATGGAAAAACACGGCGGTAAAAGAGATTTTGTACGCGAAGAAAACCATTGACCTATGGCAAATATCCCACACCAAAAACACGCTGATATGGCCCGACCCGCTCTCGGCCAGTTTCATCGCCATGAATGGGCTATTTTAGGAGCCCCCTGCTCGGTTATCCAGCACCTGGCACGCGGACTTATGGCTCAGCTGAGCGACTACGCGCACGTAGCGTATGTGGATGCGGACCATCAGCAAGCTCATGGGGAAAGCAGTACCCGCCTGGCATCCGGTGCATCCATCGAGCTAACCGATAAAATTCAGTTCAACCGCATAGACCGCATAGGCGAACGCACCCTCTTCCAACAACGCACCTGGCTGAATGAGGCCGACCTAGTACTGGTCAACGGCAATCACTTCCCAGCCAACCGACAAATAGTGATTATCGACCCCCGCAAGGAAGCATCCCTGCAAAAGCGCTTGACACAATTGAGCCAGGTCGATTTAATCCTCCTTACCGACAGCCAGCAACCGCCCTTTGATTTCCTGCAAGCACACCTCGCTACGCAGCAAAAAGCGCCGAAAGTACTCGCACTGTCCGATGTGGAACATATTGCCGATTATTTGCGTACACTGCTACAGGCTGCACGCCCCGCCTTGCTTGGGCTGGTACTCGCCGGAGGTAAAAGCCAGCGCATGGGACAGGATAAAGGGACGATTGCATACCACGGCCAACCACAAAGAGAATATGCCGCTGAATTGCTCCGACCCTACTGTACCGAGGTGTTCTTGTCGGTACGTCCCGATCAGGCGCCCTCCGTGGATAGTGCCTTCCCACTACTGCCCGATACGTTTTTGGGGCTGGGGCCGATGGGAGCCATTTTATCTGCTTTCCAGGCTCGCCCCGATGCCGCCTGGCTGGTCATCGCCTGCGATTTACCCCTACTTCAACACCATACCCTCGAACAGTTGGTCCGCGAACGCCATACCCAGCACATGGCCACCGCATTTATCAGCCCGGTCAACCAATTTCCTGAACCGCTCATAGCCATCTGGGAACCCCGAAGCTACCCGATATTGCTGCAATTTTTGGCACAGGGAATCTCCTGCCCGCGCAAGGCACTCATCAACAACCCCGTGCACCTCCTGCATGCCGACAACCCGGATACCTTGCAGAATATCAATTACCCGGAAGAAATGGAATCCTTACTGAGTCAGCTACATTCCAATCAAACACCTGAAGGGTAAAGGCTGTTTTACCGACCATTTTTATTACCCCGATAGTTATTGACCGCACAGCAGGCACATGCAGCAAACCGTCCAGAAACGACGAAAGCCGTGCCGACGGGGGGATGTCAGCTATACTCCCGCGACTAAAGCTGTGGTAGTACGGATACTATGGGTTAAGGAGGGATTCGCATGGCCTAACACAGATGAAAAGACTTTATTTTTTTAAAATGTCCGGTAGAAGGTGGTCTGGTACCGAGTAGGTCAAAAAATAACACGACATCGCCGGCAGGCCGCTCCCCTCAATCATATTGGCTCAAATTAAATTTTTCAATTATACCGATGAGTTTATCCGCATAGGACGGATCGGTGGCATACCCGGCCTTAGAGAGTCCCCGTGCCCAGGCCCGATAGTCCTTTTTGCCCAATTTAAAGAGATGCACATATCGATCCCTCTTTAAAAAAAGACTGTGTGCGCGAAAGCTCTCCCAGGCATTCGGATACACCCGAAAAAAATCCTTGTGGGAATCGTCTGAATAGTTTTTGCAATGGCCTTTATAGCAACGCTGAGAAAAACATTTTATCCCGAAGTGATTATTCGCTGATGCTGCCAAGGGGCTTTTTCCGGCATTGGACTCCAATAGGCCCTGAGCCAGCGTGATACTCGCCGGAATACCATAGCGATTCCGTTCTTCTTTGGCCAAAGGCGCAAACCGCTGAATATACGCTGTCTTTTCCGCATCGGTCGCCAATCCGGAAGGGGAAGCTGCCATCGGTTCCGGGTCCGAAATCGTTGCCACGGGGGCAGCCACCGGCTTTTTGGGAATCATAGACACATTCATAGCGGGGCGGGTAACGGTTTTTTTAGTCGCTGCCGGAACGGTAGCTTCCGCCACCGGATGCGCTGCCGGCAATACCGGAGCTTGCTCCCGGCCAATATGTACCCGCAGGTTATTTCCGGCTATCGCCAACAGGATAATTACCCCTATGGCTCCGGAAAACCAGTACGTTCGGAACATTCGTGCTACCCATGGCAGTATATGATGCAAAATATACTGAACCGTAGTAGGGGAGGAAGCAGGACGAGTGCGCATGGTAAAACAATTAAAATGAATAGATTGTATCTTGACACAAACTAACTTCATTTTCGTTTTAAAAACAAAATAAAAAAACAAAAAGTTTAAAAAATACATCAAAATGCTACTGGCCGATTCCGATTACCATCGATTTCCGGTAGGGAAGGGATGCAGGGTGTATTGGCATGAAAATTGGGTAGTGTAAATAATATGCCGACGAAAGCTATTAAGTGGAAACGGAGGAAGAAGGTGTTTTACCTATATAATTGTTGTGTCAGTTTGCGTTGTAAACCTACCTTTGCATAAAATTAAATGCGTACTATGAAAAAAATTGTTTTTGCTTTCTTGTTGCTGTCCACGGCCTTTACTGGCCTTCAGGCTCAGAAATACGGACATCTCAACTTTGGCAATATGCTGTCGCTGATGCCGCAAACGAAAGAAGCGGATGAGCAGTTACAGGCCTTTCAGGCCGGATTAGTCTCGAAAGGTGAATTGATGGCTGCTGAGTTCAAAGGGAACGTAGCCAAATTTATCGCTGAATCGCAAACGGGTACCATGGCTCCGAAGGTACAACAGGAGCGGCAGGCTGCGCTGGAAAAAGAGCAGGAAGCTATCCGCGCGTACGAACAGGAAGTGACGGATAAGGTAAATGCCAAGCGGGAAGAACTGCTAAAGCCTATTGTCGATTTACTGGAAAAAACCATTCAGGATGTCGCCAAGGAAAATGGCTTTACGATGGTGTTTGACACCGGCTCTTTCAATGCGATTCTTCACGCGGCCGACAGCGACGACCTGCTGCCACTGGTTAAGAAGAAACTGAATATTCTATAAAAAGAAGCTACCTCCGGTTAGCCGGAAGCAATGCCTCGAAAAGGGCTAACTATTAAGTTCTTTGGCGGCGAATACCGCCAAAGAACTCACTAATCTGGCCTAAAAGAAAACCCACGTCTTGGTTGTTTATAAAAAAGGGGTGTACCCTCGTCCGAGCTGTGTTCAGGCAGCGATCGGTCAAGAGGATACACCCCTTTGGGTCTTCTGATGGTTAGCCTCAGAAAGCGTAATCGTTGGCCTGAATCAGTGCCTCGGCAATTTTTCGGCGCAGAGCCTTCACGTTGCGGGCAGGGTATCGGGAAAACCGCTTCAAGCCCATCTGGAAAGTGCGCAATAGGTCACCCTCTGCAAAGCCAGCCAAGGCATCGGCGGCTGATTTCTGTATCCGGAAGCTCGCATCGTGGAAAAAAGTATGCAGCATCGCGTCGCGGATTTCTTTATCCGGTCCCACCTGGAGCTGCTCGCATTTTTCGACGCGGAGGAGCAGCGATTCAGCCGTAAAAATATCGATCAGGATATCCGCCAGATTCATAAGAATCTCCTGCTCCTCTTTGAGGTTGAGCTGACCGTCCATCTGCATTTTGGCGGCCGCTCCAGCAGTCATCAACCCTATTTTTTTAAACTCATCCAGCGCGCGGTATTCTTCGCCGTACATTCCGGTTGCTGGCTCCATAGACGGCATCGAAGCCAGTTCTTTTTGTACAGCCCAGGCTGGGCCAACCAGATCCAGTGCGCCCTTCATAGCACGCCTAAACAACATGTCAATCGACAAGAGCCGATTGATTTCATTGGTGCCCTCAAAAATACGGTTAATACGGGCATCCCGATAGGCACCGGCGGCCGGTGCTTCTTCTGAATACCCCATACCGCCATAAATCTGTACCATTTCATCCACTACATAATCCAGTACTTCCGACCCCGCTACCTTGAGGATGGCGCACTCAATCGCGTACTCCTCTGCGGCTATCTGCTTAGCAGTAGCATAATCCGCGCCTCCCTGGAGGGCTTCCTTGTTTTTTTGTTCCAGCAAATGCGAGGTTCGGTAAATCGCACTTTCCACCGCATAGGTTCGTATAGCCTGCTCCGCCAACTTGTGCTGAATGGCTCCAAAGGAAGCGATAGGCTGTTTGAACTGCACCCGCTCATTGGCATACTGCACCGATAAAGCAGCGATTTTTTTACACCCGCCCAACACCCCTGCTGCCAGCTTAAAACGCCCCACATTCAGGATATTAAAGGCAATCAGGTGCCCTTTACCGGGTTCTCCCAACAAATTACCCACCGGAATATGTACATTTTCGAAAAACACCTGTCGGGTCGATGAGCCCTTTATACCGAGCTTGTCTTCTTCTGCGCCAAAACTCAGTCCAGGTGTGTCCCGCTCCACAATAAAGCCAGTAAACTGTTCGCCGCCGATTTTGGCAAAAACGATGAATAAATCGGCAAAACCGGAGTTGGTAATCCACATTTTCTGGCCATTCAGGATGTACGAGCGACCATCTGCGCTCAAGTCGGCCCTCGATTTGGCGGCCAGCGCATCCGAACCGGATCCCGGCTCCGTCAGACAATACGATGCTTTTAGCTCCCCGGAAATCAGTCCCGGCAGATATTGCTGCTTTTGCTCCGCCGTTCCGTAATACAAAATAGGCAGCATGCCAATGCCTGTATGGGCAGAAAAGGACACCGAAAAAGAACCGGATTGCCCCATCTCCTCTGTAATAAAGGTGTTGGTGTTCGTATCCAGCGCCATCCCGCCGTATTCCTCCGGCATGTGCGCACCCAATAGCCCTGTTTCCGCAGCTTTTTGGAGCAGGCCCGCCGTGATGCCAGGCTCCTGTTTCTCAATTTTCTCCCGGTGCGGAAGTACTTCCTGCTGCACAAAATCGCGCACCATCTGTCGAATCATTTGCTGCTCTTCATTCCGCTCTTCCGGAATGAATACATCTGAAGGGCTGGAACGGTGAATAAGAAATTCTCCACCGCGAAGGGCCAACTGGTCGTGGGTTACTTCTTGCATGCTGCTATACGGATTGAATATAGAAAAATAGCGAATTTTCGCTAGCAATTTACACTATATCCCCATTTCGCGAAATACCTTTTTTAAAAAATAGCGAATTTTCGCTAAATCCTTGCGGATAACACATAAAAAGAGCCAGCTCCCGGCGTACCTTGGGAGATAGCGCTTTCCGAAAACCGGAAGCAGCGAGTAGCAACCCCGCTGCAGCCGGCCAAGCTGGAGCAGCCAGCCGTTTTTCAGTATCAGTTTTTTACCGCCTGCACCTCATATACCAGGTACGGCGTATCCCCCTGCCAGGGCATTACTTTCAGTTTTTGCTTGTAGTACAGCATCACCCGCTTTCCTTCACTTTCGGCGATGCGCTGATAGGTAGCCCGATTGGACGCAGAAAAATCCCAGGTCTGCACCCCAAAGTCGTTTCGGGTAGCGAGATTAAGGGTGCCTTCGTACGTCTTGAATACAAAGCCTTTCTGGCTGATTTTCATCACATAACCGATTCGGCTTCCCTTGCTGTACGTAAAATTGCATACGAGCAGATAACCTGCTACGCCGGCTACTCCGAGCAGAAGCACATAAAAGAGCCAGCGGCGAACACGTTTTTTTAAAATGGTTTTACCATCCTGTACTACCTGATCAAATTCGCTCATAGTCAATGGATTTGATTTGGATAAAATGGAGATATGCGTATAGTAATCGAGAGCATAAAGGTACCTACTTCTGCGAAAGGTGTTCGAAAGAAAATAGACTCATCGGGTAATCCACTGATTATTTTTCCAAATGGCCCAGGGGTAAAAAGCGATACCGTCCCAGGTACCAAACACGGTATGCGGGGAAAAATCCGGGAATAAATCTGCTCTATCTGGAGCCAGTGGCAACCGGTAATGCATCCGGTCGCAGAGAAACGGCCTTTCTTCGCAAAGCACTACAGATACCGCGCGGAATCCGCAGGGCAGCTCCTGCAGCCAGGGTTGGCGCCCGACTGCTTCGGCAAAGGCATCGCCCAACTGGCCGATGTGCTCGAACAAACCGGTAGTCGGCTCGAAGGGGGTATGCGAGGGAATCAAGGACCCAGGCACGGCCCGCAACGGAAAGGTGCCCGGATAGAAATACATTGTTCCCTCATATCCGGCGCCTACTGTCCAGGTATTTTCGAAGGGGATATTGCCCCAGGCATATTCTAGTAAGAGTGCTGTTCTTCCGGTTTTCTGCCCCCAGTACCAGGTGCGTTGAAACGCCAGTTGCTCTTCTGCACCGGTGGTATGCTGCAAGACGAACCACTGATCGACTATCCCTTCCGATTCGCGCTGGACATCTTCTTTTCGGGGTGTCCATCCTCCCTGTAACATCAGCTCCTGCTGCATGGCTTCCGGGTAGTCGTCTAGCCGGGCGAAGGCTTCTGACCATAGGTGGAGTGCTGCCAGCTCTTGCCTAAACAAGCGATCCCAGTCGGGATGGTGCCTTTGCATTGCCAGGCGGCGCAGCCGACCCGCCAGTCCGCTCAGTTTGGCATCGGTGAGGCGGGTCGCTATGGATTCCCAGACCGATAGTTCAGCAGCTTGTAGGGCGCCCAGTCCCTGGCGAGCCATATCGCGCAACCACTGTGCCAGTTCCTGCTGCCCCTGAGCCATTAGAGGAATCCGCTTTTCGAAGCTACTCAAACGGGGCAGGGAAGGTCCTTCTGAATCCGGCTCGCGGGGCGAGGGAGGATGCGCAAGGCCATCCGACACCCAGTCGGGTGCGAACTGGGTAAAAGTAAACGAGGAAGGGTCTTCAAAGAAGAAGAGCAGGAGCGCGAGGATATATTTATCGGGTTTGGCGGGCGAAGGGCTATTACTGAACCCTTGTCCGGCCTGGAGATCGAAAGCAACTTTGTATTGAGTAGCGCCTTTGGTGCGGCAAAGCCCCCACACGACCGACGTATGACAGGCCAGCAAAGCCCAGCGTTTGGGATGGAGCAACAGCCGTGCCCGGTCGATGAGCAGGGGCTGGGGCGCAAGCTGCAGGATTCGTTCCAAAGACCATTCCAACGACTAGTCTTCGTCTTCTTCGCTCAGAATACCCAGCGCGAGCATGGCTTTTTCGGAAGCAGTTTGTTCGGCACTTTTTTTGTTGTAGTCGTCGGCCACCCCCATGCGGTTGCCGTTGACCATGACCGCTACTTTGAAGCGATCTCTTTTTTCGAATTTGTAGCGGGCGACCAGCTTGTAGCTTACCGACTGGCCGTTTTTCTGGCACCACTCGAGGAGCTGGCTTTTGTAGTTATCATCTACCCGCTCCAGTTCGTGAATATCCAGGTATTTGCGCAAAATTTGCTGTACGACAAATGCCTTGGTACCCCGATATCCACACTCCAGATAGATGGCGCCGACCAGTGCTTCTACGGCATTACCCAGCATGGATTTGCTCAGGCGGAGGTTGTTGTGTTCATGTAAAAAAACGTCGAGTCCCATTTTATCACCCAGTCGGTTCAGGGAGTTCCGTTTGACGATTTTCGAGCGCATTTTAGTGAGGAATCCCTCGTCGCTATCCGGATATTTTTTGAATAAATACTCAGCGACGATGGTTCCCAGCACGGCATCACCGAGGTATTCGAGCCGTTCGTTATTCTGAATCGCGTATCCCTTGACGTGATCGCCATTGGAAGAACGGTGGGAGAAAGCCAGTTTGAAAATGGCCAGGTTTACGGGGGTAAAGCCAAGTAGTGACCGCAGCCTTTCTGCAAAAGCCTTGTCTTTGGATAAGAACCGATTATAGGAGCGGAGCAGGAAGCGCAAGACAGTCAACGATTGAGTGTGAGTAAAATGAGGCAGGCGCATACGATGTACACGTATGCGCCTGAATCGTATCAGCCCTCGAATTTTTTCAAAATCAGGGATGAGTTGTGGCCGCCGAAGCCAAAAGTATTACTCAATACTGCGTTGACCTTTCGCTCCTGAGCCGTATTGAAGGTAAAGTTGAGCTGGTTGTCCAGTTCCGGGTCATCGGTAAAGTGGTTGATGGTGGGCGGAATGAACTGATGATATATGGCAAAGATGCCTGCGATGGCTTCGATAGCGCCGGCAGCGCCCAGCAAATGACCGGTCATCGACTTGGTCGAGCTGATATTCAGGTTGTAGGCATCGGCACCAAATACTTTTTGGATTGCTTTGACTTCTGCCATATCGCCCAGTGGGGTAGAGGTACCGTGGACATTGATATAGTCGATATCGCCCGGATTCATACGGGCATCTTCGAGTGCGGTACGCATTACATTGCTCGCCCCGATGCCCTCCGGATGGGGGGCGGTGATATGGTAAGCATCGGCGGTAGCACCACCGCCTACCACTTCGGCGTATATTTTAGCTCCGCGCTTGCGGGCATGTTCCAGTTCTTCGAGCACCAGGGCACCACCGCCTTCTCCGAGTACGAACCCATCGCGGTCTTTGTCGAACGGCCGGGAAGCAGTGGCATAGTCGTCGTTGCGGGTGGAAAGGGCTTTGAGGGCGTTGAAGCCCCCTACGCCTGTTTTGATGATAGACGCTTCGGAACCACCGGCCACTACGATCTGGTTTCTCCCAAGCCGGATATAATCAAAAGCATTGATAAGGGCGTGGGAAGAAGAAGCACAAGCCGACACGGTAGCATAGTTGACACCGCGGAAACCGTATTTTATAGAGATATGCCCGGCAGCGATGTCGGCAATCATTTTTGGAATCATAAACGGATTATAGCGAGGTGTGCCATTGCCGGTGGCATAGGCAGAGATTTCCTCTTCGAGTGAGCCCAGTCCTCCGACCCCTGAACCCCAGATGACGCCAATCCGATCCAAATCCAGCTTGTCGAGAATATCCACTAATCCGGAATCCACCATCGCTTCATCAGCGCTGACAATCGCGAAATGAGAAAAACGATCCAATCGCCGAACTTCGCGCTTGTCTATGAAATCATCCGGTGTAAAACCTTTTACTTCACACGCAAACTGCGTCTTGAACAACGACGCATCAAAGTGGGTGATAGGGTTGGCACCACTGACTCCGTTGCGAAGCCCTTCCAAATAGGCCCCTGCCGTATTGCCGATAGGAGTAATAGCACCAATGCCTGTAACAACAACTCGTTTCATATATTTCAGTTAGGCTGGATTGTAAAAAGCAGATGGGCGGAACACATTCCAAAGCGTTTTTACGTTTCGCGCCGACTCAGAATCGGCCAACACCAGCAGAGAAGACAAAGAGTGGGTAAATTTTACCATGGGAAGTACCCATAAAAAAGGGGCTGTTTCCGGGAAAACCTACGACATCACCAGTTGTGTGTAGTGCGCTGACTGAACAGAGCAGGGAAACAGCCCCTTGGGGTGGAAGTGCGATTAATTCTTCAGCTGAGCCTCTAGAAAATCAACAGCTTGACCAACCGTTTGAATGTTTTCTGCTTGCTCGTCCGGTATAGAAACCTCAAATTCTTTTTCAAATTCCATGATTAATTCTACCGTGTCCAGGGAATCAGCGCCGAGGTCTCCCGTGAAGCTGGCTTCCATAGTCACTTCGCTGGCATCTACTCCAAGCCGGTCGACGATGATTTTAGTTACTCTTTCTGCAATGCTTGACATAACAAACGTGCTTTATTGGTTGAAAAATTCACCTGCAAAGTAAAAGAGAACTCCCTTGATAAACAAAGTTTTTCAAGTATTTTTTGCACACCCTATCGCGGGAAGACTACGAATTACAGGGGGTTACGCCCAATCACCCCGTTCAAAAAACCACGGGAGCCATATATCCCGGCCTGCACACCTTCCCCATCATTTCAAGAATTATTGTAAAAAATACACTTAGTTATTTAGAAAGGAATGAATTGCTTTTCATTTTTTGTTTTCTTTGCATCAGCGAACCCGATTATCATTCGAATTTCACACAATCGCGCGTTATGAATCCATTAAAAAAGACCAAAATTGTTGCTACGGTAGGTCCGGCATCCAACTCGTACGAAACCATGCTCTCGCTGGTCAAGGCAGGTGTCAATGTTTTCCGCTTGAATTTCTCGCATGGCACCCACGCAGATCACCAGGCCGTCATCAACCACATCATATACATCAACGAAAAGTATGGGACCCACATCGGCATCCTGGCCGATTTGCAAGGACCCAAGCTACGGGTAGGCGAAATTGAAAACAACGCCCTCGAATTAAAGACCGACGATGTCGTTACGTTTGTCAACGAAAAATGCGTCGGCACCATGGAAAAAATATACATGAGCTATCCCGCCTTTGCCAGCGATGTCCGCAAAGGAGAGACCATCCTGGTGGACGACGGCAAACTCGTGTTTGAAGTACTGGAGACCAACAACATCGACAAGGTACGCCTGCGCGTTGTACACGGCGGCATCCTGTCTTCCCGCAAAGGTGTCAACCTGCCGAATACCAAAACATCCCTGCCCTGCCTCACCGAGAAAGACCTGGCCGACCTGGATTTCATCCTCACCCAGCCCGTCAACTGGATTGCCCTCTCTTTCGTCCGCTCATCCAAAGATGTAAAAGAACTCCGCCAGATTATCGACGCCCACAAACACCCGGCCAAAATCATCGCGAAAATCGAAAAGCCGGAAGCCGTAGATAAAATCGACAAAATCATCAAGGCATCTAACGGTATCATGGTCGCACGCGGCGACCTCGGTATCGAAATGCCCATCGAAAAAATACCCGTCATCCAAAAGAAAATCGTACAGAAGTGCATCCAACGGGCACGCCCGGTAATCGTGGCTACCCAGATGATGGACAGCATGATCGTCAACCCCTCCCCAACCCGCGCTGAAGCTACCGACGTAGCCAATGCCGTACTGGACGGAGCCGACGCCGTCATGCTCAGCGGCGAAACCGCCTCCGGAAAATTTCCCGTGCGCGTAGTGGAAGCCATGACCAGCATCATCCAGGAAACAGAAGCCTGCGACCTCTCCAACTTCCAGCGACCTTCCCCTTCTGCCCACTCCCGCACCTTCCTGTCTGATGCCGTTTGCTTCAATGCGGCCAAAACCGCCGAAGATGTACACGCAAAAGCTATCGTAGGAATGACCAGCTCCGGCTATACCGCATTCAAGGTATCCAGCTATCGCCCCCGCAACGATATCCAAATCTACATCTTCTCCGACCGTATGCACATGCTCGCTACCCTCAACTTGGTATGGGGTGTACGCTGCCTCTACTACGATCGATTCACTACCACCGACGAGACCATCAACGACGTCACCGATATCCTCAAAACAGCCCACTTCGTCAACCCGGGCGATATCATCATCAACACAGCGTCTATGCCTCTCCACAAACGCTATCGCACCAATATGCTCAAAGTGACCGTCGTAGAATAAGCTCCTGCGACAACCCTCCAGCCGTTCGCGATGGCCGTGGAGAAAACGCCTGGAAGCCTTTTATTTTTTGAGCTGGCTTAGCCAGTTCAAAAAATAAAAGGCTTCCAGGTCTTCTTTGAATCGCTTCAGCCAAACCGCCCATCGCCAACACGCATATCCCCGTCGCGTTATCATTTCCGAAACCACCTACCTGTATTACGCTAAGCGCTATTTCCTCGTCTTTTCTGCGTTTCCTCCTTTTTTGCCCGCTGCCTGCAACTCCTTTTCCAGCTTTTGCGTTTAACTTGGGCGTGTTTATCCGGTACGGCGTGTCGGCCGCCAGCCCCGCCCATGGGTTAAACCGCCTGGATTATTTAATGGCTAACGCCTGCACACTACAACCATCGATATGTTTCTTCCGCTTCGCAGTGTGTTCAAATTATGGCTGCCCTGCCTGATGCTGAACCTGGCCACCGCCCTGGTGCTCCGCGCACAAGGCCTGCCAGAACCCAAACCGAATCCCATGGATACGGAAGCCCTCACCATCGACGCCGCCCGATTCCGCTTCACCGGAAGCCCGGATAAAGCCGCCTCCATCTACCGCCAGATACTCGAACAACACCCTAGCCACGCACTTGCCGCATTCGAACTGGCCCGACTACTCCTCGATAAAAACCAAGCGGATTCAGCCATCACCTATGCACAAATCGCCGCTACCAGCGAGCCCCTCAATATTTGGTACCAACGGCTGCTCGCCGACGCATACCAACGGATGGATCGCTTCGACCGCGCAGCTCAGGTATTCGAAGGACTAGTGCAAAGCTTTCCGCTCGAATTGTCTTTTTACTCCGAATGGGCATCCCTATGTCAAAAAGCAGGCCAGCGCGCCAACGCCCTAAAGGTGTATGAACAGGCAGAAACCCAGTTCGGCGTTCAGCAAAACCTCTCCCGCGCTCAATACGCCATCTACCTGGAAACGGGCGATACCAAAAAGGCCGCTAAGGTGTTGGAACGACTCTGTAATGCCTTTCCCGGCAATACCGCCTTTTTACACGATCTGGCCGCTTTTTATGAAAAACAACAAGACGCCCTGCAGGCACAATCTACCTATCGCCGGATTCTTCAGGCCGACAGCACCGATGCCCGCGCATTGGCCGCATTAACCACCACCCACTCCGCTGCTCCTACCGACGACGGGCTAAACGCCCTCGTCCAAAACCGGAATATCACCGCCGCACTCAAAATCGAAAAAATCGGCCCCCTCGTCACCGCCGTGCCCTCACCAGGCCCCACCGAAGTAGCGCGCTTGCTCCCTATCGTCCAGCAACTGGATCAGCTACACCCCGGACTCGCCGAAGTCAACGCCTTGCTCGCCGAATTACTCCAGCTCAACCATCAACCGGAGGCAGCACTCGAAAAGTGGCTATATGCCCTCAAACTCGATGAAACCAACTTCCGCTCCTGGGAAAAAACCCTGCGCCTCTTGGAAAGTCTGGGTAGTATTCCACCACTGTACCGACAGGCTTCCACCGCACTAGATATTTTCCCCAATAAACCCCTCCTGTATTATCTGCATGCCCTCGCCTGTTTTAACCAGTACAACCTGCCATCTGCAACGCGCAGCATCAGCCAGGCACTGCTCATGGGCAGTACCGACACCGGCCTGCACATCGAGCTACTCAGCCTCCAGGCACTGGTACAGCAAGCAGCCAACAACCCCTCCGCTTCCGCCGAAGCCATCGCCAAGGCAAGCGCTATTCAAAAAGACCACCCCATCCTGCTCGCCCGACAAGCCAGCCTACTGCTGCTCTCCAATCAACCCGATGAAGCAGCTAACCTGGCTCAACGCGCACTATCCACTCCGGCCAGCGCCGAAGCAACCCAGGTGCTCGCCGGTGTAGCATACGCCCGCCAGCAATGGACAACCGCCACCTCGCTGCTCCAATCGATTCCCTACACCGAACACCCACAACGCCTCGAACTACTCGGCGATATCGCCTTCCGATCCGGCCAGCCCGAACAGGCCCTCACCTTCTGGAATCAGGCTAAGCTGAATGGCAGCAAATCTCCCCTCCTCCTCAAAAAAATCATGGATAAACAACTATGAACAAACTTTTTTTTCTGCCCACCGGAAACTGGCTGGCGCTCGCCGCCCTTACTTCACTCAGCCTTTCTTCCTGCGCTGCCAGCAAAAACAGCACCACTACCCTAAAAAAAGACAGCCCGGAGTTCATCGCGCATAAAGTGGAGTCCCAGCGCCTCCACGCCTCCTGGTTCGAAGGAAAAGTACGCATCGATTACAGTGATAATACCCAGTCTTTCCACGTCAATGCCACTATCCGCATGAAAGCAGACAGCGCGGTGTGGATTGCCGTGCGAAAACTCGGCTTCGAAGTCGCCCGAGCTTTCATCACCAAAGATTCTGTGCTCCTCATCGACCGGTTCAACAACGAATTTATGGCCTATGACCTAGAGTACCTCCAAACTAAATACCAGCTCCCTGCCAACCTCGCGGTCCTTCAAGACCTCATCCTCGGCAACAGCCTGAAAATCCCTTTCCTTTCCCGCACCATGTCGCGCGAAGGAAACGATTTTTGGCTGGAAGAACACGCCAGCCAACACCAACTCCGCCAGCGTATAAACGGCGATACCTATACCCTCGAAACCCTCGAATACCAAGATTTGCCAAGTGATAGAAAAATGATCGTCCGACAGACCGACTTTGCACCCGCTGCTAAAAAGCACATTTTTTCCTACCTTCGCCAAATGCAACTCGAAACAGAGGAGACCGGCCTGTTGAACGTTGAACTAAAGTATAGCGAAGTTGAACTCAATGTCCCTAAAGATATGGCTTTCGATGTACCGGAACGCTACCGGCGGGCTCAATAAGCTCCTCCCGCTCCTGTTCCTGCTATGCACTGTTTCCGCCTTTTCCCAAAACCGAAAAGACCTGGAAGACAAACGCAAACGCCTCCAACAGGAAATCAAACAAACGTCCGGCCAGCTCCAACAGACCCAGCGCCAGGAAAAAGCTACCCTCAAAGTCTATTTCACCCTACAAAACCAAATCCAAACCCGACAAGCACGTGTCCAAAACCTCCAGTCAGAGCTAAACCTCATCGACCAACGTATCCTTCGCACCACAGAGGTACTGGATGCCCTGCAATCCGACCTGCGTCAACTACAAACCGACTATGGCTCGATGATGCGCACTGCCTTCCGTATGCGCATGAGCCAAAGCGCCCTGCTCTTCCTCTTTTCCGCAAAAGATGTCAACCAGGCCTTCCGCCGCTGGCAATACTTGCGCCAAATGGAACGATACCGAAGTAAACAGGCTTCTCTAATCAAAGAAACCCAACGAACCCTCCAGGAAAAAACAACCCACCTGGCTACACGAAAAGAAGAACAAACCCGTATGCTAGATGCCCTACAATCCGAACAGGGCAAGCTAAAAAATGAACTGGTACAACAAGACGCCCTACTCAAAAACCTCAAATCCGACGAACGCAAACTGTTATCCGAACTGCGCAAACAACAAGACGCCCAACAAAAACTAAATAAAATCATCGAATCAGTTATACAACAGGAACTAGCCGCCCAACGACGCCGCGACAAAAACACCCCAACCCCCGCTACCCCAGTGAGTGGCAATACCCGATCCGCCTTCCAACAAGCAAAAGGCAGACTCCCCAACCCACTCCCCGGAAGTATCCTGATTCGATCCTTTGGTACCCAACAACACCCCCGCTTTAAAGACGTACAAACCCAGAGCAACGGCATAGACCTCCAGGCCACCAACCAGTTTTCCGTCCAAACTGTTTCCGACGGAAAAGTTGTAGCTATCAAATCTATCCCCGGCCACCAGAATACCCTCATCATCCAGCATGGAGCATACTACACCGTGTACTCCAACCTGGCGGAAGTACTGGTTCGCCTCGGCGCCGATGTGACTGCCAACCAGGAAATCGGCCGACTGAGCAAAAACGAACCGGAATTACATTTTGAAATCTGGCTGGAACAATCCAAACTCAACCCGGCAGATTGGATTGCCCGCATCTAACCAACTGACCATGGCAAATTGGAACCTTGGGGAAAAGAAAAACTCCGGCAACCGGCCGCAGGCCGAGTATGCCGTACTGGTAGGACTCATCGTCAAAAACCAAACAGAAGAACAGGTCGTCGAATACCTGGATGAACTCGAGTTTCTGGCACTCACCGCCGGCGCCATCTGCCTGCGCCGCTTTATCCAAAAACTCCCCCATCCAGACTCCCGAACCTTCATAGGGAAAGGAAAATTAGAAGAAATCAAAGCCTATATCGAAAAAGAAGAAAACGTGACCATGGTCATCTTCGATGACGACCTCACCGGCAAACAGGTCAATATCCTCGAAGAGTTTCTCAAAGTCAAAATTATCGACCGAAGCAGCCTCATCCTGGATATCTTCGCCGAAAGGGCACAGACGGCACAGGCCAAAACGCAGGTCGAACTGGCCCAACTCCAATACCTCCTTCCTCGCCTGCGCGGCTTGTGGACCCACCTCGAACGCCAACGCGGCGGTATCGGTATGCGCGGCCCCGGTGAAATGGAAATCGAAACCGACCGCCGAATTGTGCGCGATAAAATTACCTTCCTCAAAGATAAATTGCGCAAAATTGACCAGCAAAGCGCTACCCAACGCAAAAATCGCGGCGAACTAATCCGCGTTGCGCTCGTCGGCTACACCAACGTCGGCAAATCTACGCTCATGAACCTCCTCAGTAAATCCGATGTGTTCGCCGAAAACAAACTATTCGCCACCCTCGATACTACCGTCCGAAAAGTCGTCCTCGACAATATCCCCTTCCTCCTCTCCGATACCGTCGGATTCATCCGCAAACTACCCCACCACCTCATCGAAAGCTTTAAATCGACCCTCGACGAAGTGCGCGAAAGCGACATACTGATTCATGTGGTAGATATCGCCCACCCACAACACGAAGACCATATCCGCACCGTAAACCAAACCCTGGAAGAACTCGGTGTCTCCGACAAACCAACCCTCCTGGTCTTTAATAAAATAGACCTCTACCGGGAAAAAAATTACGACCCCTATATCGATCAGGAAGCACGGGAGGAAATTGAAGAGGGACTCAAAGGAAACCTCCGCCACCTGTTCGACCAGGATAACGTACTCATCTCCGCACATACCAAAGAAAATGTGGACGCCCTGCGTACCCAAATGCTCGAACTTATTAAAGAACAATACAAAATTCGCTATCCCTACCACGCCAAATCCTGGTAACCCGTATTCCACCATCGGACGGCATCCCCTCCACCAATAGCCCCATACCATCACCACAATCTACCCAACATGGAAATGCTCCCTCGCTATGCCCAGCTCCTCGTTCAGTATAGCCTCGATATTCAACCCGGCGACAAACTCCTGATACGCACAACCACCCTCGCCGAACCCCTCGTTCGCGAAGTGTACCGCCTGGCCTTGCGCGCCGGTGCTGCCGTAGATATCGAATGGGAGTTCGAAGCTATGTCTTCCATCTTTGCACAAGAAGCCACCAACACCGCACTACAACATGTCTCCCCCACCTACCAACGAGCCATGGAAACCTACCAGGCCTACTTGTACATCCTCGCCCCCTTCTCCGTTCAACACGAACATAGCCTGTCGGGCGAAAAAGCCGCCCTGCGCCAACAGATACTCCAGGCTGCCCAAACAAATTATACCCGCCGAACCGCCGACCGCTCCCTCAAACGCACCCTCTGCCTGTATCCTACCGACGCATCCGCTCAGGAAGCCGGTATGCCAACCGAGGAGTACGCCCGTTTCGTTTTCAACGCCTGCCGCCTATACGACGACAATCCCACCGAAAGCTGGCTGCAAGTCCGCCAATCCCAACAACATATAGTGGATATGCTCAACCAGCGCACCCATATTCGCTACCAAGGCCCCGGCACAGACCTGTCTTTCAGTACCCAGGGCCGCACCTGGATTAACTCCGATGGGCAAACCAACATGCCCTCCGGCGAAGTATATACCTCCCCCGTAGAAAATTCCGTCAACGGTGTCGTCCATTTTTCACTGCCCGCCATCTATCAAGGCACAGAGCTGGAAAACGTCACCCTCTATGTAAAAGACGGTTTCATCGAAAAATGGGAGGCCACCCGCGGAAAATCTCTTTTAGATACTATCTTTGCTGAAGTAGCCGGCAGCCGATACTTCGGAGAAGCAGCCATCGGCACCAACTACCATATCCAGCAGCAAACAAAAAATATTCTGTTCGATGAAAAAATGGGTGGAACTATCCACCTCGCCATCGGACAGTCTTACCTGCAAGCCGGCGGTCAAAACCATTCCGCCATTCATTGGGATTTTATCACCGATATGACCCGAGAAGGACGAATCTATGCAGACCACCAGTTAATCTACGAAAACGGCCAGTTTCTGAACGTTTAAATTATTTGACTATCTTTTTTGTAAACAAGTTTTACGCAACTGAAATTTAGTTTTAATTTGCATCGCCAATCCTCAAAAACCGATTATTGAGCCGAAGGGCCGGCCTTATAAAAAATTTGCGACCCACAAACTAGAATAACCGTGAACAAAAGCGTAGCATTTCTTGAGTTAAAGTATGGCAACATTTATGGAGGCTATCCAAATTTCTATGCCATAAGCGAAATCGCCCTCCTCGTATTCGAATACGATACCAACAAGATTTTTCTGGAGAGCTGGATTAACAACGCACCCGTCGATATCATCACCGTCACTTCCAAAACCAACGAACTGGGTCATACCCTGGGGCGCGTCAAAGAAGTGGTGAATATGAAAACCCGCCGGAAAAGACCCTTCGAAGAAGAGTTCAAACTCGATGAGCAGGAACTGGCACAGGAGTTCACTAAACTGCGTTCTTCGAAAGCACCTATCCGAAACTTCCTGCTCAAAAATTTCAAAAAATATCGCTTCCGCGACCTCATCGTTTTCGATGGCCGCCGCGACCTCTTCCTCTGCGAACGCGCCGGAGCTAACTTCGACCGCTATAATGTTATCGACCTCCAGAAGGACTTGAATAAGGAAACCGAATACCTGTTCTCCCTCAATAAGCTCTCCGTCGTCGTCAACTTTGAACTCGATCAGTCCTATATCCGTTCCAACAACCTGGAATACTGGCTGCACCCGATTGCCGCACGCCAAATCGTGCCCAAATCCGCTGCCTACGACGCCGTGCGCCTCATGATGGTACACAATGAGTATAAGCTGCATCACGCCGACTTCCTCATCAAGGCACAGTTGGTACTCAATAAAATTCAGCATACGAAATAAACCGCAGGCCCTAACTAAAAAGGAATAGGTTCTGCTCCTGCTGGAAACGCAGCGTATAAATAAACGAAGGGGATAGTTTTACTTTGAAAACTATCCCCTTCGTTTATTTATACGGTTACTTCAGGCCAAACAGCGCGCTTCACAACGCAACTTCCTGCCCTAAAAACGGTATTTCTACATCCTGAAATCCAGCCTGAAGCAATAATCCCCGAAAATTTCGCTGTGCCTCGTCATCCCCGTGCACCAGGAATACTTTTCGCGCCGAGCCACGCTGGTTGTGCAAAAAATCGAGCATCTCTATTTTATCCCCATGCGCCGAAAACGAATCCATGATCTCAATTTTGGCGCGTACCGACTTAGTCTTTCCAAATATCCGAATCTCCCGATCGCCATCGCGTAGCTTTCCCCCTAACGTGTTGGGAGCACAATACCCCACCATCAGTATGGTATTCCGGGGATTATCCACCGCGTGCGCTACATGGTGCTTGACTCGCCCGGCGTTGACCATCCCCGATGCACTGATTATAATAGCCGGTTCCTCCGATATATTTAACTGCTTGGATACCGACACGTCCCGCACATAATGCAGCCCGTTAAACCCAAATGGGTTTTCATCGACCAGCAAGTATTCCGACATATCCTCATCAAAACACTCCGGATGCGACCCATAAATGGCCGTAGCGTTTACCGCCAGCGGGCTATCCACATACACCGGTATCTTGGGCAGTCGGCCCTGGTTCTCCAATTGGTCTAGGATATAGATAATTTCCTGGGTACGCCCTACACTAAATGCCGGAATGATCAGTTTGCCGCGCTGCACTATACAGGTCTGGTGAATAATTTCCAGCAAATGCTCTGTTTCCTTCGGCGCACTGAGGTGCTCGCGATCGCCATACGTCGATTCACAAATCAGAAAATCAACCTCCGGCATAGGCACCGGATCGCGTAAAATAGGCCGCGCCGGACGGCCAATATCCCCAGTGAAACCTAGGTGAACCGTGCGATTTTCTTCTTTTATCCTAAGCGTCACGCTGGCGCTGCCCAGAATATGACCCGCATCCCGAAATAAGACGTCTACGTCCTTGTGAATAGAAAACCACCGCTCATACGGGTAGGTCACAAACTGTTCCATGGCCACATGTACGTCGTGCACCGTGTACAACGGACTCTCAAATGAAATATCCTCAAAATTCCGCTGCTTGCGCCCCCGGTAATCTACATCCCGTTCCTGGATTTTGGCGCTGTCCAATAACAGAATATTTGCCAGACTACGCGTGGCGTGGGTGGCGTGTACAGGCCCCTGAAAACCCGACTGCACCAGAAAAGGCAACTTGCCGACATGGTCAATATGCGCATGCGAAAGCACTACACAACCAATTTCCCGAGGGTCAAATAGCCATTCTCTGTTAAATCGGTCCATATCCGGATCACTGCCCTGATACAACCCACAATCCAACAAAATCTGAAACCCATCTTCTAAGGTGATGAGATGCGCACTGCCTGTCACTTCTTGTGCCGCTCCACAAAACTTTACTTTCATAAGGTATAGTTGAATATTTTACCAATCGCCTCAACCAATGCCCACACCAGACGGAACGACCCAGCCATACCGGGTGCAGCTATCGCCTTGCGGTCATTAATCTACTGAAATCCATTCAATGTACAAAAAAGTAATTGCCTGTTGCCAACATTTACCCGACACATCCTGTTTAAAAACCACTATTTATATTGGGAAAAATTTGCTGTTTGGTCTTTTTGGCGGACTTTATTATCTTTCCCCAAACCTGATGTGCCATGCGTTTACAAACAATATACGGAATAATTCTCTGCACCGCTGTACTTTCCTTTGGATTCCGCAGCGATCAAAACACAGAGCAGCCCCCCTATTTTTCTATCACTTTTCCGGCTACCTTCGGCAGCTCCTTCGATGGCCGGCTCCTGCTCATGCTATCGCGAAATGCATCCCCCGAACCGCGTTTTCAAATCACAGATGGCCCCGAGACCCAACTCGTATTCGGTATCGATGTCGAAAACTGGAAGGCTGGTCAACCCGTTCGCATCGACGCCTCCGCACTGGGCTACCCCATCACCCGGTTGGATGAAGTACCCGCCGGAACCTACTACGTACAGGCACTCCTACACAAATACGAAACCTTCCAACGGGCAGATGGCCATACCGTGAAGCTACCAATGGATAGGGGAGAAGGCCAGCAATGGAACCTGGCACCGGGAAACCTGCTTTCCCTCCCCATCAAAATGCAGTTTGATCCCCATTCCACGCAGGTTCAATCGATTCAGCTCAACCAGGAAATCCCCCCTATCGAATCCCCTAAGGACAGCAAGTACGTTCGGCATATAAAAATTCGAAGCAAACTGCTCTCCGACTTCTGGGGAAAAGATTTTTACCTAGGCGCCCATGTACTGCTACCGGAAGGATGGGATACACATCCTCAAGCTCGTTACCCACTTGCTATTTTCCATGGTCATTTTCCAAACGATTTTGCAGGATGGCGTACTACCCCCCCCGATACCACCGTCCCCTGCGAATACAGCGCCCGCTTTGACGTGGATTGCTACAACCGCGTAGTACAACAAGAAGCCTACGATTTTTATAAAATGTGGACAGGCCCGTCCTTCCCCAGGGTTATCGCGATTGAAATTCAACATGCAAACCCGTATTACGACGACTCCTACGCCGTCAACTCCCAAAACCTGGGTCCATACGGGGATGCCATTACCTATGAACTCATTCCCTACATCGAACGTATGTTTCGGGGTATCGGACAGGGCTGGGCCAGGTTCACCTACGGCGGTTCGACCGGAGGATGGGAAGCATTGGCGGTTCAGACGTTTTACCCCGACGAATACAACGGCTGCTATGCGGCCTGTCCAGACCCCATCGATTTTCGCGCATTCACTGTGTTCGACCTATACAAGGAAAAAAATGCCTACTTCGACCAAAACTCCCTCAAACGCACCGAACGACCTGCACACCGCAACTACCTCGGACAAGTATCCGCTACTATCCGAGAAACCAACCTGCGCGAACTCGTGCTAGGCACCAAAAGCCGATCCGGACAACAGTGGGATATTTGGGAAGCTGTATTCTCGCCCGTCGGAACAGACGGGTATCCCCAGCGAATATGGGATAAATATTCCGGTGTCATCCACCCGGAAGTAGCCGCTTATTGGAAAGAAAATTATGACCTCTCCTATATCCTCCACCGGGACTGGCCTAAAATTGGTGCCAAACTGCAAGGAAAAATCCATCTCTACTGCGGCGATATGGACAACTTTTATCTGAATAATGCCGTGTACCTCACGGAGGCAATGCTCCAGGAAACGACCAACCCACACTACGACGGCGAAGTGGATTACGGGGATCGCGCCGAACACTGCTGGAACGGCGACCATACCCAACCCAATTATATATCCCGGCTGCGATACCACCGCATGTTTATCCCTAAATGGGCAGAAGAAGTCAAATCCCGCGCACCCAAAGGAGCAGACCTAAAATCCTGGCGCTATTGATTAAGCCCCGTTTTTTAACCTATTAAGTCATACACGGTATGCCATTATACGACAACCATGGCCGGCTCATCAATTACGTGCGACTGGCTGTAACCGACCGCTGTAACCTGCGCTGCTTCTATTGTATGCCCGAACAAGGCATTCAGTACGTTGAACGCAGCGCCCTGCTCTCCTACGAGGAAATCCTGCGCCTTACCCGGCTTCTCGCCGGGATGGGCATAGAAAAAGTACGCATCACCGGCGGCGAACCATTCGTGCGCCGAGATATGATGCACCTGCTCCGCGAAATGAGCCGTATCCCCGGTATTCGCCAGATCAACCTCACCACCAACGGCACCACCACCGCCCCCTGGGTACCCGAACTCAAATCCCTGGGCATTCACAGCGTCAATCTCAGCCTCGACACCATCGACCGCGATCGCTTTTTTCAGATTACCCGCCGGGATATGCTCCCTCAAGTGCTCGATACCTTCCATGCCCTTCTGCAACATGGTATCTCCACCAAGATAAATGCCGTCGTAATGGACGGAAAAAACACCGATGACCTCCTTTCTCTGGCAGAACTCGCCCGCGAATACCCCGTTGCCGTTCGCTTCATCGAAGAAATGCCTTTCAATGGCGAAGGGCAACACTACGATAGCCTGGCCTGGACACACCGAAAAATATTCGAACACCTGCATACTCATTTTCCGGATATCCAAAAACTTCCCGACCCACCGCACTCCACCTCGTACAATTACCAGATCCCGGGCTTTAAGGGAAGCATAGGCATCATCGCCGCCTATTCTCGCACTTTCTGCGGTACGTGCAACCGCCTCCGCATCACCCCTATGGGCGGTCTGAAAACCTGCCTCTACGACGAAGGCGTTTTTAACATAAGAGACCTCATGCGCGCCGGTGCCAGCGATAGCCAATTGGAAGATGCTTTTACGCAAGCATTGGGCAACCGCGCTAAAGATGGTTGGGAAGCAGAGAAAAAGCGTAATTTTGACCACCCGGTAAAAGAGTCAATGGCATCCATCGGTGGATGATATAGTTCCTTGGTCTCCCTGACGGGCAGCATTTATTTACCTGCTATGTCAAAAGAAAAAAAACGCACCCAACCGACGACATCGGTTCCCTTTGCCATCCCCCCCGTGTTGGCCGCCCGATCACCCGAAAAACTGTCCCGGCTCAAACTCGTCAAGCCACAGCGCCATGCCGCAGGCCTGACCGCCGTTTCCACCGGCGCCCGACACGTCCGACAGTATATGAAGGCGGGAGAAGCTGCCCGCGTCTTGTTTCAGCTCAACCAGAAAGGAGGTATCGACTGCCCGGGCTGCGCCTGGCCAGACCCCCAGGACGAACGCTCCAAACTGGGCGAATACTGCGAAAACGGTATTAAAGCTATTGCAGAAGAAGCCCAAAAAACCCGTATCGGCAAGGACTTTTTCGCCCGACACAGCGTAGAAGAACTCAGCAGCTGGACCGATTTCCAGCTCGGAAAAGCTGGCCGTCTGGCCGAACCACTGGTACTCCAACCCGGTGCCTCCCATTACCAACCTATTTCATGGGAAGAAGCCTTCCAACTCATCGGACGCGAACTCAACTCCCTGAAAACACCGGATGAAGCTATTTTCTATACTTCTGGTCGCACCAGCAACGAAGCCGCTTTCCTATACCAGCTTTTCGTCCGGGAATACGGTACCAACAACCTTCCCGATTGCTCGAATATGTGCCACGAAGCCTCGGGCAAAGCAATGACCGAAACGTTGGGCATAGGTAAAGGAACCGCCCAACTAGCCGACCTCTACGAAAGCGACCTCGTCATCGTCATAGGCCAAAACCCTGGAACAAACCACCCGCGTATGCTCAGCGCCTTGGAACGCTGCAAGGAAAATGGAGGAAAAATAATCGCCATTAACCCCCTGCGAGAAGCCGGCCTGCTCCAGTTCAAAAACCCCCAACGTCCGGGAAAAATACTCGGAAAAGGAACATCTATCGCCGACCTATACCTTCAAGTGCGCATCAATGGCGATATCCCTCTTCTCAAAGCCATCATGGCACTCCTTCTATACGATGAAAAAACCCGCCCGGGGATCGCATTCGACATGGACTTCATCACCGAACACACCGAAGGGTATGAAGCCTTTGCCATGGAACTCCAGAAACTCGACTTCAATGAATTGGCCATCGCCTCCGGTGTACCTCGTGCCCATATTATCGAAGCAAAAGAGCTTATCCGACGCGCACAAAAAATGATCATCTGCTGGGCCATGGGTATCACCCAACACCAGAATGGCGTGGATAACGTTCGCGAAATCGTCAACCTCCTCCTCCTCAAAGGAGCAATAGGAAAACCAGGCGCCGGTGCCTTTCCCGTACGCGGTCATAGCAATGTGCAAGGCGACCGCACCATGGGAATCTGGGAAAGCCCCAAACCCGCGTTTCTGCAAAACCTGAAAAAACAATTCGGCTTTACTCCACCTAAAAAACACGGTTATTCCACGGTGGAGGCTATCCAGGCCATGCGCCAAGGAAAAGCGCGCGTTTTCATCGGAATGGGAGGCAACTTCTTGTCGGCCGCGCCCGATACCGACCACACCGCCGATGCCCTCCAACAATGTAGTCTTAGCGTACAGATTTCTACCAAACTCAACCGTAGCCACCTCATAACCGGTAAAACCGCACTGATCTTGCCCTGCCTCGCCCGTACGGATGTGGACAACCAGGAATCTGGCCAGCAGTTCGTGAGCACCGAAAACTCCAGCAGCATCGTGCAAATGTCGAAAGGTATCCTGCCAGCTCCTTCCGCTCTCTTGCGCAGCGAACCGGCAATCGTAGCAGGTATGGCAATCGCCACCTTGGGTAGCCGATCCAAAGTGGACTGGGCATCCCTATCTGCCAACTACGACCTCATACGGGACGCCATCGAACAAGTCATTCCAGGATTCGAGCAATACAACCAGCGCGTGCGCGAGCCGGGCGGATTTCTACTCCCCAACCCACCCCGCGAACGTCGCTTCGAAACCCCCACGGGCAAAGCCCAGTTCTCCCTGGTACCCGTTCCTGCCCCCTCACTGGCCGACGACGAGTTCCTCATGATGACCATCCGAAGCCACGACCAGTTCAATACCACCATCTATGGTATGGACGATCGCTACCGAGGTATCCGCCACGAACGCCGCGTCGTCCTCCTGAATGCACAGGATATGGCACGCGCAGGTATCCAGCCCGGCGCCACCGTTGACTTACAAAGCAACTATAGGGGAGTTATCCGAACCGTACACCAGTTTGTAGCCCTTGCGTATGACATCCCCCAGCAGTGCGCCGCTACCTATTTCCCGGAAACCAACCCGCTCGTACCTATCGAACTGTTCGATCCGGAAAGCAAGACCCCGGCGTCCAAAAGTATTGTCATCCGAATTCTACCGGTACAAAAAGAACCACCCAAACCAAATTGATATGCGCAATCCCGCACACAGCGATTTATTGCCCGTGCATGAAGCACTGGCTGTCGTACTAGCACATCCCGCTCAACTCCCCACCGAAGAATGTCCCCTCAGCGAGACCCGTGGGCGGGTGCTCGCAGAAGACTTATGTGCCGACCGCCCCTTTCCTCCCTTTGACCGCGTCACTATGGATGGGATTGCGATACGCTTTGCCGACTTTTCTGCCGGTATCCGCAATTTCATCAATAAAGGCACGCAGGCCGCCGGCCAGCCTCCTCTGGTGCTCGAATCGGAAGGTGCTTGCCTTGAAATCATGACTGGGGCTGTACTTCCAGCCGGAGCAGATACCATCATACGCTATGAAGACCTCCGATTTGAAGGCGACCAGGTAGCCGTGCTCACGGAAGAAATAGAATATGGCCAAAACTTACACCGCGAAGGCAGCGATCGCAGGATGGGAGATGTCATTGTGCCATCCGGCCAATTACTCGCTGCCGGCGAAATAGGCGTTGCCGCTACCGTTGGAAAAAACAGCCTTCGTGTGCGCAAAATGCCCCGGGTAGCCGTCATTTCTACCGGAGATGAACTGGTATCCGTCGAATCCGTCCCTCTCCCACACCAGATACGCTCCTCCAATATGTACGCCCTCAGCGCAGCCCTACAACAAATGGGGGTGCCCACCGAACGCCTCCACTTCCCCGACGACCCCGATGTGATGCGCACCGGTTTGAACAAATGCCTGCGCACATTCGATGCCATTATCTTATCCGGTGGCGTGTCCGAAGGAGCATTCGATTTCATTCCCGGCGTACTCGCCGAGCTACAAGTAGAAAAGCTATTCCATCGCGTTCAGCAACGCCCCGGCAAGCCGTTTTGGTTCGGTACCTGGCAGCAGCAGTGCGCTATTTTCGCGCTTCCCGGAAACCCGGTTTCCGCATTCCTCGGCATTCAGAAATATTTCAAAGCCTGGCTGCACCAAAGTCTGGGTCTCCCTCCCCTGCGCCCATCTTTTGCCATGCTGGCCGAAGATTACACCTTTAAACCAAACCTGACCTACTTCCTGCAAGTCAAGCTGGAATCGACGCCTGATGGCTTGCTTCGGGCATATCCCCGCACCGGCGGTGGCTCCGGCGATCTCGCCAATCTGAGCGACGCCGATGGATTCCTGGAACTGCCCGCCGACGAAACCCACTTCCGCAGCGGAACCGTTTTCCCGGTACTGATTTATCGATAAAAATCCCTTAAGTTTGAAATAGGATTCATTCACTAACACCAATCTTACATGAAAAACGCAATCCTGATTTTTGCGCTGCTCCTCAGCACGCACGTAATGCTCAACGCCCAACACGCACAAGGTGATTTTAACCTCAACCTCGGTGTCGGCCTACTGCCTACCTTCGGCAACGGCAGTGCCGTGCTCCCACCCGTAGGCGCCAGCGGCGAATACGGAATCCAGGATGACCTCAGCATTGGCGGCTACATCGCGTATTCTACCTACAAGGAAAACTTCCAGACCCTCGGTAAGTTTCGGTATTCCTACATCATCATCGGCCCCCGTGCCAGCTACCATTTGGGCAACGTACTAAAAACCCCTAAAGAGGTGGATCCCTACGTCGGTGCTTTCCTTGGATACACCATCGGCTCCACCAAATGGGATGGTGCTGGCACTATCCCCGCCACCTCCAGCATAGGCGGACTAGGATGGTCCGGACATGTCGGAGCGCGCTTCCAAGTCAGCGACAACCTGCGGCTGTTTGGCGAACTCGGCTACGGTATCGCCATTCTTCAAGCCGGTATCAGCCTGAAGATATAAACAAAAATTGAATGCTTATGCGGTATAGGCGTAGTGCGCTACGCCTATACCGGATGGTAAGCGTCCGACCCAAACAGCGAAGCCCTTTCTCCCCACGACCGAAGTCGTGGGGAGAAAGGGCTGTACTCCAGAACGAGGCTACTACCTTTTGGGCTTTATAGATATAGTAATCATGTTTTTCAAAAAAGACATATCCTGCTCAATAAAAAATCTTTCGTTCGGGTTTTCAACGTAATCGAGTGCCAGGTTTAAGTCGCTTTCCGCATCGCGTAATAAATCCCTGCACATTTCCCAGGCTCTGGCTTTGGTCTTTGGGCTGCTGTTTCGATCCTTTCCGGTATTAATACACCTTTTTGCTAAATCCATTTTTGCGGTAGCACGCTTCTCTAACAGCGTAGCATGGGTTCTAAGCTTTGGATATTTTTTTATAGACTCATTAATGAACTTGATGACCTCGTCCGGATTCGCCAGCTTTTTTAAACTAATGGTAGCTCTGACAATTTGATTTTCTTCCAGTTTTCCAGAAGTAGCTACTTCCAATACCCTATTGGTAAATTCCTGGATTTCGTGGTTGTCTTTTTCGATTGTTAAGGCATCAATAATATTTATTAAAGTACTTGAATTGATTAGGTTTAAATCGAGATTATACCTTTTTATGAATGCATAAAGACCAATAGGATCCTTGACCTTTACACAAAGTTCCGCTAATAAATCTAATGCCCTGAAATTATAAGGATCCTGATCCAGCAAAGTCAGTACCTGTTGGTTCGCTTCTTTGAAGTTCTCCAGGATGATTTTATCCTGTATTTCTTGGATTTCTTTAATTGACTGATGCCTGGGATGTGCCGGCAAAATACAGGTGACGCTTTCGACACCTAACTCAAAAATAGGATCCGGGCAACCTTCTTCTTTCATGGTTTTAAGAATCGTAGGTATTCCCTGTCCTTCCGACTGAGCGAGTTGCATCTTGTTGAATAGATAAGCAAAGCTTTGGTTTCTCCACTTTGGGCTTGCTTTCCCTGTAATGAATTTTTCTTTATCAACGGCCCAATGCAATGCCCCGGGTGACCTTATTTCAACCCTATCTGAAAATACAGTTATACGAATGGGATCCGAAATTTCATAATCACGGTGTACAATCGCATTGATGACTGCTTCCTGCAAGGCGCGTATTGGATATTTTACCTGATTTGGCTTTTCACTCAGTTTATCAAAGGCGACATAAGCCTCTGCATTTAGTAATTCTATTGCTTTCTTGGCTTGCTCAACAACCGTACCTGTCAATAAATGCCTTTCGGCTGTTGGTTCACTTCTATCCTTACCTTTATATATCGACAAAACAGTATGCGCATCCGGAAAACACCTTGAAATACTTGCCTTTTTGCCAAACATCAACAAGGTGAAATTCCTTGGCCGCAGCGTATTATCCAAGCTCACCCTACCAAATAAAGGCGGAACAAATTCTGCAATCTGCGCGCCATCAGAAAAATAATCTTCAAGGGATTTATTTTGTGAAAGCAACCCCATCTCTTGCATATAGTCTCTAAAAATAAGTATATCAATATCACTCTCTGAGCTACCTGAATTTATTCTTTTATCGAAGTATTCTATTTTTTGCTTTTTAACCAGCAACTGTGTTAAAATACCATTTCTAGCCTCTCTCGTTTCACTACCAATGCGCACATAATAGGTCGATTTTTCTCCGTCCCTATAGATATGCGCATCTGTGCTTGCGATAACGGTGAATACTAATATTCTTTTAGAGCTATCTTCCGGGTGATTAATCTCCGTAACAAGCAGACTTATGGAAGGGCTAACCCGATCTCTACAGTGCTGTGTTACCGTTCCCTTGATTTCTTTTATTTTTTCAGATGACAATCCAGTGTACCAAACTTTTGGAAAGCCATACGCATCTTTTCCTTCCTTAGCTCCGCAAACAACATAGCCACCTCCTACATTACTAATATCATTAGCGAATGCAGAAATAGTTTTTACAATCTTCTGCACTACGTCTTTATCGTCTCCATTTTCTTTCCACTCCACTCTTTCATTCTCTCGAGTGGCCAGTTCTTTTAAATCAATTACCATTTTTTACATTTTGGCTGTGTCACTGTCCACCATTCTTGCAGAATCAAACAGTGGGGGATTATCGTTCTTGTAGATATTTTCAATAAGTACAAAGAAAGTGAGCTAGTTGCATGTGAAAGTAAAATATTCACTTCTTTGTAAATTTATGGGTTTTACCCGGTAAAAATAGCGCGCATGTTACCTAATTTACTCATACTGAGCGATTGAGAACCATTTGGCTGTCCGCTACGGCTTTGTGAGTTGCTTCGCCAGTATGCGAAGGCTATGCAGGTTGTGGGCGGAAGCAAACACATCCACATACGGCAGGGCAATTTCCATACCCCGAACAGTAGGTGCATAGCCTGGTCTTCCTGCCAGTGGGTTGAGCCAGATAATCCGACCTGTTTTTTTTCGGATGAGGGCCATCGCCTGCTCCAGTCGCTCCGGTTCTCCAGTATCCATCCCGTCGCTCAGAATAATCAACACGGTTTTGGGATGCAGGAGCTGATGGAAGTGCCGATAGAAGTCGTCGAAACAGGCTCCAATTCGGGTGCCACCCGACCAGTGGGTTTGATTGGCCGACAACGCATCCAGGGCCGTTTCGAAATCCTTTACCCGAAGAGCCGGAGTGATGCGCTCCAGTTGTGTGCTAAACACAAATGTTTCTATTCGACGATAAGATTGCTGAAAGGCATAGCTAAACTGGATGAGAAACTGGCTGTACAAATCCATAGACTTACTCACATCGCAGAGCAATACCAGTTGATGCCGCTGTTGTTTGGGACGGAGGTAGGCCAGGTCAAACAGCTCGCCCCCTCGTCGTAGGCTTGCGCGCATGATTTTTCGTAAATCGAGGTTATTGCGGTTGGAGCCAGGCTCTCTTCGACGGCTTAGGCGCAAAGCCAACGTGCGGGCTAGTTGCTGCACCAATCCCCAAATCTCGCGGAGTTCGGTATCGGTGAAGGAAGAAAAATCTTTTTCAGCCATGGATTCATGGGCTGAATAGGCTGCCAGCTCCACTTCTTCCTCGGCTGGTTTTCGATAAAGCCAGTCCTTCAATGCCTGTAAGTCCGGTGCCTGAGGTCGTTTTTGCTGACTTTTTTTCGACTTGCTCCCTTCTTTTGTCTTGGCATCTACCGCTTGCTGTAGTTCCTTAAAGTACTCCGGGAAAAGTATGTCGAAGCGTTGTTGTTGGGTTTTACTACGTGCCAGCGTGGCGCGCAGGCAAAGCCGGAAAGACTCGTTATCCCGAAAAGCAGCCAAGTGCTGCAGAGACTGTAGTGCCAGGCTTTCTTCTGCCGGGCCAATTACAAAGCCATGGCCGCGCAGGTACCTGCAAAAGGCGACTACGTGGGCGCTCAGGCTGGTGTGTCGTTGGATAAGCGGGGAAGGCATACGCAATCAGGTTGCTTCCAATTTTGAATGCACCCCTGTTTTTTCGAGCAGCTCCGACAGGGAAAGCTGAACCTGGCGAATATCCTGCCAATCTTTGAGCACCACGCCGAGCGTAGCCTCTACCAATTCTTTGTCGAGATGGTCAAAATGTAAATTCGCCAGGGCCGTAGCCCAATCCAACGTCTCAGCTACACCGGGTATTTTTTCCAGGCGCATAGTACGCAGCTCCTGCATAAAACGACAAATCTGGACGCCGAGCCGCTCGTCGATACCCGGGACCCGGCTTCGTACGATATGCAGTTCTTTTTCAAAATCGGGATAGTCTATCCACAGGTACAAGCAACGGCGGCGCAAGGCTTCACTCAACTCCCGCACGCGGTTGCTGGTGACGATGACCCGTGGAATATGGGTAGCGCGAATAGTGCCCAATTCCGGAATTG
>Ga0172373_10001080_pt1 | contig 44336 bp, 24 predicted proteins | sample Lak10m_2_FD_114546 | JGI IMG/M metagenome (GOLD analysis project Ga0172373, IMG submission 114546) | Freshwater microbial communities from Kabuno Bay, South-Kivu, Congo - kab_092012_10m | ecosystem: Environmental > Aquatic > Freshwater > Lake | place: Democratic Republic of the Congo... | reverse complement strand
GTTTGGGGACCGCAGGTCCCCAAAATCTAATTTCTTTTCCCTCCCCTCTGGGGAGGGTTAGGGTGGGGTTTTAATAGTGGGCACGCAGTGCCCACCACATTAGGGGCGGAGCCCCTGGACCCCGAATTCAGGGCAAAACCAATGGGCGAAGCCCTTTTAAAGGTGAGGTTTAATAAGTGGGTTGACAACCCACAGCAGGGCCACTATATACTGTATATATACAGTGTTGATTTGTATTTTCTAAGCCCAAGGAGTCGTTATGTTAACCGATAAACAATCCCAAATTCTAAATTTTATTACCAAATACCAAACCGACTATGGTCAATTTCCATCCTTACGCCAAATTGGGGGGGCATTTTCAATTACGGTTAGGGCCGTTCAGCAACATATTGAGGCTTTAAAACGAAAAGGGGTTTTATTGGATCATACTCCCCAAACCGCTTGTTATCGATTACCCATTCATGGCCCTGCCCTTCCATTATTGGGGAGTATTGCGGCAGGGGATCCGGTTGGGGCTTACGAGCAACAAGATGCCTATTTTGAGTTGTCGCCCGAATTTTTTGGGCCCCACGATTCATTGTTTGCCCTTCATGTGAAAGGTGACAGCATGAGTGGGGATGGAATTTATGATGGGGACACCGCGATTATTCGGCAAAAACCGCAATTTGATGACCCCCACGCGATATGGGCGGTTCGAATTGATGCTGATGAATTTACCTTAAAGCGAATTGGATTGGGGGAAAAGTGGATTGAATTACGCCCATCCAATCCGGCTTTATCCCCGTGGTCGGTGGATGTGGATCGGGTTGAAATTGTTGGCAAATTAATTGGATTGGTTAGGAGATTAGTATGATGCAATATCCGTTTCAAGATATTTCGTTACCGGATTGGGTGGCCACTCATTTAACCCGTATACCGCCACGTGTTACAGATGCTGGGTTAACACACATTCCATCTTTAAACCCGATTATTTCAAGCCAATTGGGTGGGGGGTTGCCCAAAGGGTCCATATCTGAATTTGGGATTCCGCTACACAGTACAGGGCGATCGATATTGGCAGATTTTGTTGGGTATGCCACCCAACATCACGACTTATGTTTATGGATTAATGGGCATCCTGAGCTTAGCATTTATCCACCGGCATGGACGGCGCGTGGCATTAACCCATCACGTTGGGTAGTGGCCAATACGGCAACCCCGATTCGGGCCTTAAAAGCAGCGTTGATGAAGCGATTATTTAAACTGGTTATTTTTGATATGCCACCGAGTGGATTGGGTATTGAGGACATTGCCTTTATTGGGATGCAAGCCCGTATTAATCGATATGCGGCGGTATTAATTCGTCCCCATTTATTGCATCCAAAATCGGGAAATCCTTGGGCGAAATTACGGGTTAATTTACATGGGTCTGGGGATCGATTGCGGTTGAATTTGTTAAAAGGGCCAAATGGGGTGATTGTAAACCCCGGTTTTTCATTCCTATAAATTTACAGAGGGGAGATTTTAAAGGGGCTCCGCCCTTATGAACCCAAAATAAGGGGCCTGAGGCCCCTTGGAACCCACTAAACTGGGCGTGCCCCTTCGGGAATGAAAGGGGCTTCGCCCCTTAAGGTGGTGGGCGCTGCGCACCCACAATTAGAACCCCACCCCAACCCTCCCCTAAAGGGGAGGGAGTAAAATTATATTTCGGGGACCTGTTTTTATTTTTTTGGCCCCGAGCCCCAGCAAAGGGGTTTCACCCCCTTAAATCCCCAAGACATGGGGTAAGCATCCTTTGAACAGAGGCTTCGCCCCTTTAAGCGGTGCGGGTGCGCAGCACCCGCTTGATTGGGGTTCCAGGGGCTCCGCCCCTGGTCTGGGGTCTGGGGATCGAAGATCCCCAGAATCTAATTTATTTCTCCCTCCCCTTTAGGGGAGGGCTAGGGTGGGGTTAAAATAGTGGGTGCGTAGCACCCACCACCAAAATGTGGGGACCTGTTTTTATTTTTTGGCCCCACACCCCTTGACTAAGGGCTACGCCCTTAGGAACCCAAAGATAGAACGTGGGTAGCTGCTTGCCCACTATCCGATTATTACGCCAAAGTCGAAAAATCAGACCCCAAAGACGTCGGATCTAAGCGTGGATAAATCGGCGATTGCTGACGTCGCCACTGCTCACGCACACTTTCTAAATGCGCTGCACCCTGTATCATTGGATCCAAATGTAACGTGCTCTTACCCCATTTCTTCTTCACCGACTCCGGTAATTCCCTCACAAATTGATCGTCTCCATAAATGACCAACGGCACCGATTTTGGAACCCGATTCACAATGTGCCACACATTCACAGTCGGCGGGCCATTGGGATTGTTGGCCACTATAAAATGATACTGATGCCCCGTGTTGATGTCTTCCGCTGAAGGAAAGGGCGCCCCATTCGGATGAGAATGATACAACGCAATTAATTTCATTTGATGAGATCGAAAAAATGCATGCGCCCGCTGAATGTCATCACTCGTAATCATAAACCGAGTTTCCCGTTGCTGAACCTCTAAATTATGTGTGGGTAAAATACCCAAAATATACCCATCATACCCCCCCACAAATCCCCCCGATTCATGCGGAAAGTTATCGGTTGCTTGGTTAATAATGGTGCTATAATGCCGCTTGGTAAAAACAAATTGCTTAACCATCGTCCTATGGCTTTGATTTGGGCAATCTCACACAAAATGTCGATCCGGCCCCCATCATACTCTTTACCCAAATTTGACCCGCATGCAACTCAACCAGTCGCTTCACAATCGATAAACCAAGCCCAAGCCCCTCAACCTGACTGGTCCAAGCACACTCCGACTGCTTAAACTGAGTATAAATATCCGATAATTGCATATGGTTCATTCCCCTTCCCGTATCACACACATGTAATTCTAACCATTGGGGGGTTTCAAAACCCTTAATCAATACTTCCCCTTTTTGAGTAAACTTAATCGCATTATTGGCCAAATTAGATAACATTCGAACCACTTTCTGATAATCAGCCTGAATCATTAGTGGACCATCCGGACATTCCACCCTCAAATTTAATGCCTTGGCCGTCGCACTTGGTAAAACCAATTCCACCACCTGTTCGATCGCCCCTTTTAAATCAAAGTCTGAATATTGCAAAATGAGGGTTCCGGATAATAATTGGGATAATTGTAATACATCATCAATTAAAAATTTGAGAGAGTGTGCCTCGGTTAATGCCACCCCGCATAAGTCTTGCTGGCGGTCGGTTAAGGCCCCTTTGGCACCACGCTTTAATAAATCCAAATACCCAATAATTGAGGTGAGCGGGGTTCGCAATTCATGACTCACCAATCGCAAAAAACTGTCACGGGCCACATTCATATCAGCTGCTGCCGACATCGGGGTGCCCACAACGGTTAAATAAGGGGATTCATCCGCCCCAACCCGCCTAATTTTCACGTGAAACGTTCCAGATCGCATGTTTCGAAGGGGGAAATCAAGGGTCATATCGATCGGCATGCCATCATTAATAAATTGAATCAGTTGGGAATGATTCAATTCCGATACATCAAATGGAGTGGGCACCGACAAATGAAACAATCGGTAAGCCACTGGATTACCGTGCAATACCCGACGGGTTTGGGTATCAATTAATAACACCGCCACCTTGCATTCGCTCGATAAGGCCTGTACCCACTCCATAACGTCCGGGGCCATTACCTCATGAGTCACAACATACCCCATCCATGCGACACATCATATGATGCAATAAAATGCCCGTCGCCACCGACACATTCAACGAATCCAATTGACCACTGGTTTTAATGGTCACCAAGGTATCACATTGCTTCATAATACGATGAGACAATCCTCGTTGCTCATTGCCAACTACCAACGCCACCGGATAATTCGGCGCCCATGATTCCAACGCCTGTCCTTCCGACACCGTGGTGCCCACAATCCAATATCCCTCCCGCTTCAAATGATCGATGGCGTTCCCAATATTGGCCACACGCACCAAATCCAAATAATGAATCGCACCCGAAGATGCCTTGATCACACCCGGAGTCAGGGTGGCATTCCGATCTTTAGGATAAATAACACCACGTGCCCCAAATTGTTCCGCCGATCTCATAATGGCCCCAAAATTAAATGGGTCTTCCAAATGATCCAATACCACCAAAATGGGATGATTTTTTTGAACCAATTCGGATAAAAGCATGTCTTTTTTGGTTGTAATGGTGGCCACCACCCCTTGGGTATTCGATTCTTTGACCAAGGCATCCAATTGAGACTGGGTCATATTGGATACCAACGCCCCCACCTGACTCGCATACGATACAATCATCTGAATATCAGGGTGATCCTGTGCCCCATTCGCCACATATACGCGGGTAACAGGTTGGCCCGTTTTAAGGGCTTCTAACACCGCCCGCTTGCCTTTAATCATGGTCATCGTGATGCCTCCAATGGGGTTAATGCTGAACCAGCTGTGCCCAACAAGGGCAATAAATACTGTCCAGTTAATGATTCTGGAACCTGACAAACGGCCTCCGGACGACCTTGGGCAACCAAAGCACCCCCCGCCGGCCCACCTTCTGGACCCAAATCAATGATGTGATCAGCGGTTTTAATCACATCTAAATTGTGTTCAATAACCACCACCGTATTCCCCCCATCTACCATGCGGTGTAATACACCCAATAATAATTGAATATCTGCAAAATGAAGGCCCGTGGTGGGTTCATCCAATAAATACATGGTCTTACCGGTATTGCGTTTACTTAGTTCCTTGGCCAACTTAATCCGTTGGGCTTCCCCACCACTGAGGGTGGTGGCACTTTGGCCCAGTTGAATATACCCCAGCCCCACATCATGTAGGGTTTTTAGTTTCCCAAAAATGGCTGGAACGGCCTCAAATAGCCCCAAAGCCTCATCTACCGTCATTTCCAAAACGTCACTAATTCGCTTGCCTTTATAATGAACCTCTAATGTTTGTGTATTGTAGCGATGCCCCTTACAAACATCACACATGACATACACATCCGACAAAAAGTGCATTTCAATTTTAAGCACCCCATCCCCTTCGCACGACTCACACCGCCCCCCCTTCACATTAAAACTAAAGCGCCCCGGTCCATAGCCACGAATTTTGGCTTCCTTGGTACTGGCAAATAATTCTCGAATGGGTCCAAACACCCCCGTGTAGGTTGCGGGATTGGAACGAGGGGTTCGACCAATCGGGCTTTGATCAATGGTGATTAGTTTGTCCACCTCTTCCCACCCCTCAATACGGTCATGTTGCCCGCAGGGGAGCGGGGTTCGATTTAATAACGATGATAATGCTTGTTTGAGTGTGTCATTAATCAGGGTGCTTTTGCCTGACCCAGATACCCCCGTCACGGCCACAAATTGGCCCAACGGAATCTCAACCGTTATATTTTTTAAATTGTGCTCACGGGCATTCACAATCCGACAACAGCGTCCAGTATACGGACGTCGATCTGGAATGGTAATGGCCCGGCGTCCCGACAAAAACGCAGCCGTACAAGATTCTGGATGGGATAACAATCCCGATACGGAACCTGAATAAATAATGTCCCCACCCAATTTACCCGCACCAGGACCAATATCTACCACAAAATCGGCTTGACGAATCATGTCCTCATCATGCTCAACCACAATTAAGGTATTACCCAAATCCCGTAATCGCATGAGTGATTCAATTAACCGCTGATTGTCCCGCTGGTGCAATCCAATACTCGGCTCATCTAACACATACAATACCCCCGTTAACCCCGACCCAATTTGGGTTGCCAATCGAATCCGTTGGGCCTCCCCACCCGACAATGAGCCCGCTTTGCGATGCAAGGTTAGATAAGTCAGACCCACATGGGTTAAAAAACGCAATCGAGATTCAATTTCACGACTGATTTTACCCGCGATTTCCAATTCTTTGTTGGTAAACGGTGTTTGAGTCAGCCAATCCAATAATGTATCTAAATTCATCGATACCACCGATGATATGCTCTGCCCATGAACCTTCACCGCCAAGGCATCGGGTTTTAATCGTGATCCATGACACCCCGAACAGGGCATGGCCCGCATCACGGTATGCAAAACGGATCTGGCATGCTCGGAGGCATGCGAATACCGCTCCCGAAGGCTGGTAATAATACCGCGCCATTCCCAATACGATCGGTACCGAGTGCGTTTTTTAACCTTCCCACGATTCCCCCCCAATTGAGGAAACCCCCCATCTGGAGCATCCCCATATAAAAGTGCTTGCCGAAGATCGGATGGAAGATCTTTAAACGGGGTGAACTGGGAAACCCCCATCGCATCGTATAACAGCTCAATGTTACGTTGAATGGCCACCCCAGATAATGACACCATCGAAGCCGTCGCCGAAAAAATGGGTTGATCGGAATGCGGGAATACCAAGTCAACGTCAAAATCCATTAATTCCCCCAAGCCCTTGCAGCTTGGACAGGCCCCCATGGGCGAATTGAACGAAAATAATCGATGGGAGATGGGGGACAAGCTAATGCGACAGGCCGGACACGATAATGATTCTGATAATTGAATATCCCCCCGTTCAGAGGTAATCACGACCACCCCGTTCCCCATTTTGAGTGCGGTTTCAAGGGATTCGGTTAAGCGGGCATCTTCCTCGCCCAACGCCAACCGATCAATCACCACTTCAATGGTATGTTTCTTATTTTTTTCTAATGCTGGCATATTGTCCAACCTGATTATTTCTTGATTCAGTCGAATGCGGGTGTACCCATCTTGCTGTAATTGGGCCAACAGCTGTCGAAATTCACCTTTTTGGTTGGATACCAATGGGGATAATACGGTAATCATGGTTCCAGACGGCCACTCGTGAATCAAGGCCATCATTTCATCGATACTTTGGCCCACAATCGGTTGGCCACAACCAGGACACTCTGGAATGCCAATGGATGCATATAACAATCGAATATAATCGTAAATTTCGGTGATGGTGCCAACCGTCGAACGTGGATTTTGGGAGGTGCTTTTTTGATCGATTGAAATGGCTGGGGACAACCCTTCAATGGACTCCACATCCGGTTTATCCATTTGATCTAAAAATTGACGTGCATATGATGATAGCGATTCCATATATCGCCGTTGTCCCTCTGCAAAAATGGTATCAAACGCCAACGACGATTTACCAGATCCGGACAAACCGGTTAATACAACCAATTGATCTCTTGGAATATCCAAGGATACATTTTTTAAATTATGAACTTTGGCCCCCGTAATTTTAATGCGATCTAACATGTTGATTCATCCAATTCTGTAATAATGACAAGCCCCATTTTCCACTTTTTTCTGGGTGAAATTGACATCCTAAAATCGTGGGGGTCCCCACCATCGAGGCATAGGTTACACCGTGCGTGGTGGTGCCCAAAATAACCGATGAATCGGTGGGGGTAACGTAATAAGAATGGGCAAAATATACAAACGCTTGCATGGGTGATTGGGGCCAATATCCGTGTGGATCTTGGGTCACTTGCACGCGATTCCACCCCATTTGTGGCACCTTGACTTGGTTTGAATCAAATCGTCTCACCTGACCCGATAAAATACCCAACCCACTGACACCCCCATCTTCTTCTGACCAATCAAACAACAACTGATACCCCAAACAAATGCCAAAATACGGCTTTCCTTGTGCAATATGCTGACGAATGGCCTGATCCATTCCGTTGTCTTTTAGGTGTGCCATGCCGGACCCCATGGCACCTTGGCCCGGCACGACTAGGGCGGTGCAATCATGTAGTTGTGAGGGGGTATGAATACGAATGGCGGCATGTCCCAAATAAGAGATTGCATTAACCACACTTCCGATATTCCCGACGCCGTACTCTAGAATCCCTATTGTGACCATGTTGTTACGCTAACTTTTTTGACCCTATTTGACAAGATTTGCTAGCCAGATGAAATGGGCTTATACGGTCGATTGTAGGTATAATCCACAAAAGTGTGTGCATACAATTGCATTAAATGCTGGGCAGATTGTTTGGTGAGTTGTTGGTGATCGATGGCTTGTCGGAGTCGTTGGTTAAATCGATTAAACAAATCCTGAGAATCATACCGACAATACTGAATAACATCCCGAACCGTGTCGCCGTGGGTAATATGAGGGCGATCGTTGGGGTGATCCATATCGATAGAGACGACATGTGGGTCACCGAACAAATTATGTAAATCCCCCAAGGTTTCTTGGTAGGCACCAATTAAAAATACGCCCAAATAATACGGGGTGTCCGATGAAATGGGATGTAATGGCAAGGTGGAACGAATCCCAGATTGCCCAATAAACTGATCCATTTTTCCATCGCAATCACAGGTGATATCCGACACAATGGCGTTGATGGTGGGTGATTCATGTAATTGTTGAATGGGAATGACAGGGAATAACTGATCAATGGCCCAAACATCCGGCAAGGATTGAAAAATGCTAAAGTTGCCATAATACACATCCGCCATTTCTCGTTGTAAGGCATCATCAAGGGCAACCCCTTCTTGCTTGAGCTGATTGACGATGGATAAAACTGCGGTTTCCGCCATGGTTCGATCGGCCAATGTTGCATCCCCCTGCCGAAATAATTGATACACCTGATCCCGCAACGCCAATGCCTCTTGGTAGCGGGTGGAATCGGACATGGGGGTGGGTGCGTTGGCCAATTGCCACAAGGTGTTTACCAAGGGATGTGGGTTGTCGGTCATGGGGTTCAAGGTAGTGGCAACTTGTTGTTGGTTAACATCTAAGACGTTAAAAATTAAAGCTGACGAAGCGGCGACCGTAGCCCGACCAAATTCTGAAATCAATAATGGGTGGGGAATATGATATCGGTTCATAATGGCAGTAATGGTGCCCAGCATGCTGGTTGTAAATTCGGTTAGTGTATAATTTTTACTCATGGAGTGAGAGGTTTGATGCCCCATATAATCCACAGCCAGCCCGCCACCAATATCCATCATGCGAAGGGGGACCCCTTGTTGAACCAATGCCACATAAAAATGGCAAGCTTCGGTTACAGCGGTCATAATATCCGATAACATTGGCAATTGTGATCCAAAATGGAAGTGTACCAGTTCTAAACAATCGAGTAACTGGGCTTCTTTAAGTTGGGTATACACCGATTGAATTTGAAGGGCGGTTAGGCCAAAAACACTACGGATGCCCCCAGTTTGTTGCCAGTGTCCAGATGGTTTAGTGGCCAATTTTACCCGAATACCCAAGCGTGGCTTAATCCCCAATTCGTTACTAATGGCAATAATTAAAGGTACTTCATATAGTGATTCAATTACCAAAATAGGCACCATGCCCAGCTGTGTGGCACGCAAGGCCAATCGAATAAGGGTGGGGTCTTTGTAGCCATTTACAATAATGAAGGACCCTTGATGAGCGTATGCCAAAGCAATGTTCAATTCGGCTTTGGTTCCCACTTCAAATCCATGGCCATAGGTTTTGCCATATCGGCAAATGGCTTCGACGACTTGGTGTTGGTGATTGACTTTAAGTGGGTACACGCCGACGTACCTGTTTTGATAGTTGGCGGATTGAATGGCGGATTCGAAAGCGGTGTACAAGCGTTGTAAAGAATCTTTAATTAAATGGGTAAACCGCAAAATAATGGGCATGGGGGCGTGGGGGCTGACTTGCTGAATGAGGTGATATAAATTCAGTGGGGGTGATTCTGGGTGGGGAGATTTGAGCAACAGGTGGCCATGATTGGATATCATAAAATGACCTTGGCCCCAATCGGAAATACGATATAGGTCGTCACTTTGTTGGGTGGTCCACCGTTGGGTGGAATGAACCGAAGGAGAGGATATACTCAATACAAAACCCCGCTCTGAAAAAAATATTTCCAACTAGGTGTTGGTGACTTAAAAAGTCTTATCGTCCTATTTTGATCATATAGAACCGATCGATTGTTCTTGTGCAGTGGGCATCTGTTTGCAAACAAGAATCGGTGAGTTTACGGGTAAATGCTAGAAATATCAACACCAATAAAAAAGGTGGGGGGTAAATGCGGCGGGGTATTTTTATTTCTTAGCCCCTCAAACTCCCCCCTGATCCATTTTGAATCTGGGGACCTTCGGTCCCCAGACCCCTTGACCAAGGGCTTCGCCCATAGGAACCCAAAACAAGGGCTTCGCCCCTTTTACCCCCGCAAACTGGGCGTGAACCTGCAGGATTCTTAAGGGCAACGCCCTTAAGGCGGGCGTGGGTGCGCAGCACCCACTATCAAACTTCTTTTCCCTCCCCTTTAGGGGAGGGCTAGGGTGGGGTTGCAATAGTGGGCACGCAGTGCCCACCACCTCAAGGGGCAAAGCCCCTTAAAATTCTCCCATCCCCATACGCCTCCAAGCCTCCCCTATCCAATAAAATGAACCCGTTACCAATAAATCCCCGCATAAACCATCAGGCACCCTATCCCATGTCTCAATCACACCCAAGCCCGCATACTCAGATGCCGGATGCCACCCCGCATCCGGAGCATACACCCCCACTCTCCCCCACCGACGGGTACCCAATACCCCCAACATGTCATCCAACTCTTTTCGCGCCAATACCCCAATCCATAAATGATGCACCCCCTCCGACAACGACCCCAATACGGCTTGTAACCCATGGGCATTATGCGCCCCATCCACCCATACACACCCCCCATCATACCGACCCACTGAAAACCGCCCCGGTATGCGAGCCGATGCCAATTCCAACGGGTTAACCGGATACCCCAACTGCCTTAATACCCGTTCCGCCACCGCCCCATTTTGTCGTTGATACCCCCCCGTCATCATAAACCCATCCGGAAGCAAGTCCCACGGTTTTACCCACTCACATACCACCCCCTGCGTCTCACATACCCGTTGAATGACCCCCTCAACCTCTGGGTCTTGCATGGCACTAATCACCGGACCTTGTTTAATAATCCCCGCTTTCTCAGACGCAATCTCTGCTAACGTGTTCCCCAAAATAGCCTGATGATCCAACCCAATTGGTGTTAATACACTAACCGATGGCGTGACAACATTGGTGGCATCCAACCGTCCACCAATCCCCACTTCAATCACCGACACATCTGCCGATTCAAAGGCCAAAAATGCCATCATCGTTAATAATTCAAATTCCGTGGCGTCACCCACCGCCCACGCTACTTGCGAAAACAAATTCACAAATTGCTCTTCTGAAATCGGCACCCCATTCCACCATAATCGTTCGGTATACGACCAAACATGGGGCGATAAAAAAGTGCCCACATTCAGCCCCTGCGCCACCAACCCTTGGGTAATATACGCACAGGTACTGCCCTTACCATTCGTACCCGCCACATGTACCACCCGCTTTAACCGATGATGGGGATGGCCCAATCGATTTAATAAATCCAAAAAACGGCTTAAACAATACCGCATACCCCCCGACCGCATGGTCCCTGATAACTGCTCAATCGCCTGATCAAACCCCGTCAAACGAGTATCGCACCACCATCAATAATAAGTTGTTGGCCCACGATCATATTGGCCTGCCCCGACACCAAAAAAGCCACCACCTTGGCCACTTCTTCGGGCGTTACCAACCGCCCCATAGGCGTCTGCTGGGTAACCATTTCCAATGCCTCTGCCGCACCCGGAATGGCCATCATGCTTTTGGTTGGCGACACCCCTGGCAACACCCCATTTACAATAATCCCCTTGGGGGCCAACTCTACCGCCAATGCTTTGGTTAACGTGGCCACCGCACCCTTGGCTACCCCAACCACCCCATAACCAGGTAAAATTCGCTCATGCCCATAACTCGACACACTCACAATATGCCCGCCTTGCCTCATCAAGGGCACCCCATATTGTGCCAAATTCAACAAAGAACGGGCCGTGGCATCCATGGTAATATCCCACGCCTTCGACTTGGTTGTTAACAATGGCCCTGGTATACCAAATGAAGCATTGGCAATGATACTATCCAAGTGGCCATACTCATCTCGTATCACATCCATCATTCCACTAATTTTGGATTCATCGCCCATATCCGCTCGATAAATCTTGGCCTGCCCCCCTAATTTATGAATCTCGTCATACACCCCTTGAACTTCCGTCATACTCCGACGAAAGTTCAAAATGACCCGATCCCCCCCCTTGGCTAATTCAATGGCAATGGCACGTCCAAAACCTCGCGATGCCCCAGTGACTAAAACAACACGGTTGGTTGTCATTAGATATCGTAATACATCACAAATTCCCAAGGATGGGGCCTCAAATCCTTGGCTTTTACTTCATGCTGGGTTTTATATTGAATCCAATTATGAATCACATCTTTGCTAAATACATCCCCTTTTAATAAAAAGGCGTGATCTTTCTCTAGTGCAGCCAAGGCATCTTTCAGAGACCCCGGTGTGTGGGGAACTTTGGCCAATTCTTCAGGTGGCAAATCATAAATATCTTTATCCAAAGGATCACCTGGATCAATTTTATTCACAATCCCATCCATCGCCGCCATTAGAATGGCGGAAAATGCCAAATACGGATTACAACTAGGGTCGGGACAACGAAACTCAAATCGCCGTGCTTTTTCACTGACATGTGACATCGGAATTCGTACTGATGCACTTCGGTTGCGTTGGGAATAAGCCAAGTTAACCGGTGCTTCATACCCTGGAACCAAGCGACAATAACTGTTGGTGGTTGGATTGGTAAAGGCCAATAATGCCGCCGCATGCTTTAAAATACCCCCAATGGCATACATCGCTGTTTGCGATAACCCAGCATACCCATCCCCTGCAAACAAATTGCGATTGTCTTTCCAAATCGATAAATGAACATGCATCCCCGACCCATTATCCCCAAATAACGGCTTTGGCATAAACGTGGCTGTTTTCCCATTTTTTCGCGCCACATTTTTAATCACATACTTATACTTAATTAAATTATCCGCCATCTCAACCAAGGGGGCAAATCGCATGCCAATTTCACACTGCCCACCAGTGGCCACCTCATGGTGCTGGGCTTCCATCGGAATTCCCAATTCTTGTAAGGTCAACATCATTTCAGACCGAATATCCTGCAACTGATCCGTTGGTGGGCAAGGAAAATACCCCTCCTTATTCCGCACTTTGTAGCCCAAATTGGGGAATTCTTCACGCCCCATATTCCAACGTCCCTCATTGGAGTCAAGATAGAAGAAGCCTTGATTTTGGGTTTGATCAAATCGAACGTCATCGAAAATAAAAAATTCCGCTTCCGGACCAAAATAAGCCACATCCCCAATACCAGAACTGGTTAAATAATGAAGGGCTTTTTTGGCAATGCCACGGGGATCTCTGTCATAATCAGCCCCTGTAATGGGATCGTGGATGGAACAAATCATTACCAAGGTTTTGGCCGCATAAAATGGGTCAATAAATGCCGTATCTGCAATGGGTTTCATTAACATGTCCGATTCATTGATGGTTTGCCACCCACGAATACTAGACCCATCAAATCCCAAACCTGCCTCAAAAAAACCAATGTCCACATTACAAGCTGGCACCGACACATGTTGCCATGTTCCAATAAAATCAATAAAGCGAAGGTCCACCACTTGGACCCCCTCTTTTTTAATGAGTGCCATTACACTTTCGGGCGTATGTCGTTCGGCCATGAAGCTATCCCTTCTATACCTCGTTTTAAAATTTTTTTAATACTTAATAGATTATAAAAAAAGTTTAGCTCCCACACAAGGTAAAGATTCAGCAACACCATTTAGCACCATCATCTACTCCGCACTTTTTTACTCAATCGATCGTTGTCTTCGGTCAATTAACTGCCGAATCACCGTCGACGAAACCCCAGCTTTTATCAAATCATGCCGACTTCGAATACTATTCCGTAACCGATACTGTTGAATCAAAATGGCATCTTCTCGCCCCAAACGAAGTTGTTTGATTAAATCCGGTACTGAATATCGGTTCAAGGACGACATTACCAATGGGTCCAATTCAATATTGGGGGAATCTGGTGAATGGTCGACGGTACGTTTGGCTCGCCTAGCTGCTTTTGGCACCGTTTTGGTATGGGGTATCGCCACATGATCCCCATCTTTTAAATGAGCGGCCAATTTAACCTTGGTGGTATTGGCATCCGCTAACTGCCCCCCAGCCAACTGTAGCAAATCAACCACGCGACTACCCACCGGCAATTTGTACATACCTGGACGATACACAGCCCCCCCAATGCTAACGGATAGGTGAGCACCCCTTCCTTCAGGAATTCCCCTCCCATTAACAAACGGTGCAGAATCCTCTTCCACCACACCCGTACTCGATGAAAAGGGCTGCCAGATGGCCAATACCACCGCCAACATTCCAATCACACCCATGACCCATGCTGTCATCCTGCCCCCTCCAAAAAATCCAATAATCGAATATCCCTCAACCACACCACTTCATTCGGCAATACCATGGCCACATCAATCCGCACATCATAGGCATCCCACTCTGGGTGTTGGGCCAATAATTGCCCCACCGCAACCACCAGTCGATGGGCCTTACGCTGATTAACACGGGCCCCAATCCCACTGTCACGCCCACATTTGACTTCCACCACCACCAATTGTGTTGCCGATTCAAATCCCACAATATCCAACTCCCCACCCAAACACCGAAAATTTCGATACGCAATATGCCATCCCTGTTGAATCAATAAATCACACACTCGCCCCTCCGCCCACACCCCTTTTTTAACACCCACCCCCATCGCCCCCCATTCCCATTCCCCCTTGTTTAAGCGACCCGTTTCGCCAAACGAAACGAATGACGATGAATCGGCGAAGGCCCCCATTCATTCAACACCTCATAATGCTGGCGTGTGCCATACCCAAAGTGCCGATCAAAGCCGTACTGGATGTATTGATGTCCCCATTCCGTCATCATCCGATCACGGGTTACCTTGGCCACAATCGATGCGGCTGAAATACAAGACACCCAGACATCCCCATCCACTATGGGGGTTGCCCGCCCCTGTAACGGTCGTGGAATTCGATTGCCGTCCACCCACATCCACTCAGGTGATTGGGGAAGATGGTCAACCGCTTGTACCATAGCCATCATGGTGGCTTGCAAAATATTGACTTGGTCAATCATATCGTGTCCAATGACCCCAATCCCCACTGTTGCATGGGCCATAATCCAGTCAAATAAAGCCACCCGCCGATGGGATGAAATGGTTTTTGAATCGTGGAATACCGGCCACGGTTTGGGCCCCAATACCACCGCAGCTGCCACCACCGGACCTGCCAATGCCCCCCTTCCCGCCTCATCGATGCCGGCTACCCCAATTCCCACTGTTTCAAAACCAACACCGCATTATGTCCCCCAAACCCAAATGAATTGGAGATGGCCACTCGAATGTTGCCTTCCGCCCCCTGGTTGGGCAGATAATTCAAGGTACAATGAAGATCCGCTTCATGATAATTGATGGTGGGGTGCATATACCCAGTCTTTAAAGACAACACCGTTGCAATCGCTTCAATGGCTCCCGCCGCACCCAATAAATGCCCCGTCATAGATTTGGTTGAATTAATAAACAATTGACTGGCGTGCTCACCAAATACCGCTTGAATGGCCTCACTTTCATTCCGATCATTTAATTCAGTGCCGGTGCCATGGGCATTGATATAATCCACATCCTCTGGGGATATACCAGCCGATTGCAAAGCGGCCAGCATGGCACGCTGAGCCCCCTCACCTGCTGGTGCAGGGGCCGTAATGTGATAGGCATCCCCACTGGCCCCAAACCCGACTACCTCGGCGTAAATAGTGGCGCCCCTTGCCAAGGCATGCTCCAACTCTTCAAATACCAAAATACCGCTTCCCTCACCCATGACAAAGCCATCCCTTGTTTTACAAAATGGGCGACTCGCCGTGGCCGGGGTCTCATTGCGCTCAGACAACGACCGAGCGGCACTAAAACTTGCCATGGCCAAGGGTGTAATGCTGGCCTCTGCCCCTCCCGTAATCATGGCAATCACGTGTCCTTGCTGAATTAATCGATAGGCATTGCCCATTGAATTGGATGCCGATGCACAAGCTGTCACCGTACACGCATTGGGTCCCTTGGCACCTGTTTTGATGGCCACCAACCCAGCTGCCATATCTGGAATCATCATGGGGACCGTAAATGGACTAACCCGAGTGGGGCCCTTTTGTGCCAACGCAATGGCCGTTTGCTCCAATATTTCAATCCCCCCAATCCCCGAGCCAATCTCAATTCCCACTTTCTCTGCAATCGGCGCAATATCCAAACCCGAATCAGCCACAGCTTCCAAGCTGGCTTTTAGTGCCAATAATATAAACCGAGACGTTCGACGGGCTTCTTTTTTGTCCACAATGGTTTCCGGATCAAAGCCCCTCACCTCACCCGCAATCCGAGTCGGAAAATCAGTGGTATCAAAACAAGTCACCTCTGATACACCTGATTGACCGGCCTTTAACCCATGCCAATAATCAGAAACCGAATGACCAATTGGCGTAATCGCCCCCATTCCCGTAATAACCACTCGCTTCCGATTCATTGCACCTTCTCCTTATATGGCTCCGTTAACGGCTCATCCCCCATCACGAGAAGGCCCCAAGGCCCCCCCCTTTTTGTTAAAATGACTGACCCTTGGATGACAATCATATCACTATGATCTCTAGCAACTTATTTTAAGTTACCTACGATGTAATCCACTGTTTTGCCAACGGTGGTTAATTTTTCAGCATCTTCATCCGCAATCTCTGTTCCGAATTCTTCTTCCAATGCCATCACCAATTCAACTGTATCAAGTGAATCAGCACCTAAATCATCCGAAAAAGATGCCTCATGGGTTACTTCATCTTCCGACACACCCAATTGATCCACAATAACCGAACGAACTTTTTGAAACACATCATCTTTAGAATACGACATACTGCTACCTCCGTTTAATAATGGTCAAATTAAATTGGCATCCCACCATCAACACTCAAAACTTGACCTGTTATGTATGCTGACAAATCGGATGCTAAAAAGGACACAACCCCTGATACATCGTTTGCTGTACCAAGGCGCTTCAAGGAAACGCCTTGGATTATAGTATCAAGTTGATCTTTCGGTAAAGCATGCGTCATATCGGTTTCAATAAATCCTGGGGCAATGGCGTTGCATCGAATCCCTTTTCCCCCGTATTCTTTGGCTACCGACTTGGTTAATCCGATCACACCCGCCTTGGATGCCGCATAATTGGCCTGTCCCGCATTACCCCCAACACCAATCACAGATGAAATATTAATGATCGAACCAGATTTTTGTTTCATCATGGTTCGAATGACCGCTTTGGTTAATACAAACACCGATTTTAAATTGGTGGTTAATACCGCATCCCATTCCGCCTCTGTCATACGTAATAACAAATTGTCTCGGGCAATCCCTGCATTATTAACCAATACATCAATTCGACCCATTTGTGATACGGCTTCCTTGGCCAATGCCTCAATACTGTCCGATTGGGCCGCATCAAACCCAATACCAATAGCGCGCACACCCCACGTCTCCCCCACTTGGCTGGCCACCTGTTGGCATACCTCTTGCTTGGTAGCGGCTATCACCACGTCATATCCCTCTGATGCCAACTGGTTCACCACCGCCAACCCGATACCACGCGTGCCTCCCGTTATTAACGCAACCTTAGACATGTTGTAATCCTCCTGAAATCAAACGTTGCCAATCCAACACACCTTGCTCACTGGCTATACTGGTTACGGGAAATGTTGGCTGACACTTTTTGCATAAACCTGTTAATACCGAACCCGGACCCACTTCAATGGCCCGATCGACCCGTGTGGATAACCATGCCACCGTCTCCACCCATCGCACACTAGATACCACTTGTAATGGCAAATTATCGGTCAACTTGGCCCCATCCTCTTCCGGCTGGGCCGTCCGATTTAATACAATCGGCACAGTTGCCATTCCCAACGGATGATTCACTAGGTAATCAGATAAAGCCTGTTGGGCTGGTAGCATATAAGGGGAATGAAAGGCCCCACTTACAGGCAATGGAATCAGTTTTCCGCCCTGCTCTTTAATGATGGGTGTCACCTGCTCTAACGCTTGCTTCTCCCCCGATATAACAATCTGCGAGGGGGTATTAAAATTGGCCATTGCCAATTGTTGTGCAAATGGGTGTAGCAGGGTGTCCAACGCCTCCACAGACACCCCCATCACCGCAGCCATTCCGGTGGTATGGGGGGGATTCGCATTCGCCATCGCCTCCCCACGAACTTGAATCAGATTTAACGCCGATTCAAAAGATAAAGCACCCGCCGCATAATAGGCCGTTAACTCACCCAAACTATGCCCCGCCACATAATGGGGCCGAATCCCTTGGGCATATAAATGATCTAAAATAACCGCAGACATCACAAAAATAGCCGGCTGGGCACGGCTGGTTAGGGTTAGTTCCGACTCAGGCCCATCATGAACCAAATCGTAGATCGAATAGCCCAACAACGATGCCGCCTGCTCCCAACGTTGTTTCGGGTCGCTCCCCAAATCCCGATTCATCCCCACTTTTTGAGACCCTTGCCCCGGAAAAATAAACGCCACTGATGGACTGGTCATGTTACACATCCCCATTCAAAAATTGATACGCCCCAAGTAAAGCCCGCCCCAAAACCAACCCCCATGATTAAATCCCCCACTTTCAGTTGTCCGCCTTGACTGGCCATCGACAATTCAATCGGAATCGATGCTGCCGAGGTATTCCCCACCGCTTGAATGGATGATAAGAGTTTTTGATTGGGAATCTCCAACGTCTCCATCACTTGATCGATAATACGCTGATTGGCCTGATGGGGCACAAACCACTGAATATCATTCCAAGTCAAGCCGGTTTCCTCTAAGGCCGTTCGAATCGCCGACACAATCGCTTGAATGGCAACCTTAAATACCGACCGACCTTCCATTTGAATAAAATGCCCCCCACGATCAATGACGTCATGGGACAATGGCTCCTTAACCCCGCCCGACGGAATCTGGAGAATCCCCCCCCACTCCCCATTGGCATACAATCGGGAATACGAAACCCCACGCCCCAAAGTGGGTCCCAATACGACAGCTCCCGCCCCATCCCCAAACAACACACACGTCCGTCGATCCGACCAATTCACCCACCGCGACAAGGCATCAGCCCCAATGACCAACGCATGGGTAACGTGCCCCGTGGCAATAAACTGGGTGGCCACACTCAAGGCGTACACAAACCCCGAACAAGCCGCCCCCAAGTCAAATGCAGCCACCGAAGGTAACTGTAACCGATGTTGTACCAAGCAGGCCGTTGACGGAAATCCTAAATGATCCCCCGAGGTGGTGGCAACAATCACCATTCCAATTTGATCGGCGGACACGCCACTCGTATCCAACACCTGTTGCCCCGCTTGAACTGCCATATCAGCCGTTGTTTCCGTATCCACCACATGCCGATATTCAATACCCGTTCGTGACATCACCCACTCATGGGTGGTATCAATCCCGCGTTGTTTTAAATCCTCGTTGCTTAAACGCAAAGGAGGCAAAAAATGGGCGGCCGCCATCACCCCAGCTCGGTTCATGTTAAGCTCGATTGTAATTGGGACACTAAGTTCCCTGTCACACACCGATGGGCTTGCATAATGGCATTACAAATGGCCGTGGCGTCCGACCGTCCATGGGCAATAACAACCACCCCGTTGACCCCCAATAACGGTGCCCCCCCGTATTCTCGATAATCATAGCGGGCTTTAAATTTTTTTAAAAATGGGGCCAACAATAATAATCCCAAAAGGGTTCTCACCGATCCCTTGGCCTCAGTCTTAAAAAAGTCAAAAAATAAATCAGCCACCCCTTCACCAAATTTTAACATCACGTTACCCACAAACCCATCGGCGACTACCACATCCGCCGCCCCATTAAACAGTTGCTTTCCCTCCACATTGCCTATAAATGGCAATTCACTTTGGGTTAACCCCACATGCACCGCTTGGGTGCGCTGATCCCCCTTGCTGGTTTCTTCACCAATATTTAATAATCCCAATGTTGGCTGAGAAATCCCCAATGCAACTTTGGCATAGGCCAAACCCAATCGGGCAAACTGCATCAAATGAGAGGTCTTACTATCCACGCTAGCTCCCATATCCACCATCACAAACGGATGGCGCTTTCCCGGAAAAATAGTGGCAATACAAGGCCGCTCAATACCTGAAATACGCCCCAAATCAAGGGTGGCTGCCATCATCACCGCCCCCGTATTGCCAGCCGACACAAAGGCATCGGCTTCCCCTTGTTTTAACAAGCCCAAGCCCACTCGGATCGATGACTGGGGCTTGTCTTTAAAGGCCCTCGAGGGGGTCTCCCCCATATCCACTACTTGAGGTGCATCCACACACGAAATGCGAGAACGGTACTCACTCGGTATGTCTTTCAAAAAGGCATGCAACGACTCAATCGGTCCGGTTAATTGAACGGCAAGAGACGGCTCGTTGGACAAAGCCTCCAGAACCCCCTTAACCACCACCAAGGGTGCATCGTCGCCCCCATATGCATCCACGACGATACGCGACAAGGAAATTACTCGCTAGCTGCTAAATCGTTAGAAGGTGCGTTGTTTGATGCGGAGGAGGTTAATATAACCGGACGTCCCTTGTAAAACCCGCACACTGAACACACAAAATGAGGTCGACCTAAGGCACCACACTCTGGACACGGACGCAAATTGGGAACCACGATTTTCCATCGGGCCGTTTTCATCCGCTTTTTAGACTTTGATCGACGCTTCTTTGGTACTGGCATATTATTTTCCTTTCAACCCGTATACCCATCACGATGAGTTATTGTATCACTCACCACGTGTTTCCTTTGAAACAAAGAAACACTGTTTTTATCTAATGGTCAACGATAATAAAATCCAGCTTGGTCACTGTCAAGTCACGGCTTCTAAAATGGTCTTTGACGCAAGTTCACCGATCACAAAACAGATTGAAGAAGTAGTTGAGACGCCCCCATTGGCTGAATTGAATGTCGTCGCACATTGATTATTGAATCACTCGAATAGCACCCCGTCGACCAATGGGTCGATATTCGGATCCATATCGACTTTGAACCGGATTTGGCAAAGCCTCCATTTGATCTCTAAAAATAACCACTCCATAGGTGCCACTTGTCTGAACCACAACAGTTAATACATTCCCCTCAACTTTTCCCCATTGCTCAATCCCATCCCCCACCGTCACCTTGCGTCCACTAAAAAAGTTATATGGTAAAATAAACTGGTTTCCTCCCACTTCACACACGACATCAAACGCATAAATGGTCCCACCACCCCCCGTTGAGGACCCCACATTCGCCGCATCAATACGCGTTGTTTTGTTTGGGTCGGCGTTAAAAATACTGCCCTCATAGCCCAATGAATTCCATGTCGAATCAGCGCGATCATCCATTATTAAAATGTTGTAATGCCCCGGCGACTGGGTAAACACTTTTAAGGTTGAGCCCTCTATTTTTGCCCACGCTTCATCCCACAACGCATCGGCGGGACTGACTTGAATGATGGTATTACCACGGTTCATATCTGCCATATAACTCGGTAGTGGGAATTGATTTTCACCAGCCACAGTACATATCACTTGCAAGGCATACAAGTTGCCACCCACCCCTGGGGTTTGAACAGAATAATGACGAAGACGAGTCCCTTGCCCCTCTTTAATTGGATCAGGGTGTGGTATATCCGTTACAAATACACCCGATTGAATCTCTCGATCCACCTGCATCGAATGTAAATAAGATACTGGTTCGCTACTTGAACCCACGCCATATAATTGATTAAGCCCACTGTCGTCCCCATCAATATTGAGGGAATAGATCCGATCTGCTGACAGTATATTGGGACCCGCACTGTTCATGCCCGACACAAAAAAACGAGGATAGGCATACATAATTGGATTATCATCTGCCAATGACACATTGGTGGTGGACCAAGCACAGGTGGGTTCAAAAAAGCGCAAATTATCATCTTTGATCGCTGCCACCGACCATAAGTCCCATAATGTGCTCGCCGATTTCTCTGAATAATTACTATAAATTGAGCCCAGCCAGTTATTTGGCGTCAAACCAGATGAGCTACCAATATACCCGGTATAATATGGTATGGTGGGCCAATTTTGTTCATCATACGTTCGTTTTAGATCATAATTAAATAGGGACACCCCAATGAGTTGTTTCATAAAATGATCGGTTGGATAAGACGATGAAAAACTTGGGGAATAATAAAACCCACAATGATTTCGGTTATCATTTGTAAAGAAGGTTGTATTTAATGCATTATTGTAAGGGTAGACAAATAAAAACTTGGGTGTACTCGTATCCGACTTGGCACTACTTTCTAAACTTACAGGATTGGTTGCGCTGCTCATGCTAGGGTAGACCGTTGAACTTGATTTTCGACTGGCCAACTCTGCCTCGGTTAATTGATACCCAAAATCATTATACTCTGAATCAGCTGTTTGAATGCGGTCTGGATATAACGATTCTGGTCTTGCATCCCACCAATTTGGGGTATATTTAATGTGCCGAACATGTCGCAACAAGAAAAAATCTACCCCATATCTGGTGCGCCAATTGATTCCATACCGCTGGAAATAGGGTCTAACAAAATCACTAATGCCACTTGGGTCAATCACAAAATTAAGTCGATTGGAATTAGCACCTGATTGCAACCCCGGTTTTTCGTTGGAGTACAATCGAACCCCGTTGGCTTTATAATCATAGGTACGGGTTGTATCTTTCTCAAAAACGGCATAATTAATTTCTAGTTGATTGTTGGCAATATTCGCATTGCCAATAAAATCAGGGTTTACGCTCTTGAGTTGATTAATTAAATGTGCCACGATATCAACCGTACTAGATTGAACCCGATCGACCACCAATCGATTGAGTTTGGATGCCCCATTAAAATCCATTCCAAATTCACCACTGGTTAATTTAGATACACTGGCCATATTGGCCTTAATATTGGTTGTTTCTAAATCAACATAATCGATTCTCTCTGTTGAATTAGATCTTGCTTGAATTCGGTAACCCACGGGCACCCGCATGGTTCGAACCGCAAAATAATCATTGTCCATACCCGTTAATTTGAAATGGATCAAATCTTGATTCGATCCATAATAACTGGGCCAACTTCGATCATCTGTGACATATAACGTTAGATCATTTCGATAAAGTCCCATGGCATAAAAACGATTATCACGAATGGCCCACATCACAGAGGGAATCACCAAAGCACCCTTGATGACCACATTTCCAGACACAAAAAAACCAAGTTCGTTAATCAATTGAGGGGGCGAAAATCGTGAATCCGTCTTAAATAAAAAATCAGATGGAACATTGATGGCAATGGCCATGTGATCCGTCAAGCAACTCTGATTCGATGCATTAATGGTATTCAAAACACCAGCTCTAAAGAATTGCCCCACCTGTAAAGCCGAACAAATATTTAAGATCTTTGTTTTATGATTTTCTCGTGTGGTCATAGAGCCAGCTACATTAACCCCAGCCATATTGCTAAACGTTCCAGATCCCAAAACCAGCTCGTTGTTTTGCATCATGATTTGTCCGGCAACATCCAACTTGCTGGTTTGAGCATTTCCGGATACGGAAATCGTGTCATCGGGCATACTCATCCCAATCCCTAAAGACCCAACATCCCAACGCAAATTTCCAGATCGATTCATGCTCAAAGCAGGTATCACCATCACATCCCCCGCTATTGGATTGAGATTAAGCTGACTAAATTGAAGATTGGAACTGGTTTCAATCGGTTGAATCAGTGAAAACTTAACACTGACTGGATCGGCTATTTGAGTCAATTGCAACCCTCTGGCTACGGCCAATTGAAGCCCCCCATTGTAAGCACCTACCAATTTACCAGACGGAACCATAAGGCCAATCCCCCCTGCTTCTATTGGCCAAAAACCAGTATCAAATGAGTTAAGACTCAAATCGGTGATTTGCCCACCATCCCCGCTAAATACTGTGGCATTGATGGTATTGCTCACCATCCCCCCACCCACGGCCAATGCATACTGACTGGTGGGGGCAAAAAACTGGACCGTACCGAGCTCGACATCAACCATCATACTTTGGGATGGGGTCTTCCCAAACGGATTCAGTAATGAGGGGGATTCCTGATGACGAATTAACATATCCCCAGACACAGCTAAACTCACATTCGCAGGCACCCGATATGAACTACCCAGCCGTATTCCAACCACTTCTGGAGATCGCGTAATGACCAATACCCCCCTACCAATCGATGTCTCTTTGTTAAATTGGGCTTCCCCTAAAATGGTGATATTGGCCTGCCGTTCTGTAGCACCGCCAAGGCCAAGCCAAGGTGTCGGTTGATCATAAAATCCCCAAACCGTTGCTGGCACTTGTCTCGCCCTTAACGCGGTCGTTTTAATCGTATTCCCCACCATTGTATTGACATACAGTCGATGCGATCGAAAAGAAACAAGCCCATCCAATGCACTAGCAGGTGATTCGGTATTGAGTCCTACCCTAAATTCTCCATCCACCTCCCCCATCCAGAACCTAGTTGATTGAAGCAACTTATTTACCACCAAAGAATGTGATTCCATCCCTCGAGTTAGCATCATATTTCCGTTGACAGCCAACGCATACGGCACGTTAGAAATCATGCCAATTCCCATGCTACCTTGGCCACTCAATACAATACCCATGGGTTCGGAATTTGGATTAATGCTTAAGCTCCCCGAATAGTACCCACTTCCAATCACATCCAATTGATAGCTTGGATTTAATCGATTAACCCCCAATTTTCCAATATCCAAATACAACCTACTATCGGCGTCTAGTTTAATATCCAGACCACTACCTAATAAACCCAAAACAGACCGAGTTGCGATTAATGATAGTTGATTAAATCTTGGCACCCCCGTTGGGCTGATATTTTGCACCAACCCTAAATGGATGGCCCCACTGGAACCATTCACGGAGACCCCTTGCTCATTAATGGCTACAAAAGTATGCCCTGTATACTTTCCCACCCCATCTGCTAAAAAGATGGTACCGGGTCTGACCGTGCCGTTAGGCAAGAACAATCCAGTCAATCCCTCAGCCAGCGCTTCTACGCCGGTTAACGATGCCATGTTAATATGATGGATAAACTGCCCATCTCCAATAAACTGAGTAGCCGAAAAAGAGTTGGATACCATCATATCGCCACTGACTTCCAAGGCTTCCCCACCATTATCTCGATTAATAGACAAGTCTACGTCCGTGATGCCCACATGAAAATCGAGTTGGGTAATGGCCACATCACCAGCAACCTGCGTTAAATTGGATACTTGCATTTCTGTTCCCACCAATGCCTTCCCACTGATAGGCGTCCCCCCCAACTGAACACCACTCTCATCCACTACCACATTCCCCAACTTAGCATTCTTGGCTAACGTGATGCTATTGGCGATCATTCGATTGGACACCACCCCATCACCACCCACATCCATTAACGTGGTTGCCACTAAATTGGGCTGATTGATTCCAACACGAAGGGGGGAATTTTGAATGCGCATACTGGAATTCCCCACCACCAAGGATGCCCGATTAATGGTAACAGCCCCCGCCTGTATATTTCTTACCCACCCACTTCCAATCACATGTAAATGATGGCTTGCACTTACAATACCCACCCCCATTTTTTCTTGATTCACCGATATTAAACCACCCCCCATGTCAGCACGAACATCCCCTCTTTCGATACTCGCGGCACCATTAATATACACATTCAAGTAACGATCTTTATTAATCAATATAGTATCGAGGTAACCAGTCAGATTTCCTGTACTCCATACATTTCCCGAAAACATTTTCCCTGAAATCATCACATCTCCGGATACCGATAACGCAGCACGTTCCCCCGAACCCCATCTCACCTGCTTCGCCTCATTATCAATTAGCAACGCATCCGCATCCCGATTTAAGAGTGACAGTCGCCTTGAAATGGTTAATCGGTCGGTGGTCGTACGGTCTCGGATGATACCCGAACCCAGCACAGCCAACGCTTCCTTGGGTGTGACCCCCACACCCACACCTAATTCGGTGGTTTTAAACCACCCTAGATTGGCTTTTATGGTATCTGGAACCACCATGCGTTGAACGGTGACTGAATTGGCAACGGCCCCCCCAACAACAATAAGGGCCATGGTGGGTGTGGCGCGATTAATCCCCACCCCGCTTGATGTAATGACCAACACCGATTGAGGTGGATTAACCACCCATTCCAATACCCTGACCCCGTTTCCTGACAACCTACTTTGAACATTGGCATTCCCCACAATATGCAGGGCTTCTCTCGGCTCCTTGGTCCCAATCCCAACGCTATCATTCCAATAACTAGATACAAATAGCCCACTCGCATCTAATTCATTCGCCGTCAGTGTCGTGAGGGTTACATTTCCACTAACCAACCATTGCCCCGATAATGACAATGCGTTCTCCGGTAACCGATGAATCCCCAATCCGGTCGAAATGACGCCCCAAGAGTCCGTACCAAACCATCCCTTTTGATTGAATCGGGCACGCAAGTCAACATCCAAATCAACGCTCGGATCAGCGGTTCCCACACCCACTCGGTTTCTGGTAATGGTTAATAGACCCGAATCAATGTGTTGACCCACTATCTCATCGACTTTTAACTCCCCCCTCGACCGCATGCTACCAACGATATCCAATGCCTTTATGGGTACACGTCCAAGGCCAAGCCCAAGTGGCGTTACAACCCAAGCCAATCCCCCAACTGACCACTGCTTGGCAACAAGCAACTCATTGAGAACGGCCATTCCATTCGCAATCCCACCCCCCGTCATAACCAGCCCTTCCGCAGGTGACCGGTTCAATCCCACCCCATTACTCTGAATGGATAATACACCCTTACCGAAAACAGCTCCCGCATTCACCGTTACTTGTCTTATCCATGCTTGATTATCGACGGTTAATACGCCGTTCACATCCAATCCTGTTGTAGGCTCCCGATCAATCCCAACCCCTTTGCCCAAACTAGCCGTCCATAAACCGTTATGAATATTGATCGATCGATTTAAAACCAACGAATCCAATTCAAACCCACCATTTACAACCAACTCCCCACTTAAACGAATCGGGGTTTCAATTTGATCTGAGCCAAAAATAAGTCGATTCGCACTCACATGGCCCATCCCGCCTACATTCATCCATCCCCACACATTGGTATCTCCCGAAAAGGATAAAGGGATCATCGGCACCCCATTCCATACTTGGGGAAGGCCTGTTAAATCACCCAATTCCTTGATACGAATGATGGCGTTAGCGGTCAGGGACTGTCCAACTGTCATTTTCTGATTGACACTAACGCTCTCCGATCCGAGAACCGCGTTCACCCTCATTGAACCCGATACCCCAACATCTTCAAGTAAAGGTCGAAGCCATTGTCCAAATTGAACCTGTTTGGGTAATACCAATCCCCCATTTGGGATACTAACTTTTGTGGAACTTAAAAACCGATCTAAAAACAATTGTTTAAACACCATATCACTTTGCGTGGATAGACTACGACTCAGACCCAATTGGATGGTTCCAGCTCCGAATATAAAACGAATATCGCTCGACTCACTATCCAATCGCCCCATTTGGGGTAATTCTCCGGTACGCCCAATTAATAAGTGGCCTTTGAGTGTGATTGAAATCGGGGTAACAGTCGACTCATTACCAACCAATACCGCCCCCTTTGGAATCAAGCTACTAGCCATCCCCCCCCTGTCCATAGGCAAAACAGTTTGAATATTTTCAAGCAACAGGCCCGTAACCGCCGATGCATTCCCTTTAAAATAGGTGCCAGACATCATTCCTTGTATCGACAATGGCGTTGAACCCCCCAGCACCCATTCACCGGATGTGTATACCCCAGACTGCCGATTTGGTGTGACCCGATTATATAACACAAAATCAGGGCTCGATCCCCATGGTTTTGCACGGATCATGTCCACAGATTGGTTTTGACCATACCCACTTATTTTAAACTTAATGCCCTCACGGTTGACCGTATTATCCGTTGATTCCCCCCCCATTTGCATCATGACCGACTGAAACACCGGCGTTGCAATATCCCCAACCGAAACCAATGCAGTGGGTCTCAAGCTAGCCAATCCAATTTGTCCGTCGCCACCGGCTTGTATTATTAATGGTTGATTCTCAACCGTTGTAATGGGATAGGATTCCAAAAATTCAAATTGCCCGGTTATGGTACGATCGCCAATGGGATTAATTAATCCGCTGGTTTCTAGCTTGGTGTAATAGCGATTGTCAAATATCCCCATGGAGGCGGATGTGATACGCCCAATTGAATCAAAGTATAATGCCTGTAACCCATACCCAGCCACCAAGTTAATACTCGGTCGTTGAAACCCAATATGGGAGATCAGCCCTTGATCTGGATCCCAATTTAAGAACTCTCCCCTAATGCTAGCCTGACTTGCTTTAAATTCCCCCCCCATCATAATGGCATGCTTTGAAAGCCCCCATGATTCTAGTCCCCCATTTTGATTGGTAATGATGACATCTTGATAAGGCCACCCAACATATTCCAACCCGCCCTTGTACAAAGGCATACTGGCATAATGATGGGATAAGTTAATGAGGGCAGACCCATCCCCCACGAAATACCCAGCGGATTTCAGTGGAACATTGTCGCCAATATCCAAGGGGATCCATGTTTCACCGTTCCATCCCTGAAACCCGCTTTCCCCAAATCGAATAACACCAGACACCGAATTAGTGCTAGCTTTGACTCGAATGCCTCCCTTTACATCCAAACGGGCACTCGGTGTCGGCTGTCCAATTCCAACCGAAGGTGCACTTAGGATCAAATCCCCACCCAATGTCCCAATTAAGTCGGTGCCATTCAATGATATTCCCTTTCTTAAACCCGTTGTGCCCGTCTTGGCCAAATATTGATTTTGAGTGGTGATATAATACCCATACCAATTAGACTGGCTCATATTGATAATATTGCCCATAAAATCCAATGAGAGTAATGACACCATCCCAAATCTTCCCATTTCCAACTTGGTTGCCTGGGTAAGTTGATATAACGCAATCACCATTTGATTGGCCTGTGGACGTTGAATCATCAACCCCCGATTAACCGACACCGCCACACCAAACCCCTCCAAAGATTGCCCAAGCAACCGGCCTATATTAAGTGTAATCCCCTTCAGCCCAGTTTGGTCGGCGATGACAAACCCGTTCACGATGGGTAGCCCCCCACCTTGTGAAAGCAGTAGTCTCCCACTGATTTGCTGCTTGTTAATGCCAAGAATACCACTGCCATCCCCCCTAAAAACTTGGGCTTGAATCGTGCCTTGAACCGCTATCTCTGTTTGTGGGTTGCTCACCCCAATTCCGATGTTAACCATACTACTGGCCATTGTTTTATCGGGATTGTATACAATTGGTTCAGATTCAACGACGTTATCCAATTGTCGGGATTCCCCCGAATCCAACACCCCTTTAAATTGACCATTATCATATCGAATACTTTTGGGTATAACCTCCCCAGACCCAACCCGAAGACCCCCACCAATATCCAATGGGGCGAGTGGGGTGGCTCGATTGACACCAAATCTACCACCTTTCAAATCAATCCACAGGCCCTGTGGGGCAATGATTTTAGATGGCCATTGAATGTCACCAGATAAAAGAACCGAAATCATTCCCGGCTCTTGAATTTCAATGGTAGACCATTGCTCCGACAATGACTCGACTGTATCGGATAATAAAATGGATTTTCGCTGGGTGCCACTGGTAAACCAAATACCATTTTTGAACTCAATTGCCCCATTTTGGGGGGTATTGGTTAAAAACCCTGGGGAAATAAGCAAGGCTGGAATATCTCCCCCCGAGCGACTATCCACCCAGGCCATCGGCTGCGTATGCCCCACTGATAGCTGTCCCTGTGCCGTCATGTAGATAAGTTGATCCCCCGTATTGGATCGCCAATCCAATACACCCCCCCCATCCCCCATTAAGCCCCACTTTGCAACTGGATTCTGGGTTGGAAATGCCCCTATAAATAGTCCCGTTTGCAAGGATTTAGCCAAGCTAAATGATTGATCAACCCAGATACCCCCCTGTCCACTAACGCGACTCACAATCCCCCCACCTATTATTAAATTACCATCTATCAGCCAATCAGATTGAGGGGTTCGATGTTCATTTGATCGAGGTTGTCCAACTTGGACGTCCCCCGAAACAACCATCCCCGTAAAATACGGAAGGCCAAGTCGATTCATAGCAACTTGGCGATCTCGCATCACCCATTGATTAGCACCCTGATTCACCCATAAACGTGGTGCTTTCAAAAGGGGGCCCATCTCAACCCCCCCATCAAAGGTAACCGAAGGGCCCAGTATCCATTGGGTGGTCTGAACATCCCATGGGCCTACCAATAAGGGGGTCCCCCTGAGTGACTGAAGGGTCATTTGCTGTAGGGTAATCCCATCTTTAAATAACCAATCCCCGTTTACCCCCCCAATGGTTTTGGTACCCAGTTGCAGGTTGTCCGCCTGAACCGACTGCCATGCCGGATCTTGCCCTTTTGCCAGGAACCATGGGGATTGCAGGGTTTCAAATTGCCAGCCCGAACTCAGCTGATCTTGATTAATCCATGTATGCCCCACTTGAATTCTTGTTGTTTCCAATGCCAATACGGACGTATCTCCCCACCAACTATTTCCCGCCACACCCAACGTGGCACTGGGATTTTCAGTCGCAATACCAACACGATTGGCACCACTTGCCACCAGTGTATGATTGCGCCAACGCCACCCAGCCCTCTCGTCAGCGGGGCTATCTAACCGAACCCAGCCCCGACTACCATACCCTTCAATCCAATCATAAAAAGGATTCCACTGAATACTCCCCAATACCATCCGATTAGTACTTCCCACCCGAATGCCACCACTCACCACTAGCTTTTGCATTGAATTTTCAGAACCAATTCGAACGCGATTTGCCCCTAAATAATCTAAAATCACGGTTCCATTAATACCGCCAACCGCTAGCAAGCCACCCCGAATGGTCATGCCCGCATTATTTAAATACAAGTAATCCATTTCTGATTCAGTGATATATCGGGTCTCTAAATTGAGGGAGACCCCCCCCACGATATGTCCAGATATATCCACACTAACACGTGCTATTGCACCTCCATCCAACACCCGTAACGATACAGTCGGGTGCTGAATCACCCAATCCTCGCCCCTAAACCCACCATTCATTTCACTCGAAATCTGAATTGGAACCACACCTACACCCCCGTTAACACCCACTATTACCTGCTGATCCTGCACGGTGGCCCCCACCAAATTTCCAGCATCCACCATCACAACATTCGCGGTGACTGGTAATACCCCAACCCCCCCTTTTGCTACGGGTAATGCCCCCTGCAAGTCCACCGACTTTATCCCCGTTACCCCCGATCCATCCCCAGCAAAGCCACCCAGCCACTGACTGGCGCGAGTAGACCCCACCACCTGTATACTCAGTGTGGTGCTTTGTAACCCAAGTGCCAATCGAGATACCCCCGATTGCGGGCGAATACCCGCACTTCCTTGTACCCACCAACTGGTTGACATGGGTTGGGCATCTAACTTTTTCCAACCCATTGCTGAGTATCCCATAAATGTCTCATTTAAAAATTGAATGGTTCCCAATGTCGCCGTGTTGGCTTGCCCCAGCAATATCCCGCCTTTTACCATCAGGCCATCCCCTGATTCAGGTGCATCCCCTATCCACACGCCCCCCGTTGTAAGAACCCCCATTTTATGATTCTGCCCCACTCTAAATTTTAGGTCATACCCCAATGACTGGGTATCGCCTCCCATAACAATCGCATGGGTGGTGGCAACAGCTTGGGCAATTCGGTTTAATTGGGCCGATTTCAAGATAGACCCATCCGCCAATCTCAATTCACCCTGGCGAATCCGAATGACCTGATCACTATCAATGCTGGCTTGTGGATTCGAGATACCGATCCCCATTCGGTCTTGGTTTGTGCGAATGACCACCCCTCCAATTTCCAACCCATTTAATGGTCCTAGGCCTCGAATCGATGGGTATTTACCTGCCAATTGTTGGTTAGACAATACCCCCATTACCCCCATCACATCCACTTGGTTCGCTCGCTGACTAAGCGAAGAAATGGCCACTTTTGGAATGTGCCGAATGGGTACCACCACCGGCGTATCCATATCCGCAACGTAAACCACCACCCCCAAATTGGGGGACAATAAATCCACGGGACTGATTCCCCCTCCTTCACCCATTTCAATTAAAATAAATCCCTTATCAAATTGAAAAAATCGTTCGGTGCCCCAAATGGTTCGTGTGGTGGGAACCACCAAGTCATTCACCAATCCCGATACAAGTGTCACCCGAATGCGCCGTTCACCTTGAATGGGGATTTTTTTATTAATATCCCATAACTGTCCTTCAAATAAAAACGTTGTATTACCCAGACCCAAATGAGTGCCGACTAGGGAGAGCATCATCGAAAGTGTGAACACCACCCATTTCATCCAGTACCAATCATTAGTTCGCATTCCCAAACTCCATTATCGGTATTCCACCCCATACTTTTGGAACTCCGTCACCGCCGTTGGGTCCTTCCGTTCAGCAAAAATAAGCACGTTGTAATCGCCCGCACTATTACCAGAAACGGTACATGTATTATTCACAATGGTTGCGTAAGCCCTTCCAAAATGCTGATGGGGGGTAACCCAAACCATTGCATTTTGATTTAATTCATTAAAATAATCGGGCAATTCAATTTGTGCCGTACCACTATCCGGAAGTGTTACACGGTATTTATATAAATTACCCCCTGCCGTGTTGGTTTGAACAAATGAATGGCGCAAGCGATATCCCTGTGATTTCTTCACCGAATTGGGATGCGGAATATCCATCCCAGCCGCGCCCTTTGTAACGAATCCCTCTTGGGTGGTGAGCGCGATTAATCGGGAGGAGCCCTTCATATTGAGATAATAGTCTGCCGTGTAGGGGGATCGAATGATATCAACCAATAATTCTTTTAAGTAGGTTGTGCCCGATGGATCCACACGGTAAATTGGATTGTCGATATCCACAAATTTAGTGGGCATGTAGGTTGAACTGACCGCTCCAGATAATTGAGACACGGCCAATTTCATAATGGCATCACTATCTAACACAACGGAATGGCCACCTGCCGTCACCCTAATTTGGGTGTCACTGATTTTTTCGATGACATGATTCCCAATTTCAATCCGACTGGTTTGAATGGTATTGGCTTCTACCACATTTAATACGCTGGTTTGGTCTAAGTCTAATTGATATCGCGTATTGTCCCGATCCGTTAGTTGAGATAGTTCAACCATATTAAAGGTGCTAACCCCTAACAAATCAATTCCCACTCGACTCGCCACTGAGTTGGAATATGGTACCACCCGATTGGCGATCAAAATGGTGCTATCGTTTAAATCTAACCGATCCACACTTAATCCACGAATATACGCGGGCCCGTTGACTTCCAATACCGTGTCCGATCGTCCAGAAAATCGAGTATTCGTACCAATCCCAACAAAACCTGAATTAACATCCACAACCAGACCATTCCACTTTGATGCCCCCATACTCCCAATCTTTACATTGCCAGACACCATTAACTCTTGTGCCACATTCAGGGTACCCGATACCAAAACACTCCCATTCACATCCAGTGTGGTGGATGGGGTTAACGTACCTATCCCGATTTGTTTCGCTACCCCATCGATCACAATTGAATTCCCAATATTGGCCCTCGTACTTACTTTTATTGACCCATTCACATCCAATTCAACATCTGGGTTTTTCCCAATTCCCAGCCGGGGTGCATTCAAAAAAACCGACCCCAAACTCGACAGGGTTATCCCCCCGCCTCCTTGGATAGATAACCCATTGGTAAGGGTGATATTTCGAAACGTTGGACTGGCGTTGGTGACAATGGATTGTGGTAAGGTAAATGAAATGATTCCCGAACTATGACTAATCGATAGATCGGAACTTTGAAGACTTACAAATTGATACCCCGTACCTGTAGAGCGTAATAGTTGCCCTTCTGTTCCTGATATATCCGAGCCACTCAGTCCAGTTCCTCCACGTGACACCGGTAGTGTGCCGCTGGTCACCGAGCTCGCATTTAATGAATATAAATTAGCCCCACTCCCGACAAAAACATTGGCAGTAACGGTACCCTGAACTTCCACTACCCCTTCAACTCCCAATGTAGCTGATGGATTAGCCGTACCAATCCCCACCCGTTTTGTGCTCGAATCCACGATTAGTGTCGGGGTTCCCAATACCCCCACACTTAAATTAACACCCCCCACTTGGAATCGACCTGCAATGACCGTGTTACCACTAACTTCAAATGGAACCACTGGAGATGCCACCCCAACGCCAACTCTTTGATTAATAGCATCGACAACCAAGGTGTTTTGATTCACTCGAAGACCATCGGATATGGAAACATCCCCAGACACATCCAACGCAACCTGGGGGTTAACTTTTCCAATACCCAAACGCCGATTGGGGAGATCCACATTCAGTATCCCCTCCACCAGCGTTAGTACCCGCTCAACCTGTATTGAGTCCACCACTAATTCTTGATTAATGGAAACAATATTGGCAATGAATTGCCCCGAAATTCGAGTGTCTCCACTCACATCTAAACTAAATTGGGGCGAAACACTGGGATTTAAACCAATGCCAACTCGGACATTGCCACCAATTACCTGAACTTTAAATCGTTGATTGGCTGCGGTTATTCCCCCATTAAACGTTAATCCCTCATTAACGGTTAAGTCTCCAGATACAATGGCCCCACCGATTACATGTAAAGCGGCTTGGGGTGAAATCACCCCTATCCCTACTTTTCCAGTTTTATCTAATTTAATTCCACTCAACAAACTTCCAATTATCAGGTTATCAGAAAATTGACCACTTCCTCTCACATCCAACGTCGCTTCGGGTTCGGTTGTACCAATCCCTATTCTACTGGATGATGACCCCAACTCAATTAACAAGTTGCCGGCATTGGGCACCGAAATAACAGAGGTTTGACCGATTAGGCTTAAAGGTCCCGTTAAATTCATCCCGCCAAAAGTGGGGGTAGACACCGTGCTAATCGGTTGAATTAATCCCAATTGGATATCGGTTCCCACAACGCTCATATGCAAGCCGGTATTATCAACCCCAATCTTACCCAACGCAAATGTTCCATCATCTTTTCCAATTAACACATCCCCCAATTCTGGCAATTGCGAAATACCTGTTCCACCATTACTGGCTTGCAACACCCCACTAATGTTAGTGGCCTTTAAATTGGTAAGCATGGATCCATCCCCAACAAACAGATTGGCCGTCACAATACCTGAAATGAAAGCGTTACCTTGAACCTCCAACGCACTATTGGGGGCCCTATCCACAGGAATCCCAATCCCCACGCGCGACTCACCTCCCGAACGGGTTAGGATGGTTTTTTGCAGCCCCAACGGTTGATGAATGCTTAGTTCATCATCAATTTGCATTGAATTGCTATAAATCTGAGAAAAACTTGCGCTTCCCACCACATCTAACGCCACACGTGGTGTTTCCGTATTAATACCCACCCGATTGGTATCAACATTTACCATTAAGCCACCCCGACCCGATACCAACCCAATTTTAACATTATGGGTGACCGTTAACTCATTGGCCCATAAACCGCCCGACAAAGTCATGTCCCCCACAATATCCAAGGCTACTTTTGGGTTGACTTGATTAATCCCCACCCGATTCAAACCTGTATCCACCATTAACGTAGTGCCCACAACTAAATTGCCCGATGATTGTAATGATTGGGCTTGTAGCCCCCCTGTAAAGAGGGCATTCCCACTAACCGTTAATTCAACCGTTGGATTTGCCGTATTAATCCCCACCCGATTCATGGTAACAACCAACCAATTCACCCCCACGCTAATACCATCCCGAACCGTCAAGCGATTGGCGGACACACCCCCTGTCACATACGCATCACCTTTAACTGACCACGCATTACCCCCAATCGGACGGGTTCGAATTCCCACTTGATTGGTCTGACTGTTCACCCACAATACGGGGTCTCCGCTTATCGTATTAACCATCACATTCCCTGTTACATCAAGGCCACTCAGGTAAGTGGTGCCATTGACTACCGCCATATCCCCCACAACATGGAGGGCGGTTTCGGGTGTCATGGTATTAATTCCGATTCTCATCAGAAGTGGATTAACTTTGAATACGGTGCCAACGGTTAAGTCATTCGCTACCATTTGATTCACCGTTAGTTGCTCTGAAAAACGGGCAGACCCCACCACATCCAATGTGCTTTGAGGTGAATTGGTATTGATTCCTACCCGTGAAGCAACCGAATCCACCGTGAATACGTTTACCTTTTCCCCTGTCCCCATACCCACCTGCAACCCGTTTAGTATATCAAGGCGTTGAATGGTTCCATGCCCCGATACCATGATATTACCGGACACATCTAATTCCGTGCTTGGCTCTCGATTAACCCCCACTTTTTTGCTAGTGGATCGAACCACAAATAGGGGGTCCCCCCCTTCCGATTGCACCAATACATCCCCAGTTACTTGAAGGCTATTGGCATTCATACGCCCTGTTAGCAACACATTACCACGAACATCCAATTGGGTTTGGGGGGCATTGGTATTAATCCCCACTTTACCATCCCGCGCACTTAATACGGGTGAATTGATGGCATTGCTTACCACTAAACTGTTGGTTACCACCAAATTGCTCACCTGTCCCCCCCCCACAATGCTAATATCCCCGATGATATCCAAGGCCACTGATGGGGTTGGTTGATTAATTCCCATTCGTCGATTGGTTTGATCGATAAATAATACATCCCCAAATCGAACATTTTGTCTAAACTGTGCATCTCCTGCCACATCCAGTGGTGCCACGGGCGTGGATGTGCCAATACCTACCCTGTTCAATTCTTGGTTAATCACCAAGACATTTCCCCCAAGGCTGGCATTCCTTTGGATGGTTATATCTTGGACGATCAGGGAATCTCGTACCCGAACATCCCCTCCCACATCAAGTGTATAAGCCGGATTTGCTTCATTGATACCAACCCGATTGCGACTGGCATCCACCATTAGAATGGGGGTTGTGGTATTGCCAACCAACACGCGTGTATTAACGGTTAATGTGGTCACCTCCAAATTACCAGACACCCGCATATTACCACTAACATCCAATGTTTCACGGGGTGATACGGTGTTGATTCCAACCCGTTTTTGGGCGCTATCCACCAGTAACCCTGTCCCCGATCCGTTGTTAACCCATAGGTTTGACGACACCCCCAAATTTCCATTTAAGTTCAATCCGCCCTCTACTCTCATATCACCCCGAACATCCAATGTAGATTGAGGCGTGGTGGTATTGATGCCAACCCGTCGGTTAAGAGTGTCAAATGTAAAAACCCCCGGCAGTGTTAAAGAATTGGATATTTGAAGTTCCGATACAGTTAATTTATTCGCCTGCGCACCCCCACTAATATATAATGAGGTGGCGCTCAGTTCATCCGCTTGCAAGAGGCCTGTAATCTGCAACGCCCCATTCAGTTGCAAACTCATAGGATTCGTATCATTCCCCATTTTTAACGTTCGATTGCTGGCATTTAAATCAAAGATTCCCGAACCCAATGCCACGGACCCTTGAACGGTCAAATCAGCGACGGTTGCCGACTTTCCAATGGTTAGATTGTTTTCAACCACCATGTCCCCTGCGATCCGCATCGATCCTGCCACATCCAAAAAGTACAATGGCTGGGTTTTTCCGATTCCAACGCCGGTTGCCGGCAAGATGATGAGTGGGCTTCCGGATGGCACTCTAATTTGGGAGTACGCCTGATTCATGATCAGTTCTCCTGACAATGTTAAACTCGAAAACGTAGGGGACGCCGATGTGGCAATCGACTGTGGTAATGATAAGGTGATTTTACCCGGCTCATTGGTAACCGTTATTTGACCTGCCGTTCCTTGAATCGTACCAATCGATGGCTCATCAATACCGTCTCCAATTAATAATTCCCCATCCTTTAAGACCCGTGTTGTGAGTAGGTATGACGAATTATTACCCAATAAAATAGCACCCTTTTCTATGCTACTAAGCCCCGTACCCCCTTTTGATACTGGTAGGACTCCCGATAGATTGTCGGCTGTCAAATTGGTTAATTGAGAGCCATCCCCTTTGAAGAATTGGGCCATCACGGTGCCTTGTGGTTGTGAATCACTGGTTGGTACACCTACAAATAAGTTACCACCAATATAGGTTAAAGATGGGTTTGCCCCCGAACGACTTTTGACAAAAAAGTCCACTTGATTGGCATTATCTTTGACGTAAATGGGGTACACAGACCCAAAGCTTGAATAGTTTGAAATTAATAATTTGGTTCCGAATTGATTGACACCAATATTGGGTTGCCCCCCCAATTCCAGTTGAACCCCACCCAATGGCCCTGATCGACCATAGCCATCCCCGCCAATAGATACCAAAGCAGGGGTTGCACCCTCTAAGATTTGGTCCACCCCGAATAAGATGCTGCCACTCCCTCCGGGTGTTAATAATAGATGTTGGTCGGGAAGCGATGTAATGGCGGGTCGCTGGGGATTAGATAGGTTAAAAATGAGAGCGCCCGTGACGAGTTGATCCCCCCCTCTTTTCAGAAGGGTATCGACCTCCGGTTTGGTATAATACCTCACATCCATATTGCGGGTTATCACCGCTACAACGTGGCCCTCGTTATCAAAATTGAGTGATTGCAACACATCCCCCCCTTCAAATAATACCTCGCTCGGCAAATTGGCGTTTCTTGAGGGATGTTCAATTAAAATTTCATTACTATTTACCACGACTCGAATACCAACCCCTTTTAATTGCACCCCCACTGGTCCGGCATCACTACCCATCAAGATATAATTGGTTGGTAATACCAAGGTATTGATTGGATTGGTGCCATTTCCGATTAGCAATGATTTGGGAGCTAAATACCCCACTCCGGTTCCCCCCTTAGAGACTGGAACTGGTGTTGAAAAATGAAGTGGATTTAAATTGGTGATCAAACTACCATCACCTTGAAATTGACCGGCAGTAAAAACACCCTCTACGGTTTCTCCAACATCCAAATTGACCCATCCAAGATTGGTATATCCCTGAAAGCGATGATCCCGATAGCGAATAATCCCACGTCGATTCTCCTCAGTTAAGCCCGATACATCGGTATCCCCAATGCGAATGGCACCGGCGATATCGAGCATAACTTGTGGGTTGGTTTGCCCAATCCCCACTCGCCCCGTCCCACCTGGGACTAAATTCAAATTCCCATTACCCAAGGTTGTAATATCGGCTCCATCCACATCCAATATAAGCGGTCCGGTCATGGTGCCCCCGCTAATGGGAACATAGAGGGCATCAGCATCGGTTTTTTTTAGGTAGATATCATCTAAGGATCGGGTTTCGAGCCCCATCAACCGACCAAGCCCATCCAATTCAATTTTAGAAATCGCCCGACCCAAGGGAATGGTATTGGTTAATGGCAATAACGTTCCGCCCGTCAAAGAAATGATGATTTCACTGTTCACATTGGAAACCGAAATACCCGTACCACCCGTAATGGATCCGGCGATTGGGCCCGATCCTGTCCCGATTACCACATTTCCAGGCGGGATACTAAACGTATTTAATGTGTCACCCGAGTTTCCGATTAAAAAAGCCCCGTCTGGAATGCTACTTAATCCAGTCCCCCCCCTTGACACGGGCAGGACCCCTGCAAATTGGGCCATTGTAAGCCCCGTTAGTTGTGAGCCATCTCCAACAAATTGCGACGCTGCTACAACCCCATTCACATCCAATTCAACGCGTGGGGTCGTGGTTTTAATACCCAAGTTCACATTACTATATCCAAATTGGCGACTTTGATCTGTAAACGTGACGGCGCCCTCATACAATGAGTTATCGAGTGGAACCCAACCTTGAGGGGTTACCCCATAAAATCGGCCCAATCGATAGGCAATGGTACCCTCGGCCGTACTGCCAACCGCATCCCCAATTCGAATACTACCCGCCACATCCAGCGTGGCTTGTGGATTGCTCAAGCCGATTCCAAGTCGTCCCAAGGTACCCATTTCGATCCAGCTACTCGTATTTCCTGCCAATACCAATCGAGCCCCTGTTGCAATGGTCATGCTGCCATACAAAGTGGGGTTTTGGAGGGTGGCTTGATCAATTGAAGACTGTTGAAATGTTTTATTTCGGAAGGTTTGGGAGGCATTGATGAGTCCAATTTCCATTCGCATCCCTTGATCATTGGTAAAAAACAATCGTCCTTGGTCGTGTTCAAATGCTCCGGGAACAGGGGTTAGTGTGAGTGGCCCTGCTTCTAAACGCAAGGGTGGTATGCTAGACGTGCCAGCTCGCAGATGTAAATACGCACTTGGGTTGGATACTCCAACTCCCAATCGACCCGATTCTTTTGCCACTAACAGCAGTTCACCCAGTGCAGATCGAATATCAACCACATCGTCGTTGAGCGACCGATCACCCCGCACATTAAATTTGGCCACTTGAGTGGGGTATACGGGCCCAACATTCATCTTAGATCCTGTCACATTGGCCACTTGCCCGCCACTGGGTGAGTCTACTACAGATAAAAAAGTATTCTCATAATACAACGTGCCCTCAACCACCAAGTTCCCCTCCACAAATAAATCTGATTTGCCCACTTTTCCACCTGCTGGCAGGTTATCATAGCGTCCAATCACCACATCCCCGCTGACACTTAAGGCAAACCCATTTTGGGGTGGGATATTGATCCCCATCCCACCCAATTTTGCATCAATGGTTACCACTGAACCCACTACCAATGCGGGGGTATTTAGGGTGCTCATAATGCTAACCATTTGATTGGCCGATATGACCATATTGAGTTCCGGATTCAGGCTGCGAATCACAGACCCATCGATTTCCAGTGCTGAACCCAATTGTAAGCGACCATTGGGTATTAATCGCAACCCAGAGTCCCCCACAATGGTATTCACCGTAATTTGATTAAATTGCCAAGGACCCGTTGCCATCCCATTCGCCGAAATAACCACATTGCCAATTTTTAATTGATTATTGACTAATAATCCACCGGCCACCACCACTGATGCATCGGATTGAATGCCAGATACATCCCCAATTCGCCATTGTGTGGCCCGAATAATGCCATCAGCGACCTGCCAATTTCCAGGTAATCGTCCAGGTGTTATTTGACGATCCCCTAACCATATCGCCTGATTCACACTAACGCTACCTTGAATGGTGGCGGTCCCTGAAATCAGCACATTACCAGATACCGCCAACGCTACTTGGGGATTACTGGTTCCAATTCCAACCATCAACCCAGGTAAGGTGCTGACATTGGTGCCCGTCAGTACCCACCCACTGTCCGTGGTGACGCTGTCATCTAGGTATCGCCATATGCTTCCGGAAAAACCTTCAAATCGTCCATTAACGAAACGAATACTTCCGGGTTCGTTTTGGGTTGTATTTCCAATACGAATGGCCCCAGCGATGTCCAATTTTTGTTTGGGATCACTCACCCCAATCCCCACATTTGAACCCGAACTGGGGGCCAGTACCAAGGGTCCATTGCCTGCGATGTAGGAGCCCCTATCCATGGTAATCACGCCTGTTATGGTGCCACCTGATGTGGTTAAAAACCGCGTATCGGCTTCTTCTTTGGTATAAAATCGCTCGTCTAAATTGGTGGTAACCATTCGTGACACGTGTCCAAATGTATCGAGTTCAATGCCGGCTAGAACCACACCTGGAACCTCAACGCTCGATGGTGCAACCAGCGACGAATACCCATGTGCCACCGTAATGGCATTGCTTGACTGTAATATCCGGATACCCGGACCGGCAACCAGTGTTTTGGCCTTTACACCCGAGCCATCACCTACCGCCAGCTGTCCTAATCCCAGGGGTAGGGTGGTAAGGGTGTTTCGCTGGGGGTCAACCACCACCACCCCTGATGCCGTAAAATTGGATGTACCGGTCCCCCCTTTCTCGATGGGAAGAACCCCATTCATTGATTGTAATAAGATGCCGGTCAACTCAGACCCATCGCCTTTAAAGGCTCCCTCAAATCGTGTGGCACGAACATTCCCAGATACATCCAAAGAATATTGTGGGTTGGTGAGCCCGATGCCTACTTTGAGTGTAGGGACACGAAGTCGAACCACCCCCAAACCCACATCCGCTTCCCAAATGCCATCTGAGTTGGATTGAATATCCAATGCCTTCCATTGCATCCCATCAAACCCTTCAAAAGATCCACTATTGTAACGAATGGTACCAGGTACCCCCACTTGGGTATTTCCCAGTCGTATTCCCCCTGCCACCTCGAGTGTTTGGATTGGGTTGGAGACACCAATTCCCACTTTACCGGCATTGGTAATCACCAGTCGATCGGTATTGCGGGTTCGCAATCGAATATCCCCCACCCCCCGATTTCCGGTATCCGCATCAATTAAAACTTGGTCGTTACTACTTACGCCGGTTGCAATGAAGGTATTTTGAGGTGCTGCGGTTAACATACTCCCATCTGGAAATGTAATGCCCCCATTTCGAATTCGAATGGACCCACTCACGTCCAGGGCCACGGTTGGATCGGTGACCCCGATCCCCACTCGATTGGTATCCCCTCTAACGACCAAGGCTCGAGATCCCACGGTTAAACTATCCAAAACCCCCACCCCCGTAATGCCCGTATAGTTACCACTAACCAAGTTCGAAGGAATGGTACCAATAATGGCATTGGCCGATACGCTCATTGCTTGCCGACTCAACAGGGATGAAACGGCCAAGGGTTGTTCTTCGACTGGTATTGTAACCGTTCCAGGTACATCTTGAATGGCGAACACAAAAAAAAGTGGCTTATTCAAAAAGATATTTTCATCAATGGCCACGACTCGCCCCAACTCGGTTACCATATTGCCGCTCACGAACGTGAATTCAAAATATTCTGACCATACCATTCGTTTTTCGGTATCAACACCATGAACCAATTGAACCTGAACGCCCCGTTTTCCGGATACCAATTCATTGGTAAATAGGTTGGTAAATTGTGCCGAGAATGGAATAATCACGGCGGCCATCAGGCTCATTGCAAATACGGTACAGGCCATAGCAACCAATAAACCGATTATGAGCTTCGGCCTAGGCCATAACCCGATCCCCTTGATTGGTTGTTTTGTTATCACAATACCCTATTTCTGCCGATTCATCTCGCTCACCGGATGTTCAGCTACGGCCACAATCATCTAGGGTTCAATATGCCCAATATTTCCGTTTTTTAAACCATAAACGAGGTTACATTCACCGGTTTTAATATTTTTAAACATTAAAAAGGGTAATTGGCGATTGGCTAATAATTGAATGGCGTTATCCACACTCATTGGAGTCGATTCATAATGAGGATCAATATCTTGAGAATGGGGTAACTTTTTAAGATTGTCTCGTTTTGGTTTTGCGATGGATTTGGGTTGATCGGGGTGATGATCTCTCTGTTTTTCGCGGTATTTTTTAACTTGGACGATTAATTTGTCCATGACATGATCGACACTGGCGTACATATCGTGAGAGGCAAATTCGGCACGAAACAAAGCGTGGGGTGCTTTGGCGGTAGCGGATACAACTTGTCGTTCATTATCATTTGAGGAATCCACGATATCGAGTTCGATTACAATATCGATAAGGCCATCAAAGAAGTTGAGCACTTTTTCTGCTTTTTTCTCGGCATACTCACGAAGAGAGCCGGTAATGTTAATATGGGCAGCTTTAACTTTGATTGCCATGGGTGACTCCTATCGCAAAATCTTGTAATGACGAATATATTCCCATTTTATAGAATAAAAAACATAATTAAAATAGTAGTAGAAGAGAGTAGCGGGTGCTGCGCACCCAGCCCCGCCAAGGGGGCAAAGCCCCCTTTGAACCCCCTAAACTGGGCGTGCCCCCTCGGGATTCTTAAGGGCGAAGCCCTTAGTCAAGGGGTCTGGGGACCGAAGGTCCCCAGAATCAACCTTCTTTTCCCTCCCCTTTAG
>Ga0172373_10001079_pt1 | contig 44339 bp, 48 predicted proteins | sample Lak10m_2_FD_114546 | JGI IMG/M metagenome (GOLD analysis project Ga0172373, IMG submission 114546) | Freshwater microbial communities from Kabuno Bay, South-Kivu, Congo - kab_092012_10m | ecosystem: Environmental > Aquatic > Freshwater > Lake | place: Democratic Republic of the Congo... | reverse complement strand
TTTTACAACGCAGACGATGTCCATGGATGGACAAGGATCGCGAGAGGCAGGACGCCGTAAGCGACAAATGGACAAAAAGACCAGCGAGTTGGGTATATTCTTCGCCGGAAATCGCCTTAGTGTTGATATTTCTCGCCTACCGCAAAGCGCCGACGCCCTAATCCCCTCCGTCCACTCTTGTCCGCAGACCGGCTTTGTCACGGCAAGCAAGACCCGGATAATTATTTTTTACATAAAAATCAAACGGATAATAGCCAAACAGAAACAACATAAATTATTATCCGGCTGAAAGATTAATAATTGTACGATTCCATTCAAAAAATTCATTAAAATTTAATCCAGGCAGCTCGCTAAAATGCTACTCTCTCGATCACTATCTTCTTCACGGAGCAACTTATGGGTCCTCATTATCTAAACCGTTTTTTCACGCCTCAATCAGTCGCCATTGTCGGCGCATCCGAACGCGCTGAAAGCGTAGGTTTCCGGCTGCTGCTAAATATGCAGGAGGCCGGTTTTAAAGGCGGCCTGTATCCCGTCAATAATAAACGAGAAGAGTTATTGGGTTTAAAAGCCTACCCCGACTTGAACGCCGTTCCAGAGGACCTTGATTTGGTCGTCATTGCCACGCCGGCGCCGACCGTCCCCGACATCATTCGTCAATGCGGCGAAAAAAACGTCACCTCCGTCATTATTATAACCGCCGGCTTCGGCGAACTGGGCGAGGAAGGCATCCGCCTGCAACAGGAAGTGCTGGATATTGCCCACCGTTACAGCATCCGTATCATAGGCCCCAACTGCCTGGGCGTGATTCGCCCTAACGGCCACCTGAATGCAACCTTCGGCGACGGCACCGTCAAAGACGGCAGCTTGGCCTTGTTGTCGCAATCCGGCGCGGTATGTACGGCCATTTTAGATTGGGCAAAATCCCAGGACATCGGTTTTTCAACCGTAGTCTCGATGGGCGGGGCCGCGGATATTGATTTCGGCGAAGTGCTCGATTACCTGTCCACCGACAGCAAGACCACGGGCATCCTGATGTATGTCGAGGGCATACGCGACGCCCGCCGTTTTTTAAGTGGGCTTAAAGCCGCCGCGCGCTTAAAACCCGTTATCCTGATTAAATCGGGCCGCCACGAAGCCGGTTGCAAAGCCGCAATGTCGCATACCGGCGCGATGGTCGGCGGCGATAATGTATTTGATGCCGCGATTGCCCGCGCCGGCGTCGTGCGCGCATACAGCATCACCGAGCTGTTTTCGGCAGCGCGGGTATTGGCGAATAACTATGTCGTTAACGACAACCGCCTCGCGATTATTACCAACGCCGGCGGCCCCGGCGTGATGAGCACCGACCGCGCCGAAGATGTCGGCGTCAAAATGGCCGAACTCAGCCCGGCCGGCATAGCGGCGTTAAACGCCGTATTGCCGGTGCATTGGTCCCATGCCAACCCGGTGGATATTCTCGGCGACGCAACCTCGGAACGTTATCAAAAAGCGCTGGCCGTTTGCCTTGACGATGACAACATCGACGGCGTGCTGGTCATTTTGACCCCGCAGGCGATGACCAACCCGACGCAGGTTGCCGAATGCATTATTGCCGGCGCCGCCGCGAGCAACAAACCGGTATTGGCGTCATGGACCGGCGGAGCCAGGGTGCAGGAAGGCAGGAACCTGTTTGCGAACAGCAATGTCGCGCATTTCAGCACGCCGGAAGTCGCCGTCGACGCCTTTTCGTTGCTGACCCACTACACGCAAAACCAGATCCTGCTCAAACAAATCCCGTCACCCAGCAACGAACTGGCTGCCCCCGATGTCGCCGGCGCCCGCTTGATCATCGAACGCGTGCTTGCCGAAGGCCGGCAGGTATTGACGGCACAAGAAGCCAAGGCCATTCTTGCCGCCTTCCATATCCCGGTCACGCAAACCATCAAAGTCGCCAATGCCAAAGATGCGATGATTGCCGCTGAAACGTTGGGCTTCCCGGTCGTCTTGAAAGTCAATATGGCCGAATTCAGCCACAAATCCGACATCGGCGGGGTCAGGCTGAATATCAACAGCGTCCAGGATATTTCCCGCAACTTCCTCGAAATGGAAACGGCCATTAAGCAAAAATACCCTGACATCAACGAAGTCGGCATGACCGTTGAACCGATGTTCAAATCGCACAGCGGCCGCGAGTTAATGATAGGCGTCGTCAGGGACCCGGTATTCGGCCCCGCCATCAGTTTCGGCCTGGGCGGCACGATGGTGGAGATACTGAAAGACAGCGCCGTCGCACTGCCCCCGCTGAATGCCTATATGGTCGAGCAGATGATCGCGAAAACCAAGGCGGCCAAATATTTACAGGCATTCCGGCAACTACCGCCGGCCGACACCAAGGCGCTGGTCGATGTCCTGCTGAATGTCTCGACGATGGTCAGTGAATTACCGGAAATTTTAGAGCTGGATATTAATCCTTTAATCGTTGATGAACACGGCGTCATGGCCGTTGATGCGCGGATCAAGGCGCAGGTCTCCCACCAGCTTAGCCCTTATGCGCACATGGCGATCCATCCGTACCCGCATGAATTAATCCAGCATTACCAATTAACGAACGGCGTCAATATCACGATCCGCCCGATACGTCCCGAAGATGCGATGCTGGAAAAGGATTTTGTCCACCGCTTGTCCGAACGCAGCAAATATTTCCGTTTTATGCAGGCCTTACAGGAACTGACACCGGAAATGATCGTGCGTTTTACACAAATCGATTATGACCGCGAAATGGCCTTTGTTGCGGTAAGCGACGATGAAAACATGCCGAATGAACTGGGTGTGGGCCGTTATATGAGAAACCCGGACGGCCATTCGGTGGAGTTCGCCTTAGTGGTTGCCGATGATTGCCAGTGCCTGGGCATAGGTTCGAGGATTTTGAAGACCTTGATGCAGGCGGCAAAAAACAAGGGCGTCTCGTTTTTTGAAGCCGAAGTCCTCAGCACTAACACGCCTATGCTGGGACTGGTCAAAAAGTTGGGATTCAGTGTTGAAACCGCTTCAGAAGGCAGTGAAATCATACATGTTGTTAAAGATTTGCGGCAGTAGCAACAGCAGGCAGGGCCAGCATAGAATCGATAAACATTAAGGTTTGAGACTCTTATTGCCACGAAACGCATGAAGAACAGCAAGAAAAATATAAAACTTCGTGTGCTTCGCGGCAGTTTGGTGTAGCCGATAATGAGCATTTCGGCCTATATCGTTGCAGGTGCATAAATCCCGATTTAGTGTCAAACTAAATCCAGATGGCCAAAATGAGAATATCGCCCTATCGAATACCACATCAGGATGTCGCTTTTTGTATATCAGCATTCTTGTCATAACTTTATGTAAACGATGAATAAATGATTAACTTCACTAAAATGCACGGCTTAGGTAATGATTTTGTTGTTATTGACGCTATCAGCCAAGCCATCGAATTAACGCCCGAACAAATTCGTTTCATGTCCGACCGCCATTTCGGTATAGGTTTTGACCAGCTATTGCTGGTCGAAGAACCTACTAGCCACAATGCCGATTTCAAATATCGAATATTTAACGCCGACGGCGGCGAAGTGGCTCAATGCGGCAATGGCGCCCGTTGCTTCGCCCGCTTTGTCCGTAATAAGGGCTTGTCCGATAGAGACAACATATGCGTCGATACCGACTCGGGCCAACTATTGCTTCATTTTGATGAAGACGAACTGATCACTGTCAATATGGGCATACCCAGGCATGCGCCCGCCGACATTCCATTGCTCGCCGAACAGGAATCCAAGTTTTATACCGTCTCTATCAACGATACCGAAAAAGCGTTTGGAGCCGTTTCGGTAGGTAATCCGCACGCCGTTATCCAGGTTAACGATGTAAAAACCGCGCAAGTCGCAGAACTGGGCAAGATCCTCGAAAATCACCCTGTTTTTCCCGAACGCGCCAATATCGGCTTTATGCAGGTCGTGGATCGCGAGCATATCAAGCTCCGCGTCTATGAACGCGGCACCGCTGAAACGCTGGCTTGCGGCAGCGGCGCCTGCGCGGCCGTAGTCATCGGCATTGAACAGCATTTGCTGGACCATGAGGTTTATGTTGAATTGCCCGGAGGAGAATTAAAAATAAGCTGGGCAGGACGTGGAGAACCCGTTTTCATGACGGGCGCTGCCGTCCCCGTTTTCGACGGCAAAATCAACCTGGCGAACAAACCTGAAACATCGGAACTGTCGGCAATGCAGATTGAGCTGTATTTGCAAAAACATCCCGAGTTCTTTAATGAACACCTGGACTTGCTGGAGCAGATAAAAATCCCCCACCCCAGCGGTAATGCCGTTTCGCTGATTTCAAAACAACTGGAAATATTCAGGAGCCGGCATCATGAAATGGAAAGTCAGCTTACGGCGCTGATAGAAATCGCCAGGGAAAACGACACGTCGTTCATCCGCATGCATAAACTGACGCTCGCATTGCTCGATGCATCGACATTGCAGGAAGCCATCACCAATCTCGATATTGTTTTATCCGAGTATTTTTTCACCGACTTTGTCGCCGTCCGCATCATCAAGGCAAATCCCGATATCGCTATTGCCGACTTGTTTATTGAACCGGGCAGCGAAAGCCTGAAGCCCTTTATCAAAGAGCTGTCCACTAATATGCCTTCCTGCGGCCGCCCCACCCTGGCCCAAGCCAGGGTGCTGTTCGGCGATGCGGCCGTGGAAGTAAAATCCTGCGCGATCATCCCAATGATATTCACCGAACTTGAAGGCCTTCTTGCGATAGGCTGCCGGGAGGAAGGCCGCTTTCACTACAGTATGGGCAATTTATTTTTAACGCAGCTCAGCGAGCTCATCGGCACCCGGCTGATTTCATTATTACAGCAGAAATAATATGCACGCCGATGCCGAACACATCCTCGCCGAGTTCCTGAACCTATTGGCCGCGGAAAAACGTGCATCGGAACATACGGTAAAAAGCTATCAGCGGGATCTTAAACAGTTAAACCGCTATTGCACAAACAAACTGATCGAACAATGGCAAGATGTGCAGCAAAACGATATACGCGCGCACATAGCGGGCAGGCATCGTGCAGGACTAGGCAGTAAAAGCCTGCAACGCGAATTGTCCGCCATTCGCAGTTTTTATAACTTCCTGTTAAAAAAACAAATAGCCGACACCAATCCCGCACAACATATCAAAGCGCCCAAGCAGCCGAGAAAACTGCCTAAAACGCTGGACGTAGACCAGGTCACCGGGCTGCTTGAGGCAAGCGCCGACTCAGCGCTTGAAATCCGCGACCTGGCTATGTTTGAATTATTTTATTCATCCGGTTTACGCCTTAGCGAATTATCCGCACTCGATCTGCCGGACCTGGACCTTGCCGATCAATCGTTGCTGGTGCGCTCAGGCAAAGGCGGAAAATCCAGGCTGTTACCGGTCGGTAGTAAAGCGGTCAACGCTATTGAAAACTGGCTGCAGCAACGCTTGAAATACGCCAGCGTTTCAGAACCCGCCTTGTTTATTTCCTCGCGAGGCGCGCGTTTAGGTCAACGCAATATTGAATTAAGGCTAACGCAATGGTGCAAAAAAAAAGGTATTGCAGAACATATACACCCGCATATGTTGAGGCATTGTTTCGCCAGCCATTTACTGGAATCCAGCCAGGATTTGCGGGCTGTCCAAGAGCTGCTTGGGCATAGCAACATCAGCACGACACAAATCTATACACACCTCGATTTTCAGCATCTTGCTGATGTATATGATAAAACACACCCAAGAGCCAAAAAAATATCGCCCTAGCGCCTCACTCGATAAGCAAAAAAACAAAAAACCTGCTACCATGTCACGATTTTTTAATATAACCAGCTTCATATAAATAGTTTCACACAAAAAGCAATCTGTTGTTCACGCATACTCACTTCGTTAAAGGATATCTGAAATGGCGGCAAACGAAACAATGCAAGATATAAAATCTAAAGGGATACTCTGGGGCTTTGGTGTTTTCGGCATCATTGTATTGGGTGTCCTGATTGTTTTAGGTGCATGGTGGGGAAGCGAGCCGGGTCAATTTAACATCATGGACGAAGCACAAAAACGCGCTAAAGAAACCCACGAAACCGAGAATATGCCGATCGGTTATGTTTATACCAATACCTTGGCCCATATCGCAGAAGTCCTGTTGCATAAACCCGGCGGCTACATTACTAACGACGTAGGGCCTCCAGGGGTGTTCCTGGATAACGTTCCCAATTGGGAGTTTGGCGCTTTGGTCATGCTGCGCGATGCAACGTCAGCATTACGCAACCACTTCGCCAGGGATCAGTCGCAATCCGCCGAAGACCCTGATTTGGCTGTTGCCGAACCCTATTTCTATTTTGAAAATGATTCCTGGGCCTTGCCTTCGACAGAAGCGGAATATCAAAAAGGTGTCGAGGCTTTGCATAAATATATGGAGCGCCTGCAACATTTCGGCGGCAATATCAAACGGGCGCAATTCTACTCCAGGGCGGACAACCTCTGGCAATATACCGAAGTGGTTATCAAGCGCCTGGGCGGCCTCTCAACACGGCTAACGGCAAACAGCTCCGGCTCAAACTACGGCCCCGGCCTGACCCAACTCGAAAGGGAAGAAGCCGATAAACAGGGAACGCCTATCGCCAAGGTTTCCTGGCTGGAAATCGATGATGTGTTCTACGAAGCGCGCGGCGCAAGCTGGGCCTTATTGCATATCCTCAGGGCCATCAAACATGATTTCAAGGACATCTTGCTCGACAAACGGGCGATGCGCACCGTTGATATCATGATTAAGGCGCTGGAAAACTCATTGGAGCCCATTTTAAGCCCAATGATCTTAAATGGTGACGGCTACGGCCTGTTCGCCAACTATTCCCTGACAATGGCAAATTACATAGCCAGGGCGAATGCCGCAGCGCTTGATTTGCGGGACATCATGAACCGAGGGTAAAATCGATGGACGAACAAATAAACGCTAATCTAAAGCAAATCAGCACATGGAAACGCATCTTTTTCATGCTGATTTTTTCGATCATTGGTGAATTAGTCAGGATGCTGTTATGGGCTGTAGTCATCCTGCAAATTGCGTCGACGCTGTTAACCGGCAAGCCTAATGAAAATATTCTTAATTTCGGGCGCAACCTGTCACTTTACAGCTACCACATCCTATTGTTTATGACATTCAATACTGACACCCTGCCATTTCCGTTTTCCGACTGGAATGTAACCGCAGAACTGCAGCTGACCGAAGCCGGTACGCCCAAGGAATAAGCCCGCCAATAGCTCGTATGGCGCGCGCCGGATGGGTCACCGGGTGCCTGCAAAACTCATTGTTTCGCAGGCGCCATACGAACTATTTCTTCATTTTATTAATGTTCGCCATCCGTATCACCAGCCCCATCTTCCGATACTTCTTCAAATTTAAACAATACCTTAAGATAACGGTACAACAGGCGCGAGGATCTCGGAGGCTTGGCCGCTTCCGCCTCTTTTTGTGCATTGCGCAATAATTGCCGCAAATGCTGCCGGTCAGCATCAGGGTATTCATCGAGCAATACCGTTAATGCATCATCACCTCCGGTCATCAACTGATCCCGCCAGCGCTCGACAATATGGTGCTCTCTCACCGCATGAGCGCTTTTATTTTCTAAGCGCGCCAGCTTTTCCACAATAGGCTCCACATCTATCTTATGCAGCTGTCCTGCGATAAATTTTAACAGCCGTTTACGAGCGCCTTTATGCGGCATTCCTGACGCTTCGATAACTGCTTTATGGATATTTTCAGGGAGCTCAAGGGTATTTAATTGCGTCACCGTCAATTCAGACATTTTTTCTCCCAATGCAAAAAGAGCCGCTATTTCCTTCTTTAACTGGGTTTTATTCGGACGAACAGCGTAATACTCCACGCCATCATCTTCATCGTATTCATATTCTTCAATCATATCAAACCATCGTACAAAAAATGCGCCAAAAACCATCACCGGTTTTGCCGTAAAAACTCGCTACTCTAACATAGACTCTTTAATCACCCGCCATGCTTCTATCTTTTGCGCTAACCTTAATGACGCATAAGCCGGACTTGTCGATGGCAGGCGCCGGTATTCAATATTAGGAAAATAATTATCCAGCATTGCCCGCACATGGCGTTTATACATTTTTTCAGCCGTTGCGCCATTAAAAAAAACCTGGGTAATCAATGGGTAGTGCGTAAATAAATCGATAAAATTATTAACCCTTATTGACGCCATGTCGATATTGGCATCCAAACTACCGGGACGGCGGCAATACTGCAATACATCCCATACCGCTATGCCGTTGTCGATTAAGACCTCCTTACGCTGTTGATAATCAAGCTCAACATGCGCACCAAACAATACCGCCATAATTGGCCAGAAAGCATTCCTGGGATGCCCATAATACTGTTGCTTTAACAATGAAGCAGTCCCAGGCATCGTACCCAATATCAATACCTTTGCCTGCTCCGAAACAATCGGGGCAAATCCATCGCTACCTGACAAGTCATTCACCATAACAATACGTTATTTTTCAGCCGTTATAGTGCGATAATACGCAGCCATTATTTTTACAGGATATTCATGCGCCATGTGGTTTAAAAATCTTAGCATTTTTCGTCTTACCGAAGCCTTCACGTTAACACCGGAAGAGCTGGAACAAAAACTTGAAGCAATGTCTTTTCGTCCTTGTGGCCCTCATGAGGAATCTACTTTCGGCTGGACCTCGCCGGTAACCAAATCAGCCCAACAATGGGTACACAGTTGCAACGGATTTATGATGCTGTGCGGGAAAAAAGAAGAGCGCGTTTTACCGGCATCGGTCGTTAACGAGATGGTTCAGGAAAAGATTCTTGAAACTGAAGAGCAGCAAGGACGCAAATTATCCAAGAAAGAACGTAGCGCTATCAAGGATGAAACCATTTTTGACTTATTACCGAGAGCCTTTACCTTCTCGCGCAAGATCTACGCTTATATCGATCCTAAAGGCGGCTGGTTGATCGTCGATGCAGCCTCTGCAAAAAATGCTGAAGACTTACTGAGCCTGTTGCGCAAATGTTTAGGTTCCCTGCCCGCCGTACCGATCAATACCGTTGAAAAACCGGTATCTACGATGACACAATGGCTGATAAATAATCAAGCGCCTGACGGCATCACGATAGAGGATGAATGCGAATTACGCTCGCCAGAAGAAGCCGGTGCGATTATTCGCTGTAAACGCCATGACCTGGCATTGCCTGAAATCAAAAACCACTTGGATAGCGGCAAAGAAGTCATAAAGCTGGCCGTCAACTGGGCTGACCGGATTTCATTCATTATCGATGAGCATCTTGCCATCAAACGCCTGCGCTTTCTTGAATTGTGCCAGGATCAGGCCGCCGATATTGAAGCCGATAATGACGCTGAAAAATTTGATGCCGATTTCTCTATCATGTCTTCCGAGCTGGCAAATTTTTTGCCGCGTTTGCTGGAATTATTCGGCGGCGAACACCAGAAATAAAAAAAGCCCGATGGCTTATCCATCGGGCTTTTTATTAAAGCTTTTTATAGCTTAAAATCAATGATGATTTATTTCATCATTGATTTTTTGAACATGTTGTCCAATTTGCTGTTGGTATCTTGAGCATATTGAGCAGCACGATTAGCAGCAGATTCAGCAGCAGCGGCTCTTGAAGCAGCGTCGTTTGCAGCGCTTTGTGCGCTGGCAGCATCAGAAGAAGCTTGTGCAACAGAAGTTTTCAAACCATCAATTTGTGATTGTAAGTTTTCGATATCTGAAGTGCTTGCACAACCAGCAACTAAGCTAACAGCCAGGGCAATCATTGATAATTTCACTACTTTTTTCATGTCATTTTCCTATAAAGTTATTACTACAAAAAATCGTACACCTGCATGCAATTTTATCATCGTTTCTTACATTTTCCAGCTTTATTTTATTTTCACTACCGTTCCAGTATCCACTAATTGACTTAAATGATCAATCTGCCCATTGGTTAATGCAATACATCCATGCGTCCAATCAAAGGATTTATGCACTCTTTCATCCGCTCGACCCAGTCCATGTATCCCTATCTGCCCTCCTAGCGGCGTGTTTTGCGGCGGTATTTGATTATTTATATGCGCCGATACAATGCGGTCATAGGTGGGCAGATTAATTATACCCTGCCTTAAAGCCTTTTCAGCATCATCTACAGACGGATACGTTAAGCCAAAAAAACGCCGGAATGAACTTTTTTCGCCTATCCAGCCTATCCTGTAATTTCCATGCGGCGTGACATTGTCACCTCGATGGCTTTTATACCCGGCACCACCGCGACCAATGGCAATACTGTTTAAGGTTTCGAGCGTTTGCTCGCCCTTTTTAACTTCGATTTTACGCGCTTTAGTGTCCACTAACAGCCAGACATCGTTATTCGCAGAACCTACAACAGAAAAAACACCACAATACAATAATAAACAAAACGGTAATAAATAAGCTCTCAGCATATGCTCTTAACTATAAAGGTTTCACTCGAAAAGAATTTTGGTGTACTTTATTCAGTGCACCAAGCCACAATTGCGAAGGATCAATCATGCAAATAGAAACTATCACGACTCATCCCTACAACGATCAGAATCCGGGAACCTCCGGACTCAGAAAGAAAGTTAAAGTATTTCAGCAACCCGGTTACCTGGAAAATTTTGTTCAGTCAATCTTTGACTCACTGGAAAATTTTGCCGGAAAAACGCTGGTGCTAGGCGGCGATGGTCGCTATTTTAACCGGGCGGCAATACAAATCATCATAAAAATAGCCGCCGCCAATGGTTTCGGCGAACTAATTATAGGTCAAAACGGCTTATTATCTACCCCGGCAGCATCCCATATTATCAGGAAATATAATGCGTTCGGCGGACTCATCCTATCTGCCAGCCATAATCCAGGCGGACCAGAGGAAGACTTCGGTATTAAATATAATGTGGGTAATGGCGGCCCTGCACCGGAAAAAGACACGCAAGCGTTTTATCAACGCAGCCAATCTATCGATAGCTATAAAACCGTTAATTTCGGCGATATAGACCTGGACAATATCGCCACACAGCATAAGGGTGACCTTAAGATCACGATTATTGACCCGGTAAGCGATTACGCTGAACTGATGCAGTCCATATTCGATTTTTCATTACTCAAACACAGCATCAGTTCCGGCTATATTAGCTTACTCTTCGATGCGATGAGCGCCATTACCGGCCCTTATGCCAAACGGATATTGGTTGATATTTTAGGCGCATCGCCGGAATCCGTGCTTAATGCCGAGCCGCTGGAAGACTTTGGCGGCCACCATCCCGACCCCAATTTAGCGCATGCCCATGAACTTGCCGAAAAAATGTTCAGCACCGACGCCCCCACATTTGGCGCCGCGTCTGATGGAGATGGTGACCGCAACATGATTACCGGCAGTAATATTTTCGTCACCCCTAGCGACAGTCTCGCTATCATGGCCGCTAATGCGCATTTAATTCCAGCTTACGCTAAGGGCTTAAGCGGCGTTGCGCGCTCCATGCCGACCAGCCAGGCGGTTGACCGTGTCGCAGCGCATTACAACATACCTTGCTACGAAACACCGACAGGCTGGAAGTTTTTCGGCAATTTGTTGGATGCCGGCAAAATTACGCTGTGCGGAGAAGAAAGTTTTGGCACCGGTTCCGATCATGTGCGAGAAAAAGACGGCTTATGGGCCGTATTGTTCTGGCTGAATTTAATTGCCAGAAAACGCGAGTCGGTTGCCGATATTGTCCATGAACATTGGCAAAAATTCGGCCGTGATATTTATTGCCGCCACGATTACGAAGCCGTAGAAACATCTGTTGCCAACGGGATTATCGAACACCTGCGCAAACTTGTAACAGACATGCGGGGCAAAACGTTCGGCGAATATATCGTTAAATATGCCGACGAATTCAGTTACGAAGATCCGGTAGACGGCAGTATCAGCAAAAACCAGGGAATACGTATCGGTTTTGAAAACGGTTCGCGTATTGTATTTCGTTTATCGGGTACCGGAACGGTCGGCGCTACCTTAAGAATCTACCTGGAACGCTTTGAACCTGATGTATCCAGGCATGACCAGGATGCCCAGACTGCGTTAGCAGATTTAATCGGCCTTGCCGAGCAATTTTGTGAGATTAAGCAACGAACGGGCAGAACCGGCCCAGATGTCATTACCTGAAAAACGTAGCACAAGATACCATTTTAAGCAGCAGCGCTCACTTTACTGCACAAAGAAAGGACAAACTTCGCATGCTTTGCCATGCCTCATTGAGATTTCGTCCTTTCTTCACCCGCCCTGGACAACATGACAACTCTTGTGAAAGACAAACATTACCTTATTAGCATTGCTTGTTCTTCATATTTCAATGCCGTGAACGATCCCGTGCAAGGTACAAATCAACAATACCCCTGCCGCAATCAACGCAATCTGCTGCAAAGAAGTCTTCATATCCGTTTTTTTATGTAATGACGGTATCAAATCAGCAACCGCTATATAGATAAAACTGGAAGCGGCTAATGCCAGGAAATACGGCAGGTAGTCATGCAAATCTTCCAGGCTGAAATAAGCCAGCACTCCGCCAAAAACCGTCGTTAAACTGGCAAGAATATTATAAAAAAGCGCTTTGCTTTTGGCATAACCGCTGTCCAGCAAAATTGCAAAATCGCCCACTTCCTGTGGAATTTCATGTGCTGCAACGGCCAAACTGGTCACTATGCCCAATTGCACATCCGTTAAAAAAGCCGCGGCGATCAAGATGCCGTCAACAAAATTATGGATACCATCCCCTAAAATTATCAGGGTACCCGCAGATTTTGCACCGTGACTATGCTCGTGATCATGATGTTCATCACCGTGAGCCTCACAGCTCCCGTAATGGCAATGCCTCCAGATCAACAGTTTTTCCAGCACAAAAAACACCAGGATCCCCACTAAAATCGTCCCCGATAGCGATTGAAACTGTCCCGGTTTTACTCCTTCAAATGCCTGCGGAATCAAGCCCCAAAAAGCGACCGTCAGCAATGCGCCGATTGCAAAACTGATCCCGTGCGGCAATACTGCGTTCCTTTGCCTGTCCGGCAATAATAAAAATATCGCCGCAACAGCAACGCTTAAAACACCCCCAACTGCGCTAAAGATGATAATCAATGTCAATAAATTCACTCAGTCAGTCTCTCCAGATTAGTGTAGCCATACGCCCAGTCTCTTTATCACGACGATAAGAATAAAAGCGTTGTTGCTCGGTAAATGTACAAAAAACGCCGCCATAAATCTTATTGATACCCTGCGCAGCCAAATCAATACGGGCCAACTGATAAATATCGGCCAGCCATTTGCCCTTGCCTTGCGATTTAAACGCAGCTGTAAAGACAACTGCCTTATTCAAAAAAGCCTCACGGACATCGTCGCCGACTTCAAAACAATCGGGACCAATTGCAGGCCCCAGCCAAACCAATGCATCGGATGACGCAATGACCGCTAGGGTATTGCTGATAACACCCGCCAACAATCCACGCCATCCTGCATGGATGGCCGCCACTTGACTGCCGTCAGGCGCGCAGACCAACAAGGGCAAGCAATCCGCCGTCATCACAGCACAGACAATCCCCGGTTTATCCGTATAACTGGCATCAGCCTGCGGTAATAAATCGACGCTTGCCGCATCAACAACCCGATCGCCGTGTATTTGTTCCAGCCACACTGGCTCACTGGGCAAGCCTAGCATATCCTTGATAATCACCCTGTTTTGCCGAACCCAATCGGCATTGTCACCGACATGCAAAGCGGCATTAAGGCTGTTAAAAGCGCCGACGCTTACGCCACCGGTGCGCAATGTCGTCGCCGCATGGACAATCGACGGCGCCGGCCAGTCCGGTGTTATCCAGTGCTTATTGTTCATTGCCGTCCAAGGCCTCCAGCAAGCGCATCATATCGTCAGGCATCGCTTGCTCCCATTCATAATATTCATCGGTAACTGGATGCTGTAAACCCAGCTTGGCGGCATGAAGCGCCTGGCGTTTAAAACTGCGCAATTCCTTTTCCAACGCTTCGCCACATGCCGGCGGCATTTGAAAACGTCCACCATAGACCTGATCGCCCAATAAGGGATAGCGGATATGCGCCATATGTACCCTGATTTGGTGTGTCCGGCCGGTTTCTAGTTTAACCTGGACCAGCGTGTGGCGAATAAAGCGCTGTACGACCCGGTAATGTGTAACCGCAAATTTACCCGACTCCCTCACTACGTAGCGCTTCCTATCGGTTGGATGCCGGCCTATAGGCTCATCGACAGTACCTCCCGATGTCATGCGGCCCCGGGTGATGGCGAGATATTCACGGTGAATGCTCCTGTCTTGCAACTGTTGCGTCAGGCTGTTATGGGCTTGCAAGGTTTTCGCAATCATCAGCAAACCGCTGGTTTCTTTATCAATCCTGTGCACAATACCCGCCCTGGGCAATGTCTCGAGATTTGCATCGTGATTTAGCAACGCATTCAGCAGCGTACCGTTCCAATTACCCACTGCAGGATGCACAACCAGGCCGGCAGGTTTATTGACAATAAGCAAACTTTCATCTTCAAAAACAATATCCAAGGGAATGTCTTCCGCCTCGGACGTAATAACAACTTCCGCCTCGGCATCCAGCGTTACTGTTTCGCCACCATCCAGCTTATCTTTCGGTTTCAATACCAGACCATTGACCTCTACTCGTCCCGATTTGACCCAGGTTTGCAATTTACTGCGCGAATAATCGGCAAATAACTCCGCCAACACCTGATCTAAACGCATCCCAGCCATTTCTAATGGCACTTCTGCTATTAATTTTGTCATAACAAATCTTCTGAATAACCTATTGTTAAGTTATACTCACCGATTACATAGCCACTTTGACGTATCCAGTTAATCCTGCGAGAAAACCTCTAATATTACAACGTGTCGTTAGCACTATGCGATTAATTTTAATAAAAATTTTTTTTATCTGCTTTTTAGGGTTGTCTCTTCAAGGCTGTGAGACGCTGGGCGGCTTGTTTTCCAAGGATTCCGAATCATCGGATGGCGGCGAGAATGAGTATGGCGGATGGAATTCCGAAAAATTCCGTGCAGAAGCTAAAAAAGCCGTAGATACCGGCAATTATGACAAGGCAATCAAACTCTATGAAGCACTGGAATCACGCTACCCTTTTGGTGAATCATCGGCGCAAACACAGCTTGACATTGCTTATGCTTATTACAAAAACAGCGACCCTGACTCTGCGATAGCCGCTGCCGACCGGTTTATTAAAATCAACCCGCGCAGTCCCAACGTCGATTATGCTTACTACTTAAAAGGCCTAGTAAATTATAATCGCGACATCGGGTTTATCGATCGCTTTCTGCCTACCGACACCTCCCAACGCGATCCAGGTAGCGCACGTGATGCCTACAGCAATTTTGATGAACTGATTCGCCGATTCCCCGGCAGTAAATACCTGTATGATGCGCGACTGCGCATGATTGCACTTAAAAACAACCTGGCCATGCACGAGGTGCATGTTGCACGCTATTACCTGAAGCGTAAAGCCTATATTGCCGCCGCCAACAGGGCATCAGGCGTTATTGAAAAGTATCAGCGGACACCCGCGGTCCCTTATGCCTTACAAGTCATGCAGGAAGCATATACCCAACTTGGCATGAGAGATCTTGCCAATGACGCCAAACGGGTTTACGACCAGAATTACCCTGACGGCCCACCAGTACCTGAATATAAAAACTCAACCGTATCTCATCGGATTTGGGACTTTATCGGCCTGGAAAAATAATTCCGCTTTCTTGCTGCATAAAAAAAGGCGGGCACCCTAAGATAGCCCGCCTTCCTTCAATGCCTAAAAATCAGGCCTTCACTTTTTCTTCCAGCTCCTGCTGAGTCAGATGTCGCACATCCTCGCCTTTCACCATAAAAACCAAATGCTCGCAGATATAGCAGGCATGATCACCGATTCTTTCCAATGCACGAACCGCCCAGAGCACATCTAACGTCCTGGTAATATTTCTTGGGTCTTCCATCATTCGGGTAATCAATTGCCTTAGAACATTATCATATTCACGGTCGACATTGTCATCCCGTTCAGTAATTACATAGACGTTATCTATGGTCATTCTGGCAAAGGAATCCAGCGCGTCATGCAGCATCCCCTTAACCAATTCAGCCATATGTTCCAATTCATAATGATTAGAGGTGTTTTTAACGCCATTGACCCCTGCCAGCTTTATCGCCATTTCAGCAACGCGCTCAGCCTTATCGCCTACTCTCTCAACCTCATGAATAATTTTAATCACCGAAATTAACAGCCTCAAATCAAACGCCGTAGGCTGTCTCCGCGCTAAAATCTGCGTACATTCAAGATCGATAGCCACTTCCATTGCATCAACCTGGTTATCTTGCTTAATGACCAGTTCGGCCATCTCCATATCACCGGTAGTGAAAGCCTGTACTGCCAGTTCAATTTGCCGCTCAACCAAACCACCCATGGTTAGCACTTTATTGCGTATATCTTCCAGCTCTTTATTAAACTGTTCGGATATGTGATGCCCTATTTTGTTGTTATCCATTATCTGCTCCTAATGCTATACCAAACGAATTATCCATACCGGCCAGTGATATAATCTTCTGTCTGTTTTTTTCTGGGATTGGTAAATAATTCGCTGGTGGTACCCATTTCAATCAAATCACCCATATACATAAACGCAGTATAATCAGAAACACGCGCTGCCTGCTGCATATTGTGCGTAACAATGACTATCGTATATTTTTCTTTAAGCTCGTTAATTAATTCTTCAATTTTTAATGTAGAAATAGGGTCCAGCGCAGATGCGGGCTCATCCAATAATAATACTTCGGGCTCTATCGCAATGGCCCTGGCTATAACCAGGCGCTGCTGCTGCCCCCCTGACATGCCCAAGGCATTGTCATTCAAGCGGTCTTTCATCTCATCCCAGAGCGCCGCACCCCGTAATGCATTTTCGACTGTTTCCTGCAATATTCGCTTATCGTTGATGCCTTGAATTCGAAGACCGTAAGCCACATTCTCGAATATAGACTTGGGAAAAGGATTCGGTTTTTGAAATACCATCCCGACACGTCGGCGTAAATCTGCAACATTAACCGCTTTGTCATAAATGTTTTCGTTATCCAGCAGGATCTTGCCGTCAATACTGACATTATCAACCAGGTCATTCATTCGGTTAATGCAACGCAATAAAGTCGATTTACCACAACCACTGGGACCAATATAGGCAGTCACTTTTTTCTTGGGAATGTCCATATTAATGCCGTGCAAGGCCTGCTTATCTCCGTAGAAAAGGTTTAAGTTTTCCACCTTGATACTGATTTCATTTGATTCATTGCGATTTACACGATTGTTCAAAACAGAATTCATATCAATTGCGTGTGTACGTACTTCTTGTGCTGTCATTTATTTAACCTTCCAATGCCCTGTATTTTTCCCGCAAATTTCTTTGATAAGCCTAGGCTCACACCACATCCTAGCCTTCAAGCGCCCGGTATTTTTCGCGCAAATGATTCCTGATGAGAATAGCAGCCAAATTAAGCCCCAAGATCACCACAACCAATAATAACGATGTCGCATAAACCAGGGGCCTTGCTGCCTCAACATTAGGACTTTGAAAGCCTACATCGTAAATATGAAACCCAAGATGCATAAATTTTCTGTCCAAGTGCAAGAACGGGAAGTTTCCATCCAGCGGCAGCGTGGGAGCCAATTTGACGACCCCTACCAGCATTAACGGAGCAACCTCACCTGCCGCGCGCGCTACCGCGAGAATCAATCCCGTCATCATAGCCGGACTTGCCATCGGCAACACGGTTAGCCATAAGGTTTCAAGTTTGGTGGCCCCTAATGCCAAACTACCTTCGCGTATGGATTTAGGAATACGCGCCAAACCTTCTTCCGTTGATACAATAACAACCGGCAAAGTCAGTAACGCGAGCGTGATTGAAGCCCATAATAGACCCGGCGTACCATACACAGGAGCAGGAGAGGCTTCCGGGAAAAACAACTGGTCAATGTTACCACCCAGTATGTAAACAAAAAAACCCAAGCCGAATACGCCATAAACAATAGAAGGTACGCCAGCCAGATTGTTAACCGCAATTCTGATCAATCGCGTAATAAATCCCTGTTTTGCATATTCGCGCATGTAAACCGCAGCAATCACTCCAAAGGGAGTAACAATAATCGACATCATGATAACCATCATGATAGTACCGAAAATAGCCGGAAAAATACCGCCCTCGGTGTTTGCCTCACGGGGATCATCCGCTAAGAACTCTATAAATTTGCTGCCGTAATGACCGATCCTGTCGAACAGGTTCATGCTATTGGGCTGGTAAATTCTGACAATTTTGGACAGGGAAATTTCCAGCTCGCTGCCGTTATCTATTTTAGCGACCAGGCTGTCTTTTCTCACTTTTTGATATAAAGTGCTTAGTTGTGCCTGGTATTGTTTATATTGCGTTTCATAAGCCGCTTTTTCTAAGGCCGTCTCTTTTTCTGCCTCAGCATCCCAGCGATTCTTTAACTGTAAACTTTTCTGCTTGAGTCTCAAGCGCTCCAACCCATAGTTTACCGCCCCAATTTCCTTTTTCTCTAAATACACTATTTCATCAAAAACCGCCAAAGCCGCATCCAGCCTTTCCTGGGCAACAGGCCAAGCACCATCACCTTCCGCAATGGTTTTGCCATTTTCCTTAACCGCAACCAACTGTCCATAAAAATTACCCCATTCACGGCGCTCAACGACCATCATACCGGCAGGGTATTTCCGCTGTTCGATGTTGCGTTCCAGTATCCAGCGAAAATCCGTACCCGTTACATCACGATTACCAGTCTTGATTAAATGCTGCACCAATGTATCTTCACCTTCAGCCATTTTATGACCTGTAGCTTTGGCCATTATCGCAGGCGTTATGCTGGTATCAACTTGCTCGCCAATAATCGTCTTGAGTCGGCCATCATCGTCCTGATAATTGAATTGCGCTACCTGGGATGGCCAAAAATGGCCTGTTCCACGCACAGCAATCAAGCCAAGCACCACGACAACCATAATCAAGCAGAGGCTTACCGCTGCCGCATTAAGCCATACCCAAGGAACTCCACTTTTAAACCATATTTTTATCATAATGAGCTGTATTTTTCGCGTAGACGCTGACGAATAACTTCGGCGAGTGTATTAAAGACAAAAGTAAATGCAAACAATACCAAAGCGGCTAAAAATAAGACCCTGTAGTGTGTACTATCGACTTCCGATTCAGGCATTTCAACAGCAATGTTAGCCGCCAATGTACGCATACCTTGGAAAACACTTAAATCCATTACCGGCGTATTACCGGTTGCCATCAACACGATCATGGTTTCACCCACTGCGCGTCCAAAACCGATCATTACCGCAGAAAAAATTCCCGGACTCGCTGTTAACAACACAATTTTAGACATCGTCTGCCAAGGCGTTGCACCTAATGCCAATGAACCGACAGTTAAATGCTTAGGGACACTGAAAATAGCATCTTCAGCAATTGAAAAAATGGTTGGAATTACCGCAAAACCCATCGCAATACCCACGACCAAAGCGTTGCGCTGATCATAGCCTATGCCGAATTCGCTTTTAAACCAGTCGCGTAATGTGCCGTCAAAAAGCCAAGCTTCCAAGGGTACGCTTACTGTAAAAGCAAACCAGCCGCTCAAGGCAATAACGGGTATCAGCAATGCACCATCCCAGCCTTCAGGCACTTTTTCCAGAAATGCTTTGGGAAGAAATTGCCAAGCGTATGCAAATAGCATAACAGCAATCGGCACGAGCAGGAGAAATGCAAATAACCCTCCCAAATGCTCTTCTATAAAAGGGGCAAGCCATAACCCTGCCAGAAAACCTAAAATAACCGTTGGCAAAGCCCCCATAATTTCAATCGTAGGTTTTACATATTGCCGCATACTTGGCGCCATAAAGTAAGCGGTATAAATCGCCCCCATTAGCGCCAACGGCATAGCCACCAGCATCGCATAAAATGCCGCTTTTAATGTACCAAAAACCAAGGGAATCAAACTGTATTTTGGCTCGAAATCGTTGTTTGATGCAGAAGACTGCCAAATATAATCGGGTTTAGGGTAACTTTCGTACCAGACTTCCTGCCAAAGCGACTTAACCGAAACCTCAGGATGCTCATTAGCCACCTGCCAGAAATGCATTTTTCCATCACCGGACTCCATCAGCAGCGCATTTGCGCGCGGTGCTAATGCCACCGAAAATAATGAATCACTCACGTGCTCTTTAATGAGCTCCTTTTCAGCCGTTGAATGATAAATGCCGATATTGCCGCCTGCATCAATCGTTAGGAAGCCTTTACGCCGCTGCTCACCTTTTATCGCAACAACCGGCTTATCGGAAACCTTAAAGGTTCTTATTTTTTGCATTGCAGGGTGGTTTAAATTATCCCTGACCATAGTCCACTGGGATACCAGTCCTCTGGAATCACCAACCATCAACGAAAGATCGCCATTTAAAAAAGAAACACTGGTAATCTTTTGCCCTGCTTCCACTACATTTTGCGCCTGCTTGAGAGCCGGGCTGCTTTTATCGCTAATATCATAAAATGCCAAGCGTCCGCTGCTGCTTACTATATAAAGGTTACGCCCTTCCTTATCGACCAAAATATCGGCAACACCTTCGGCAGGCAGGCTCAAAACAGCATCGGTACGATTTAAAGCCGCCTCATCAGCAAACAACGACTGCTCTTTTTCAAAACTGGTCAGACGAATTTTATCAGCCGTTTTCGCAACGATTGTAGTGACATCACTCCCAACTTGAGCGGAAATAAGCTCTAAAGCAGCGCCGGAATCATCCAATACTAAAGGCTGTTCACCCAATGGATATTCAAGCGAGGGAGTGATACGGCGCACATTATTTGGATAAGTTACTTTATATTGGTGCTTTACAATAACTGCCCGTCCATCAGAAAGCCCATACACCACGGCACCTTCATTGATAGGGCTGCCTTGAGAGAAACTTACCACTCGGGCGCCTTCGGGTATCGCAACGGATGTATTTAAAACGGTTTTACCGGTAGCTGCATCAAAAAACACCACCTGTCCATTGTCAACAAACCGGGCTGCCACCTCATTTTGTTCCTCCATGTCCAACAACAAGGTTTTACCTAATGTTTTTTCAGGAACATCATAACTACTTACAGGCACTGCGGTTGCCGGCAAAAATAAAGGGAAAACCACATACAGCAGATAAAAGAAAATCATGACTACCGCAACGATCACGCCCATACCACCCGCTATCACACCATAGCGCGCTAACGAATCTTTAATTAAACGCCATTGTTGGTAATACTGCCTAGACGATTTTTCCATAACTGAAGAAGATTTTGTGTGTATATTAATTTCAGACATTGGAAGATTATAGAAACAAAATGTGACAATGATATAACAAAAAACAGAAAAAAAAGCGGCTGAGACCTGCATAAACAAATCTCAGCCGCTTTCTTACAACGCAATCACTTGGTTTTTACTACTATCGCAATCTAAACGCGATTATTGGTGCTTACAACGAGCAGTTACTGGATAGTTGCCAGCACTTTTTTAATTATTTTTGCAGGTAATGGTATGTAACCATCCTTGATAACCACTTCTTGCCCCGCTTTAGATAACACCATTTTTATAAATTCGTTTTCCAATGGAGCTAACGGTTGATTAGGCTTTTTATTAACATAGACATACAAATAGCGCGCCAACGGATATTTACCCGCCAATGCATTTTCAGGCGTTGCCTCGACAAAATCCTTGCCGCCTTTTTTTGCCAGAGGCACCGCCTTAATACCCGATGTCACATAACCGAGGCCGGCATAACCTATACCATTCATTGATGTCGTCACAGATTGCACAACCGAAGCCGAACCAGGCTGTTCATTAACATTGTTTTTGAAATCCCCTTTGCACAGGGCATGTTCTTTAAAATAACCATAAGTGCCGGAAACGGAATTCCGCCCGTACAACTGGATACTCTTTGTCTTCCACGCCTCAACACCGGCATCACCCCAAGTTACAATATCGGTTTCATAGCCGCATTTGCGCGTAGAAGAAAAAATGGCGTCCACTTGGTCAACAGACAGGCCTTTTATAGGATTATCCTTGTTAACAAAAACAGCCAGCGCATCAACAGCCACAGGAATTGCAGTCGGTTTGTAACCGAACTTATTTTCGAAAGCTTCAAGCTCGTCGTCTTTCATTTCACGGCTCATAGGACCCAGATTTGATGTCCCTTCCGTTAACGCCGGCGGCGCAGTAGATGAACCGGCCGCTTGAATCTGGATATTAACATTGGGATAAATACGGTTAAATTCTTCAGCCCAAAGCGTCATTTGATTTGCCAGCGTATCAGAACCCACACTGGATAAATTCCCTGAAATACCGCTGGCTTTTTGATACACAGGAACTCCCTCATCAACCTTTTGCACCGCATCGACGGCACTGCTGGTTAATACTGCGGAAGCAAAACCCATCGCAGCTATTAGCGATTTTGTTTTAAAAGATAATTTCATTATCAACTCTCAAAAATGTTAGTCTGGATATGCTGCTTATAAAAACACCCCAAGCATATTGCGTCAACATGACAAGATTATGACAGCTATATTTTCACCAGCACTCATCTATACCCGCAAAAGCAAAGCTGACCCGCATTTTCGTCACAGGGCAATGAATCATACTCAGCACAAAAAAGACAACAATCCAATAAGCAATGGATTAAACCCAAAAGAAAATCATCGAATATTTGCTGCCGGCTAAACTACCTGCCGAAGAGTATTTTAAAGACAGCGCATCATCAATGCTTGCCACAATAAGCAAACCTATGCACATCAAGCTGGCGATTACACTTCTTGAACCCTAAACGGGGCTGGTTAAAAAAACATCGGGCATAAAAAAACCGACGCTATTGGCCGGCTTCTTTGTACTCTATAATGTGGTGCCCAGGGGCGGAATCGAACCGTCGACACGAGGATTTTCAGTCCTCTGCTCTACCGACTGAGCTACCTGGGCATTTTTGGAATTGTCTGCAAACTCGGCTTTTTCTGAGCCATTAACATTTTTATGTAATGGTGCCCAGGGGCGGAATCGAACCGTCGACACGAGGATTTTCAGTCCTCTGCTCTACCAACTGAGCTACCTGGGCATGCCTGCAAAAGACGGCTATTACACTCGATTATTTACTTATAGTCAATAGAGATTGCCGTTTTTATTATGACGGCGTGGCATCGGAAGGCGGATTTCCGTTTCTAAACAGGTTCGTGATTAACCTGGAAATTTTTTTCAGGCCTGTCCATATCCGCGGCAACCACCAAATCATCAGCAAAATAAAAACGACCAGCGCAGCCAAGAACAATATGGGATGATTTATACAAGCCCAAACGCCAGCGATGACGGCAACATCCTCGCCGACTGATGCGAACCAGTTACTGAACGGTTCGGGTGAGGTATTAATCAATATCCGGGTACCGGCTTTAGTGGCATGAGATCCTGCCGCCATTCCGCCGCCGATGATTGCGGCTGCAAGCTCAACCGCCGGATTCAGATCGCCTACAGCACCTGCCGCGAGCATGGCGCCGGCCGGGATGCGTATAAACGTGTGTATAGCATCCCAACCCGTATCCACACCCGGCGTTTTATCGGCAAAAAACTCGACACAATACATTAAACCCGCAGCCCCCAAAACCAGGGGGTTGGCGACGATTTGTAAATTCGGCGGCAAGTCTATATTGCCGCTATTAGCGAGCAATCCCAAGGTCAGCAATGTTGCGTACAGATTAATACCGCTGGCCCACGCCAATCCCATCGTTAAGGCCAGCGTTGTTGATATGTTATTCAATGCATCCATAAAACGATCCTATTTTTAATGACCAAGCCCAGCACAACCTATTTTTCCTAGCGCCACATCGGCCAGTTACAAAATGATACCTTGGAATCCTGAAACTTTATCCGGCACCGATTCAATCACGAAAATCCAAGAAACCAAACCAGTCTAGCTGAGATTGATTTACCGAAGCCGGCGTTTTCGCAATCCATTCATCAAGAACATATTCCAAACCATAAAAATTGCCATTATCGAAAGCCTGGTTCATGCATTCAATAATATTGCTGTCGTTAGTATCGTGATTTTGATTAATCATTGGCTTACCATCCTTTTTTTGCACAGACTGTTTATCTATTGCTCATCCAGGGATTAAAAATAGCCCTGCCCTGATGTAAAGAATGGAATATGTAGACTGAATAGAAGCTGAAAGCTGAGCAGGCATAATGCTCAAACAGCTTGTCACGGCGCGGGCGCAAAATGGTTAAATGCCGCCCACAAAAAAGCCCCCACTGTTTTGCAACAACGGAGGCTTTCATTTACAGCGAGACTTAAAGCCAAGGGCTTTAAGACCGCATAGCTTACATCATACCGCCCATGCCACCCATACCGCCCATGCCGCCCATATCAGGCATGCCATGAACACCTTTTTCATCGCTAGGCGCATCGGCAACCATCACTTCGGTAGTCAGCATTAAGCCGGCAACGGAAGCTGCGTTTTGCAATGCAGTACGCGTTACTTTCGCCGGGTCCAAAATACCCATTTCGATCATGTCGCCGTATTGGCCTGTCGCTGCGTTGTAACCGAAGCTGCCAGTGCCTTTTTGGACTTCGTTAAAGACCACAGAAGGCTCGTCACCCGCGTTCGCGACGATTTGGCGTAACGGCTCTTCCATCGCACGACGCAAGATATTGATACCAACGGTTTGGTCGTGATTGATGCCTTCAAGACCCTCCAATGCAGACAATGCGCGCACCAATGCAGTACCGCCGCCGGCAACGACGCCTTCTTCGACCGCTGCGCGGGTTGAATGTAGCGCATCTTCCACACGGGCTTTCTTTTCTTTCATCTCAATTTCAGTCGCAGCGCCGACTTTAATCACGGCAACACCGCCCGCCAGTTTAGCCAGGCGCTCTTGCAGTTTTTCCTTGTCATAATCAGAAGTCGCTTCTTCGGCTTGGGCGCGGATTTGCGCAACGCGGCCTTTGATTTGTTCTTCAGAACCAGCACCATCGATAATAGTGGTATTTTCTTTGCTGATTTGCACTCGCTTTGCAGTTCCCAATTGAGCCAGCTCTGCTTTTTCCAAGCTCAAACCGACCTCTTCAGAAATAACCGTACCGCCGGTCAATACCGCGATGTCTTCCAACATCGCTTTGCGGCGGTCACCAAAGCCCGGCGCTTTAACGGCTGCAACTTTAACGATACCGCGGATGGTATTGACAACCAGGGTTGCCAACGCTTCGCCTTCAACGTCTTCTGCTACGATCAATAACGGACGGCCTGATTTGGCAACGCCTTCCAAAACCGGCAACATTTCGCGAATGTTGGAGATTTTTTTGTCGTAAATCAGGATCATCGGATCATCCAACTCGACGCTCATGCTGTCTTGTTTGTTGATGAAATAAGGCGACAAATAGCCGCGGTCGAATTGCATCCCTTCAACAACATCCAATTGGTTGTCCAGTCCAGAACCTTCTTCAACGGTAATAACACCTTCTTTGCCGACTTTTTCCATTGCTTCAGCAATGATTTGGCCGACGGACTCATCAGCGTTTGCAGAAATAGTACCGACTTGGGCAATGGCTTTGTTGTCGGTGCAAGGGGTTGCAGAAGCAACAATCGCATCAACAACTTTAGTCACGGCTAAATCGATACCGCGTTTCAAGTCCATCGGGTTCATGCCGGCGGCAACGGCTTTCAGGCCTTCGTTGACGATAGATTGCGCCAATACGGTTGCCGTAGTGGTGCCGTCGCCGGCAACATCAGAAGTGTGCGAAGCCACTTCTTTAACCATTTGCGCGCCCATGTTTTCGAACTTGTCTTTTAATTCGATTTCTTTAGCAACCGATACACCGTCTTTAGTGATGGTCGGTGCGCCGAAGCTTTTATCTAAAATCGCATTACGGCCTTTAGGACCCAAGGTCACTTTGACTGCGTTTGCTAAAATATTTACGCCGCGCGCCATACGGACACGCGCGTCATCACCAAATAATACGTCTTTTGCTGCCATGTTTAATTCCTGATTCGTTTGTGTGTGATTATGATTAAAGAGTCCAGGCTTAGCCTAAAATACCCATGATGTCTTCTTCACGCATAACGATGATTTCTTCACCGTCAACTTTAACTTCGTTACCCGCGTATTTTCCGAACAATACCTTGTCGCCGACTTTAACTTCCAAGGCGCGTACAGTACCGTTATCCAGCGCTTTTCCGTTGCCTACCGCCAACACCACGCCCTGGCTGGGTTTTTCTGCCGCCGAACCCGGCAACACAATACCGCCTGGAGTAGTCGTTTCCTCTTCAACACGTTTGACAATCACTCTGTCGTGTAACGGACGTATATTCATCTATATCTCCTAACATTAAATTAAAGGTTGAAAGTTATTAGCACTCGCTAGTAATGAGTGCTAATGATAATGAGCTTTTGCAGTGTGTCAAGTTCTTTGGCATCATCTTTCGTCACTTACCATAAATACGATCACTTATGAACGACAACCAACTCTTACGCTATAGCCGCCAAATCATGCTGCCGCTTTGCGACATTGACGGACAACAAAAACTCCTTGCCGCCAAGGTGTTAATCGTCGGCGCAGGGGGCTTAGGCTCGCCGGCATCGATATATCTGGCGGCGGCCGGTGTCGGCACTATCACTATTTATGACGACGATGCCGTGGACCTATCCAATTTACAAAGACAAATTGCTCATCACACGCCTGATATAGGGATGGATAAAGTAATTTCAAGCCGGCAAACACTGAATAAAATAAACCCTGATGTCGACGTCATTGCCGTTAAGCAACGCCTGGCGGGCGATCAACTTGATAAGGAAGTCATTAATGCCGATGTCGTGCTGGATTGCAGCGATAATTTTGCCACCCGCTTTGCAGTCAACAAGGCATGCGTCAAACACCAGACTCCGCTGGTATCCGGGGCGGCAATACGCTTTGAAGGCCAAGTGTCTGTGTTCACACCGGGGAAAAATAACAGCCCCTGCTATAACTGCCTGTATCACAGCGATGGCGAAGAGCCGCAAAATTGCGCAACTAACGGCGTTATTGCCGCGATTACCGGCATCATTGGCAGCATCCAGGCCTTGGAAACGATAAAACTGATAATCGACAGAGGCGAAACATTAACCGGGCGCTTATTGCTGGTCGACGGTTTGACTATGGAATTCAATACGATGAATCTGAGAAAAAATCCAGCCTGCCCAAGCTGTGGGAGCGTGTAGGGCAATATGAAAAAGGCTTTTCAGCCGCAGCGTTAGTGAACGCCCGCTGAAAAGCCCATCAATAAAACGTTGTTTTATTTTTTAGCCAGCCGGCTTTTAACAAAATGAATAGCCGACTCCGCCACGTCATTAATAAACGACGGACTATCGCCATGCGGTTCAGTTTCACCAAAAGGCTTGGCATTTTTTTGCGTGAACTTATAAATGAAATAGCCTAACGGTGCAAACGCCGCCGCAGCAATCAGCAACATAACCACAAACAACTCTGTAACGCCGCCCATAATTCCTCCTCATATTTTTAAAATCAATTCTCTTATTATTTTTAGGTGAACTTGGATAATACACCCAACTGATTTAAAAAACATCCTGTCATATCAAGGTAATATAGCAAGCAGCCCGGATACGTTTTAATCGAATAAAGCCACCGCCTTAATCTGCGCCCAAATCATCATGCCCGGAATTAACGCCAGATGATTTAGGGAGCGCCGGGTAATCCGCGCCAATAGCGGCGTCTTAGCAACATCCAGGCGCACCAGTACATTAGCCGGATTATCGGTAGCGGCAACAGCGATCACCTTGGCGCGGATAATATTCAGGATGCTGCTGTTACCGGAGCGCTCCAGGTTAAGGCTGACATCGCGCGCATGAATGCGGCAACGCAATCGGCAGCCAACCGCCTTCGCCTGACGACTGACATAAATGGCGCCACCTGCAAAATCGAGACGACTGAGATAATCGTTATCATCATGCTCGCCGATGACTGCGTCGATCACCACACCGGCATCGTCGGCGAATACGGCCGGCAAATCGATGCGCGCCAAAGTGTCTTGCAACGGGCCTGCCGCGACGGCTTTTCCTTCGGCAAGCAACACCAGATGATCGGACAAGCGTGCGACCTCATCAGGGGAATGGCTGACATAAAGCATCGGAATATCGAGAGTGTCGTGCAACCGTTCAAGATAAGGCAAAATTTCGGCTTTGCGTTTTAAATCCAGCGCCGCCAGGGGTTCATCGAATAGTAATAAGCGCGGCTTGGTCAATAGCGCCCTGGCGATCGCAATACGCTGGCGTTCACCGCCTGACAAGCGCTCAGGCCGTCGATCCAGTAACGCGGCGATATCCAGCCATTCGACAGCTTGCTCGAAACGGATGCCCTTAGCATCCACATCACTACGTTTCAGGCCGTAATTCAGGTTGTCACGCACGGAAAGGTGCGAAAACAGGCTGGCCTCCTGAAACACATAACCTAAAGCGCGCCGATGCGTCGGTAAAAAAATCCCGCGACTGTCATCTTGCCAGACTTCGCCGTTGACTTCGAGATAACCGCCCGGCGCCCGCTCCAAGCCGGCTATGGCTCTCAGGCATGTCGTTTTGCCTGAGCCTGAATGCCCGAACAATGCCGTGATGCCGCGCCCCGGCACATCAAGATCGACATCCAGGATAAACCCCGGATAACTGATTTTAAAACGGCCCCGCAAACGATCACTCATTTTCAGCGCGTCCCTTGTTTTGGATTTAGCCCGTACAGCAATAATAATACGACAAAGGAAAATGCCAGCAGGCAAGCGGCTAACCAGTGAGCCTGCCCATATTCCATAGCCTCCACATGGTTGTAGATTTGCACCGAAACCACCCGCGTTTTATCAGGGATATTGCCACCGACCATCAGGACGACGCCGAATTCACCAACCGTATGGGCAAACCCCAGCACGCTAGCCGTCATGAAGCCGTGCCGCGCCAACGGGATAACCACGCTGAAAAACGTATCCAACGGGCCCGCTCGCAAAGTCGCAGCGACTTCCAGCGGCCGCTCACCGATAGCCGCAAAAGCCGTCTGCAAGGGTTGCACGACAAAAGGCAGCGAATACAAAACCGATGCCACGATGACGCCGCCAAACGTAAACGGCAAAGTGCCCAAGCCCAGCTCAGCCGTCAAACGACCGACAGGGCCATTAGGCCCCATCAATATCAGCAAATAAAAACCCAATACCGTCGGCGGCAATACCAGCGGCAGAGCAACCAATGTATTCACCACGCCTTTCCAGCGTGATGGCGTGCGCACCAGCCACCACGCGATAGGCGTGCCGAAAACCAGCAAAAAAACTGTGGCAATGCTCGCTACTTTCAGCGTCAATAGTAATGCGGCAATATCGGCTTCAGCCAGCATGCTTTCTCCTGGAAATAAACGTTGTTAACAATTTAAGTGGCATCCTGCCTAGCTATTTTGGCAAACCGAAACCGTATTTTCCGATAATTGCCAATGCTGGCGGTGACTTAAGATAATCCAGCAGAGCATGGGCGGCCGAATTTTTCTCTCCCGTTTTCAGTAACACAGCCACTTGATGAAAGGGGCTGTGAAGCGTGTCGGGTACTATCCAGCCGGAGCCGCTACCGATTTTGCCAGTTTTAATATCAATCACTTGAGCGAGTGCTATAAAACCCAGTTCGGCATTTCCGGTACTCACAAATTGAAAGGTTTGGGCAATGTTTTCGCCTTCCACGAATAGCGGTTGCAATTTGTCCAATAAGCCCAAATTTTTTAACACCTCCACTGCCACCACACCGTATGGCGCATGGCTAGGATCGGCTACGGCAAGGTGTCTGAAATCGCCTTTTGCCAAAATCAGGCCTTGCGCATCAACATAATTATCCCTCTTCGACCACAACACCAATTTGCCGATAGCGAAGATAAAACGGGTATCAGCAACAGCGAAACCTGATTTTTCCAATGCTAACGGGTATTTTTCGCTGGCTGATAAATAAACATCAAACGGCGCACCGTTTTCGATTTGCGCAAAAAATTTACCTGAGGAACCAAACGACAGCTTGGTGCTGTGGCCGGTGGCTTTTTCAAAGGCTTCGGCTATTTCGGTCATCGGTTTAGTGAAATCGGAGGCCACAGCAACCAAAACCTGCTCGGCCAAAATAGTTGAAGTCGACAGTAAAAGTGTCAACATCAACAATAAACGTTTTATAGTGCGCAATGACATAAGCTATTCCTAAAATAATTCAAATAACTAGCGCGCAACGGCCAGGATAATATGCGAGGCCTTGATCAACGCGCAGATTGTTTCGCCAACTTTGATATCCAGCGCCTCAATGCTGTCATTAGTCACGATGGCGGTGACATGCTGGCCGCCTGGCAGCTCCACGATGACTTCGGCATTGATAGCGCCTTCCTGGCAGCTCACAACCTTACCGCACAGGCTGTTACGGGCGCTGGTCTTAAATTGCCGGTCATCTTTGGTAAGAATCACCCACGGCGCCTTGACCAGCGCGTAAGCTTTTTTACCTGATTGCAAATCCAGGTCATCAACACTGCTATTAGTGATAATAGCTATCAACTGATCGCCTTCGCCAATATCCAGCACCACTTCTGAATTCACCGCACCACGATGGACAGCACTGATCGTGCCTGAAAAACGATTTCGACAACTGCTCTGCATAAAGAAACTCCTTCAGTTAATAAAAATTACCGCCCGGCATCGGCACAAGCATCAATGCCTAACGGATTATTGCATGGCTGCACCTTTAAAATTCCATTTTTGTATTTTATGCAGTCATTACCTAATAATCAATGCCTATAGCAAAACACTTGCCAATACAAAAATAAATATACCTGATTGATAATATTAATCTTAAAAATGAAACAGCATCAATACAGCACACAATGTATGCTGCATTTGTTACATTTTGCAACAAATGCGGCAATTACCTTACAATACCGTCAGAATCAAAGCCTTCGCAGTCGTCAGCTATTTTCGCGTGTAATGGACCGCGCCCAATTCACTGACATCATATCCACCCAATTCCTTCGCTTTTTCAACAAATTCAGACTGACGGGCAAAGTGCAGCAAATCCTGCACAGGCGACTCAAAATAATCGGCATGCGTCATGACCAGGTCAAACCGCTCCGTCAAAAAAGGTACAAAATCCAGTTGCAATTGACCGGCAGCGGCTGCAATACCGATACCGGCATCCGCTTTACCGTTAAATATCGCCATCGCCAATTCAACCTCATTATGCGCAGGACGCCCTAAGCGATGTAATTGCAGGAAACTCAAGCCCTCCCCGGCGAGTTTGCGCTGCAGCAAAATCTGGCTACCGGCGCCCGTCTGGCGCTCAACCAAGCGCGCATTCCTGGCAATGACATCGCCCAGGTTGTAGAGGTTTAATGGATTGTTTTTTGCGACGATCAGGCCTTGTTGCCGCTTTGCCCATTCGATGACAACAATAGGGGATAAACCGATCTGCTCCTTGATAGAGGCAATATTGTACTGTCCGCCTGTTTCCAGGATATGTGTGCCGCATAACATGGCTTCACCTGCGCCAAATAAGCGCAACCCTTCCTGCGCCCCCGTCATCTTAACGGCAATCGGGCTGTGTATTACATTCAAAGCCCATTCCAGCAGCAGGTCATGGCTACCGACCAGGACCGCGACAGGCGCTGTAGAAAAAGGCGCAGCCCGCACCACGTCTGACGCCGGTTGATGTTGTTGCAAAGACAGCCAAGCCTCTATCCTATCCTTGGGAAACAGCCATTTCTTTCCTGCGCGCACACAGGGAATAGCCTCCTGCGCCAACAGGTAATAAATTTTCCTTTCTTTAAGCCGCAAATACCGTGCAACTTCCTGCACAGTCATCAGTTCATTAGGATACGAGTCTTCTGTAGTCATCACTGTCTATTATCGATGGGTCACCCAGCAAGCACTTAAAGCACTAAGCGCTTATTCTTGGTGGATGATAAAATTTTAAGCGCTACACATAAAGCCCGCTGGTAACCGATCGATAAACAAGCATCACTTTTTTACCGATAAACCGGCCATATATGCTAAGTTATAGGTAACTCGAACTGGGTCGCGTATACGCAATCCCTGCAATAATACCCACACAGGCTTAAGCACATCCACTGACGCCGGACGAGCTTTGTAGCCCGCCCACAATGCGTTGTAGACAAGCGTGAGCGGGGTGGGCCATTTAACAACGCCATAAACACCTACAATAAAAATAATTTTTCGCGAGAACGCCATGGACATTTCACCAAGCCGTTTTACCGGCTTTCGGCTCCCTAATTATTTACATCACACACTCGAGCCGGGGATACCGTTGTCATGGTCACTAAGAGGTCGCTATGCTGAAAAAAATTAAAGTTCAGGACATTCAAGTCGGAATGTATATCCACGAAGTCTGCGGAAGCTGGATGGACCATCCCTTTTGGCAAAAAGCATTCAAGCTTACGAAAGAAAAAGATTTAAAGGCACTTTCTGCGTATCACATCAAGGAAGTCTGGATAGATACCGATAAAGGCCTGGATGTGGGCGCCGATGCAACATCAGTTTCTGTTGAAGAGGAAAAAACGCAAATCAACAGCAAGCTTCAACAAATCGCGGCGCAGGCAAAAAAGCTTATACCGCGCGCGTCACTGCAAGATGAACTGGTACGCGCACGGAAAATACTGTCTAAAGCCAAAAAAGGCGTCATTTCCATGTTCAACGAAGCGCGTATGGGCAAAGCCGTTGAAGTAGGGCATGCGGCCGAAATGGTAGAAGAGATCAATCAGTCAATCACACGCAATCCGGATGCGCTACTCAGCCTGGTGCGGATGAAAAACGCCACTGATTACACGTACATGCATTCAATCGCAGTGAGCGGATTGATGCTTGCGCTAGGCAAAGAACTGGGCTTGGACAGCGCATTACTGCATGAAGCCGGTATCGCCGGCTTATTGCATGACGTGGGCAAAATTTTCGTTCCCGGCAAGATACTCAACAAAACCGGGCAATTGACGAGTGAAGAATTCGCCATTATGAAAACCCACCCGCAACAAGGCTGGGACCTGCTCAAGCGCTCGCATGACATCAACGACATCGCGCTGGATGTGTGCCTGCATCACCACGAGCGCATCGATGGCAAAGGCTATCCCAACCAGCTTTCCGGCGAAGCATTGAGCTTGTTTGCACGCATGGGCGCAATCTGCGATGTGTACGACGCCATCACGTCGACGCGCTGCTACAAGGCAAGCTGGGAACCCGCCGAATCCCTACGCAAAATGGCGGAATGGAAAGAAGGACAGTTCGACGAAACCCTGTTCAGTGCTTTTGTAAAAACAATTGGCATCTACCCTTCCGGCACACTGGTAAAACTGAAGTCCGGCCGTCTTGCCGTGGTCACCGAACAAACCGAAGCCAGCCTGCTCAAGCCGGTAGTCAAGGTATTTTTCTCCACTAATTCCATGGCGCACATCATGCCGCAGGTAGTCGACCTGTCGCAATCGCCTGACACGATCATCAGCAAGGAAGACCCGCAGCAATGGGGATTCGACCTGGGGAAATATACAGCGCTCTAACAGCGTGTTTTCAAAGCCCTCGCTCTCGGCCGCGTCAAAAGTTGCGAAAAAAAAACGTTCATCGTATACTTCGAATTGGCTTACTTGATCAAGCTAGCACACATCTTAAAAAACTTTTGGAGGTTATGATTATGAAATGGGAAACACCAAGCTATACCGACCTGCGTTTCGGTTTTGAAGTCACTATGTACATCTACAACCGTTAATCATAACGGCTTGTGTAATAAAGAAAGGGGTTCACAAGAACCCCTTTTTTTTGCCTGGCAAACGTTATTACCGTATCATTTCAGCCCTTTCCCTTTTTTGGTTATTGAAATGAAAATCAGAGTGCTCGGCTCATCCGCAGGCGGCGGTTTCCCGCAATGGAACTGCAACTGCCATAACTGCCGCCGCTTACGCCGAAACGAAATGAACGGCAAGGCGCGCACCCAATCCTCCATTGCCGTCAGCACCGATAATAACAACTGGCTGCTGTTTAACACCTCCCCCGATATTCGCGCGCAACTGGAAGCTTTTCCCGCCATCCAACCCAAAGAAGGCGTGCGCGATACCGGCATTAAGGCCATCCTGCTGATTGACAGCCAGATCGATCATACCACCGGCCTGTTGACCTTGCGCGAAGGCAAGCCGCTGGAAATTTACTGCACCGAGATGGTCAGGCAAGACCTGACGACCGGCTTTCCCTTATTCAACATGCTCGCACATTACTGCACCGTCAATCATCATCCCGTCCCGGTTGACGGCAGCAGCTTCACGATTCCAGGCATAAACGATTTACGTTTTTACACCCAGGCGTTAAAAAGCAAAGCCCCGCCTTATTCGCCGCACCGCCATGACCCGCATGACGGCGACAATATCGGCGTTATCATCGAGCAAATCTCGACAGGTAAAAAAGTATTCTATTCGCCCGGCCTCGGCGAAATAGAACCGCATGTCATGGCTGCGATGCAAGGCGCCGATTGCCTATTGGTAGACGGTACGTTCTGGACGGATGATGAAATGTGCGCGCAAAACATCAGCCCTAAAAAATCCCGCGAAATAGGTCATTTGCCGCAAGCAGGCGAGGGCGGCATGATCGAGGTGTTAAACGGCATCGGCGAAAAACGCAAGATTTTGATACATATCAACAACACCAACCCGATTTTGGATGAAGATTCCGCACAGCGAAAAATACTCGATACCGCCGGTATAGAAGTCGCCTACGATGGCTTGGAAATCGACTTATAGCTCCAGTCGGCGCACACGCCGTTTTTATTAACGCCAAAAGGACATCACGATGAGCAATAACGATAATAAAGCATGGACTAGAGAAGAATTTGAAGCCGCCCTGCGCGGCATGGAAAAGTTTTACCATATTCATCATCCCTACCACACGCTGATGAATGAAGGCAAACTCACTAAAGAACAACTGCAAGGCTGGGTTGCCAACCGGTTTTATTATCAAGTCAGCATTCCGATCAAGGACGCCAATATACTCGCCAACTGCCCCGACCGCGAAACCCGCGCCCTTTGGATACAACGCATCCTCGACCATGACGGACACCCCGGCGACCCCGGCGGCATCGAGGCGTGGATACAGCTCGGCATCGCCGTCGGTTTAAGCCGCGAAGACATTACGTCATTAAAATACGTCCTGCCGGGCGTGCGCTTCGCCGTTGACGCCTATGTTAATTTTGCGCGCCGCGCCGAATGGCATGAAGCCGCCAGCTCGTCATTAACCGAGCTGTTCGCGCCGAAAATCCATCAACAGCGCCTAGACAACTGGCCGGAACATTATCCCTGGGTCGACATCGAAGGCTATACCTATTTCCGTAAACGCTTAACCGAAGCCCGTCGCGACGTCGAACACGGTCTCGCGATTACGCTGGATTGGTATCTTACCCGCGAACAGCAAGACCGGATGATACAAATCCTCCAATTCAAGCTGGATGTGTTGTGGACGATGGCTGACGCAATGTACATGGCTTATATCAACAACATGCCGCCGTATTTTAATATTGAAAAATAGTGCTGTGGCTGCGGCGGGTTTGTTGCAACCCCATCTAATGGAGTAAAAAATGGCGACAACTTACGAACACGACATTGTGGCCTGGGCTAAAGAGCAAGCTTATCTGTTACGCTCAGGCAAGTTGTCAGCCCTCGACATAGAACACATTGCAGAGGAAATAGAAGACGTGGGCAAAAGCGAACAGCGCGAACTAGCAAGCCGTATAGCGGTGCTGTTATCCCATTTGCTCAAATGGCAATATCAGTCGGCCCGTCAAAGCAGCAGTTGGCAACGAACCATTAAAGAACAGCGCAAGGCTATTGCACGTCGCTTGAAAAACACACCCAGCCTCAAGGTATCCGTCAATGACCCGGAATGGCTGGAAGACGCCTGGGGTGATGCGATTTCGATGACCATCAATGAAACCGGCATGGACTGCTTCCCTGAATCATGCCGCTGGACTATTGACAACATCCTTGCCGAAGACTGGCTGCCCTCATCGACTTTGAATAATGAAAAACCATGAAAAGCGGATTTTCACGGACTATTACAAAACCCGCGAACGACTGGAGGTAATCTGATGCAATGGTCAGAAGTCATTGATAATCCTTATTTAAAAGACTTACCCTTTAAAATTGAGTTAAATCGTTACGGAAAAGTAGAAATGACTCCCGCCTCCAATAAACACGGCCGCTTGCAATCATTCATCAGCGCATTGCTGGAACGTAAACTCAAAAAAGGCGTTACATTAACCGAATGCTCTGTGCAAACCACGGAAGGCGTCAAAGTCGCCGATGTCGCCTGGTGTTCCAACACCTTTATCAAGCAATACGGTTATCAAACGCCCTATTCCGATGCGCCTGAACTTTGCATTGAAATCGTCTCGCCTTCCAATTCGAAAGAAGAAATGCTCAACAAAGCGCAATTGTATTTGCAGGCAGGCGCTAATGAAGTCTGGATTGTCTGGGAGAGCGGGATTATTGATTATTATGACAAGACAGGTAAATTAGAGCAGTCCGGGTACGGCATCCGTGTAAAAATACCGGCAAATTAACCTGAACCAAAACCTCAATCATCACCTTACTTCATTTATCAACCTACACCCACAAGCTTACACCAACATGAGTATAAACCCGGAACGCCCGATAAAATTTTCCCCTACTCACCGTCTGCAATGGGAAGAAGCCCAGCAAAAATATGTGATCCTGTATCCCGAAGGCATGGTCGAGCTTAACCAAAGTTCCGCGGAAATATTAAAATGCTGCGACGGCGCGAATAAGCTTGCCGACATTGTCAGCGAACTGGAACAAAAATTTGCGACATCCGGTCTTCACAACGATATTTCCGCTTTCCTTGAGGTCGCATTAAAAAATGCCTGGATTCAACAAAACTAATATTACTCCGCCGCGCTGGCTGCTCGCAGAACTCACTTACGCCTGCCCGCTGCAATGCCCGTATTGCGCCAATCCCCTGGATTACGCGCAATACAAAACCGAGCTAGGCACCGACAACTGGAAACGGGTGCTGAGCCAAGCGCGCAAAATGGGCGCGGTACAACTGGGTTTTTCCGGCGGCGAGCCGTTGACGCGAGAAGATTTGCCCGAACTGGTCAAACATGCGCGGGAGCTAGGTTACTACTCCAACCTAATCACCTCCGGCTATGGCATGACGGAGCAAAAAATCGTCCAGCTTAAGGACGCCGGACTCGATCATATCCAGGTCAGCATCCAGGCCAGCAACCAGGAACTCAACGACCATATCGCCGGCACCGCATCATTCCAGCATAAGAAAGAAGTCGCGCACCTGGTCAAAAAACACGGCTACCCGATGGTGCTGTGCGTCGTCATCCATAGAGAAAATATCCATCAAATGCCGGAAATTCTGGCAATGGCGGAAGAACTCGGGGCCGATTACCTGGAGCTTGCCAACACGCAGTATTACGGCTGGGCGCATGCCAACCGCGACTTGTTATTACCGACCAAGGAACAATTCGAACAAGCAGAAACCATCGCACAGGCCTTTAAGGAAAAAGTCGCCGGTAAAATGAAAATCTATTATGTCGTGCCGGATTTTTATGAAGACCGCCCTAAAGCCTGCATGAACGGCTGGGGCACGACTTTTTTAACCATCGCCCCGGACGGCGTCGCGCTGCCCTGCCATTCTGCGCGAGAGCTGCCCGGTCTCGAATGCCCCAATGTCAACGATTACAGTATTGAAGAAATCTGGTACGAATCGAAAACCTTTAACTTTTTCCGTGGCTTTGACTGGATGAAGGAACCTTGCCGCAGTTGCGATGAAAAGGAAAAAGACTTCGGCGGTTGCCGTTGCCAGGCTTATTTGTTAACCGGCGATATGTACAAGGCCGACCCGGTTTGCAGTAAATCGCCTGATCATAACGTGATCCAACAGGCGATAGATTCGGCGAGGGCGAGGGCCAGTGCATTATCCGGCAATGAAAAGCCGCTGATATTCCGTAACAGCAAAAACTCGCAGCACTCTTTTTAGCAACAACGCCACACAAGCATCTTGCGCGACTACAAGCCTTCCCAAGGCGTATACAAACCTTCGACATTCACGCCGAACATATCCAGGACCCGTCCGACGGTTTCATTGACCATCGCGGCCAATGAATCGGTTTTGCTGTAAAAAGCCGGCATCGGCGGAAAGATGATGCCGCCCATTTCCGTCACCGCCGCCATATTGCGGATATGAATTAAATTCAACGGCGTTTCGCGCGGCATGACGACTAAGCGCCGCCGTTCCTTCAGGACGACATCGGCAGATCGTGAAATCAGGTCATCGCCGAAACCGTGCGCGACAGAAGCCAGCGTTTTCATCGAACACGGCGCGATAATCATGCCTTCGGTTTTAAAGCCGCCGCTGGAAATACTCGCGGCAATATCGTTAATGCCGTGCGTCACGTCGGCCAATTCGTATAACTCGGCCCGCTTCATGTCCAGCTCGTGCTTCAGGTTCACAATACCGGCGGAAGAAATAACCAGGTGCGTTTCCCATTGCGCCTGCTGTTGCAATATCTGCAACATCCTGACGCCGTAAATAGCCCCGGTTGCGCCGGTCATCGCAATAATCAGGCGTTTTTTGGGAGTCATCATTGCGTATCAAAGCTGTGTTTTTCCGCAAAAAGATCGGTGGCAGACACCAGTGCATCGATCATTTCCTGATGCTGGGCAACATGTCCGGCATTCGGTAAAATAACATAAGCGGCGTCGGGCAAGGCCTGGTGAAGCTTCATACCGGCTTCGATGGGGCAGAGCAAATCCTGGCGTCCATGAATAATCAGCGTTGGAATATCCTGCAGCTGCGAACAGTTCTCCAGAATCTGGTTTTCGGCAATAAAATAATGATGCCGGGCATAATGCAGTTCCATGCGCACCTGCTTGACCATTTTCTCGGTCACCGGCTCGCCGGACTCAAGCAGCTGATAGGCATTGCCTAACGCCACCTGCGCACTCCATGTCATCCATGCCTGGGTAAGCTGTTTTCTTGCTGCTTCGTCTTCGCTCCATAGCACATCACAAAGACTTGGCAAAATATCATCCAGCCCATCTTCCGGAAGACTATCGACCAACCGTTGCCATTGCTCGGGATAAATACGATTCGCACCGTCCTTGGCAAACCAATCCAAATCCCGTTGCCGCGCCAAAAACACGGCGCGGATAACCAAGCCGCAGACGTAAGCGTGATGTTGCTGTGCATACAACAAACCCAGCGCCCCCCCCCAGGAGCCGCCGAACACCAGCCATTGCTTGATATTTAATTGCCGGCGGATGCGTTCCATGTCGTCGATCAAATCCTGCGTGGTATTACCGTCCAGTTCGCCAAACGGCAACGATTGGCCGCAAGCCCGTTGATCAAACAATATAATATGATAATGCTCGGGATTAAAAAAACGCCGGTGATCGGGTTTGGTGCCGGAACACGGCCCACCATGCAGGAAAATCACCGGAATACCGTCAGGATTGCCGCTTTGTTCGACATAAACCGAATGTTTGCCGCCGGTTTCCAGGAAAAAAGTTTGGTAAGGTTGAATTTCAGGGTAAAGGATTTTCATGCTTAATTGGCTGACATACTTTTATAGAGGGCTATTTTTATCGAGGTTCTATATGTGTTTTAGGATCTTTTCAGCCCACCTCTTAAAGTTTAAGAAATAGAAGGACAAAAAGGCGGTTAGGGTTATAAACCTGTGGATACTGGAGTACAAACCTAGGTTTGTACTCCAATGAAAAGGCATTTAGAGCTTTTATCGCCCCTTCTTTCAAAAAGTCCCTGAAACCCATATGAGCCTTTATCGATTCGTTTTGTATATTACCTGTCAATAATTCAAGACTGCTCACTTAACGTCAATCTTGGTAATGGTATCGGCAAGCAATAATCGTTAAGTGACTGTCATTGACCGCATAGACCAAACGGTTCGATTCGTCGATGCGCCGGGACCAAAAACCAGACAAGTTTTCCCGCAACGGCTCCGGTTTACCGATACCTGCAAACGGCGTGCTTTTTGTATCGGTGATTAGCTTGTTGATACGTTTTAAGGTTTTTTTATCTTGTCCCTGCCAATACAAATAGTCACCCCAAGCCGCATCGGTCCAGAGCAGATGCCTACTCATCCACTATATCCCGCTCGACAATAAGACCCGCTTGGTATTGTTCAATGGACTTGGCAAGATGAGCAGCGTTGGCAGGCGATTTAAGCAAGTGGACTGTTTCCATCAAACTATTGTAATGATCCATTGACATGACTACCGCATTTTCAGCGTCACGGCGAGTAATGACGGTGCAATCGGCGTCGTTGATCACATCATCAAGAACCGACTTTAAGTTATTTCTTGCTTGAGTAAAAGAAAGAATACGCATGACACCCCTATGATATGTACCTGAATTGTACAAGTCTAATTTAAAGCATGACTGTACTCAACGAAAAATAATTTCTTGCGGGCATAAAAAAGGAGGGGTTTTACGCCCTCCTTTTTATCGGGTTGTGCTTAAGCGTTTCGCTTAGAAACCAATACCGAGATAACCACCAGCAGTTAAACCATTCGTGTTAACGCCGTCCGCATCATAGCCGGTCCAGTGGTAACGCGCATCCATACCGAGCTTAATTTCTTTCCAGATAGTGTACTCAGCACCCGCCGCAAACATCGCGCCGGGATTCAATACGGTTACACCGTTAGATGGCGGACTGATAACATGAATGCCCAAACCGACAGGAATAATCCAAGGCCTGAATTTGTTGCCTTTCATGAATTTGATTTTTGGAGCTGCAGTTAAAGTAAACTGAGTAACCGTCACATTATTACAGTCTGCTGTACCTGCCAAACCAGGCACACCGGTATCATCCACCGCCGCCAAGTTGACCGTTGTACACAATGGATTTGCACCACCGGTTGGATTGGTTGCACCTGGAGCCGCACTAGTCATCTTCTTAGCGCCAAAGTTTTTATATTCAAACATCAGTTCAGCCATGACTTCGGTGTTATTCATCATGCCCCAAACATCATCGGTCAAACCGAAATCAAAACCGGCACCGGTATACCAACCTTCTTGATCCGTTACACCGCCACCCAATAAGTTTCCAGCAAATTGATTACCTGTCAAAAGATCATTTCTAACTTGATCGTTGTAGGCAAAACCACCGCGGAAGAAAACCATGCTATCGTTGCTGTCTTTACGGGCAGGCTCAGATTTAACTGAATTCATCCATTGATCCAACTCTTGTACTTTTGCAGAATCAACATTGGAGACAGGGCGGCTTGATTCTGCTCTTAACGCTTGCAATTCATACTGCATAGCCTGAAGCTGAGCTTCCAATGCTTCAACTTTACTGTTCATAGCATCCACTTCAGCGTGATGCTGGGCTTTGGAACCAGCTACAGCCTGAGGCGCAACCAAAACACTCGCCATTGTTAATGTCGCCGTGGCCATACCCAAAACCAACTTAGTTTTATTCATCATCGATTTACCCTCATGAGGTTATTATTTTATATTTTGCTTTTATACAACAAAGCGTGTACCACATTGGCGATAGTAGCAGTAAAACCCATTCACCACAAGTTTTAATGCGCTTGCGAAACTATCAATATTCCTTTTTTATCAATAACTAACATAACAAGATTGATATCCCTTATAAATTGTGTGTATAAAACAACAACCTAGTTCAATAAACACGACGCATACCGTAGCGCCAACCCGTGACAAAGCGAGCAAAACACCTATGGAACTTAATAACAACAGCGCATGCCCGCACGTTATAATTATCGCCAATCACTAACCTCGAACACTATTTAATCCCAATGACAACGACCCCAGACATTACCATTATCGGCGGCGGCATTATCGGCATGCTGACTGCGCGGGAGTTTTTTAACGCGGGCGCCACCGTCACGATTATCGACAAGAATCAGCTGGGGCAAGAATCGTCCTGGGCGGGCGGCGGCATTTTACTGCCGCTTTATCCTTGGCGACAGGCCGATGCCATTACGCGGCTGGCGCTACAAAGCTTGGTATTGTATCCGCCATTAGCCGCGCAACTGCTGGCAGACACCGGCTTAGACCCGGAATGGACGCCCTGCGGCATGCTGGTCACGAAAAACCCGGACGTCGACAGGGCTGTCGACTGGTGCACCGCCAACAACATTTTATGCTCGGCTGCCGGCGCTGATTTTTTTAACGATCTCAATGCCGAACCCTATCATCCACTCTGGCTCCCTGACATTGCCCAGGCGCGTAATCCGCGCTTGATTAAATCCTTAAAGCAGGATCTTATCAATAAAGGCGTAAGCCTATATGAGCAATGCGAATTAACCGCAGTCAATATCGATAAGCAGCGGATTACCACAATCGATACGACATCAGGCCGTAGCGCCGTCAATGAACTTATTATTGCCGGTGGCGCCTGGACGGGCGGCCTGTTTCAAAAACTTTTCCGAGGCCTCATCGGCGAGCAACCTAAAATAGCGCCGGTAAAAGGACAAATGCTGTTATTTGATGCCGAGCCCGATACCCTGCGTTTTATGCTTCTGGACGGCGAGCAATACCTGATCCCGCGCCGCGATGGAAAAATCCTCGCCGGCAGCACCGTGGAGCAGGATGATTTTAATAAAACCACGACCTCAACGGCTAAAGACCGCCTCAGCACTTTTGCACTCAACCTGCTGCCGGCGCTGAACAACTATCCGCTGGTTAAACATTGGGCGGGTTTAAGGCCCGGCACGGACCAAGGCATACCCTACATTGGCAGACACCCGGAAATCAGCAACCTGAGCATTAATGCAGGGCATTTCAGGAATGGTCTCGTCATGGCCCCCGCTTCGGCGCAGTTACTCGCCGATATTATGCTGAACCGGGCTGCTGCAGTAACGCCTGAACCTTATCAATTGTCCAGTCCACACTAGGGAAGCACATAGCATGAATCTTTATCCCGTATTACGCCCGCTGTTATTTTCGCTAGACCCCGAAACCGCGCATGAAGTCACATTAAAATTGCTAAACATCGTACAGCGCTCAGGCCTGGCAACATGGATTTACCCTGCGATTGAAGACAAGCCTGTCAACATCATGGGACTGAGGTTTAAAAACCCGGTAGGACTCGCGGCAGGCCTGGACAAAAACGGCGATTATATCGACGCCCTCGCCGCATTAGGCTTCGGCTTTATCGAAATCGGCACGGTAACGCCGCGCCCTCAGCCCGGCAACCCCAAGCCGCGTTTGTTCAGGCTGCCGGAACATCAGGCGATTATCAACCGCATGGGTTTTAATAACTTAGGGCTGGACCATTTACTCGAACAGGTAACACACAGCGCTTACAGCGGCGTTTTAGGCATTAATATCGGCAAGAACTTCGACACGCCGATAGCCGACGCCGTCGATGATTATTTGATCGGCTTACGCAAGGCTTATCCGTTTGCAAGTTATATCACGATCAATATTTCCTCGCCCAACACGCAGAACCTGCGCCAACTGCAACAGGGCGACGAGATTAAAAAACTGGTTGCCGGTTTGAAGGAAGAGCAGCTCAAACTGCAACAGCAACACAGCCGGTATGTGCCGTTAGTATTAAAAATAGCCCCCGATTTAAACGCCGGAGAAATCCGCCATATCGCCCGTCTATTGCTGGAATACGCGATAGACGGCGTCATCGCGACCAACACCACGATTGCGCGGGACCTGGTCGCAGGTCATAAGCTTGCCGGGCAAGCAGGCGGTTTGAGCGGCGCGCCGGTCAGGGATAAATCGACCCTAGTCGTGCGAGGTCTGGCGGCTGAATTAAACGGCAAGATCCCGATCATTGCCGCGGGCGGAATTTTAAGCGCAGACGATGCGCAGGAAAAACTCGCCGCCGGGGCGAGTCTGGTGCAGGTATACAGCGGCTTGATTTACCGGGGACCGGAATTAGTAAACGATGTTGTGAAAGGGCTTGTTTTTTAATAAGCGCTTAAACCATTACAGGAATTAAAATGAAGGCTCTATATGTGTTTTAAGGTCTTCTCAAGCCACCTCCTCAAAGTTAAAAAATAAAGGAGAAAACGGGTATTTTGACCTATAAACCTGCTGATATTGGAGTACAAACCTAGGTTTGTAC